>Ga0209181_10000952_pt1 | contig 52094 bp, 44 predicted proteins | sample MAT05_FD_187208 | JGI IMG/M metagenome (GOLD analysis project Ga0209181, IMG submission 187208) | Freshwater microbial communities from Lake Fryxell liftoff mats and glacier meltwater in Antarctica - MAT-05 (SPAdes) (version 2) | ecosystem: Environmental > Aquatic > Freshwater > Ice > Liftoff... | reverse complement strand
GAAGACCAACAGCGCGCTCATGTCGTTGAGCAGGTGAAGGTGGGCCTGGTCGCTGGCGATGGCGACCGACGACCGCTCGTAGACGATCGCGCTGACACCATCCCCGTCGACGTCGAGGTGCTGGCCAGCAGCGTCGAGCGGGTACCCGGCCCAGCGGGCGTCGACCTCCTCACCGCTCCAGTCGATGCCGGCGTAGGGCATGGTCATCACCACGGCGGGGCGCGGTCCTGGCCGGTCCGATCCGATCCACTGCACGTAGGTGCGGCCACCGTCGGGACGATGGATGCGGGCCTGGGTGACCGTCCACGATCGGCTGTCGTCGGCGTAGGTCGTGGTCGCGACGGTCTCGGAGCGGTAGCCGACCATGGCGTCGACGGGGCTGTCGACGGGGCTGTCGACGGGGGCGGCGTCGAGCTCGTCGGACTGTGGGGATCCGCCACAGGCAGCGGCGCCAAGCGCGGCGATCGCGACGAGGCGAGGCAAAATCCGGCGCAGATTCGGCATCATGGGACGCATCACGGGACGCATCACGGGTCGCATCACGGGTCGACAGTGCGAGGCGCGTGCCGGGACCGCGAGCGCTCAGCGGATCGCGGGCAGGGTGGCCAGCATCGCGTCGGCGGCGCGGATGACGTCGGCCTCGCGCGCGCCCGAGGCCGGGAACCGTTGCGCGACGTGCCAGAGCACATGGCCGTCGCGATTGTCGACGAGCGTCATCTCCAGGTAGAGCCGCGAGCGACCGCTGCGCGGCTGCGCGGGGCGCTGGTCCCAGGCCGGCGGCGGCGCGCTGACCTGCCAGGTCGGTGGGCCGTACGGATCGCGAGACGCGATCACCAGCTCGAGCGTGGGGTCGAGCATGCGCGGGACCCTGCGGCCCGGCATCGTCCGCCACATCACGTCGGCGAGCGACGCGGTGCCATGCACGACGTGGATCGTCGCGGTGCCGGCGCGCGCCAGGGTGCGCAGCGCGACGCGACCCGTGGCGGCGGCGGCCTGGCCGACCGCGCCGGCGGCGTCGCCGAGCGACGACGAGCGCTTGCCGGTCTTGCGCTCGGAGAGCGCGAGGATCGACACGATCGCGACGACCACGATCGCGACCACGAGCGCGGTCTTGACCACCTTGCCGGCGCCGCCGCCGTCGTCACCGACGTAGGACCAGCCGCCGACGTAGAGCGTGGCCTGGGCACCCGAGGCGCCCAGACGCGCCGGTAGCGGCGGTTGCGGCAAGCCGCCGAGGCGCGCCACCGCGTCGCCGTACGACGACAGCACCGACAGCGTGCCGAGCAGCTCGTCGGGTGTCAGCGCGCCGTGGGGGACGCCATCATCGCCGACGAAGGCGCCGTCCCAGCCGACCTGCGCTCCCAACTGGTAGCCGCGCTGGTAGAGCGTCTCGGTGGTCGCGCCGACCAGCGCGCTCTCGACGCGCAGGCGGATGGCGTCGGCGCCGGCGCCGCCCTTGGTCCACACCGCCAGATCGATCGGCAGGAGGTCCACGTGGGTCACCGCCGTCGCGTGGGCGGTCATGGCGGGATCGACCGCGGCGACCGGGCGCGGCCAACTCGGGCCACACCCGCTCGCGAAGGCCGCGGCGGTCACGACGGCGATCACGGTGCGGTGCATGTCGGCGAGGATAGCGCTAGGATGCGCGCCATGCAGCTGGGCCGCGCGGCCGCCGCCATCGTCGTGATCTTCGTCGCCGGCGGCGCTGCCGTCGGGTGTACGTCGCCGAAGAGCAAGACCTGCCGCGCGGTGTGCGCGCGCGAGTCGGAGTGCAACGTCACCAAGGACTCGGGCGAGTCGAGCTTCGACGAGAGCGAGTGCGTCGCCGCCTGCGCCGCGCTCGAGAGCGACCGCAACCAGTTCATCAGCGGCCAGGTCGCGAAGCGCTTCCAGTGCCTGCGCACGACGACCAGCTGCGGCGACTACCAGCGCTGCGCAGGCAAGTAAGGGCCCGCGAGTGGACAAGTCGATCGAGGCTCGCGGTCGAGGCGCCCGGATGGCAAGGCGACGGTGAGGACCGCAGGGAAGCATCCTCGACGGATGTGACCCGAGGACCGGAACCGGCAACGCAGCCAGCCGGGATGGATCGGCCGCGAGAACGGTCGACTTGTTCATTCGCGGGCCCTTAGGTCGCAGCTCGGGCAGCGAGGTCCCAGCAGTACTTCGGCTAGCGACGCACGTCGGTCGACTCGAAGAGCTTGTCAGCCGAGCCCGGCACGAAGCCGTGAAACAGCTCGCCGCTCGGCAGGCGGTGGCGCCGCGCGAGCTCGTAGTAGCAAGACGGCACGCGGTGCACCCCGTCGGTGAACGCGACGTCGACGGCGTCGGCCACCGTCGACGACTGCTCGAGGTACTCGGCCGGCGTGCCCTTCACCAGCCCACCGGCGCGGTTGAGCTCGAAGCCGTGGGCGAGCAAGAAGTCGTTCACCGCCGCCAGGTCGGCGAAGCTGGCGAAGCGCCCGACATCGACCGTGAAGTGGTTGACGCGGAACCCGAAGGCCGCGACCCAGGCCGCGTACTCGCTCTCGTCGAGGAGCGCGCGGTAGGTCGCGAGGTCGACCGTCCAGGGCCGGCCCGCGTACGGCAGGTCGTCGCGCGCGCCGAAGCCGGCCGGCAGCGCCGCCAGGAGCCCGTCGATCACCGCCGCCGCGCCCGCCGACAGCTCGTCGACGACCAGCTCGCTGATGAAGACCTTGGGCAGCGCGGCGTCGGGGTGCTGGAAGTAGCGCGCCCGCAGGTGCTTGTCGGTGAAGCGGTAGTCGTCGCGCGCGAGCCAGCCTCGGGCCAAGAACGGCTGGGCCAAGGCCGCCAGGTCGACGCCGGGCCGCCCGTAGCTGCGCAGCGCGACGTGATCGTTGAAGATCGGCTCACCGCGTGCCTCCAACAGCGCGTGGATGCGCGCGGCTTGCGGCGTGATCGCGGTGTAGTCCCGCCAGAGCGCATCGAGAAGTTCGGAGGCCGTCACGGCGCGACTATAACTTCTGGCCGCGAGCGCGGTCTGTACGCCCATGTTGAAGAAGTTAGCTTCGCTGGCCCTGGTCGCCCTCGCGCTCGGCGCGTGTACCGTCAAGTCCCATCCCCGCCGCGGCGGCGAGCGCGCGGCCGAGCGCGCCGACGATCGCCAGGATCGCCAGGTCGAGGCCACCACCGGCTGGGACAAGCTCGGCGAGCGGATGGTGCAAGGCGGCGCCGACCGCGACGTCATCACGGTCGGGCGCGGCGACGGTCGCTTCCACGTCATCAAGCTCAAGGCCGAGCACAGCGCGCTCGAGCTGTTCGACGTGGTGGTCGTGTTCGGCGATGGCACGACTTACTCGCCGCCGACGCGCCTGGTCATGGCCCAGGGCACCTGGACCCGCGACCTCGACCTGCCGGGCGCGGCCCGCGTGATCCGCCGCGTCGAGTTCCGCTACGGCAACCTGGCCGGCGGTGGCCGCGCCCAGCTCGAGCTGTGGGGACGGTAGGCGCCGTCGAGTAGCGCGCCTCACCGACGCGGCTCGAGGACGCCCAGCCGCTGCGCCGCGATCGCCTCGCCGCTGCGCGCGCCGGTGATCCAGATCAGATAGCCGACACCGGCCAGGCGGGGACGGGCCAGCGGCCCGGTGAGTCGCAGCTCGAAGCCCGCCCCGACCAGCCACAGCGCGGCGCCGCGCCGCTCGACGATCCCGATCCACGGCCGCCCGGCGCCGCCGACGTCGTCGATGATCAGCACGCCGTCGCGCCAGCCCACCCGCTGGCCGACCAGGCGGTCGAGCATGGCGCGAGCCCGCGTGGCCTCGGCGACCGGCCAGCGCGCGGCGGCGAGGGGCACCGGCTCGGCCGCGGCGGAGGACCCGTCGGAACCGGCCGCCGGGCCGAGCAGCAACCAGGCCGCGACGACCATCGCGGCGATCATCGCGGCGATCTGGTGAGGCGTACGCGCACGATCCCGGCTCACCGATCGCGAGGTTACCGCACAGCTCAAATCCAGTCGACGACAGCCTTTACCCGCCAGGGTGGGTTGAGTACCTTCCGCGCGCCGTGAAGGTCCATCTCATCGGAATCGGCGGCACCGGCATGGGTGCGATCGCGGGCCTCTTGTGTGCCGCCGGGCACGACGTGCGTGGTTCCGACCATGCGCTCTACCCGCCGATGAGCGAACAGCTCGCCGAGCTGGGGATCCCGGTCTTCGAGGGCTTCGCCCCCGAGAACCTCGACTGGAACCCCGATCTGGTCGTGGTCGGCAACACCCACAGCCGCACCCAGGTCGAGGTCGTCGCCGCTACCGAGCGCGGCCTCAAGCTCACCTCGTTCCCCGCGGTCCTCGGTGATCAGCTCCTGACCGATCGCTACCCGATCGTCGTCACCGGCACCCACGGCAAGACCACGACCACGTCGGTCGTCGCGCACATCCTGATGGAGGCCGGCCGCGATCCCGGCATGTTCGTCGGCGGCGTGCCGATCGCGATGGGCAAGGGATGGCACCTCGGCACCGGCGCCGAGTTCGCCGTCGAGGGCGACGAGTACGACACCGCGTTCTTCGACAAGGGCTCGAAGTTCCTCCACTACCATCCGCGCACCGCGATCCTGACCTCGGTCGAGCTCGACCACGTCGACATCTTTCCGTCGTTCGAGGCGGTGCGCGAGGCCTTCCGCAAGTTCGTCGCCCTCATCCCCGAGGACGGCCTGCTGGTGGTCTGGCACGACTCCGTCGACGCGATGGCGATCGCCGAGGGCGCCAAGTGCCGCGTCGAGAGCTACACCGTCACCGACAACGGCGACGAGCCGGCGGCCAGCGTCAAGTGGGCCGCGACGCAGCTCGAGTACGCCAAGAGCGGGCGCGTCAGCTTCGAGGTCACCGGCCGCGGCGAGTCGCTCGGTCGCTTCGAGACCTTGCTCGCCGGCAAGCACAACGTCGGCAACGTCCTCGCCGCCATCGCGGTCGCGATCGATCGCGGCGTGCAGGTCGAGATCGTGCGGCGCGCGGTCGGCAGCTTCGCGGGCGTGCGGCGCCGGCAAGAGCTGCGCGGCATCGCCAGCGGGGTCTGGGTCCTCGACGACTACGCCCACCACCCGACCGCGGTGCGCGAGACGCTCAAGGCCCTGCGCCGACGCTTCCCCACGCGGCGCTTGATCGCGGCCTACGATCCGCGGTCGGCCACCTCGCGCCGACGCACCTTCCAGGACGAGTTCGCCGAGGCCTTCGCGCACGCCGACGAGGTCGTGGTGGGCCGGCTCTACGATCCCGAGAAGATCCCCAAAGAAGAGCGCTTCGATCCCGAGCGACTCGCGCTCGATCTGCACCGCGCCGGCACCAAGGCCAGCTACCTGCCTGAGGTCGAGCAGATCGTCAAGCACATCGCGGGCGCCGCCGGCCCCGGCGACGTCGTGGTCGGCCTGTCGTCGGGCTCCTTCGACGGCTTCCACGACAAGCTGCTCGCCGCCATCGGCGACGAGGTCGTGCCGGCCCGTCACGCCGACGCCCCGGCCATGCGCGAGCTGATCGAGGCGGTCAAGCTCCCGACCAGCGACGTCAGCGACGAGTCGGTGCCCAGCTTCTTCCTCCTGCGCAACGAGCACGGCGTCTCCGGAACCGTCGCGCTCGAGGTGCTGGGCGAGGACGCGATCCTGCGCGACCTCGCGGTCTCGACCGACGCCCGCGGCCAAGGCTACGGCTGGCTGCTCGCCGACGTGGCGGTGCAGTGGGCGCGCTACCGCGGCGTCCGGCGGATCTACCTGCTCACCGAGTTCGCCAGCGACTTCTTCGCCGCCAAGCTCGGCTTCCGCGTGGTCGATCGCTCGACGGTGTCGTCGGAGGTCGCGCAGACCGCCGTGTTCCACGGCTCGACCGACTCGAAGTTCGTCGCGATGCGCCTCGACCTCTGACATCGCAGAGGCAAACAAGGATCGAGCGGCCGTTCAACGCTTGAGCTCCTGGCGGCGGGCCACGACATCGATGAGACGCACCTCGAGCGTCGCCCCCCGCGCGCGCGCGCTGAGAATATCGCTATCGAAGTGGCCAGTGCTGGTCAGATCGAGCGGGCCCGACAGGGCGATCACGCGATGCGGGCGAGCCACCACTGGCTCGAAGGTCAGCCCGCTCGCCCCGTCACCATCGGGGCAGTCGACGCCGGGACAACTCATGATCAGGGTCTCCTCGCGATAGACCCAGATCGCCGTGGCCCGGGGCGCCCGGATCGCCACCGCCTCGCCCAGCAGCGCGAGGCTGGTCGAGCCACCGGCCCGACTGGTGCTGTCGATCTCCAGGCCGAGGGCCGCAGTCTCCGTATGGGATCGTTCGCGGGCGACCATCAGCAAGCCCACCGCGACGACACACCCACCCAAGACCATCCACCGTCCGCGATCGACCACCGTGCGAGCCTTCATACCGGAGTGACGCGTCGAGACCGGCCGATCGCACAACCACCGCTCTGCGCGATCAGCGGCTCACCCCTACCGGGCGTACGTCGACGCGATCGATCGCGGAGCCGTCGACCGACTGGCCGCTCACGACCCGGAGATCGTCGTCGAGCGTGCCCGCCAGCGGTGGCAGCCCACCCCGGCTCGACACGAACAGCGTGCGATAGGTCCCGGGCGCCGAGGCCAGCACTTCGAAGACGACGCGCCTTCCCTCGATGCGGCAGCGCTCGTCGCCGGGACACTGGGCCACGAGCGCGTTGTCGCGGTACACGCGCACCGTCAGCAGGTGGTGCCTCGCGACGCCCTTGAACAGGAGCGAGTCGCCCACCTTGGCAACGGCGCCCCCGCGCGTGCCGGTCTCGTACGACTCGACAGCGACGGTCATGCCGGACTGCTCCGCCGCCGTCGGTCGGGCGAGCCGCACGATCAGCAGCGCGACCGCCGCGAGCACCGCGGCCATGCCGCCACCTTGCCACCTGCGGCGCCGTCTCCGCTCGAGGTCGCGCTCGGCTCGCAGGCGGGCGTCGACGCGGGCCTCCCAGCCTGGCGCCGGCTCACCGGCGTTGGCGGCCTTCACCTGGGCGAGCAAGCGCTCGTAGGGCGCCCGGACCGCCGCCTCGTGCTCCGAGGCCGGCGACTCACCCGCGGTCAGGCGATCGAGGACCTCGTCGTCTCCATTCTGGTTGCTCATACCTTGTCCGCCTTTCCCTTGATACAGGCTTGCAGGCCGGGCAGGCAGCGAGTCACGCGCATGCGAATCGTGTCAATCGGAAGGTCAACCGCGGCCGCGATGTGCTGCCAGGGCAGCCCATCGGCGTGCATCTGCAACGCCTCGCGGACGGTCGGGTCGAGCTGATTCATACAGGCGTTGAGCGCCGCCAGCTCGGCCGGCTCCACGACCGGCGCCCCGGTCGGCAGCACGATGCCCTCGGCGCGATCGTCGGCATGGCGCTGACCCAGCTGGCGCCGCCGCGCGTTCTTGCGGTACAGGTCGATCGCGACGTTGCGGGCCATCTTCATGAGATACCCCGCGATCGAATCGGCGGCAGCGACGTGCTTGCGCTTCTGGAACACCTTGCCGAAGGTGTCCTGGCGCGCGTCATCCGCCAGCAAGGGATCTCGCAGCACCGCCTTGCAGACGCCGTACACGTCCTCGCCGTATCGCGTGCGCAGCACGCGGAACGCATGATCGAGATCTCCCGAGCGCAGGCCTTCCCGGATGTCGTCGTCCTCCACGGACTTCATACTATTCGCGTTTGCCCATGTTTCGCGCCTTCGTGGCCATGTGATGCCTAGACGCCGCCGGTGGACGGCGCCGAACATCCGCTGCTACCGTCGGGCGTGTCGACCGGACGCGCTGTCACGCCGCTGCTGCTCGCCGCCACGCTCGTCGCGTGCGCACGCGACCCCCAGCTCGAACGCGCTCGCCGGCAGCTCGCGGAGGCTCTGGAACAATTGCGAGCCGGGCACGACGCCGAGGCCGTCACGCTCGCCGAGCCCTGGCTCGGCACGAGCCGGGACGCCGAGGCGGCCTACATCGTCGGACACGCGCTGGTGTACGAGCTCGACACCCGGCGCGGCCGTCACCTGCTGGAGCGATCGTTCGTTGGCCACTACGTCAATGGCAGCTTCGCCGCGGCGGCCAAAGCCGCCGACTCGCTCTCACGCAGCCCCGACATCGCCACGCGCTTCGACGAGCGACTCCGCTACCTGCAATGGGCCGACAGGGCCTCTCGGGCCTCCGGCAACGACGGTGCGATCGCCCGAACCGCGACCGCGCTGGGGGAGATGTACGACGACATCGGCCAGATCGAGGATGCGCGAACTGCGTTCGGGCGGGCCCTCGATGCCCCCAGCGCGTCACTCGAGCTCGGCTTGGCACAGATGAAGTATGGGATTTTCCTGATCGATCTGGCCGACTCGATCGATGACGGGATTGCCTTTCTGAAGGCGGCGCGAGAAACGCTGACCCAAGCACACCAGCTCGACCGTTGGCTCGATCTGGCGCTGCAGCTCAACACGGCGTTCGGCCTGGCCCAGCAGGGTGAGCTCGCGGGGGCGGAGGCCACGCTGACCTTCATCTCGACCGACGCGGGCGAGCTACGCAAGCTGGCGCTGGTACGCGGCTACATTGCCGCGCTCCGGGGCGACATCGACGGCGCGCAGGCGCTCTTCGCGACCGGCCTGAAGGACGAGGCCGATCTCGGCTATCGCTGGCAGGCGGCCCGGGCCCTCGCCCACGCCTACGCCGCCGCCGGCAACGAAGCCGCAGCCGAGCGCTCGCTGCTAGATGCCATCGCCGCGGTCGAAGCCATGCGCGGCAATGTCAGGCAACGCGAACTTCGTCCCTGGGCACTGGCCCGTAGCCAGGAGCCCTACGTCGAGCTGCTCGCCTTGCAAGCGCGCGGGGCCCGCGGACTCGAGGCGCTCGCCACCGCCGAGTCGCTGCACGCGCGCGCGTTGTACGATCACGCCGTCGCGACAGACACGCTTGGTGCCGGCGACGACCGCGCGCTCCGCGCCGCCCGCATCCGCACCAGCGACACCGCTCCCGCCCTCGGCAGCGCCGAGCTGCTCGACAAGCTCGATGGTCGTGAGGCGCTCGTGTTCGTCTCGTCCGACGACCAGACCTGGCGCATCCATGTCAAAACCGGAGTTGCGACCGTCGTGGCCTTGACGCGCGACCAAGCCGCCGCCGTCGCTCGCTTCGCTGACGATCCCGGCGATACCACCCTCGCGGCCGCGGCCGGCGAAGCCTTGCTACCGGCCGGCGCGATCTCTGGCACCGATCCGCTTTATATCGTACCGAGCCACCAGCTGAAAGACCTCCTCTTCGCCGCGCTGCGACGCGATGGCAAGGCGCTCGGGCCGACTCGCCCCGTCGTCCACATGCCCGGGCTCGCGATGTTGGGCTGTGATCGCCCACGAGCCTGGACCTCCGACCGCGTCTACGTCGGTGACTCGGGGGCCAACCTCAGCAAGGCAAGAGAGGAGCTGATCCGCGTCGCCAGTGGCACTGAATTACTCGGCGACAAAGCCACCATCGCCGCGATTCAGGCCCACCCACGCGCCGAGCTCCTGTACGCCGCCGTCCATGGCGGGAGCGGCGCCCTCACCCTGCACGAGGGCTTGTTCACCGCCGCCCGCGTTCTCGACGAGCACATCGGCCCACGCTCGGTGATGCTGACCGGCTGCAGCACCGCCACCAGCGACGACGCCGAAGGCTTTGGCGGCTTCCCCTCCGCCTTCATCGCCAACGGTAGCCAGCACGTCGTCGCCACGCTCCGCGACGTCGACGACGCGGAGGCCGCGACGTTCATGCAGATCTTCAACGACCTGCCTGAGTCGCTCGGCTTCGCCACCCGCCTCGCCGCCACGCAGCGGATCGCCGTCGAGACCACGACCCTGCCCGCCAGAGCCTGGGCTTCGTTCACCGTGTGGGGCGACGACGCCTGTCGTCCATAGCTACAGCGCCGCCGGGGGCGCCTCGTCGAACCACAGCGTGGCTGCCTTGGGCAGCCCGGCAGCCACCAGCCCCAGGTTGGTGTCGAACCACGTCTGCGACGCTTGGGGCAGCTGCGCCAGCTTCTGGAGGTTCGGCGGCGGCCAGGGATCCTTGGGATCGCCGCGCCCGATGGCCACGGTGTCGGTCCACGCCACCGACGCGCCGGCCGTGAAGTACACGAAGTCGGCCGGGGAGCTGGCGGTGATCGGCAGCGTGCCAGCGAACCAGGTGGCGAGGTCGAGGCGCACGATGTAGTCGCCCGCCGCCAACGTCAGCGTCCACTCCTTGGTCGCGGTGTTGTAGGCCCCGTTGACGGGCGGCGGCGTGACCCCGCCGGCGGGACGCGGCGTCGCCACCAGGTCCGGCATGGCCGTCGCTGGCCCGCCCGTGACGACGAACGTCGCCGACGTCGGCACCACGACGCCAAAGATCAGTTTCAACATGGTCATTTTTGTTCGCTCCTTGTCACTCCACCCGTCGGGATGGATGTGATTGCTCGAGTGACGACGCGACGAGCCAGACCGAACAACAAATCGCGTCGCTGGGAGACTGCATGCCGGACGCGATGTCGATCCACCTGGGCGTGAACATCTACGACCACCCGCTGTACGTGCCGCGGCCGTCCACGCTGCATTGCGCCGAGCACGACGCCCGCGCCCTGGCCGACCTCGCCCAGGCCCAGGGCATCACGGCCCACGTTGCCATCGGCGCCGAGGTCACCCGCGCGCGGGTCCTGGCGCTGTTCGAGCGCGCCGAAGCGCTGGCCAGCGGCGACCTCTTGGTCCTGACGTTCTCGGGTCACGGCGCCCGGCTGCGCGATCTGGCACCCGCCTTGGCCGCCGCGCGACCGGCCAGCGCACGCAACCTCAAGATCGGCGACGAGGCCGACGGCATCGACGAGGTGTGGTGCCTCTACGACGGCTTCCTCCTCGATGACGAGCTCAACCAGCGCCTCGCGCGCCTGGCCGCCGGCGTGCGCGTGTTCGCGATCTCCGACAGCTGTCACAGCGGCACCATGCTGCGCCTCGACGACATTCTCCCGGGCCGGCGCTTCTACCGACGGCGCGATGCGCGGGCCTCCTTTGCGGCCAACCTCGACATCTACCAGCAGCTGCTCGACGACGCCGCCGCCGCCGCGCGCGACGTCACGGCCTCGGTCATCCACTTCGCCGCGTGCGCCGACGAAGGCTACGCCTACGAGGCCGACGGCCACGGCCTGCTGACCGGAGCCGTCATCGACGTCTGGGACGGCGGCGCGTTCACGGGCAGCCATCGCGAGCTCTTCGACGCCATCGCGGGCCGTACCCAGCCCCGCCAACAACCCGCCCTCACCACCATCGGTCCCCGCGACGACGCCTTCACCGCCGGCCGCCCCTTCACGCCGTGACCGTCATCCGGTAGCCGGGTGAAAATGACGACACCCGCACCCAGGAGCTGATCCGCGCTGACGCGGTGCTCGCCCCGGTGCTGGGCTGGACTGGATTTCCCTACCATCGCGCGACCTCGCCGCCGGTGGGATTGTGACCGACACACGAGGCGGTCCATTCCGCGCCGCTTCGGCAGACGTGGGGGCCGGCGGCAGTGCTATCCATGGAGCGATCGTGCGCGAGCTGGCGGTCGTCGCTGCCCGCCGCGTCTTGCAGGAGTCGCCATGATCCGCCGCGCCACGTTTCGAGCGTCCATGATCGCCGCCCTGGCGTTGGCCGCACCTGCGATCGCCCAGCCGGTCGAGCAAGCTCCGGTCGATCCCTACGCGCCCGCGCCGGTCGCCGAGGCGCCGATCGATCCCTACGCGACGCCCGCCCCCAGTAAGCTTGGCAAGAAGCCGAAGGCCGGCCCAAAGCCGAAAGCCGGCAAGCCGAAGCCGGCGGTCCCGGCGCCCGTCATCGTCGGACCCCTCGACCCCTACGCGGCGCCAGTCGATGCGCTCCTCGAGCGCAAGCCGGGCCCGCCGACCCCACCTCCGACCACGCTGGTGGTGCCGCTGGCCGTCGTCGCGGCCGGCCGCATCGACATCGCCGCGGTGCAGGGCCTGCTCGCCATCCAGAACCTCGACGGCTGGCTGATGGTCGATCACGCGGGCGCCAACCCGGTGGCGCGCAGCCTGGTCGAGGTCCACGGCGCGCCGTCGCGGCGTTGGTTCTATCTGGTGCCGCGCACCGGCGAGCCCACGCTGCTGGTCCACGCCTCGGAGGCCGCGAGCTTCGACCAGGTCCCCGGCAAGCACGTCACCTACGCCGGCTACCGCGATCTCGACGTGGCGCTGCGCGCGCTGCTCAAGGGCAAGAAGACGCTCGCGATGGAGTACTCGCCCAAGGGGGCGTTGCCGTCGCTGTCGCGGGTCGACGCCGGCACGGTCGAGCTGGTGCGCGCGGCCGGCGTGACGGTGAAGTCGAGCGAGGGCCTCTTGCAGTTCGCGAAGGCGAGCTGGGGCCTCGAGGGTCGCAAGAAGCACTACCTCGCGGCGCACCATCTCAACGAGCTGCGCAAAGATGCGCTGGCGTTCATGGCCGCGCAGACCCGAGCCGGCGCCGCGGTCACCGAGCGCGACGTCCAGCTGCGCCTCGAAAAGGGCATGGCCACCCGCGGGCTGGTCGGGCCCGCACCGGTCGTCGGGTTCGGCGCGCACACCGCCGATCCCAACTACACGCCGGCCGTCGAGGGCTCGGCGGTCCTGCTGCGCGGCGATCTGGTCGTGCTCGGGCTGGCTGGCAAGGTCGACGGCGGGGTGTACGCCGCGACCACCTGGGTCGCCATCAACGACACCGTCGTGCCCGACGCGGTCGCCAAGGCCTTCGACGCGGCGTCGCTGGCGCGCGACCAGGCCCTCGCGCTGGTGAGCGATCGGGTCAAGCGTCGCCGCGCGATCAAGGGCTGGGAGGTCGACAAGGCCGCCCACGACTTCCTCGACCAGGCCGGCTATGGCGACCGCGTGCTGCACCGCACCGGACACTCCCTCGACATCGATCTGTACGGCTCGGGCACCGACCTCGACGATCTCGAGGTGAAAGATCCCCGCAACCTCGTCGTCGGCACCGGCTTCACCGTCGGGCCCGGCGTGTACATCCCCGGCGAGCTCGGCGTGCGCGCCGAGGTGTCGGCGTACCTCGGCAAGGACGGTCTCGAGATCACGACGGCCGTGCAAGACCAGGTCGATCGCCTGTTGCAGTGATCGCCCTGACCGCCTGCATCCTCGCCGGTGGGCGCGCGCGTCGGATGGGCGGCGCCACCAAGCCGCTCCTGGTCGTCGACGGTGAGACCATCTTCGATCGGCAACGCGCCGTGCTGGCGCCGCGGGCGCGCGAGGTCATCGTCGCGCTGGCCGAGCCCGGGCCGCTCGCCCAGGTCGGCCTGCGCGCGGTCTACGATCGGGTCCCCGACGCCGGGCCGCTGGCTGGCCTCGCGTCGGCGCTGGCCGCGATCGACACGCCGTGGCTGCTCGCGATCGCCGGGGACATGCCCGCGATCTCGGGCCAGTTGCTCGATGTGCTGATCGCCCACGCGCACGAAGACGTCGACGCGGTGGCGCCGCGGGTCGGCGGCTGGCCCGAGCCGTTGTGTGCGCTGTGGCACCGGCGCGCGCTGGGGTTCCTCGACGCGCGCCTGGCCCGTGGCGACTACAAGGTCGCCGCCGCCCTCGACGATCTGCGGGTGGCCTGGGTCGACGAGCCCGCGCTGCGGGCGGTCGATCCGGCGCTCGCCAGCTTCCGCAACCTCAACCGCCCCGACGAGCTGTGATGCGGCCCCTGCTGCTCCTGCTGATCGTCGCCCTCGCGGGCTGTCCGAGAACCGGACCGGTCGGCCCGTCGCCCGAGCCGATCGATGCCGGGGTCGACGGGCGCGAGGGCGGCCCCGACCATCCCGACGCCGATCCCGACGCCGATCCCGACGGAGGCCTCGACGCTGGCGTCGGCGTCGCGCCGGCGATCACGTGGCAGCACGTCGACCAGCCCAGCGACGTTTCGGCCCAGCCGCCCGCGCCGTCGACCTGGCGCATCCACCTGATCGACGTCGGCACCGGGCTGTCGATCCTCGTGCAGGGCGCCGACTTCACCATGCTGTTTGACGCCGGCACCGGCGATCCCGGCGAGCCGCCGATCCGCGTCGTGGCGTACCTGACCGCCGCGCTCGGTCCGTCGGGAGACCAGCAGTGCAGCGAGCGCGGCGTCGCCAGCAAGACCCGCCGCCGCATCGACCACGTCGTGCTCAGCCATCCCCATCTCGACCACGCCTCGGCGCTCGAGCTGGTGCTGCACTGCTTCGAGATCGGCGACCTCTGGGACTCGGGCCGCGTCAACGACACGGTCTTTTATCGCGAGTTCATCCGCAGCGTGTCGGAGGCGATCGGCACCCGCTACCACACCGCGGCGCCGCCCGCGCTCGACCGCACGATCACCGTCAAGGGCGAGACCATCGCGATCCCCAAGGGCGTGACCTGGGACAGCTTCAGCGAGGGTGACGAGGTCGGGCTCGGCGCCGCCGCCCGCTTCACGCTGCTCCACGCCGAGAGCAAGGCGCGCTCCGACCCCAACCAGAACTCGATCGTCGTCGCGGTGGCGCTGGGCGCGACCCGGCTGCTGCTCACCGGCGACGCCGAGTCGGGACCGCGCGCCGATCCCAGCGCCAAGGTCGGCGACGTCGAGGCCCACCTGCTCGACCACTTCGCGGCGCTGATCGACGCCGACATCCTCCAGGTCGGACACCACGGCTCGAAGACCTCGAGCCGGGCCGCGTTCATCGCCGCGGTGTCGCCGATCCTCGCGCTGGTGAGCGCCGGGCCCAAGAAGTACGGCGGCGTGGTGCTGCCCGATCAGGTCGTCATCGACGAGCTGAAGGCCGCCGGCGCCACCGTCTTGCGCACCGACGAGCACGACGCGGCGTGCCCGGCGCCCACCCGACTGGGACCGAACCAGGGCCCGGGCGGATGCGACTCGTGGATCGTCACCGTCGACGAGCGCGTGCGCTAGAGTCCGCGCCATGCCGCAGATCAACGGACCGTTCGAGGTGAAGCGCACGTCGGAGCCGCCCTACGAGGACGTCGAGGGCGTCGTGCTGGGCCGCTCGCACTTCGACAAGCAGTTCCACGGCCCGCTCGAGGCCACCAGCACCGTCGCGATGATCGCGTGCGGCACGCCGGTGAAGGGCTCGGCGGGCTACGTCGCGATGGAGCGCATCACCGGCACCGTCGACGGCAAGGCCGGCACCTTCTGCGTGAAGCACGACGCGACGATGGATCGCGGCACGCCGCACCTGTCGATCACGGTCGTGCCCGACTCCGGCACCGGCGCGCTGGTCGGGCTGCGTGGCTCGATGAGCATCGACATCCAGCCCGGGGGCGCCCACTTCTACACGCTCGACTACGACCTGGCCTGAGCGGTCCGCGAGCGACGAGGCGCGCGGGGCGGTGGCGCGATCAGCTCGCGCGCGGTGGCGAGCAGCGACGCCACCATGTCCCAGTCGGGCGCGGTGTCGAGGACGACGCCGACCCAGCCCTTGCCGCCGACGTAGGGCGGCCGGAAGAAGCGCGCGCCGTCGCTGTCGATGAGCGCCTCCTGAGCGCCGGCCGGCGCCGCCAGATGCACCGACAGGTGCGCGCTGCCGTGATGGTAGGTGTCGCACATCGCGAACAGCTTGCCGCCGATGCGCCAGGTCGGCTCGCCCCAGGCCTCCACCTCGGTCACCTCGGGCATGGCCATGCAGAGCCCGCGCAGGCGATCGATCAGCGCGAGCGTCGCGGCGGTGCGCAGCTTGGGCGGATGGGTCGAGACCTTGGGCGGCTTGGGGACGCGGGCCATGCCCGACGATAGCGCGTCACTCGAGCGTGATGCGGGCCAGTCGCACGTCGCCCCGGAACGCCTCGGTCGGCCGCGAGTAGCTGATGACGATCGCCTGGCCGTCGACGGCGCGCAGCGCGGGATGCTCGATGATGACGTAGTTGTAGGCGTCCTCGTGGGTCGGCGCGAAGATGCCGGTGCTGCCGTCGGCGCTGGCCGCGATCTCGACCGGCTCGCTCCACGGGCCCTCGATGCGATCGGCGGTGCGCAGCTGCACCGTGCTCGACAGGATGCGGCCGGTCACCGCCAGGTACCGCCCCAGGTAGGGGTTCCACGAGATCGTCGGCGTGCCGCCCAGCCCGTCGATGACCACCGCGGCGCGGCCGATGTCGGCCTGCCACGTGGTGCCGTCGTGGAAGGTGTAGGCCGCGCGCACGCCGGCGTCGGCGACCGGGGCGCGCCCGAGCTTGCAGCCGACGTTGAGGAAGCCGACCTGATCGCACGACATGGCGTAGACCATCCCGTCGACGACCGACTGCGGCATGAACAGCGGCTCGGGCGGCGCGAACAGATCGCCGTCGACCCGCGTCGCCACGGTCGCGTCGAGGGCCAGCCGGGCGGTGCCGACGCCCATGCTGTCGAAGCCCGAGCCGCTGGTGCGCTTGATGCGCTGGAACACCACCAGGCCCTCGGCGGCGCCGGTGTCGATCATCATGCCGGGCCACAGCGCCCAGCCGTCGAGAGGCGCGGCCCGGTTCTGGGCCAGCTCGTCGGCGGTGTAGGGGATGAGCTGCGCTGGGAAGCCGGCGCCATCGACGGGCTGGGTCAACACCAGCGGCGCCTCGACGGTGCTCCAGCCCGCGGTCGCGCTCAGCACGTTGCTGTCGTCGATCGGGTTGCGGGCGTTGCAGAACGTGTCGCCGAAGGTCCACAGCAGCTTGCCGCCCAGCGCACCGCCGGGCCCGCCGTCACGACCCACCGTGGTCGCCGAGGGCAGCGGTAGCAGGCCCAGGTCCTCGACGTGGGCGACCGCCAGCTCGCGCACGGTGGCGTCGACGCTGCCATCGACGACCCCAGCGACATCATCGGCGCCGCCACAGGCCGCCAGCAGCCCCAGAACCACGAACCGAGTTTTGCGAGTCATGTCAGGTCGACACGCGAGCTCGGAGCTCTGCCACCCCCGATCGCCACGCCCGCTCGATCGCCCGATCGCTCGGCTCGCCTTCGCGCTTGCGCCCGGCGCGCGATCCACTATCTTCGCCCGCCATGCGCGTCGGACCCATCGTCGTCGATCCGCCCGTCGTCCTCGCGCCCATGGCGGCGGTCACCGACCTGCCGTTCCGCACCGTGGCCGAAGAGCATGGCGTCGGCTTCACGATCACCGAGTTCCTGTCGGCCCACGCGCTGGCGGTCGGCGACAAGCGCACCCAGGGCAAGATGACGGCGAGCCTGGGCGGCCGGAAGTTCGGCGTGCAGATCTTCGGCCGCGAGGACGAGCCCATGGCCAAGGCCGCCGCGATGGCGGTGGCGATCGGCGCGTCGCTGGTCGACATCAACATGGGCTGCCCAGCCAAGCGCGTCGTGGCCGGCGAGTGCGGCTCGGCGCTGATGCGCGAGCCGCTGATGGCGCAGCGCCTGGTGCGCGCGGTCGTGAGCGCGGTGCCGGCCCACGTTCCGGTGACCGTCAAGCATCGCGCCGGCTGGGACAACGCGCACCGCAACGCGCCCGAGTTCGCGTGCGCGCTGGTCGAGGCCGGCGCGCAGATGATCACCGTGCACGGCCGCACCCGCACCCAGGGCTTCTCGGGAGAGAGCGACCGCGGCATCATCCGTGAGGTCCGCGAGGCGGTGCCGCGCCATATCCCGGTCGTCGGCAACGGGGACGTGACCGACGTCGCCGGCTTCCTGCGCATGCGCGACGAGACCGGCTGCGACGCGGTCATGATCGGCCGGGGCGCGCTGGGCAACCCGTGGCTGTTCGCGCGCATCGCCGCGCTGGCCGCCGGACGTCCGGATCCCGGACCGCCGACGATCGAGGAGCGACGCGACGTCTTCCGCCGCCACGTCGCGCTCATCAACCAGCTCAAGAGCGGGCCCCGCATGCTCCACGAGGTGCGCAAGGCCTGTGCGTGGTACGCGCGCGGCCTGTACGGCTGCAACCGGCTCCGGCTCGAGGTGTGGTCGGCGCCCGACGTCGCCGCCGCCGCTCAGATCAGCGAGGACTACTTCGCGTCGCTGCTGGCCCGTCGCGCCCAGCTGGGCCTGCCGCCCGACGCCGACCGCGCCGAGATGGATGGCGCGCCCGTCGAAGAGCAGGCCGCTTGATGTTCAGACCGGGGGCGGATCCCAGCGACTACCTCGTCGCGGAGAGCCCGGCCATGCGCGGCGTGCTGGCGACCATCGATCGGCTCGCCGACAGCGACGGCCCGGTGCTGGTGTGCGGCGAGCACGGCACCGGCCGCGAGCTGGTCGCGCGGGTCTTGCACTTGCGCAGCCCGCGCCGAGCCGGCCGCTTCGTCACGGTGCGGCCGGGGTTCGACGGTCCCGACACCAACGGCAGCGACGACAGCGAGCGCGCCCGCCGGGCCTTGCGCTCGGCCCAAGGCGGCACGCTGCTGGTCAAGGACGTGTGCGACGTCCCCGCCGCCGGTCAGCGCACGTTGCGGCGCGCGATCCGCATCCCCGAGCCGGCCAGCACCAAGCGCCCCGACTCGTCCGGTGAGGTCTTCGACGTCCGCGTCGTCGGCTCGGCCGATCTCGATCTCGAGCACGCGGTGGCCGCCAAGATGCTCACCCGCGAGCTGTACGAACCGATGGCGGCCCGCCGCATCGACGTGCCGCCGCTGCGCGATCGCGGCGGCGACATCCCGACCTTGGTCGAGCGCTGGGTCCGGCACTACGCCAACGAGATCGGCCGCGGCAAGCTGACGATCTCGACCCACGCCCACGAGCGCCTCGTGAAGTACCCGTGGCCGGGCAACTGCGCCGAGCTCAAGAACCTGGCGCGCCGGTTGGTGGTCCACGCGCCGGGCAGCCGCATCGAGGCCGGCGACGTCGCCGCGGTCTTGCCGGTGGTCGCCGAGCGGGTGCCGATGGAAGACCTCTCCTTCGAGGAGATGGTGAAGGCCAAGCTCGCGGGCTTCCTGTCGCGCATGGACGGCTATCCGCTCCACGACGTCTACGAGAAGATCCTCGAGCGCGTCGAGCGCCCGCTGTTCGATCTCGTCCTCGAGAAGACCGGCGGCAACCAGCTCAAGGCCGCCGAGATCCTCGGCCTCAATCGCAACACGCTGCGCAAGAAGCTCGACGCCCACGGCGTGGCCCGCGGCCGCAAAGGTCGCGAGGACCGCGCCCTCGACGACTGAGCGCCACGACGCCGGCACGGTTGTAAGCGCCCGGCGACATTCGAGATTCGTCCCGGTCAGGCCAAGGACAGGCGTGGCGCGTTTGTCTATCATCGGTCCACGCGAGCCTTTCGCGGGGGACGCGGCTCGAAGCCGGCGAAGCGCGCGTGCGCGCGGGAGTGCAGATGAACAAGCGATGGACCATGGCGGCTCTTGCCGCTGCCCTCTCGATCGCGGCCCCCACGGCCGCCAGCGCATTTTGCGGCTTCTACGTGGGCGGCGGTGGCGCCGCCCTGTTCAACAACGCGACGCAGGTCGTGCTGATGCGCGAGGGCACCCGCACGGTGCTGTCGATGCAGAACAACTACCAAGGCCCGATCGCCGACTTCGCGATGGTGGTCCCGGTGCCGGTCGTGCTGCGGGAAGAGAACGTCAAGACGCTCTCGAAGAGCGTCTTTGACAAGGTCGACCAGATGGGGTCGCCCCGCCTGGTCGAGTACTGGGAGCAGGACCCGTGCGCGCCCGAGCCCAGCTACGACGACGGGCCCTGGCCGTCGGCGCCGATGGCGATGGAGTCGGCGAGCGCGGTCGGCGACAAGGCCGACCACGGCGTCACGATCGAGGCCCAGTTCACCGTCGGCGAGTACCAGATCGTCATCTTGTCGGCCAAGGACTCGACCGGCCTCGACACCTGGCTGCGCGAGCAGAAGTACCAGATCCCCAAGGGCGCCGAGCCGCTGCTGCGGCCCTACGTCGAGGCCGGCTCCAAGTTCTTCGTGGCGAAGGTCGACCCCAAGAAGGTCAAGTTCGTCGGCGGCATGGCCCAGCTCTCGCCGCTGCGGTTCCACTACGACAGCGAAGAGTTCGTGTTGCCGGTGCGCCTCGGCATGGCCAACTCGCCGGGCACGCAGGATCTGATCGTCAACATCCTCGCGCCCAGCCAGCGCTACGAGGTCGCCAACTACAAGAACGTCACGATCCCGACCAACCTCGACGTCAAGGACGAGACCAAGGGCAAGTTCGGCGAGTTCTACGCCGCGCTGTTCGATCGCACCGTCGAGACCAACCCCGGCGCGATCGTCACCGAGTACGCGTGGGACGCCTCGACCTGCGATCCCTGCCCCGGCCCAACCCTCGACGGCGACGACTTCGCGACGCTGGGCGCCGACGTGCTCGGCGGCGACAACTACTACGGGCTGGTGCTCACGCGCCTGCACGCTCGCTACGGCAAGGGCTCGCTGGCCGATGACCTGGTCTTCAAGGCGGCCGAGCCGATCGTCGGCGGCCGCGAGCTCGTCGTCGACGAGAAGTCGGGCAAGCTCGAGGAGCGCTCGCGTCCCGACTCGACCAACAACTTCCAGGGCCGCTACGCGATCCGTCACGAGTGGACCGGCGCGATCACGTGCAAAGACCCGGTGCGCCGCCGCTGGGGCGGCCCGCCCGGCGATCAGATCGCCGAGGACGCGCCCCAGGCCGCGACCAACATCGCCTTCGCGCCGCGCGGCAACGTCTCGCTCCCCGATCTGGTGACGCACGACATTCCGGAGATCGACGTCAAGGCTGGCGTCGCGCTGCCCGGTCCCACCGCGGTGACCAAGGCGGCCTATCCCGGCTGCACATGTGGCGTGGCTGCCGGTGCCGCTGGTGGCGCGGCCAGCTTGGGCGGCGCGGGCGTCGTAATGGGCCTGTTGCTACGGCGCCGGCGCAAGTCGGCACGCAAGTAGTCGCGGCGACCGCTCGATCATCGAGACTGAACCTTCGAGGAGAACCGATGCGTAAATCGATTCTGGCAGGTATTCTAGTCAGCGCCCTGGCGATGCCCAAGGCGGCTGACGCGTTCTGCGGCTTCTACGTCAACGGCGCCGGCAGCGAGATGTTCAACGACGCCACTCAGGTGGTGTTGATGCGCATGGGCACCCGCACCGTCTTGTCGATGCAGAACAACTACAAGGGCCCGCCCGAGGCCTTCGCCCTCGTCATCCCGGTGCCCACGGTGCTGCAAAAGGACGACGTCAAGACCCTGCCGCCCGACGTGTTCACCCGCGTCGACACCATGGGCTCGCCCCGCCTCGTCGAGTACTGGGAGCAGGACCCGTGCGCGCCCGACTACCAGGAGGACCGCCGCGTGAGGATGGCGCCCAGCGGCGGCGTCGGACGCGGCGCCGCCGAGACGGCCAGTGACAAGGACTACGGCGTCACCGTCGAGGCCAAGTTCGAGGTCGGCGAGTACCAGGTCGTCATCCTGTCGGCCAAGGACGCCACCGGCCTCGATAGCTGGCTCCGCGCCGAGCGCTACCAGATTCCGCCCGGCGCCGAGCCCTTCCTCCGGCCCTACGTCGAGGGCGGCATGAAGTTCTTCGTCGCCAAGGTCGACCCGACCAAGGTCAAGTTCGTCGACGGCCGCGCCGAGCTGTCGCCCATCCGCTTCCACTACGACACCGAGGACTTCAGCCTGCCGATCCGCCTCGGCCTCGCCAACTCCAGCGGCACCCAGGACCTGATCGTCAGCATCCTCGCGCCCAACCAGCGCTACGAAGTGTCCAACTACGGCAACGTCACGATCCCCACCAACCTCGACGTCAAAGACGCCGTCCGCGACAAGTTCGGCGAGTTCTACGCCGCGCTGTTTGACCGCACCATCGAGAAGAACCCCGGCGCGGTCGTCACCGAGTACGCCTGGAGCGCTGGCTCCTGCGACCCCTGCCCGGGCCCGACCTTGCAGCCCAACGACTTCGCCACCCTCGGCGCTGACGTCCTCGCCGGCACCACCGCCGCGCCCGCGCCCTACCAGGGCTGGGATCTGGTGCTCACCCGCCTGCATGCGCGCTACGGCAAGACCGTCACCGAAGATCTGGTCTTCAAGACCGCCGAGCCCATCGTCGGCGGTCGCGAGCTCCGCAACGCCGGCGGCACCCTCGAGGAGCGCGCCCAGCCCGCCGGCATGAACAACTTCCAGGCCCGCTACGCCATCCGCCACGAGTGGACCGGCGCCATCACCTGCAAGGATCCGACGCGCGGTCGCTGGGGCGGTCCGCCCCCGGGCGCCACCGGCGGCGGCGTCAAGCCCGCCCTCGATCTCGCCTTCGCCCCGCGCGGCCAGGCCCAGCTCGCTCAGCTGGTCCGCCAGGACATCCCCGAGCTCGGCGTCAAGGCCGGCAGCGCGGGCGCGACGACGCCCGACGACCCGGCTCCCGCCAAACCCGACCCGACGACGGCGCCGACCACGACGACCACGACCCCGGCCGCGACGCCGGCCAAGCCCGACGCCAAGAAGAAGGGCGGCTGCGGCTGTCAGACCGACGGTGACGGCGGCGCCCTCGCGCTGGCCGGCGGCGTCGGCATATTCGCCCTGATGCTGCGGCGCCGCCGCGCGAGGAGCTCGTGATGCGCACATCGATTCTGGCAGGTATTCTAGTCAGCGCCCTGGCGATGCCCAAGGCGGCTGACGCGTTCTGCGGCTTCTACGTCAACGGCGCCGGCAGCGAGATGTTCAACGACGCCACTCAGGTGGTGTTGATGCGCATGGGCACCCGCACCGTCTTGTCGATGCAGAACAACTACAAGGGCCCGCCCGAGGCCTTCGCCCTCGTCATCCCGGTGCCCACGGTGCTGCAAAAGGACGACGTCAAGACCCTGCCGCCCGACGTGTTCACCCGCGTCGACACCATGGGCTCGCCCCGCCTCGTCGAGTACTGGGAGCAGGACCCGTGCGCGCCCGACTACCAGGAGGACCGCCGCGTGAGGATGGCGCCCAGCGGCGGCGTCGGACGCGGCGCCGCCGAGACGGCCAGTGACAAGGACTACGGCGTCACCGTCGAGGCCAAGTTCGAGGTCGGCGAGTACCAGGTCGTCATCCTGTCGGCCAAGGACGCCACCGGCCTCGATAGCTGGCTCCGCGCCGAGCGCTACCAGATTCCGCCCGGCGCCGAGCCCTTCCTCCGGCCCTACGTCGAGGGCGGCATGAAGTTCTTCGTCGCCAAGGTCGACCCGACCAAGGTCAAGTTCGTCGACGGCCGCGCCGAGCTGTCGCCCATCCGCTTCCACTACGACACCGAGGACTTCAGCCTGCCGATCCGCCTCGGCCTCGCCAACTCCAGCGGCACCCAGGACCTGATCGTCAGCATCCTCGCGCCCAACCAGCGCTACGAAGTGTCCAACTACGGCAACGTCACGATCCCCACCAACCTCGACGTCAAAGACGCCGTCCGCGACAAGTTCGGCGAGTTCTACGCCGCGCTGTTTGACCGCACCATCGAGAAGAACCCCGGCGCGGTCGTCACCGAGTACGCCTGGAGCGCTGGCTCCTGCGACCCCTGCCCGGGCCCGACCTTGCAGCCCAACGACTTCGCCACCCTCGGCGCTGACGTCCTCGCCGGCACCACCGCCGCGCCCGCGCCCTACCAGGGCTGGGATCTGGTGCTCACCCGCCTGCATGCGCGCTACGGCAAGACCGTCACCGAAGATCTGGTCTTCAAGACCGCCGAGCCCATCGTCGGCGGTCGCGAGCTCCGCAACGCCGGCGGCACCCTCGAGGAGCGCGCCCAGCCCGCCGGCATGAACAACTTCCAGGCCCGCTACGCCATCCGCCACGAGTGGACCGGCGCCGTCACCTGCAAAGATCCCAGGCGCGGGATCTGGGGCGGTCCGCCCTCGGGCGCCACCGGCGGCGGCGTCAAGCCCGCCCTCGATCTTGCCTTCGCCCCGCGCGGCCAGGCCCAGCTCGCCCAGCTGGTCCGCCAGGACATCCCCGAGCTCGGCGTCAAGGCCGGCGCGGTCGAGGCGAATCCCAAGACCGAACCGACGTCCGGGTCGTCTGCACCCCCGGTGACCACGCCTACCGCTCCACCGACCGAGGCCAAGAAGAAGGGCGGCTGCGGCTGCCAGACTGACGGTGACGGTGGCGCCCTCGCGCTAGCCGGCGGCGTCGGCGTGTTCGCCCTGATGCTGCGGCGCCGCCGCGCGAGGAGCTCGTGATGCGTAAATCGATTCTGGCAGTGATAGCGCTCGGCGTGATCGCCGCGCCCAAGGCGTCCGACGCGTTCTGCGGCTTCTACATCAACGGCGCCGGCAGCGCGATGTACAACGACGCGACCCAGGTCGTGCTGATGCGCAAGGGCACCCGCACCGTCTTGTCGATGCAGAACAACTACAAGGGCCCGCCATCGGACTTCGCGATGGTCATCCCGGTGCCGACGGTGCTGCAGGAGTCCGACGTCAAGACCCTGCCCAAGGACGTCTTCACGCGCGTCGACACCATGGGCGCGCCCCGCCTCGTCGAGTACTGGGAGCAGGACCCGTGCGGGATCGACGAGGAACGGTGGGAGCGCAAGCGTCCCATGAAGATGTCGCGCGCGTCGGGCGCGTCGGCCAGCTTGGCCAAGGACGACGACCTCGGCGTCACGATCGAGGCCAAGTTTACCGTCGGCGAGTACCAGATCCTGATCTTGTCGGCCAAAGACTCGACCGGGCTCGAGACCTGGCTGCGTCAGGAGCACTACCAGATCCCGGCCGGCGCGGCGCCGTTCCTGCGGCCCTACGTCGAGAGCGGCATGAAGTTCTTCGTCGCCAAGGTCGACCCCAAGAAGGTCACGTTCGTCGACGGTCGGGCCGAGCTGTCGCCGCTGCGCTTCCACTACGACAGCGACGACTTCAACCTGCCGATCCGCCTGGGCCTCGCCAACTCCAGCGGCACCCAGGACCTGATCGTCAGCGTGCTGGCGCCCAGCCAGCGCTACGACGTCGCGAACTACAAGAACGTCACGATCCCGACCAACCTCGACGTGAAGGACTCGGTCCGCGCCTCGTTTGGCACGTTCTACGCGGCGCTGTTTGACCGCACGATCGAGAAGAACCCGGGCGCGGTGGTCACCGAGTACGCGTGGGCGGCCTCGACCTGCGACCCCTGCCCGGGCCCCCAGCTCGGCGGCAACGACTTCTTCCTCTTGGGCGCCGACGTCCTCGAGGGCAAGGCCAGCGCGCCCACCGCCTACGGCGGCTACGACTTCGTCCTGACCCGTCTGCACGCGCGCTACGGCAAGACCGTCACCGAAGATCTGGTCTTCAAGGCCGCCGAGCCCATCGTCGGCGGTCGCGAGATCAGGAACGGCGGCAAGCTCGAGGAGCGGGCCCAGCCCAGCAGCATGAACAACTTCCAGGCCCGCTACGCGATCCGCCACTGGTGGACCGGGCCGATCACCTGCAAGGCGCCGGTGCGCGCGCGCTGGGGCGGGCCGCCCAATGGCGGTAGCCCGTCGTCGATCGCGGCGACCGACACCGCCTTCGCGCCCCGCAAGGCCAACCTGCCGCGCATGCTGGTGACCAGCGCGCCCGAGATCGGCGTGCGCGCCTACAAGCGCCGCAAGCCCAAGCCGCGGCTCGCGCTGCCGCCGCCCGGTCCCAAGGTCGAGGCCGAGCCCGGCCAGGTCGAAGCGAACCCGTAGCCATGCGCGCCTGGGTCTCGATCGCCGCGGCGTCGACGCTGATGACGTGGTTCATCGGGTGTCGTGGCGACGCGTCGCGGGCGCCGAGCAACGTGCCGGTGGCACCGGCGGCACCGACGACGATCGAGGCCCTGCTGCCCGACCCGCCGGGCCGGTTCGCACCGTCGCTCCTGGTGCTGGGGCCGGCGACCGGCGAGCCGCAAGACGGCAACCTCATCGCGGACATCGAGACCTGCTCGACCTGCCACCCGGCGGTCACGTCGCAGTGGAAGTCGAGCATCCACTCGTTCGCGTCGTTCGGAAATCCGATCTACCGCACCAACGTCGAGCTCATCCGCGAGCACCTGGGCAACGCCAACAGCCAGCACTGCGGCGGCTGTCACGACACGCCGCTCGAGATCGACGGCGCGATGAACGCCACGATCGCGCCCGACGATCTGCGCGCCCACACCGGCGTGTCATGTCGGGTGTGCCATGCGGCGAGCGCGCCGCGCACCGACGGCAACGGCAGCTTCACGCTCGGCGCGATGGAGCTACCGACGCCCAACCTCGACGATCCGGCGGCGATCGCGGTGCATCGGGCCGCGGTCACCGTCAAGGCGATGGGCGACGAGCTGTGCGTGACCTGTCACCGCGGCTTCCTGTCGCCCGACCTCGGCGTGCCGGTCCATCTGTCCGGCATCGACGAGCCGACCGCGTGGCGCAGCTCGGCGTGGAACGGCAACGGCGCGGGCCGCGTCGACAAGGTCGAGCCGCAGGGCTGCATCTCGTGCCACATGCCCGAGGAGACCGTCGGCCCCGACGAGTATGCCGGCGACGGCAAGGTCCGCGCCCACACCTTCGCGGGCGGCCACAGCTGGATGGCGTCGATGCGCGGGGACGCGGCCCAGCTCGCGCGCATCCAGAAGATGCTGGTCGGCGCGGCGTCGATCGACATCGCCGCGGCGATCGTGCCGCGCGACGCCGCCGGCGACGGACCGGTGACGATGAGCGGACGCTGGGTGCTGCCGGCCGATGGCGCGCCGGTGGTGCCGGGCGCGCGCATGGCGTTCGACGTGGTGCTGCGCAACCTGCTGGTCGGGCATCGCTTCCCGGGCGGCGTCGCCGACATGCAGGACACCTGGGTCGAGGTCGAGGTGGTCGACGCCCGCGGTCGACGCATCGCGGCCTCGGGGCTCGACCACGCCAAGGTCCGCGGCGACGACGACGCCCACGTCCTGCGCGCGTATCCCGTCGACGATCGCGGCGTGATCCAGCAGGAGCACGAGCTGTTCGGCTTCCGCGCGATCATCTCCAACCAGACCATCAACACCCGCGACAGCACGGTCGTGCGCTACGCGCTAGAGGTGCCAAAATCAATCGCCCAGCCGCTGGCGGTGACGGCGCGCCTGCGCCATCGCACCCGCAGCCTGGCGGTCCAGCGCGCGGTGTGCGCGGCGGCCAAGACCCCGATCGGCGCGGCGTTCTTGCAGCAGGCCAAGGAGATTCGCGATATGCGCGTCGACCCGTGCAAGGCCCAGCCGATCACCGAGATCGCGTCGAGCACGGTGTGGATCGGCGACGGCGCGGCGGCCCGAGCCGCGACCGCCGGGGCGGTGACCCGTCCGGCGTGGTCGCGCGAGTACGAGCACGGCATGGCGCTCACCCGCGTCGTCGGCGAGCGCCTCGACGAGGCCCGACAGGTGCTCGAGCATGCGCTCACGGTGACGCCGGCCGGCGCCGACGGCGATCGCGCCCGCGCTTCGATCTACGTCCAGCTCGGCAGCGTGGCCGGCCAGCAGGGCCGCGCCGACGACGCGCTCGCGCTCCTCACCAAGGCCCGCGCGCTCTTGCCCGCGCCCGGCCCGCCCGCGCTCGAGGCCTACGCCGCCGACGCGCTGGCCCGGGTGTGGCGCTGGCGCGAGGCCGAGCCCTACGCGCGGGTCGTGACCGAGAAGGCGCCCGACAACACGTCGGCGTGGATCATGCTGGCCCGGGTCCGCGGCAGCCTCAGCGACGATCGCGGCGCCCTCGACGCCGCCAAGCGTGGCCTCGCGCTCCAGCCGCGCGATCCCGATCTGCTGCGCAGCCAGGCGGCGGCGATCGCGGCGCTGCTGCCGGGCAGCGATCTCGCGGCCCGGTCGCTGGCCGCCTACGATCGGTACCGCGCGCCCGACGACGCCGCCGCGCTGCGCATGGCGTGCGCCGCCAACAGCCCGGTCTGTGCCCGCGAGCGCGAGGTCGGCCACGTCCACCCGCTGCGCGCGGTGCGCTGACTCACGACCTCAGCCACGCGAGCAGACGGGCGCCGCGCTCGTCGGGGATCTCGACGCCGAGATCGCCGTGGGCCTCGCCGTGCCAGTCGGAGCCGCCGGTGGCGGTGAGCCCGAGCTGGTCGGCGACCCGCAGCCAGCGCGCGCGATCGCCGGCGTCGTAGCGGCCGTAGAACGCCTCGACGCCGTCGAGGCCCTCGTCCCGGTAGCGCTTGAGATACTTGGTCGCGCGGTCGCCGTGCTGGTGGGGATGCGCGAGCGAGGCCTTGGCGCCGACGGCGCGGATCGCGGCCAGCCCGTCGGCGATCGACAGCCGGGCCAGCGGCACGTCGGCCGGGCCGCCGTCGTGGAGCCAGCGCGAGAACGCCTCGTCGCGGCTGGCCACGACACCTTGGGCGACCAGCGCGTTGGCGACGTCGGGGCGTCCCACGATGCGACCGTCGGCGCGGGCCAGGATCGGCTCGACGTCGAGGACGATGCCTTGGTGGAACAGGCGGGCGGCGATGGCGCGCAGGCGCTCGCGGCGGGCCGCGCCTTGGGCCGCCAGCAAGACCTCGAGGTCGCGCCAGCGCGGGTCGATCGCGGCGTCGTAGACCAGCACGTGGACCGCGCGGCGATCTTCGACGCAGGTGAGCTCGCACGCGCGGATCGCGTCGGGCACGTGCTCGGCCAGCTCGGCGTAGCCGGCGCTGGAGTCGTGATCGGTGAGCGCCATCACCGTCGGTGCGCGGCGCCTCGCGCGGGCCGCGACCTCGGCCACCGAGGCGGTGCCGTCGGACCACGTCGAGTGGCAATGCAACTCGATGAGCACAGCGCACCCTAGCACTACTGCGTCACCCACCTCGGGGGCTGCGGCGCGGCGGCGCGGGCGCCTCGCGGCTTACCTCCTCGCTCGCTCCTCGACGTCCAAGCGGACGCCTTCGTCGCTCGACGGCGGGGGCGCTCGCGATCCGCCTCGCGCGGCCACGCCGCGCTCCTCCTCGGAGGTGACGCCGTCGTGCTAGCACGCGCGCCGACGACGCCTCCGACGCAGGGTGCTACCCTGGCCGCGATGGCCGATGCTCCCGGACCCGCGTCGCTGGTCGCGCTCCGCGACCGTCGCGATCACGTGATCGCCGTGCTGAGCGACCAGTTCAGTCGCGATCTCCTCGAGGTCGACGAGCTCGAGCGTCGCCTCGAGCTGGCTCAGCGCGCCGAGACCGTGGCCGCCCTCGAGCTGTTGGTCGCCGATCTGGAGGTGCCCGAGACCGCGCTGGCGGCCCGCCCCGCGATGAGCGAGACCGCGCTGGGCGAGTGGCCGGCCCGACGCCGCGTGGCCTCGGTGTTCGGCTCGGTCGAGAAGGGCGGCACCTGGACCGTCGCGCGCCAGCTCACCGCGGTCGCGGTCTTCGGCTCGACGCAGCTCGACTTTCGCGACGCCGCCTTCGCGCCCGGCGTCACCGAGCTGCGGGTGCGCTGCGTGTTCGGCTCGGTCGAGGTCATCGTCCCGCCTTGGCTCGCCGTCGAGAGCGACGCCACCGCCATCCTCGGCAGCTTCGAGGAGCTGCACCGCGCCCCGATCAAGCCCGATCCCGAGCGCGCGGTGCTGCGCATCACCGGCGTGATGGTGTTTGGCTCGGTCGAGGTCGAGACCCGCCTGTCGGGCGAGAGCCGCCGCGACGCCCGCAAGCGCTCCAAGCGCCAGGGCAAGGCGCTGCAGGGCGAGGATCGCAAGGCCCTGCCGTCCGCCCGCGCGCGACCCAAGTCGGGCGACTGACCTCAGTAACGCAGCCAGCGGAGCAGCTCGCGCAGGCTGGGCCGCTTGCCGTACATGAGGATGCCGACCCGGTAGATCTTGGCCGCCACCCGGGCCGCGATCAGCGTCGAGACCACCAGGATCGCCAGCGAGGCCAGCAGATCGCCGAGCGTGGCGCCGCCGAGCAGCCAGCGCATCGGCATCAGCACCGGCGACGAGAACGGGATGAGGGTCAGCAGCTGCGCCGTCCCGCCCCGCGGGTTGCTCGAGACCAGCCGCACGCACACCACCGGGATGACCAGCAGCATCGCGATCGGGGCCTGGACCTGCTGGGCCTCCTGCTCGGACGACACCATCGCGCCGACCGCGGCATAGATCGACGCGTAGAAGAAGTAGCCGAGCAGGAAGTAGAGCAGCACGACGACGATGTCGACCGCGGCCAGCGGCGGCACGCTCCAGCCGGCAGCCTCGACGCCGAACACGCCCAGGATGGAGCCGCGGAACGTCATCGTCACCACCGCCATCGCGGTCCACAACGAGATCTGCAACAGGCCGACCGCGCCGACCCCGAGGATCTTGCCGAGCATGAGCGCGCGCGGCTTGGCGGCGGCGATCATGATCTCGACGACGCGATTGGTCTTCTCCTGCACGACGCTGCGCAGCACGTTCACCGCGTACAGCACGATCGCGATGTACAGCACGAACATCACCGCGTAGCCGACGATCAGCGCCGCCACGCCCGAGCTGCCGCCGGCCTCGCCGGTGGTGTGGCGAGGCTGGAAGTCGACCGGAGCCAACAGCGCGTCGATGCGGGCCGGCGACAACCCGTCGGCGAGGCCGCGCAGCTCGAGCTCGGTCTGCATGACCAGCGCGCCGAGCATCCGCATCGACCGATCGTTGGTGGCGTTGTCGCCCTGGTAGATCACCGCGCCGCCGCGAGGCGCCTGGGCCGGGATCACCAGGAAGCCGTCGATGCGATCGTCGCGCACGCGGTGCAGCAGCTCGGCCTCGGTGGTCTCGGTGGGGACCAGCTCGGCCTTCCACTGCACCGCGGCCAGCTTGCTCACCAGCGCCGGGCCGACGATCTTGCTGTGATCGACGATGGCGATGCGGGCCGACGTGTCGACGTTGCTGGCCAGCAGCGCCGGTACGACGACGCTCGCGATCATCAGCACCGGGCCGAGGATCGTGACGATCACGAACCACGGCGTGCGGACGCGCTCGATGAGCTCGCGGCGCGCGATCACCATCCAAGCCGGGAGCCCGGCGCGACGCGGTGCAGCTCTCACGGCGTGGGCTCCTCGCTGCGCAGCGCGATCTGGGCCTCGTGGCGGCCGACCCGCTCGACGAAGATCTGGTGCAAGCTCGGCGTCACCACCTCGAAGCGGTGGAGCGCGGCGCCGGCGCCCAAGAGCCCGGCCAGCAACGCCTGGGAGTCGACGCCGCTGGCCAGCTCGACCTCGAGCGCGAGCGGATCTTCGACGTCGACCTCGTCGCCGGGCTGAGCGGCCCGCACCGTCGCCAGCGCGCGATCGTCGAAGACCCGGGCCGCGCGCGCACGATCGGCCACGCTGGCGAACCCGAGCGCGACCCGCCCGGCCGCCGCGGCGGCGCGCTTCACCTCGGGCAGCCGGCCCTCGAGGACCTTCTTGCCGCGCGCGATGATGCAGATGTGCTCGCAGATCTTCTCGGCCTGCTCCATCTGGTGCGTCGAGAACACCACGGTGCGGCCGGCCGCCTTCTGCTCGCGCACCACGTCGCGCAGCACGTCGGCGTTGATCGGGTCCAGCCCGCTCCACGGCTCGTCGAGGATCACCAGCTCGGGATCGTGGATGAGCGCCGCGGCGAACTGCACCTTCTGCTGCATGCCCTTCGACAGGTCCTGGACCCGGTTCTTGTGCCACTGCGACAGGCCCAGGCGCTCGAGCCACGACCCGCCCCGCCGCTTGGCCTCGCGTCCGGTGAGCCCGCGCAGCTCGCCCATGAACGCCAGCATCTCGAGCACGCGCATCTTGGGATACAGGCCGCGCTCCTCGGGCAGGAAGCCCACGAAGGGCGCCGCCGCGGTGCCGGGCGCGAGGCCGTCGAGCAGCTCGATCGTGCCGCGGTCGGGCGCGATGATGTCGTTCATCATGCGCAGCGTCGTCGACTTGCCGGCGCCGTTGGGGCCCAGCACGCCGTAGATCACGCCGGTCGGCACCTCGAACGACACGTCGTCGACGGCGACGTGGTTGCCGAACCGCTTGCTGATGCCGGTGACCCGGACCGCGACGCCGTCGCTCATGCGGCCTCGCCGCTGGCCAGCAGCTCGAGGACGGCCATGCGCACGGCGACGCCCCAGCTCACCTGCTCGAGGATGACCGCGCGTCCGCTGTCGGCGACGTCGGGCGCCAGCTCGACGCCGCGGTTGATCGGCCCGGGGTGCATGACGATCGCGTCGGGCTTGGCGAACCCGAGCGTGCGCGCCGACAGGCCGTAGGTGCGGGAGAACTCCCGCGGGTTGGCGAAGCGTGGCGCCTCGCCGCCGGTGCGCTCGTGCTGCACCCGCAGCATCATGACGACGTCGGCGCCGTCGAGGGCGTCCTCGAGGCGGGTGGTGACCCGGCTGCGCGCGCGCGTCACCTCGCCGCCCAGCTCGGTGAGGCCGGGCGGGATGAGCGTCCACGGCGCGCACAACCGGACCCGCGCGCCCAGCTTGGTGAGGCACAGCAAGTTCGAGCGGGCGACCCGCGAGTGCGCGAGGTCGCCGACGATCGCGACCTCGAGCCCGTCGATGGCGCCCTTGTGACGGCGCATGGTCGCGGCGTCGAGCAAGGCCTGGGTCGGGTGCTCGTGCTGGCCGTCGCCGGCGTTGACCACGGCGCAGCCCAGCTCGCGCGCCAGCAGGTGGGGCGCGCCGCCCATCGCGTGGCGCACCACGACGACGGCGGGGCCCATGGCGTCGAGGCTCTTGGCGGTGTCGAGGAGGGTCTCGCCCTTGGCGGCCGAGCTCGACGACGGCGTGATGTTGACCGCGTCGGCGCCCAGCCGCTTGGCCGCGATCTCGAACGACGTGCGGGTGCGCGTCGAGCTCTCGAAGAACAGGTTGATGATGGTCTTGCCGCGCAGCGTGGCGAGCTTCTTCACCGGCTCGGCCGCGATCGCCTGATAGCGATCGGCGAGGTCGAGCACGACGCCGATGTCGGCCGGCTCGAGGTCCGCGATGCCGACGAGGTGGCGGTGCGGGAACCCGGCACGGTGCGCGAACGTCGATTGCCGCGAGACCACCTCCACCGCTTAGCGCGCGAGCCCGGACCCGGTCAAGCCGGGTGTGGTGTATCGTCGGGGATCATGGCCCAGGGCGACCGCTCCGGTTCGATGATCGAGGGCCGCTACCGGCTCGAGAAGTTGATCGGACGCGGCGCGATGGCCGATGTCTATCGCGCGCGCGACGACGAGGCCGGCGTCACCGTCGCGGTGAAGATCCTGCGCGATCAGACCGCGCGCGATCCCGAGGCGGTCGCCCGGTTCCAGCGCGAGGCCGAGGTCCAGGCCCGCATCAGCCACAACAACGTGGCGGCGCTCTACGGCAGCGGCGTCACCGACGACGCCGAGCCCTACCTCGTGGTCGAGCTGCTGCGCGGCCACTCGCTGCGCGCGGTGCTCAAGCAGACCGGCGCGGTCGCGCCGTCGCGCGCGATCTCGTACGCGTGGCAGGCGCTGCAAGGCCTGGCCGCGGTCCACGCCCAGGGCGTGCTGCACCGCGATCTCAAGCCGGCCAACCTGATGCTCGAGCCGTCGCCGGGCCCGGTCGAGCGGGTCATCCTCATCGACTTCGGCTTCGCGGCCTTCGAGGGCGGCGCCAAGCTCACCGCGCGCGGCCACGTGGTCGGCAGCTTGACCTACCTCGCGCCCGAGCGCCTGCGCGGTCGCGCCGCCGATCCCCGCAGCGACCTCTACGCGGTCGGCGTCATTCTCTTCGAGCTGATCGCGGGCCGCCCGCCGTTCATCGGCGTCGACGACTTCGAGCTGATCAGCGCGCACCTGCACGACGATCCGCCGCCCCTCGAGGCCCTGGCCCCGACCCCGCCGCCGGCCGCGCTGTCCCGCCTGGTCGCCCAGGCCCTGGCCAAGGAGCCGGCCGACCGCTTCGACTCCGCCCTGGCCATGGCCGCCGCCCTCGAGCACGCGGCCCTCGACGCCAAGCCCTAGCGGAACACGATCGGCAGCAGCGCGACGGCCTGGATGCGCTCGCGCTGGAAGCGGGCGAGCTGGACCAAGGTGCGGTGGGCGACCTCGGCGACGTCGGGCGACAGGAGGCCGGCGAGCTCGACGAGGGTGGCGGTGGCGAGCCGATCGCTGGACGTGCCCAGCCCGAGCGGCATGCTGGTGTTGCCGAAGCGACCGATGAGATCGCGGAGCGTCACGGTCGGCGGATAGACCTCGACGGCGGTGGCGGGGTCGACCTGGCCCAGGGTGCGGGCCTCGGCGAGCGCGGCGTCGAGGCCGCCCAGCTCGTCGACGAGGCCGTTGGCCTTGGCCTGGGTGCCGGTCCACACGTGGCCCTGCGCGATGGCCTCGATGGCGGCCGGCGGTTTGCCCCGGCCGGCGGCGACCCGCCCGACGAAGACCGTGTAGATCGCCTGCATCGTCGCCTGCACGGTGGCGCGCTCGTCGGCGTTCCACGGGCCCAGGCTGGCGAACATGGTCGCGCGCTTGCCGCGACCCATCGGGAACGTCGTCACGCCCAGCTTGGCGAGCGCGCCGGCCGGCGCGAGCTTGCCGCCGACGACGCCGATCGAGCCGGTGAGGGTGTCGGGCTGCGCGTAGATCTTGGTCGCGCCGGCCGCGATGTAGTAGCCGCCCGAGGCCGCGACGTCGCTCATCGAGACCACGACCGGCTTTTTGGCCTTGAGCTCGGCGACCGCGTGCCAGATCAGCTCCGACGCGAGCGCGCTGCCGCCACCCGAGTCGATGCGCAGGACCACCGCCTTGACGCGATCGTCGGCGGCCAGCACGCGCAGGGTCGGGACCAGCGTGCGCGACGCGATCTCGGCCCGCGCGCCGACGATTCCATCACCACCGCCGTCGACGACGTCGCCGACCGCGTAGACCAACGCGACGTGATCGTCGGTGGGCCGCACCGTCGGCACCGCGCCGAAGAACTTGGCGAGCTTGATCATCGCCGCGGCCTGATCGGCCTCGGGCTGCAGCTCGAGCTTGGTCCAGGCTTGGTCGCCGGCGACGGTGGCGCGGTAGGCCTCGAAGGTCGCGATGGTGTCGACCAAGCCGGCGGCGAGCGCGGCGTCGGCCGGGAACACCGCGGTGTCGATCAGCGTCTTCACGCGGTCGGCGGTCAGCTTGGGCCGGCTCTCGACGACCATGGCGACGATCGTCGCGTAGTGCTGGTCGAGGATCGCGCCGATGACCTCCTCCATCTCGGCCGACGGCCGGTCGCGCGTCAGCGGCTCGGCGGCGCCCTTGTACGCGCCGACGTGCAGGAAGTCGGCGGTGACGCCGACCTTGTCGAGGAGGCCCTTGAGGTGGACCGGCATCGCGGCGGGACCCGCGAGCATGACCTCGCCGGTCGGCGCCAGCGCGATCGACTCGCACCCGCCGAGCAGCAGGTACGTCGAGTTGGCGGCGCCCTCGGTGTGGCAGTAGAGGTGCTTGCCCTTGCTCCGCCACGTCGCGAACGCGCGGCGCGCCTCGTCGACGTCGGGCAGCGAGCCGCCGAGCCCGTCGACGCGCAGGAGCAGGCCGGTGAGGTTGGGATCGCCGGCCAGCGCGTCGAGCCGCTCGACCAGCTGGCGGAGCGGGACGATGTCGTCGCCGCCGAGCACCGAGAAGGTCTCGAGCTCGCCGAGGTTGCCCGACAAGGTCAGCACGCCGAGGTGCGGCGCGCCGGCGTCGAAGTTGGCGCTGGCCTCGGGCGCCTCGTAGGGCCCGGGCCGCTTGAGGTTCTCGACGACGTTCTTGAGCAGCGTCATCGGATCGCCGAGGCCGCCCGCCATCGACGGGCCGGTGCCGTCCCCAGCTGGCGCGCTGGTGCCACCGGCCCACGGATCGTCGGTCGCGCCCTGACCTTCGGCCCAGTCGGGCTTCTTGTGGTCGGACTTGCAGCCAGCAGCAACCCAGGCGAGGCCCATGGCCCCGACCAACGCAAACCCGTGCTTCACCATGGCGCTCCTCGAGGAAAGCCGGCGCTACGGGGTCGTAGGCGGCGAGTCGGACTTGTCAGGATCGGGGGACGGCGCGGGGTCCTTGGGCGGCGTCGGCGCGGGATCGCTGCTGCCGCTGCCCGCGCCACTGTCGGGCGGCGTGGGCGTCGAGGCGCCACCGCCGAGGCGCTCGACCTGGCGCTTCACGCGCTCGTCGTCGGGATACAGATCGAGATAGCGTTTGTAGGCCTCGATCGCCAGATCGCTGCGGCCCTGCTGCTGGTAGGCCTCGGCCACGCCGCGCAGCGCGTCCTTGTTGCGCGGCGACAGCGCGAGCGCGGTGCGAAACTTCGACTGGGCCGACGAGAACGCCTTGGCGTCGATGTGGCAGTAGCCCATGCCGATGAGCGCCTCGACGCCCGCCGGTTTGTCCTCGAGCGCCTTGGTGTAGTACTGCATGGCCTGGCCGCAATCGGACTCGGCGAGCTTGTCGCCCTTGGCGACCAGCTTGTCGTAGGACTCGCCGCCGCCCGACGGCACCACCACCGGCGTCGCGCCGGTGCCCGGACCCGCGCCGGTGCCCGGACCCGCGCCGGTGCCCGGACCCGCGCCGGTGCCTGGACCCGCGCCGGTGCCCGTGCCCGTGCCCGTGCCCGTGCCCGTGCCGGTGCCGGTGCCGGTGCCGAGCTCGGGAGGCATCGGGTCGCTGAGCTCGCCGCTGCCGAGCTTGGCGAGCAGCGCCGTGGCGCCCGCGTGATCAGGCTGCAGGCCGATGATCGCGTCGGCCGCGGCGCGGGCATCGTCGGGCTTGTTCTGGGCGAGCGCGAGGCGGGCGCCCAGCCAGCGGCCCCGGACGTCGCCCGACACCTCCAGCGCACCTGCGCCAGAATCAAGCGCCTTGACCAGCGTGGCAGCGCGGGCCAGATCGCCGTCGCGCAGCGCGACCTGCGCCGCGACCAGCGAGATCTCCCGCGCGTCGGCCTCGGACGGCTTGCCCTGGCGGGCCGCGTCGAGGTAGCGGTTCACGTCCTTCATCGGCTTGCCTTGCAGGCGCAGCACGTCGGCCATGGCGAGGTTGCCGAGCACAGCTCCGGCACCGCCCGCCTTCACCGAGCGCTGCGCGAGGGCCAGCGCGTCGAGCGTGAGCTTCTTGCTGTCGCGGCGGAGCTTGTCGGCGCTGGCCTTGTCGGCGGTGAGCGCCGCTTCGTCCTCGAGGATCTGGGCCTGCGCGGTGAACAGCTGGGCGCGCATGCCGAGCGTGAGGGCGTCGGCCAAGTTGGCTGCGGCGAGCGCCTTCTCGGCGGCGACCAGGGCCGGCGCGGTGTCGCGGCCGAGCTGCGTGCGGGCCTCCTCGACGAGGTCGGCGCCAGCGGCCGCCGCACCACCGTCGGGGGTCACGCCACCGTCGTCGGTCGCAGCTAGCCCACCACCGTCGAGGATCGCGAGGCCAGGGTCGCTGACCGACGGCTGCTTGGCGGGATCGCGGAGCACGACGAAGTAAACCAGCGCGGCGGCCGCGCCGATCACCACCAGCGAGCCCAGGGCGATCCACAGCCCGGCGCCTCGCTTGCGCGGGGGCTCGCCGAACGGGTCATAGCCGAGCGAGTCGCTGGCGCCGATCCGGCTGCCACCGAACGCGACGTCCTCGGTCGCCATCGGGCGCACCACGCCGCCGAAAGTCTCACCGCCGAACGGAGCCGGCGTCGCCGAGACCGACGGCCGCACCCGGCCGCCCATGGGGCCGGCCTCGGGCGCGGCGAGCGGCGCGACCGCGTCGCTGGCCCACCCGCCGGTCGCGCGCTGGTTGGCCATCGGCAACGGCGGCGGCGGCGACGGCGGCACCACCGGCGGGGGCATCGCCGCGGGCGGGTTCGCCATCGGACCACGCGGCGGCGGCGACGGCGGCACGGCCAGCGGCGGCAAGGACACCACCGCCGGGGCGACCGGCGGCTGGTGGGTCGGCGCTCGCGGCGGCGCCGGCGGACGGGCGGGCGCGCGCACCGGCTCGACGACGGTCTTGCGCTCGAAGGCCTTGGGCGGCTGGACCGTACCCATGCCGGCCACCGTCGGACGTGCCTCGATGATCGGCACCCGCGGCGGCGTGATGGAGCCCGACTCGCGCGAGGTGCGCGACTGCCGAGCCTCCTCGGCGACGATGAAGAACGACGCCAGCTCGGCGATGTCGCCCAGCCGCTTCCAGGTCTTGCCGCTGCGCGAGATCATCGAATCGCGCGACACCTGGCCGGCGATGATCCACTGCTGCAGCGCGTTCAGCTCGCGGCAGGTCCGGGTCTCGCCGTTGTCGAGGCGGATGATCCAGTTGCGCTCGCCATCGCCGATAGGGCCACTCACCGGCCCCGAGCCGGTCGACGAGCGCAGCTCGGGGATCGCGGCCCGCGGCGGCGGCGTGCTCGCGGTGACCGCGCGCGGGTTGGGCGACGCGGTCGGCAGGGGATTGGCGACGCCAGCCAGGGTCGCCGCGATCGGCACGCCGCCGGCGGCCGTGCTCGCCCGCTTGCGGATCTTGAACATGTGCCCGCAGGTCGTGCACTTGACCGTGACGCCGCCCGGCTTGAGGCGAGCCTCATCCAGCTCGTACTCGGTCTGGCACTTCTCGCAACGAACGTCCATGCGCAGGTCAGCTCCCTCACGCTTCTACCACGGCCTCGAGGTCAGTTCTACGCAAGGGCAGTGTACGCTGCCGCGATGTCTGCGACTCCGCGCGACGGTGAGCGCGTCCAGCTCGACGCCTTCGTGAAGGCTGCCGCCGGCGACACCGAGCTGGTGTTTCGGGTCCGCGACCTGTCGCGCTCGGGGCTGTTCCTCTACACCCGGGTCGCCCGCTCGTACCCGTTCCGAGCCGGATCGACCTTGCAGATCGAGCTGTTCGACTTCGATCAGACCATCTCGCTCAAGGTCGTGGTGGCCCGCGTCGTCGAGCCGGGCAGCCCGGAGTCCGAGACCGCGCCCACCGGGTTCGGCGTGCGCATCGTCGACGCCGACGAGGGCAACCAGGCCCGCCTCGAGGCGCTCATCGAGCGCGTCAGGGCCGGCGCCGGCCCCTACTGACCCGACGTGCCCGAGCGCACCACGCGGTCGCGGCGCCGCGCGATCAGCGATGCGACCACGCCGGTGGCGATGATGCCGCCGACCACGCCGAGCACGTAGAAGTTGAAGCTCGGCCCCAGCCATGCCTTGAGCCAGCCGTGGATCATCATCTTGCCGCCGATGACCACCAGCACGAGCGCCAGCGACACCTTGAGGTAGCGGAACGAATCGATCATGCCGGCCAGCGCGAAGTAGAGGCTACGCATCCCGAGGATCGCGAAGATGTTGCTGGTGAAGACCAAGAACGGGTCGGTGGTGATGGCGAAGATCGCGGGGATCGAGTCGACCGCGAAGATCATGTCGGTGAGCTCGACCAGGATCAACGCCAGCAGCAGGGGTGTCGCCAGCAGCGCCCCGCGTCGAGCCTGCTCGACGACCCGATCGCGCTCGATCGGACCACCCTCGACGGCGGGCGCATGGCTGGCGGCCGAGCCGGCCCGGACCACGAACCGCTCGCCGTGATAACGCTCGGTCACCGAGAGCCAGCGCCGGGCCAGGCGCACCACCACGTTCTGCTCCAGATCGGTGGCCGCCCCCCGCAGCATCAGCATCTTCAGGCCGGTGAGGATCAAGAACCCACCGAAGACGTAGATGATCCAGGTGAACTCGCTGATGAGCGCGGCGCCCACCGCGATCATCGCGCCGCGCATCACCAGCGCGCCCACGATGCCCCAGAACAGCACCCGGTGCTGGTAGACCGGCGGCACCGCGAAGAAGCCGAAGATCATCGCGATCACGAAGATGTTGTCGACCGCGAGCGACTTCTCGACGAGGAAGCCGGTGAGGTACTTGATCGCCGCCGAGCCACCGTCGTTGTAGAAGGTGGTGCCGTCGGGCCCGACCGACGGCGCCGCCATGGTGTCGACGGTGGTACCCAGGCCGAGCCAGTGGTGCTCGTAGCCGAGGTAGATCAGCCCTACGAAGCCGACCCCGAGGCTGATCCACACCGCCGACCAGCGCAGCGCCTCGCCCACCTTGACCACGTGGGCCTTGCGGTGGAACACGCCGAGATCGAGCGCGAGGAGCCCGATGATGAACGCGATGAACCCGAGGTAGAGCCAGATCATGCGGTGGTCGCAGCGACCAGGCGCCGCCGGGCGAGGTGGCGCGAGATGGAGCGCGCCGATCGGGCGATCGCACCGTCGATGGCGGCGGTCACCTCGGCGGCGGCCTGCTCGACCACGATCGGGGCGAGGCCGGGCCCGGTGAGGCGGACCCGGCACACCTTGTCGACGCCGCCGCGCGGCCCGTTGACGTCAGCGACGGTGACATGGACCTCGTGGATCGCATCGACGAACTGGGACAACCCGAAGTCGATCCGGCGCTCGATGAGATGCTGGAGCTCGGGCGTGGACTCGATGTCGCGGTAGCGGACGTGCAGCTTCACGATGGCCTCCTGACCGGCGACGGGCCGGTCCACCCTTGATGCGGTCGATCCGCGCCGCGGACAAGCCGGGAGTTCGGAAAAGATTCTTCGAGATTTCTGCGGGTGTCGGGCTACTCATGCTGCAACAGCCCGCCGCGCGCGGCGGCGCGGATCGCCACGACCGCCGGATGGACCAGGCGGCGCTCGCCGGTGATCGCATAGAAGTGCTCGCGCACCGCATCGGTGGTCCCGACCGCGACCAGCCCGTAGCGCGTCGCGACCAGCGCGGCGACCGCGGTCGGCGCGAACATCAGGCCCATGCCGTCGGCAGCGAAGGCCTTGAGCAGCGCGGAGTCCTCGGCTTCGGCGACGATCCGCGGGTGGACGTCGAGGCTGGCAAACCAGGCGTCGAGCTTGCGACGCAGGACCGTCGACGCCAGCGGCAGCAGCATGGGCGCGTCGTCGAGGTTGTTGGGAAAGCCCGCGCGCAGCGGCATCGCCAGCTCGCTGGTGCCGAGCATGGTCACGTCGCTGGTGCCGAGCGCGTGATCCCAGGCCCGGATCGCGCCACCGGGCGGCAGCGGCGCATCGGAGATCACGACGTCGAGCTCATGCCGGGCCAGGACCTCGAGGAGGTTGGCCAGCGGGGCCTCCTGGCACACCAGGCGCACCGGCTCGGGCAGGCGCAGCGCCGGATCGAGGAGACGACGAACCAGCAGCTTGGGCACCGAGTCGACGATGCCGATGAGGAGCCGGGCCGGCCGACTCTTGGGCCCGCGCCGGACGGTGTCGAGCAGCTCGTTGCCCGTCGTGAAGATCTCGTCGGCGTAGCGGTAGACCACCTGGCCGACCTCGGTCAGGACCAGGCCCCGGCCCTTGCGCGCGAACAGGCGCTCGTCGAAGGCCTCCTCGAGCTTGCGGATCTGGCCACTCAACGTCGGCTGCGACAGCCGCAGCCGCTTGCTCGCCGACACCAGGCTGCCCTCCCGCGCCACCATCCAGAAGTAGAGCAGGTGGTGGTAGTTGAGCCATTCCATCGGCGCCACCTTAGCGCGCCGAGCCCACCGACGTCAGTCGACCAGCTCTCCCGCGAGCCCAACCACCACGAACAGCGCGCCCAGCACGATGGCGAGGTGGGCGATGCCAGGCAGCGCCATCCAGCCGTCGTGCCATGACATCGGCAGGACCGCGCGCCCGGCCGCGAAGTAGGCATCGGCGGCATGGCCCCAGACCCCGAGCGCGGACGCCAGCGCGACCACCGCCAGCGCGACGAGCACGCCGCCGCCGGCGAGCACCAGCCACGCGAAGAGGTGGGGGTGGGCGCGGCGCCGCCCGGTCCGAGGACGGTCGTCGCGGTGACGGTGACGGTGACGGTCACGGTCACGGTGACGGTCGCGGTCGTCGCGGTCGTCGCGGTCGCGGCGGCGGTGTCGACCACCCGCGCGGTTGTCGGAAGGGTCGAAGAGGTCGTCGAGATCCATGTCGGAATAGATAGGACCGGGGCCGACGGTCGACGATGTCGAAGTCTCGCCGTGATCCTTCGAATCCATCGAAGCGAAATGCTTCGAGTTCCTCGAAGCCTGCGCCGCAAACTCCCGATTCGACGTTGCGCCCGAGCCGACCCACGTTGAGTCGCACCAAGGAGCACCATGCCGAACCCCAACGCCCGTCCCTCGATCAACGCCCGCTCGCCGCTAGCCCAACCTTCCCACCAGGAGCCGCCCATGAACTGTCCCCGCTGCGTCACGTCGTCGATGACCGAGGTGGTCCGCGACGACGTCACCATCGACCGCTGCGATCGCTGCCGTGGCATCTGGCTCGACCGCGGAGAGCTCGAGAAGCTGATCGCCCGCGACGTCGAACGCGTCGAGGGCGCGAGCGCCCAGCTCGACTCGCTCGATCGACGCGAAGATGACCGCGACCGCCGTCGCCACGTTGGCAACGATGACGACGATGACGACGACCGCGCGCGCCGCGGACGCCGGTCGTGGTGGAGCCTGTTCGACTAGCGGACCGACGAGGCGCGCGCCGAGTCGATGCCCGCGGCCACGGCCCCGGCGAGCGCGTCGGCGATCATGGCGTCCTGCTCGGCCGGCACCTTCCAGCGGGCCTGCACGTCGGGCGCGAGCAGATCGATCGGGTCGTAGTAGAGGAAGAAGCCGGGCTTCACCGACGGCGCCGCGTACACCGAGATGCCGGTCTCGCGATTGTAGTGCTCGAAGGAATGGACGACGCGCTTGCCGCCGCCGCCCGGCGCGTCGCACACGAAGGTCGGCGTGTGGAAGCCCGCGGTGGTGCCGCGCACCGCCTTTTCGATGTCGCACGCGGTCTGCACGGTCGTGCGCAGATCCTCGACGCCCTTCACCAGATCGTGGACGTACACGTAGTACGGGTGGACGTTGCAGTAGCCGAGCCGCTTCACCAGCGTGTGCATCGTCGCGACGGTGTCGTTGACGCCGCGCTGGAGCACCGCCTGGTTGCGGACGATCACGCCCCGCTCGAAGAGCCGGTTGAGGCCGCGCCGCGTGATCGCGGTCAGCTCGCGCGGGTGGTTGAAGTGGGTGTGGACCACCACCTCCTTGTGCAGCTTGCGGCCGCGATCGACCACCCGGGTGAGCGCGTCGACCCATTCGTCGTCGGTGATGAGCTTCATCGGCATCACCGCCGGACCCTTGGTCGCGAAGCGGATGCGACGCACGTGGTCGATGTCGAGCAGCGCGTTGCCGATGAGATCGATCTGGCGGGCCTTGAGCTGGTAGCTGTCGCCGCCCGAGACCACGATGTCCTCGAGCTCGGGGCGCTCCCGGATGTACTGGAACGCGCGGCCCCAGCGCTCCTCGGTGGCCTTGAGCGAGACCTTCTCGACCTCGTCGGTGTCGACGCCGACCGCGTAGCTGCGGGTGCAGAACCGGCAGTAGACCGGGCAGGTGTCGAGGGCGAGAAACAGCGCCTTGTCGGGATAGCGGTGGGTGAGCCCCGGCACCGGCGCGTCGGCCTGCTCGTGGAGCGAGTCGAGCGTCAGCTTGGGGTGATCGGGCAAGAGCCGCGACGACACCGGCACGAACTGCCGGCGCAGCGGGTCTTCGTAGGGCGCGGTCCAGTCGATGAGCGACAGCAGATACGGCGACACCCGGATCGACATCGGCGCGCGGCGGAAGCCCTCGGTGACGTCGTCGTAGAACGACTGCGGCACCAGGTCTTGTACGGTGGCGAGGAGCTTGGCCGGGTTGGTGATCGAGTTCTTGGCCTGCCAGGTGTGGTCGAGGAAGGTCCCCTCGTCGACGTTGCGGTAGGCCGGGATGCGCTGCCAGAACGGCCCGTCGAGGAGATCTTTGTACTCGAGGCTGGTCGGGTCGACCGACGGCTTGATGTGGACGATGCGCTCGTCGGCGGGGGCGCGACCGAGGGTCTTCAGCGGTTCCATGAGGTGCTCCGAGTGTCCGAGATGAGGCTACGAGGACGTCTCCGGCCCGGACTCGGCGCGCTCGCGCGCTGGCCGAACCGGGTGCTCAGGACGACACGTCAGGCATGTGAGGAACAGCGCCGTTGCAGTACCACATGGGCTTGTCGTCGCATTCTAGGCAAGCGCGCCCGCAAGGCAAGACCCGTCTGCGTGTGTAGAGTCGCCGCATGAGCATGGGTCGGAGGCTGCCGGCGCCCACGACGTTGTGGTCGGTCGCCACCGCGATCGCGCTGCTGGTGATCGGCGCGTGGGCCGCGGTCGTCGCCGGTAGTTCGGGCGCCGACTTCATGGACGACCTCGAGCTGCCCCACCCGGCCCTGGCCGCCGCGCCCCCGGTGATCGCGTCGCCGGTCGCGCCCGCGCGGTCGCGCCGCGTGGTGATCGTGATCGTCGACGGCCTGCGCCGCGACGTCGCCGACACGCTGCCGTTCCTCACCGCGCTCGGACGCCAGGGCGTCGACACCTCGGCGGCGTCGCAGTACCCGACCTGGTCGCGCCCCAACTACGTCACGATCCTCACCGGCGCGCCGCCCACCGCGTCCGGGGTCCGGACCAATCGCTACCGCGGCACGGTCGAGCTCGACTCGCTCATGGATCGCGTGCGCAGCGCCGGCCTCACCGCCGGTTACGCCAGCGACTACGACCCGCTGCCGCGCCTGTTTCTGCGCAAGCCGGTGACCTCGCCGATGCCGCGGCCCGAGCTCGCCGTGCTCCTGCCGCCCGCGCTGGACGTCACGTCTCTCGACGAGGCCGACGAGGACAGCCTCGAGGCGTGGAGCGCCGCGATCCGCGTCGACATGAGCAGCGCGTTCGGCGACCCCCGCTATGCGCCGTGGCCGGGCGGCTTTCGCGAAGCGGCGCGCTCGGTGCTGGCCGCGGGCGATCCGCTCGCGGTGCTCCTGATCGGGGTCGTCGACGCCGCCGGCCACGCCGAGGGCGGGACCTCGCCGGAATACCTGGCCGCGGCGCGCCAGGCCGACGCCGCCCTCGCCGACCTGGTCGCCACGCTCGATCTGGCGCGCGACACGCTCATCGTGGTCGCCGATCACGGCCACACCGACGCCGGCGGCCACGGCGGCCTCGAGCCCGAGGTGGTGACGGTGCCGCTGGTGATGGTCGGCGCGGGCATCGTGCCGGGCGCCAGCGTCGTCGGAGCCCGGCTCACCGACGTCGCGCCGACCGCGGCGGCGCTGCTCGGGCTGCCCGCGCCCGGTCACGGCTTGGGCCGCGCGCTGGTCGAGGCGCTGGCGTTGTCACCGGCGCAGCGCGAGGCGCTCGCCGCCAGCGACAGCGGTCGAGTCGCGCGCAACCAGCGCATCGTCGACCGCTCGGTGCTGCTGGCGCGCCGACAACACGCCGCGCGCCGCGGGTTGCGGCTCGGGCTGGTCGGCGCCGGCGTGGTCGCGGTGATGGCGCTGGCCTTCGCGCTGCGTCGGCGCGGCGGCCTGCAGCTCGACCTGCGCATCATCATGGTGACCGTGCCGGCGTTCTTCATCGTCTACTACACGCTCATCGGCACCATCGGGCACCGCTTCTCGCCGTCGATCTTGCCCGACCGCGGCCATCTCGCCAGCGAGCTCCTGAAGTACGGGATCGCCGGCGCGGTCGTCCACATCCTCGCCACCTGGCTCGCGCTGCGCCGGCGCATCACGCTCGCCGATCGCCTGGCCGCCGCCAACGGGATCGCCTGGCTGGGGCTGCTGATCGCGATGGTCCCGGCCGCGCTGCTGTGGGCGCTCTATCCCACGCCGTACGTCGAGGTCCCCACGCCGCGCCTGCTGGTCTTGATCCCGGCCGCCAAGGTCGCCATCGCCTGTTACGTGCTCGCGGTCGCGCTGTCGCTGGTCGTCGAGGTCATCGTCTTCTTCGCGCGCTCCGTCGATCCCAACGTCCGCCTGCTCCGCCTCGAGCGCGCCCTGGCCCGGGCCCGCGCCGAGGCCGCCGAGCGCGCCGCGACGCCGTCGGCAGACGCCAGCTCGTTGGAGCGCTGACCGTCACCCCGCCGATCGTCCGCGCGAGGTCAGCGCCGGCCGAGGCGGACGATCACGTCGGCCGGCAGCGCCGGGATCTCGGTACGGTTCGCGACCTGGGTGTGGTTGCAGTCGGAGTTGGGGTCGGCGGTGACCTGGGCCCGCAGCGCGATCTGGTGGCCGATGAGCAGGTCGGACACCTCGGCGGGCGTGTCCTGCGCGGCCAGCGCGTCCTTCATGATCTGCAGGCGGCGATCGAAGTGTCCACCGAGGATGGGCACCCGGGCGTGGGCCTCGCGCAGCGGGCGGCCCTGGTACTTGATGCTGCTGCCGAGCATGCGGGCCGACAGCTCGTACTCGCGCTCGACCAGCCGCGCGCGATCCTTGCCCTTGAACAGGAAGCCGATCATCACGTCGTCGAAGATGCGCTCGTAGAAGTCGACGATGACCGCGCGCAGCTTGGCCTCGCCGATCTGCTCGAAGAGGCTCACGCGACCACCCGCGCGATCGTGACCGGCACGCCGGTGAGCGCGGCGGTGCCGGTGAGGGTGTCGACGAGCTGGGCGTCGGTGACGTCGTTGGCGCTGACGCCGGCGTGGGCGCTCGCGACGCCGAGCCGGGTCCCGCTGCGGTGGTGGCCCCAACCGTGGGGCAAGCTCACGACCCCGCGCATGATGTCGTCGGTGAGCTCGATCGGCACGGTCACCTCGCCGGTGCGCGACGCCAGCCGCACGTCATCGCCGGCACCCAGCCCGCGAGCCGCGGCGTCGTCGGGATGGACCAGCAGCGTGCAGCGCGGCTTGCCCTTCACCAGCCGCAGGCTGTTGTGCATCCACGAGTTGTTGCTGCGCAGCTGGCGGCGACCGATCAGCACGAGCCCGTCGGTGGCCGGCACCTCGAGCTTGGCGGCGAGGCGCGGCAGATCGGCGACGTAGCAGGCCGGCACCAGCTCGATCCGCTTCGACGCGTGACCCAGCCGCGCCGGCAAGCGCGGCACCAACGCGCCGAGATCGAGGCCGTGCTCGGCGGCGCGCACCTTGGCCAGCGACAGTCGATGCGGACCGGCCCGCAGCGCCACGTCGAGGAGGCGCTCGGGAGGCAGGTGCTTCATGGCGCGGCGGGCCAGCCCGCCCAGCCAGCGCGGCAGGTGGAGCCGCGACGCCAGCTCGGCGCAGATCTCCCAATCGTGGCGTTGATCGGCACCGCGCGGAAAGACCGCCGGCGAGTAGCGCGCGACGTTGCGCACGCTGAACGCGGCCAGCGCGACGTCGTAGTCGCTGCGCTCGAGGATCGAGGTCGGCGGCAGGATCACGTGGGCGTGGCGCGTCGTCTCGTTGAGATAGGGATCGATGGACACCATGAAGTCGAGCGTGGCGAGCGCGCGCTCGAGGCGGGGCGCGCCCGGCGACGACAGCGCGGGATTGCCGGCGCTGGTGATCAGCGCGCGGACCTGGCCCGGACCCGGGGTCTCGATCTCGTCGGCGAGGGTGGCCACCGGCAGCTCGCCGCCGAACTCGGGCAGCCCGCGCACGCGGCTGGTCCAGCGCGCGAAGCCACCGTCGAGGCCGAGGTGGCGCGACAGCGGGACGGCGTCGATGGCCGGGGTCGTGAACATCAGGCCGCCGGGGGCGTCGAGGGCCCCGAGCACGACGTTGATCGCGTAGCAGAGCCAGGCCGCGACCCCGCCGTGCGCTTGCGCGCACACGCCGAGGCGCCCGTACACCACCGGACGCTCAGCGGCGGCCAGCCCGCGCGCGATCGCGACCAGGTCCTCGACGGCGACGCCGGTGACCGCGGCGGTACGGGCCGGCGGGTAGTCGGCCGCGATGGTCCGCAGGCGCTCGAGCCCGTCGGTGAACGGCGCGAGCCGCCCCGGCCGCGCGCGCCCCTCGCGAAACAGCACGTCGATCAGGGACAGCAGGAAGAACGCGTCGCCGCCGGGACGCAAGAACAGGTGACGCGACGCCACCGCCGCGGTCTCGGTGCGACGAGGATCGACCACGACGACCTGCCCGCCCCGGGCCAAGATGGCCTTCAACCGCGACTTCATGTCGGGCGCGGTCATGATGCTGCCGTTGGACGCGATCGGGTTGGCGCCCAGCACGAGGAAGTAGTCGGTGCGGTCGACGTCGGGCACCGGCATGAGCAGCTGGTCGCCGAACATCTTGAGCGCGGCCAGCATGTGCGGCAGCTGATCGACCGAGGTCGCCGAGTACGCGTTCTTGGTCTCGAGCTTGCGCAAGAACAGCTGGCCGTAGGTGAGTAACCCGAGGCTGTGCACGGTCGGGTTGCCCTGATAGACCGCGATCGCGTCCTTGCCGTGCTGATCGGCGATCGCGCGGAGTCGGGCCGCGACGTGATCGAACGCGACGTCCCACGTCACCTCACGCCAGGTCGTGCCGTCGCGCATCATCGGGTGGCGCAGACGATCGGGATCGGCGTGCAGGTCGGCGAGCGCGCTGGCCTTGGGACACAGATAGCCCTTCGAGAACGGATCGGCGTCGTCCCCGCGGATCGAGGTCACCTGCCCGCCGTCGACCTCGATCGCGACGCCACAGGTAGCCTCGCACAAGGGACAGCTGCGATAGTGGGTCACGGGCATCGGCCCGCAGTGTAGCAGTCATGACCGCGCTCACCCTCGACGACCTGCATCGGCGCTTCCCTTGGCCCCGCGAGTACGGCGCGGGCCCGCTGGTCGAGTACCTGTGGCGCTTCGAGCTCGAGGCGGCGCCCGCCGAGGTCTGGCGGATCACCGCTGACACGTCGCGCCTCAACCGCGCGCTCGGCACCGCCGAGATGCACTTCGCGGAGCGCGGCCACGAGCGCTGGGGCACCTCGCGCAGCGGCCGGCGCGCCCACGAGTGGCTCGAGGTGCCGTGGAACTGGGTCGCCGGCGAGTGGCTCGAGTGCGTGCGGGTCTACACCCGTGGCTACCCGCGGGTGATGCACGCGGTCCAGCTCGTCGAGGCGCGCGGGACCGGCTCGACCTACTACGCGTACTTCGGCTTCTTGCCGCGCGGCTGGCTCGGGCGTGCCGCGCTCAAGCTTGGCTTCGGCTCCCTCGAGGCGCCCTACCGCAAGCTGCTGGCCGAGCTCGATCGCCAGCTGAGCGCGACCGTGCCCGGCGCGACCGTGCCCGGCGCGCTCGTGGTCGCCGCGCCGCCGCTCGCTGCCGACGCCGCCGCTCGGATCGCCAGCATCCGCGCCGAGCTGCTCGCCAAGCCCGAGCTCGAGCCGGTCGCGGTCGCCACGCTGGTCGACTGGATCGCCACCGGCGACGATCAGGACCTGTTCCGGATCCAGCTCCGCGAGCGCGCGCGGGCCTGGGGCCTCGACGAGGCGCCGCTGTTGGCGGTCGCGCTGCACGCGACCCGCGCCGGCCTCCTCGAGCTGTCGTGGGATATCGTGTGCCCGCACTGCCGGGGTGCCGAGGGCGTGACGTCGCTGGGCGAGCTGCCGACCGCGGCCCGCTGCCCGACCTGCCTGATCGATTTCGGCACTGATCGCGAGAACGCCATCGAGATCACGTTTCGCGTCCACCGCTCCATCCGCGACGTGCCCGAGCGCAGCTTTTGCAGCGCCGAGCCGGCCCACAAGGCCCACATCCGCGTCCAGCGCACCGTGCCGGCTGGTGGCCGCGTCGAGGTCGCGCCGTCGCTCGAGCCGCGCCGATACCGAGTCCGCCTCGAGGGCGAGGAGCGCTACGGCTTCCTCGACGTCAGGCCCGGCGGCGCGGCCGAGGTGCAGTGGCGAGCCAGCGACGAGCCGGCCGCGCGCGCGGTGACCGCGACGCCGCGCCTGGTGCTCGACAACGATCGCGCCGAGCCCGCGCGGTTCGTGCTCGAGGAAGCCCAGTGGGCCGACGTCGCGCTGCGACCGGGTCGCCTGCTGTCGTTCCAGGAGTTTCGCGACCTGTTCAGCGAGGAATACCTGGGCGCCGACGTGCAGCTCGCGATCGGCGAGCAGACCATCCTGTTCACCGACATGGTCGGCTCGACCGAGCTGTACGCCACCCGCGGCGATCCCGCGGCGTTCGTCGAGGTGCGCCGCCACTTCGCCGAGGTCTTCGCGCTCATCGGCGAGCACCGCGGCGCGGTCGTGAAGACCATCGGCGACGCCGCGATGGGCGCGTTCGGCGATCCGCTCGACGCGGTGCGCTGCGCCAAGGCCATCCACGATCGCTTCCCGCCCGGCCGCACCGACTCGGTCGCGGTGCTGCGCATCTCGCTCAACACCGGACCGTGCATCGCGGTGCGGCTCAACGCCAACATCGACTACTTCGGCGGCACGGTGAACGTCGCCGCCAAGCTGCAAGCCCTCGCCGAGGCCTGGCAGATCGCGATGTCGAAGTCGACCTACGACGCGCCCGGCGTGGCGGCGTGGCTGCGCGAGCAAGGCGCGACGATCGAGGAGCTCGGCTATCGCTCGAAGGCGCTCCCCGACGAGATCGCCGCGCGGCGCTGGTCGGTCTACCCCGGACCCGCGGCGTAGACACCCGACTGGCCCGGAACGCTGGGGCTTCCACGTCGAGGTGATGGCGCTACGGCGCGACGTCGTGCTCGTCGACGCCAGGCGCGAAATCGATGCGGATGAGCTCGTGGCCGTGCAGGCCGTTCGTCGCCATCTGGTTACGCGCCAGATCGTAGGAGTGGCGCACGTTCTTGCCGTCGCCGACGTCACGATAGAAGACCTGCGAGAACGCAATGGCGGCCTCGTCGCCGATCCCGCGCTCGATGCTGATGACGCAATCGACGTGCTCCAGCAAGGCGGCGACGTGCGTCGCGCTGAAACACGCGTTCAACACCACGACCTCCACGGTTGGCCCGTAGCGTTGCATCGCCATCGCAAGCTGCTCGGGCGTCATGGTCACCTGCACGTGCTCGTCGGATTCGAGACAGATTCCGGCCCGGCCGCCATGACCGCTGAAATGCACGATCGAAGGCCGGCACTTGCGCAGGGTTTCGTTGAAGCGATCCGGGTCGGTATGAGTGACCGGCAACCACTCCCACTTGCGTTTCCCCATCCCGAGCGCGCGCTCGATCTGATCGTGCTCTCGCTTCAGGTCGAGTCGCCCGTGCGTCCGCGCATCTGCGGCGAACGCGACGACCGAGAGCTGGGTCGCCCGAGGGCGAGGCGGCCGGGATGCGCTCGACTTCAAGACCAACGCGGGCTGGTAGGCCGAGTGATCGAAGCCCGGCACCGTGATGCTGGCGAAGCGCTTGCGATTGATGAAGTAACCCGTCGCGAACGCGAGCTGCACGGGCGTTCGCAAGAACACCGTCAGTGACCCCGACGGCAGACCGTCGATGGTCCGCTTGAGCTCGTGACACGCCGCCCGGAAGCTCGTCTCGGTCACCGCGGCCGGCGCGTGGAGCCCTGTCACCGATCCGAGCGCCACACCCATCCCGGCCCCGTACGCCTCGACCTGCGCCGCGGTGATGGTGCCCAGCGCCGAGACCACCAGCGCCGCGTCGCTTCCGGCCGCCTGCGACGGCGGCGTCGCGTCGAAGTACGGCTCGCCTCCGGCGACACGCTCGACCGGGAACCGCTCCCAGGCGCCGCCTTTCTCGCGATTGACGACCGTGACCGGCACTGACCAGCTCGACAGCTCGAGCCCGAGCTGAAAGAACACCGGCAATCCCGCGCTGCCGCCGATCCAAAGGCGCACCGACTCCCCGCGCGCCCGCAGGGTGTCTGCGATGGTGTTGACGTCCGCCGCCAGGCGCCGGATCGCCTGCTTGCAGGCCGCCCACTCGACCTGGGTGTAGGGCGTGCCGTCGTCGCTCTGCGGCGCGTTGGCCGCCGACGCCTTCAGCACATGCTCGACATGCGGACGGCCCGGGATGCACGCGACCATCTCCGGCAGCGTGATGGACTTCGTGGGTGACAGATCGAGGAGGACGACGATCGGAGTCTCGTGGCGGGTCATGACGTTGCATCCTTGGCTGCCATCAGCAGCCGGTAGAGCTCTTTCAGCTTGTCGGCGCCCGGCACGCTGCCCTTGGAAAGCTTGTCAGTGTGGGCGCGGCCCTGGCGCCAGGCGTCGGGCAATGGGAGGGCGAGCGCGACGGCGGCGAAGGCCCGGCGACTGACGAGGTCGGCGATTGGCGTGGTCTTGAGATGCGTGCGCACGAGCGCGACGACCTCGACCTCGGATTCCCCCTCGAGCGCGTTGCGCCAGCGCCCCTCGGGGGTAAGTCGGTCGCGGTCGCGGCGGCGCACGGCCTCCTGATCCTCGATGCGGCCGCGCAGGGCTCGGCTAGCAGCCTCGTCCCAGGCGAAGCGCCCGTAGCCCACGGCGGTCTTCGCACCGGCCCCGGCGCCGGCCAGCCCGGCCTTCAGCCAGCCCCAGGCCAGCTCCACCAGTGCCGCCTGCTCCGTTGAGCGTGCGTCGGCCCGGGCGAGGGAGAACACCAGCGTGGCGCCGGCCGCGGTGACGAGGAAAGGGATCGGCGTCGGACTACGCCAGTCGGCGGGCGGCTCATCCTCTGTCCAGTTCGCGTAGTGGGGCGTGAGCACGTCGGCCTCCACCGTCAGCGGACCGGCTGGCAGCGCATCGAAGACCACCACGCGTCCGGCGCCGCGCTCGTCGCGACCG
>Ga0209181_10000951_pt1 | contig 52099 bp, 33 predicted proteins | sample MAT05_FD_187208 | JGI IMG/M metagenome (GOLD analysis project Ga0209181, IMG submission 187208) | Freshwater microbial communities from Lake Fryxell liftoff mats and glacier meltwater in Antarctica - MAT-05 (SPAdes) (version 2) | ecosystem: Environmental > Aquatic > Freshwater > Ice > Liftoff... | reverse complement strand
TATTGTTTGAATTAAGTAACTGCAAAGCGGGCATTTTGCTATCCGCAACAAAAACCGGTTGGGATTTAAGTTGGCTAAAACTTAAAGCAACTATAAAAGTTGACACGATTATAAGCAAGCGTTTTTTCATAATAACAGCCGGATGATTCTAATTTTTGAATAAAATACCATTGTTATCCGACTAAATGGCTAAAACCCTCACCCAGCATGTATAACCTCACCCCAACCCCTCTACAAAGGAGAGGGGCTAGAACCCTTAATGGGAAAGGCTTTTAGCAAAAAAAGCCATTTTTACCCGGACAATAATGTTAAAATACAATAAGATATTTGTCTATCCATACTGTACTATGCAGAGATGTATCAATTAACAACAGATTGCTCAACCGCTACAATTAGCAGCCGGTAATTTGTTATAAAACAGGATGTACAATAGAGTATTATAGTTCTCTCGCTACCTCTTTATCAAAAGACCAAACCCATTTTAAATCTCAATACTTAAAACAGCATGCGAATGTTAACGCTGTTAAAGGAACGTAGTGGTAAGAGTTAAACACCTAACTGCAATTATTTTATTAGTGATGGGTATTCGATTTGCCAACACCCAGGCTTAAACAAAAAAGGCTCTGCTGATGAGAACCTTTTTTTGCTTAATAACGACTGCCTGCTATTTTGTTGGTTTATCAAGATATAAAAATGTCAATAGCCTGTATTTTGCATTACGTTAGGGTTTACGTCAATTTCACTGCTGGGGATTGGGAAGTTCAAATGTTTTGGAGATTGAAATGACACCGTACCGAGATTAGAATTAAAAAAGGTGTTATTTAAAGTGATAATCCCCTGCATGGCCCATCTGCGTACATCAAACCATCTTTGTCCTTCTCCTGCCAACTCTCTCAGTCTTTCATCCATTATCCATTGCATAATGGTAGTTTTATTTGTTTCAGTTGAAGAAAAATCCGCTGGTTCGGGACCGGCGCCCATTGCCCTTGCTCTCGCCCTTACCTGGTTGATAAAACCAACAGCGTCTGCAGTTGCACCTCCTGATTGCAATACAGCTTCCGCTTTTAACAGCAATACATCTGAATACCTTAATATGCGGTAATTATTAATGGATGCAACATTGGAAGGTGATAATTTATCCCTTTTAGCATATTTTAGTACTGTTCTGTCGCCGGGTACGAAAGATCCCGCAATACGTGGGTCGTTGGCATTAAATGCAGCCACCACTTTTGGCGTTACAAAGTAGCGTGACCTGCCCTGGGTACCATTACCACAATTGCAATAAAACGCCCAATAAATTGATAAAGCACCAACTGCATTGTCAAAGTCGTTATCCAGCCAAACATTATCAAATCCAAAAGCCTGGGAAGCCTGGAACTCAAATAAAGATTCCGAATTGTTTTCTGTATCCCATGCAAAGTTATCATCGAAATTAGCAACCAATTGCGCACCTGAAATTTTATTTAACGCCGTAATGGCACCTGTATAATCAGCAGCAGTTTTGGTAGCAGAAGCTCTAAAAACCAAAGCTTTGCCAAGCATCCCGTTAGCCGAATTAGCTGTAACCCTACCGCGGTTGGCAGCATCCCAGGTGGGAGGTAATAAAGTGGCAGCCTCAGTAAAATCTTTTATTGCCTGATCTAATAATTGGGTACCAGTAGTACCGGGAGGCGTAAATTCATCTGAGCTTAAAACACGTTTAATAACTAATGGAGAAGTGCCAAAAAAATTCCATAAGTTATAATAGGCGTAACCTCTTAAAAAAAGGGCTTCACCTTTATGATATTTACTAAGATTAGGTGTTTTATATATCCCTGGAGCAACCTCATCTACTTTTTGGATGAGGAGGATAGCCCTGTTGATAAGCTGATACAACCGGGAATATAAATAATTAAGCCTTCCACTCGATGGTTGTAGATTGCTGAATATTTCAAATTCTTCATTACTCTGATTAGTGGTTATATCATCGCCAGGTAGTAAAAATGGAGTAATGGTAGAATTTCCAGGGCCTCCGTTAAACCAGAATAAATCGGTAAGTTTTGCATAAATCCCTAATGTTGTTCTGGTAAAATCATCTTCGGTAAGAAAATAAGATTGCTCAGTCGGACCGCGGGGCAAAAGATCGACATTGGATTTTTTGCAGCTATTAATTAGGGTACTACTTGTAACAACCAGTAATATTAATGAGGATTTAAAAATTAATGTTTTCATTATTAAAAGTTTTTTTTAAATTAAAAGGTTGCATTGATACCGAATAAAAATTGACGGGTAAGTGGCACGCCATCAGTCTCTGGGTCGAGGCCAGTCCATTCTGTTATGGTAAATAAATTTACGCCGCTTACATAAAGCCTGAAATTTTGAACCACTCCTGTTTTACTTAACAGTGATTTTGGCAAGGTATACCCAATCTGAAGATTTCTAAGCCTGAAATAGCTTGCATTTTCAACATACCTGCTTGAAAACCGGTTGGTTGAAGCTGGATCGTTAAATACAGCACGGGGGATTGTTTTTGAGGGATTGGATGTTGTCCAGCGGTTAAGTGTTGTTGACAACTGGTTTGCGAGGCCTCCCATGCCTTCTAATCCCGACCTTACACCGTTATATTTTTGTACATCGCCAACACCCTGAAAGAAAACACTAATATCAAAACCCTTGTAATCTGCGCCTAAATTAAATCCATAATAAAAACCAGGGATTGTTTTGCCCAAAAAGGTACGGTCATTGTTGTTTACAATACTGTCGGGGGTTGTGTTAAACCTTTCTTTCGAATTTTTAGGGTTACCATATACATCCCGGAAGTACATATCGCCGGGTTTATAGGTATATCCAGCCGTGGCATTTGTTCTGTTTTGGCCAATATTTCCATCTGCATATACCGCCCTCCATGCATCAATTTCGGCCTGGCTTTGAAAGATACCACCTACCTGGTATCCCCATAAATAGAACATAGAGTACCCTTCTTCTATCCTGCCCCCTTCTCCTCCAATCGGCGTTCCCCTGTTAAGCTTTACCACCCTGTTTTTAACTGTAGTAAAATTACCGGAAACATTAAAGTTAACCGGCCCCAGCTTATTATTGTATCCAAGCTGCAGTTCAATACCAGAATTTTTAACCTGGGCTATATTTAAATCTGCATTGTTTTGAATACCCGTATTTGGCGGCAGGGATACACTTTGAATAATATCAAAAGTGGTCTTATCGTAATACTCTGCAGTAAACGATACATGATTGTTGAACAATTGAGCATCGAATCCAGCACTAATAGTTCTTAATTTCTCCCAGGTTAAAGTAGTATTCGCAAAATCAGGAAGGCGTGTAGCCTGAAATTGGGTACCAGTACCATTGCCATTTCCTGATCCCAAAGGATAATCAGGGGTGAAATTAACCCCGGAAAGAAATTTATAATAACCCGCTGAATTAACATTTCCAAGTCTTCCCCACCCACCTCGTAATTTCAAGTCGTTGATAAAAGTAGTTTTAGGAAAGAATTTTTCAGCACTTAGCCGCCAAGCCACCGCAAAGGACGGAAATTTATCTTTTTTAAATCCGGGAGCCAGTTTGGAAGATTCATCCTGCCGGAGTGATACATCTACATAATATTTATCCTTGAATTTATAACTAAGTCTTCCAAAATACCCTAACAACGCATCCTCCTGCAAAACCCCTGCAAATCCCTGGGTAAATGGTGGCTGGTTCCCTATACCTCTGTACAGCGGATCGGTAAAATTAACCCGCCCGCTTAAATCACTCACCACCCATTTGCCAAACTGGTCCGAACCGCCCAGGAGTATGTCAATATTATGATTGCCAAAAAAAGTATGATTATAATTTAACGTTACTTCTTTATTAATATTTGTGGTTGTTGAACCTCTTTCACCATAAGTACCCTTTGCCTGTCCATTCTGATTAGCATACGGGTTACCAGCAGTTTGCGAAAATCTCCATTGCTCTAAATCTGTCCATGATTTCCGCTCGTTATTGTACCAATCAATCCCAAGAGAGCCCCTTAACCTCAAACCGGGTATAGGTTCAATTTGCAGGTACGCATTGCCCAAGGCTCTCAGCAAATCATACCGGTTGTCGGTTAATGCATGAAAAGCAAAAGGGTTGAAACGGCTATTATCGCCCCAAAGTAACCTGGGGTCACCGGGTGCAAAATTAAATGCAGGACCCGCATCCAGTAAAGATGGATCAAAATTGGGGTTAGGTACAAAACTACCGCTGGCAACCGGTGCAAATCCTGTAGGGTCTGTAGAAGAAAAAATTGGCTGAAAGGGGATAGACGAGGCCATAGTTGGCAAATCGGATGCTGTATTTACTAATGCCGACTGTTGAACTAACCTCATAGTTATACCGGTTGAAATAATCTTTCCAATACGTGAATCAATATTGGCGACAACTGAATAACGGGTTAAATTATTTGCTTTTAAAGGGCTTTCCTGCTTAGCGTAACCAGCACCCAAATAATAAGAAGTGGCAGCAGCGTTTCCTCCACTAAGCCTAACATTCACATCCTGCATTACTGCGTCTTTATTTAGTAATTCATTTTGCCAGCCAGAAGTGGCGTTGTTACCACCGTATAGGGGATTGGCGGCATTGTAGCGGGGGCCAAATTTTTGTTCAAAGGTTGTGTTTGCATCAGGGTTTGCATTGTAGGCTTCTTTAACCTGCGCATAATATTGTTGTGTATTTAAAACAGAAAATGTTTTCTTAATGTTTTGTATACCAAAAGAGGAAGCAATTTCTACTTTCGGGCGTTCGGATTTCCCTCTTTTAGTAGTAATTAAAATTACCCCATTTGAAGCCCTAACACCATATATCGCTGCGGATGATGCATCTTTTAATACCGAAATTGATTCAATATCCTGCGGATTAATCATAGAGAAAATATTTATTGGGGAACGTATATCCCCGATACCCCCACCATTTACACCTGAACCCCCTTCATAGAGCGGTACCCCATCTATAACATATAATGGCTCCGCATTACCAAAAGTGTTCACACCTCTTATTCGTACAGTTGCCCTTGCCTGCGGATCGCCACCACCCGAACTAACAAAAACACCCGCTGTCCTGCCTTGCAAAGCAAGCTCGGGTGAGAGAGCCGTAATCTTTTCAATATCTTTTGAGGTAACAGTTGAAATTGCCCCCGTTACATCTTTTTTCTTTCTGCTTCCGAAGCCTATCACCACTACCTCATCCATACTTTTGGCAGTACTGCTTAGTAAAACATTTTTAATACCGGATTTCGAAACCACTATCTCTTCCGGTGCATTGCTGAGATAGGAAAATACCAACACGGCACCAGCAGGCACTGTAATTGCATAGTTGCCTTTTTCGTCCGTAATCACTCCAATGGTGGCTTTTCCTCTTACAGTTACGCTTACACCAGGCAAAGGCATTTTCGTATCCGGGTCGGATACTTTACCAGATACCGTAACGTTGGTTTGTGCAAAAGAAAAAGTGTTGGCAAACGCTGATATTAATAATACCAGCAAAAATTTGAGGCGGCATGGGTGCTGCCGTGAGTTTTGGCTCATCTTCATAAACAATCGTTTTTGGGTTAGTTTTTTGTTACAATTAGTAAAAAAATTCTTTATCTTGCTAAGGATAATGTAAACGTAATTAATATCTTTTTGCTTACTATACTGCACCGTGCTGTTTTAAAAAATATTTATAAATAAGTTTGAAAAGCAGGAACTAATAAAATAAAAGTACACTGCTGAAATAAACTATAAAACTTTTTAAACAGCATTTCAATTTCCAAAATTGCGATATGCCAACACTGCTGATGAAAGATTTTTTCAAGATTAATACTGACAAAAAAACGCCTAAATACATCCAGATTGTAGAGGCGGTTACCAATGCTATAAAGCAGGGGAAATTAAAAAAAGGAGACCCTGTTTTTTCTATCAATGATTTGAGCGATGAGTTTTTACTGTCAAGAGATACAGTGCAAAAAGCTTACAACCTGCTCCGCAAAAAAGGCATAATAACTGCGGTGAAAGGAAAGGGGTTTTATATTAACAGAACAGATATTACTACTCCATTCAGGATATTATTGCTGTTTAATAAAATCAGCAACTATAAAAAACAAATATACAATGCCTTTGTAAATACGATGGGTGATAAGGCAGTGGTAGATTTAAAAATACACCATTTCAGCATACAGCTTTTGGAAACGCTGATTACTGAAAACCTGCATGAGTATGACTATTATGTATTGATGCCACATTTTTATGATGAGGCAGATGAAATATACACTATTATAAAAAAAATACCCGCCGACCAGTTAATTATTCTCGACAAGGACCTGCCGCATACCTACTCAAAATACGCCGGCGTGTACCAGGATTTTAAAAATGATATTTATAACGCTTTAGAAAACGGCCTGGATTTGATCCGCAAGTACAACAAACTCATATTGGTATTTCCAAAAATAATACCTTATCCAAGAGAAATCATTACAGGCTTTAGATGCTTTTGTAATAGTCACAACCTGGCATATAATATCATTACTGAAATTGAGGAAGAAACTGTTATCAACAAAAAAGAAGCCTACATAGTAATTGAAGAAGCTGACCTTGTAACCCTGATAAAAAACTGCCAGACAAAAAAGTTAACAATCGGAAAAGACATTGGTATTATCTCCTACAATGAAACCCTGCTAAAAGAAATATTGCTGGAGGGTATTACCGTTATCTCGACCGACCATCACCTGATGGGGGAAACTGCCGCCCAATTAATTTTAGAAAACAGGAAAGAAAAAATAAAAAATCCATTTACATTTATCAGGCGCAAGTCGTTGTAGCGCCTGGCTTGAAAAATGATACTTTATTGTACAACGAGTTACCAATTACCGCACAAAAGCCGCCGCCACACCGCCATCCACATTTATCACATTACCTGTACTCTTTGACAAATAACCACCAACCAAAACAAATACTGCATTGGCAATATCTGCCGGCAAAATGGTTTCGTTCAGCAATGTTCGCTTTGCATAATAGGCCGGCAATTCTTCTACACTAATGCCGTAGGCCACAGCCCTGCCTTTGGCCCAGCCGCCTTCCCAAATATTGCTGCCTTGTATTACTGCATCCGGATTTACAACATTTACCCTTATTTTATCTGCACCCACTTCGGCAGCCATCAGCCTGCTCATGTGCAATTGTGCCGCTTTAGCCGTGCCATACGCTGTATTGTTGGGACCGCTAACCAGTGCATTTTTACTTACAATATTTACAATGTCGCCATCCATTGCCTGCTGCCGCATTATTTGCAACGCTGCTTTAGAAACACTAAACTGACCTTTTACTAAAATAGCCTGCAGCAATTCCCACTCTTCCATTGTGGTATCAGCAATTGTTTTTGAAATCGAGATACCTGCATTGTTTACCACAATATCAATACCACCAAAAGCCAATATGGTTTTTTGATAGCCCTGCGTAATTTCTTCTTCCTTTGTTACATCCATCAATATATGGGTACTATTATCTTTTCCAAACTTTTTAATAAAATCTTTCGCTGCTGCTGCAAGTCTTTCTTCATGAATATCGGTTAACACAATACAAGCACCTTCTGCTGCCAGTTTTTCTGCGGTGGCTTTACCTATACCTCCACCGCTGCCGGTAATGATGGCAATTTTACCACTCAATGGTTTTGGCTTTGGCATACGCTGCAACTTAGCTTCTTCAAGCAGCCAATACTCAATATTAAATGCCTCCTGCAATGGAAGGGATACATATTCGCTTACTGCCTCCGCACCTTTCATTACATTGATCGCATTAATGTAAAACTCGGCAGCTATCCTTGCATTGGCTTTGTCTTTTGCAAATGAAAACATGCCCACACCCGGATACAAAATTATCACCGGGTTAGCATCCCGTATGGCAGGGCTATCTGTATGTTTGTGATTATAGTAATAGTTTGCATATAATTTTCTATAGGCTTCAAACGCAGGTGCAATTTTTTCTTTTACGCTTGCTGTATCACTTAAATTTTCCTCTGCCGAAAGTGGTAATACCAGCGGTGAAATCTTGGTTCTTAAAAAATGATCGGGGCAACTTGTACCCATTGCTGCCAGGCGCTCTGCATCCTGGCTGTTTATAAATTCAAGTACCTTTTCATCATCTGTAAAATGACCAATCATACGGGTTTGATTGCTGCAAAAACCACGGAGTACGGGAGCCAATAAAACTGCCTGCTTTTTTCTATCAGCAGCCGTGGCAGATGCAATTTTATTTCCACCAAAAACGGGTTTAAGTTTACCGATATTTCCTTCCAGGTAGCTGGCATATTTTTCAATTACATCCAGTGTGTTAATGTAGCTCTCATAAGCTGTATCGCCCCAGGTAAATAAGCCATGCCCACCCAGCATAATGCCCTTAATACCTGGGTTTTCCTGCAGGCATTGTTGCAATTTTAATCCTAAATCAAACCCGGGGCGTTGCCAATCCACCCATCCAATTTTACCATCAAATAGTTCATCATTTATTTTTTTTCCATCCTTACAGGCTGCAATAGCAATAGCAGCATCAGGATGCAAATGGTCTATATGTTTAAAAGGAAGAAAGGCATGAAGGGGTGTATCTATTGATGGTGCTTTTGATTGTAAATCATAAATGCAGTGATTAAAATATTCCACCATCTCATCTTCAAACTGCACACCACGATATACTTTTTGCAACGCAATCAACCGCTCCAGGTACAATGCAGCCAATCCATTTTTTTGTAAAGAGCCAAGGTCGCCACCTGAGCCCTTAATGTACATAATTTCAGCAGGCTGCCCTGTTAATGGGTCGGTAGCAAAAATTTTGCAACTGGTATTGCCACCACCGTAATTGGTCATGCGCAAGTCAGCACCCAATAAATTTGAACGATATATTAATAATGCCACTTCATCCTCATTAAAACCAGCAGCGGTTTTTTCGTCCCATAAATAACTTACATGTTTTAATTGTACAGTATCTTTAAAAGTCATTTTAAGATTTTTAAGTTTATTAGTTGGCAGCAAATTGTCTATAGAAAAGGATACTGCAAGTGCGTGATAAACTGCATTTACGTAACAAGCCTATATACTAAATTAGAATTTTTATAGTAATGCATCAGCGTTGTGGCGGTAAATAATAACCAGCACAGCACAGAATAGTTAAGCATTGGGCGCTTTCATTTTTGATTCACTACACCTTTTGGTTAATATATTTTTTAAATAAAAAATTGCAACAATGACTTGAAGGATAAATAGCAAAAAGACAGTTTTTTCTTTTTGATGAGCCCCCCGTTTATCAACATCCAGCTCTTGCACCTGCCCATCCAAAACTCTTTACTACATTTGATATACAAGCCAAAGCCATGCCCGTCAGTTTGGTAAATATGAATATCGGCTGGTACTTTTTTACTCACTAAAGAGTCATAAAAAGGGTGCTTTTTTTTGGCGGCACACCATCATCGCAATTGGTATAAATTATAAATATGGGTGGCGTTTGACTGGTTACCTGCCACTCGTTGGAGTATAATTTTATTTGTTCCGGCGATAGGCTTTTGCTTAAAATTTGTTCACCTGAACCAGCATAGTTGACATGTGGAATAAAACTTATTACCTGATAAATGAGTATGAAAAAATCGGGGCGTACTCTCTTATTACTTTCATTTGGTGGGTAACAGGTATTAAAGTAAGTATCAGCAGTAGCGCTAAATGCCCGCCTGTAGAAAACCCCATAATGCCTATCCTTTTCTGGTTTACAATCCATTTTGCCGCATTGCCCCTTACCTTTTTAATGGCTTGCTGTACATTCGGCAATTTCCCTGTTTATCATCCATATATCGTTGGGTATGCGGTATTTTAAAACAAAGGCCGCCACTCCCATTTCATTAAATTTTCTAGCTAAAACTGCACCTTCACGTGCAGCCGCCACCATCCAATAATCTTCACCAGGGCAGATGATAACTGCTGTACCGCTGGTTTTATTTTTTGGTGGAAGAAATACAGATAAAGTTGATCTGGATCATCGCCGTACTTACCTACGCTATTTCTTCAATTGTTGTTGGCTTGTTGTTGTTATGCTGTCTTTATACAATGAAAATACCATTTGACTATAATTATAATTAGCTGAAGTTAACATTTGTAAAATAAGGAGTATTAATAAACCTATTTTTATAAATTTTTGAGCGATGGCAATTTTAAATTTTGAAATGAATATAGTAATGGTTATTAAAAATAAATTACTACTGTGCTGGGCTGTACTGCAAAAAAGCCAATACCTAATTATTTGTATTTGACAAACTTGATGCTTAGTTCTCTATCTTGGGTTATTACAAGTAAGACAATTACCAAAAACAACGATTGTACCACATAACCCCGTAATGGTTTTATTGCGACACTTTGCTGATATGAAAAGACAAATAAGAAACTCAACTACGGCAGTTATTATTCATTCAGTACCGTTTTTATTAATCGTAATATTTTTGGCTGCCTGCAATAACCACCCCACCCTGTTTCATAAAATTCCTTCTTCACAATCAGGCATTACTTTTAATAACAGCATTACCGAAAATGATTCCATCAATTCATTAGACCTGGAATTTTTGTACAATGGCGGCGGTGTTGCTGTGGGTGATTTTAATAAAGATGGCTTGCCCGACCTATATTTCACTGCCAGCATTGCAGCTAATAAATTATACCTCAATAAAGGGAAACTTACATTTGATGATATAACCGTAAAAGCGGGTGTAGCAGGTGAAAGCCGGTGGAGCAATGCCTCTTCTGTAGTAGACATTAACAATGATGGCTGGCCCGATATTTATGTGTGCGCCACCATTAAAAAAAATCCTGAACAAAGAAGAAATCTTTTCTACATCAACCAGGGATTGAATAAAGAAGGCATACCAACTTTTAGAGAAGAGGCACAGGCTTATGGTTTGGCTGATACTTCCCTCTCTGTACATGCAGCATTTTTTGATAGTGATAATGATGGTGACCTGGATATGTATTTGGTTACTACGAAATTGGCGCAACGGGATGCTACTCAATTTATGAATAACAATCTGGGTGATACAGCAAAAGATGATTACGATAAATTATTCAGGAATGATTGGGACAGTAGTTTACAACACCCCGTATTTACAGATATTTCAAAGCAGGCAGGCATCGCACATGCCGGTTACGGGCTTGGTGTAGCCATTGCCGATATTAATAAAGATGGCTGGAAAGATATTTATGTAACCAATGACTTTTATGGAAGCGATTTACTGTACATCAATAACCAGGACGGCACATTTAGTGAAAATTTAAAAACAGTTTTTAAACACACTTCTCAAAATGCCATGGGAAATGATATTGCAGATATCAACAATGATGGATTGGCTGATCTGCTTGCAGTAGATATGAACCCGGAGGATAATTTCAGAAAAAAGAAAAACATGAATGGTAACAATTATTTTGTTTATCAAAACATGATGAATGGCTATTACATGTTGCAATACGTTCGCAATACCCTTCAATTAAACCAGGGGCCATCGGTTAATAACCTCGACAGCATTGGCTTACCGGTGTTCAGCGATATTAGTTTTATGGCTGGCGTAGCAGAAACAGACTGGAGCTGGAATCCATCTATTGCCGATTTTGATAATGATGGCAACCGGGACATTATCATTACCAACGGTTACCCACGGGATGTTACCGACCATGACTTTGCAGCCTTCAGGGCCAGTACCAACAAAACAGCATCGAAAAAAGATTTAATTAAAGAAATACCGCAAATAAAAATTGCCAATTATGCTTTTAAAAACTCCGGCGCTTTGCAATTTAACAAAGTAACGGCTGATTGGGGAATGGAAACACCTTCGTTTTCAAACGGGGCAGTGTATGCAGATTTAGACAATGATGGCGATTTGGATTATGTAATCAACAATATAAATGACGAAGCATTTTTGTATGAAAATACCACCAACAGCATAGAGAAAATCACCAAAAATTATTTATCGGTTCATTTTAATGGAGGTGAAAAAAATATCAACGGCTTAGGTGCTGTTGCAGAAATTTATTATTCAGTCAACAAAATGCAGGTGTATGAAAACTCATCTTATCGTGGCTATTTATCTACTGTTGACAGCAAAGCTTTTTTTGGATTGGATAGTATAAAAACGATTGACTCACTGGTAATAAAATGGAACAATGGCAAAAAGCAGGTGTTACAAAATGTAGCGGCTAACCAATTTCTAACGGTAGATATAAAGAATGCAAATGAAGTGACGACAGGCATTTCAGCCTTTGCTGCTAATAATTTATTTACGGATGTTACAGCCGTTATGGATGTGCATACTTTTATTAGGGAGCCAGATTTTATAGATTTTGATGAGCAACGTTTATTACCACATAAACTATCTGAGTATGGCCCTGCATTGGCAAGCGGCGATGTGGATGGCAATGGCCTGGACGATATTATAGTAAGTGGCACAGGTGATCTTGCTGCGAATATTTTATTACAACAAACCAGTGGAAAATTTATTACTAAGCTATTACCCGTAGTAATAGGTAACGATGTTCGACGACCGGAAAACCTGGGTACAATTTTATTTGATGCAGACAATGATGGCGATCTGGATTTGTACCTGGCAAGCGGCAGCAACCAGTTTGTGGCCGATACAAAAAATTACCAGGATTGGTTTTATACCAATGATGGAAAAGGCAATTTTACATTTAACGAAACTGCATTTCCGAAAAATTATACCAGTAAAAGTTGTGTAAAGGCTTGTGACTTAGATAATGATGGCGACCTGGATCTATTTATTGGGGGCAGGGTATTGCCCGGAAAATATCCATTACCGGTAAATAGCTTTATTTATAGAAACGATTCAAAAAATGGTGTGGCAAAATTTACGGATGTTACCAGTAAAGTAGCTCCTGGCTTAAAAACTATTGGCCTTACCTGCGATGCACTGTGGACAGATTTTGATGGCGATGGATTTACAGATTTAATGGTTGCCGGCGAATGGATGTCCATACAGTTTTTCAAAAACATCAAAGGGAAGTTACAAAATGTATCGGCTGCAAGCGGCATTAATACAGACGTTGGCTGGTGGAACAGTATTACCGCAGGCGACTTTGACAATGATGGCGATATAGATTATATAGCAGGTAACCTGGGGAAAAATTCTTTTTATCGTGCCAGCAACAAATACCCGGTGTCTATCTATGCCAAAGACTTTGATCAAAATGGCGGGATGGATATTATTACCACTGTTTACCTGCCTGATGAAAAAGGAACATTAAAAGAATTTCCTGCACAAACACGGGATGACCAGGTAGAGCAAATACCTGCGTTGAAAAAAAGATTTTTGACTTACAAAGAATTTGGGCTTGCTACTATCAATGAAATATTTTCAAAAGAAGAATTGAAAGATGCAGTAAAACTACAGGCAAATAATTTTGAAAGTAGCTACATAGAAAATTTAGGCAATGGCAAATTTAAATTACATGCCTTACCATTGATGGCGCAGATAGCTCCCCTCTACGCTATGGTGGTGGATGATTTTAATAAAGATGGAAATATAGATGTTGCCATCAACGGCAATGACTATGGAACAGAAACAGGCAATGGCAGATACGATGCATTGAATGGATTGGTAATGCTGGGTAATGGCAAAGGAAACTTTTTTCCGCAATCAATTTTACAGAGCGGCCTTTTTATTTCGGGCAATGGTAAGGCATTGATAAAATTGAAGGGTGCAAATAATAACTATTTACTGGCTGCATCACAAAATAATGGGCCGGTAAAAATATTCAGCGGCAAGGGCAAACAAAAATTTATTCCACTATTGCCAAATGATAAGTATTGCATTTACAATTTAAAGAACGGCAAAAAAAGAAAAGAAGAATTTTATACCGGGCAATCTTATTTATCACAGTCAGCAGCTTTTATTATAGCAGATGAAAGTATTGCAAGCATTGAGGTTACAAATAATAGAGGAGAAAAAAGAATATTATGACAAACCAAAATTATTTCATCAGGCAATCCAAAATTTCTTCGAAAATTTTAATCAAAAATCTAAATAACAATTATCAAAATTATTTACCCTGAAATTCCAATTCTTCGATCAAAATGTTTCACTTATCTACCCCATGCGAGGTATAGTAACTTTAACATAGTGTAAGTTCAATTAAATAGTAAGATCATTTTACAATTTCATACTTTTTTGAAACATCGTCCATTACCAATATCCAGTCATTTCCATAACCAACAGTTGGTGGTGAAAATTTTTGTTGTCCCTTATTCGTAAAAGTCTCTGGTTGGGTTTTTTCGCCATTGCGGGGGTTATACCAATACGCATTTACTTTTGAGCCACTTATTTTTCCCAGATTAACAGTAAAAGATTTTCCCGCTGCTGTATAGACAAATAAATAATCATTGCCACGGGTTGCCTGAATACGTTCTGCGGCTGCTAAATCATTTTCAACAATCAGCGATTGGTCAGGTACTCTGTCCAGCATTGGATGCGACTCCATTAATTTTCTTACATATTGCATTTGCATAGCACCGGGCAGATCCATGGCCTGCTGCCAATAAACATGTGGCGCATTAACTGCTTCGCGGTATTGAGAATAAAATTGCCAGATATCATGGCAACCATAGGTATGTCCAAATGCACCGGCAAATAAATCGAGGTAAGCAGATTTTCTTACATCATAAGCGCTGGAAGTGCCGAGGTCATTTACATTAAAACAAACAGGATGATCTTCATAAATTGGTTCACCATCTATTACTGGCTTAACAGGTGTTCTATTATAAGAACGTTGGATTTTATCAAACACACGGCTGTCCCTGCAATGCCCGGTTTGAAACATATTAAAATCAAGCCATTTATCATTGTAAAAATATTCGCCTGCACCTTGTTCATTTGGTTGGGGATGAAAACTTATCAGCGCCTTATTCTTGCCTCCTGCACCTTCACTAATCCCTTCAGCCATTGCCCTCCATATTGCTAAATGTGTTTCATTTTCAGGGTTACGATCGCCCCCTAAAATCCAGATAATATTTTTTCTCTCTTTATACCGGTTACCTAACCATTGTCCGTAAATCTTTGCATTTTCCGGTGTAAATATTTCGGGTCCCTTTCCCCAACGCATCTTAAAGACCTTATCGCCCCATGTAGGTAAAAATGCTATGGAGATATTATGTTCAGCCGCTTTATCTATAATATAATCCACATGCTTAAAATAGGCTTCGTTTGGCTGTTTGGGATCATCAAAATTTAAGGGTAAATCTCCATTGGGATTCGGTACATGCAGCCCATCAAATTCCGCCAATGCAACTGCCTGTACAACAGTGAAACCTTGTTCTGCCCTTCGTTTCAGGTAATAGACTGCCTGCTCTCTGTTTAGCCGATGAAAGAGTTCCCAACCGGTGTCTCCCAGCCAAAAAAAAGGTTTACCATCCTTCAGGATATACCGGTTATTTGCACTAACAGTAAATTGAGCGTAAGAACTCAATAACAAAATTTGCAGAAAGAAAAACAGAAAATATTTTTTCATAAAAAGAATGATTTAGCTTTTTAATTATTGATACATTTTTATAATCGCTATGAAATAATTAAGGTATCAGTATGAAACTGAATCCAACTTACTCTTCTGTAGTGTGTTATACAACTAAGCTGTCGGGGAATACAGTTGGTACCTACAAAATAATCACCTGGCTGTAATGTCTTTCACCTGTTCTTTAATATCTTCCATCTCAAATATTTTTTGCCAGCCATCTCTAAATAAAATTGGTTTAGCCCGTTTACTTATTTTATAGGCTGCATCACTAAAACTGCCATTTACTTCTTTAAACAATACTGCCATTTGTATGCGCAAATGTCCTAATACAAAATCCCGGGCGGCATCTGCAGGCACTCCTTTTGAAATAATAATATCAAATCCCTCTTTCACTACTTCCATACAAGTTTGCGCAAGGGTTTCTACCATTGCGGGTTCCAATGTTGCCATTTGTTCCAGCGTAATACGATAGGTTTTATCAATGGGTTTATACATATCCTGCGACACTTTTTCGCCCAATGCATAATGAGCTTCCGTACCATGCATTAACGCAACAACAATACTTTGTTTGGCCGAGATACCACCATAAAAATCCCGGAAAGCCGCTTCTGTTGGTTCCCAATTAAAAACGGAGGGATGACAAGGGTGGGCTATTACATAACCCAAGTCATCCCTGTGAAAGATAACCCCGTCTATAGGAGCCGCAGGGTCCAGCGTAAGTACCAATGCCCCAGGCTTCATCATAGGAATAATCTGTTCGCTTATTTTACCAATTGCTACATCCGGCAAAGCAAGTATCACTACATCACTTGTGGCGATGGCTTCATCCTGATGCGTAACACTAACGCTGCGTTCTGCAAGGTTGGCAATACCCTGCTCACTCACTTCTAAATATTTTACATCGTAATGGGCATGAGTTAAAAAATTATCTGTAAGTCGCACCCCCATTTTTCCGCCTGCTCCTACCAATGAAATTGTAGTCATGTTATTTATTTTTTAAGTGTAAATTTTTGTACCCGGCTTTTAAATTACTATTTAATATCGTTGGCCTGTCCCGATTGTTTTCGGGAGTCGCACACTTGTACTTTCTGATTCTATATTCAACTTTCTCCCCAATACGGCATTGCTTTTAAATAATGAATACTTTTTTCTGCCCAAAGTTTTTCCTTTAAAATTGTTTCAACATAATCTTTTTCAGGTGACACCCATTGCTCCAAAATGCAGGTGCGGCAGATATTGAAGCCTTTTATTTTTTCAAGCAATGACGAAATATTCAGCAAGCCTTCACCTGCTATACGACCATCAATAATAAAACCCTGCTTATGCGGCAACCTTGCAATACCAAAATCTTTTATGTGCAAATTCACTGTGTATGGAAGCAATATTTCAAGTATTGTTTCAATGCTTTCACCTGCGCCCATAGAGTTAACTGTGTCTAAACAAATACCCACACTCGGACTGCCTATTGATTTTATAATGGCTGCATATTCATTTGCTTTTAGCCTGTCATGATTTTCCAATGCCAGTGTTATTTTATACTGCAACAGCAAATCCATTTCACTTTTGATAACGCTTATCACTTCTTCAATGGAAGGGTTATAGTTATAATCATCAATAATAAATCGTAGAATTTTTGCATTAAACCTCTTACATAATAAAATATATTGATGCAAATGCTCATGCACTAAACCCTTTGCGCCAATCTCCAGTGTAATTCCATTTTTTTGCACTGCCTTTTCAAAAACATCTAACTGCTCTGCATTGAATGTATGTAATGGAAGATTATCGCCAATTTGAATGAGCTTAACACCAAACTCTTTTGCGCTTTCAATTAAATCGATTTCGTTCGTGCCATTTTCCACATTCCAGCCATACGTATATGAACTTATACCTAACTGCATGGTTACAAAGTTTTTCTTTTTATGAACATGGAATCATTGGCAATTTTTTCTAATTTTTTACCAACTATTAACTCACCTGCCATTTTCCCCATCTTCTCAAAATCGGTGCTGATAACGGTTACACCGCCAAGCAGTATCTCTTTCAATGGCGTATCATCATAACTTATCAAACCTATTTCTTTGCCGGGTTTCCATTTCATTTTATCGCAATATTTAATAAATCGAATCATATCTGTGTCGTTAAAAATCAGGTACGATTCGCCTTTGTTTAAAGTTTCTTCTTTCAGGTTATCCATCACATCTCCTGCAATGCCATTCGTAGTACAAAACTTTTTATACCCCTTGATTATTGCAGCAGGCACATACTGCAAATGTTCATACCCTGCAATAAGATGAAGTTTGGAGTAATTTTTTATTAAAGGCAGCCCTGCTACCAGGCCATTGTAAATATCATTCTCAAAATCCTGGAATATGGATGCGTATTCATTTTTTAGTTTGGGAACATCTTTGTCCAATAGCAGCAGTTTATCCCTTGGAATTGCATTTACAACAGCGGAAACATCCGTATCGAAATGCGGCATGATGACATAGTAGTTATAGCTGCCGAGATTGTCATTTATTAATTGAGCAAATTGCTTTGCATTATAATGATGAAAAAAAGTACTCAATTGTGTATCTGCCGGCAACGCTGCTTTCATTGCATGGTACAAAACTTCTTTATAGGCGTTGAAAGTATCAAACAGTACAAAAATATTGAGACCAACTTTTGCCTTTGTTGTAGAAACATAGAAACCTTTTCCATGCTGGGCAATAATAATACCCATTTCCCTGAGCATTGCGTATGCTTTAGTAACCGTTTCTTTAGCAATATTATTAGCTGATGCAAATTCATTGATTGATGGGAGGTGGTGACCTTTTTTAAATACCCCTTTCTCTATCCCATCAATTACAGACAATGCAATCTGACGGTATTTAGGCTGGTTCGATTTGCTATTTACTACCAGCTTTTGAGTCATAGTTTGAAAATGAATTTTAAATATGCTTAAAATTTTATTTTTTTATCTCAGAAAATATTTTAGTTTAGCAAAAATTACAGTAGAGTACAGTACAGTTTCAAAAATATATTTATTTTTTCAACTTCCAAAAAATATTTTGTGCAGGAAATAAAAAAAATAAGAATTGCCATTATTGGTTGTGGCTTTTGGGCCCGTTACCAAATACCTGCCTGGCTTGCACTGGAGGAAGTTGAAATTGTTTCCTTGTACAACAGAACCATTGTTAAGGCCAATAAGCTGGCTACTGTTTTCAATATTGCCACCAGTTATGATGATGCAGAAAAAATGTTTACCAACGAACAATTGGATGCAGTAGACATTATTACAGATGTAGACAGCCATGCTCATTTTGTTGAAATGGCTGCCCGGTATGGAGTTGCTGTAATCTGCCAAAAACCTATGGCTCCAAAATTTGCAATCGCCAAACAAATGATGGAAATTACGTTGAATGGAGCTGTGCCTTTTTTTATTCATGAAAATTTTCGATGGCAAGCGCCCATTCGAAAAGTAAAAGAACAGCTTGAAAGCGGAATTATTGGTAAAGCATTTAAGGCAAACGTAAAATTCTGCTCTGCATTTCCCGTATTTGATAACCAGCCTTTCCTTGCTACACTGGAACAATTTATAGTAACGGATATTGGGAGCCATATTTTGGATACATGCCGTTTCTTATTTGGTGAAGCTGTTACGTTGTACTGCCAAACCGCATCCGTAAATCCCATAATAAAGGGTGAAGATGTTGCCAATGTATTTATGAAAATGGAGAGCGGTATGCATTGCTATGCAGAAATGAGCTATGCCTCCATCTTAGAGAAGGAAGCTTTTCCTCAGACACTTATATTAATTGAAGGCGAAAGTGGCTCTATAGAACTTACTTACGATTTTGAAATAAAGGTTACTACCCGTACCGGCACCAATAGTTTTATAGCAACGCCAGTTCTGTATAACTGGCTTGACCCTGATTATGCAGTAGTACATAGCAGCATTGTTGATTGCAATAGAAATATTTTGCAATCGCTGCGGGGAAAAGGAAATACTGAAACAACAGGGGCTGATAATTTTGAAACGGTAAAATTGGTTTGGGCTGCGTATGCATCAGCGAGGAAAAACAAAGTAATCAATTTAATTGCATTTGATGGAGAATAATAATGGGTGCATTTCAAATCCGACAGCTATCGAATCGCTCCCATTTTCGGTCGATGGGGACACCGAGCGAAAATTGGCCGTGGTTGGTGTCCCAACCAACCACCTGGCGAATTAAAGCAAGTTACCGACATCAGTTTTATCGATATACTATACAAAGCCAAAAATAAATTGGAACGATTGTTATGCTGCTACAACTAAAAAATATAAGTAAAACATTTACCAGCGTTAAAGCATTGGACAATTTTTCATTTGCGATTGCAGCAGGCGAGGTGCACGCTGTGTGTGGTGAAAATGGTGCAGGTAAAAGTACTTTGATGAATATTATTACCGGCACATTGCAACCCGATGAAGGTGGATGTATTTTATGGGACGAAAAGGAAATTCGGCTCAACAGTTTTAAAGATGCAAAAAAAAAGGGCATTGCCATTGTACACCAGGAACGCAGCCTGGTAGAGACGATGAGCATTGCAGAAAATATTTTTTTCAATTCGCAGCCTTGCACAAAAATCGGGCTTATAGATTACGAACTTTTGTACAGGCAATCAACGGAGGTATTGAGTAAATTACAAATGCAACATCTTTCTCCAAGGGCATTGATAAAAACTTTATCGCCAGCAGAAGCTCAGATGATTGAAATTGCAAAAGCTATTGCATTAAAACCTTCCCTTTTAATTTTAGATGAACCAACCGCTTCAATTACTGATAAGGAAACGGCTATATTGTTTTCGATAATCAGGGAAATAAAAAAGCAGGGAGTTGGTATTATTTATATCTCTCACAGGCTGAAAGAAATTTTTGAAATTGCTGATTATGTCACCGTTTTAAAAGATGGTAAATGGCAAGATACGCTGCTTGTTGCAGATGTTAGCCCCGATAAATTAGTTACCCTGATGGTGGGCCGTGAACTACATCAATTGCCATACAGCAACCATACTGGTAAAGAAAATTTGTTAACAGTAAAAAATATTTACGGCAGGCGTTTCAGCAATATAAGTTTCGAAATACAAAAAGGAGAAATTGTTGCATTAGCCGGATTGGTTGGTGCAGGACGTACTGAAATAGCCAAAACAATTTTTGGTGCATTGCCTTTGCTCGGCGGAGAAATTCTATTAAGCAATAAAAAAATAAATTGTAAACACCCTTCCGAAGCAATTGCCAATGGCATTGCTTACTTAGCAGAAGAAAGAAAACAACAAAGTATTTTTGCGGATATGAATATTGTTGAAAATATTATTGCAGCAAAATTTGCAGGCTCAGGTTTCCAGAAATTCATTTCCCGAAAAGTAGCTTTTGCAACTGCTGAAAAATATAAAAAAGAAATGCATATCATAACGCCATCGCTGCGAAAGAAAATAAAACAGTTAAGTGGAGGCAACCAGCAAAAAGCGGTAATTGCCAGATGGCTGAATACAAACCCGGTACTGCTGATAGTTGACGAGCCAACACATGGCGTGGATGTGGGCGCTAAGTTTGAAATTTATCAACTGCTGCAGCAGCTTGCAGCAACAGGCACGGGCATATTGCTTATATCCAGTGAGCTTCCTGAAATTTTGACGCTTGCCAACAGGGTTGTTGTAATTGCAGCAGGCATAAAAGCTGGTGAGTTAAAAAATAACGAGGCAACAGAGGAAAAAATACTTTCCTTAATAGCAGGCATCAATAATTAACTATTACATTATGCAAAGAATTACATCACTGTTAAAAGAAAGAACCTATACTTTGTTGTTGCTGATTATTATTGTTTGCATTGGCGCTTCAATCGCATTTCCTGAACAGTTTCCCACTTTTCAAAACCTGCAACAGGTATTGCTGAATGTTTCTATTGAAACCATTGTGGCTGTAGGTATGATGATATTAATGATTAGTGGCGTATTTGATTTATCTGTTGGCTCTGTAGCTGCATTTGCAGGAGGATCTACAGCCTATTTAATTATGAATGCCGGCATGCCGGTTTTTTTTGCCGTGCTCTGTGGTATGGTTCTTTCAATGATGGCAGGTTTATTCAACGGTTATTTTATTTCACGCATTGGCATCAATCCATTAATACAAACGCTGGCAAGCATGGGCATGTTAAGAGGCGTGGCATTGATGATTGCCGGAGCAGGTATCCAAAATTTGCCCTACAATTTTATTTATATCGGCCAAAGTAAAATGCTGGGTGTACAGTCACCCATTTGGTGGATGATAATAGTGGTTATTATTTTTCATTACCTCACTACCTACACCACTTTTTTTAGACGCTATTATTATATCGGCGGTAATGAACGTGCCGCAGATCTTTCCGGCATCCAGGTAAAAAACATGAAATTGTATAGTTTTATTTTATCAGCCTTACTGGCTGGCATTGCAGGCATATTGCTTACATCAAGGCTGGGTGCGGCTATCAGTAGCATGGGCAAGGGTATGGAACTAAGAGTTATTACTGCTGTTATTTTAGGAGGCGCAAGCCTGCAGGGTGGCCAGGGCAAAATTATCGGCGCATTGCTGGGTACCGTCTTTATTGGAATTGTTTCCAATATTATGGTGCTAAGCAGGATATCCGGGTATTGGCAGGAAATTATCTTAGGCGTGTTATTGATTGGTGCTATTTGGTTTGATTTGGTAATTCAAAAGAAAGCAGAAAAAGCGCCTGACCCATAAAGGGCAATGTCATTTAGTTATGGATTTTAATTGCCCCGTCCTTTAGGGCGGGGATTAAAATGGGCTTTAAATAATTCGGCTTTAGCCGAAAGTATTATTTGGCTAAATCCTAAATGGATAATAAAAATGAGCTGTCACTTCCCTAAAGTGGAGTTTGGAAGTTTTGCTTTAAAAAAAGTAATACAATTTTGTACCAGGCTGAAAAATATATATTTAGCTTTTGTTACGTCAAGGGAGATAGTTATTGGCTCTTGTACTGAAGAATTGATATGAGCTTCAAGGGAAAAAGCTTGTTCAAAGTTTGCTGCCAGATGCGCAATGTTCTGAACGTACAAGTGTGCGACGCAACGATGCCTCATAGAATTTCTGAAGCCTGGTACATAAAAAAATAAAATAAAGTATCATGAATAAATTATTCATCCTCTTTTTGTACGTTGCTGTTGTTTCTTGCGAAGGCCCGCCACGGCAACAGTTTACTGCAATTAATGACAATAATAATGATTCAACTTTTGCCATTACTGCTTCTAATTCCAACGAAGAATATGTAATGGTAACCACGGCAAGTAGTTTACCGTTGTATGTTACGCACGACCAGGCTGCATTTTTAGCATGGGGAAAATATCACAAGGTAAAAGTGAGTATAGTAGGCCCAAGCGATTGGGATATACCAGGACAGGTGGAAGCCATTGAACAGGTGATTGCAGGTAAGCCTGCGGGCATGCTTATAAATGGAACTGATTTAGGAATTGCCACGGCTATTAATAAAGCAGTGGCGGCGGGCATTCCAACAGTAGTGTATGATTCGGATGTGCCCAGCAACCGGGATTGTTTTTTAGGCAGTGACTGGTATATGATGGGGCAAAAACAAGGCGAAGCAATTGGTAAATTGGCCAATGGAAAAAAAGGCAAAGTTGCGGTGGTGGGCATCTTAGGAATGAGTAACCAGGAAGCAGGCTTTAAAGGCGTGGAAGATGCCCTGAAGAAATTTCCGAACCTTGAATATGTTGGAAAATTTGAAACGCATAACACCATTGAAGAAACCTCAAGGGTAACTTCTGATTTGATAAATACGTACAAAGACCTAATTGCGGTAGCAGGATTTACATCTGAAACTGGCCCCGGTATTGGGTTAGCGATTATGGAGCTAAATAAAAAAGGAATTGTGTATGGCACCAATGTAGATGCTACCCCTGTTTTAATGAGTTTAGTGAAAGAAGGTGTGCTGCAATATTTAGTTGCCCAGAAACGGGAAACATTTGTGTGGTATGGCGCACAATTTTTATTTGATAAAGTGCATAACCTGAATGCATTTCCTAAAGAATTTTTAAAGAATGGTATTGATGCCATGCCTTACTCTGTAAACACTGGCATAGTGGAAGTAACACCTGAAACAGTAAATACGTTTTTAAAATAAATAGCAGCATTTGTTTCATGCAACTGAAAGCCGGCAATATTTCCCTCGCTTACGACAACGGCGCACTGCGCTGGTTAAAATATGGCGACAGTGAAATTTTGCGCATGATTTATTTTGCCGTTCGTGACAAAAACTGGGGAACAGTAGAACCAGTTATTGTCAATGAAATAATCAACCTGCAGGAAAAATCTTTTGCTATTTCTTAAGATTGCAATTTCAATGAAGGCGATATTCAAATGAACTGTACCATTGAAGGAAAGGAAAATTCTTTGATTCATTTTGAAATAAAAGGAAAAGCAGTTTCTACTTTTCAAAAAAACAGGGTAGGGTTTTGTGTACTTCATCCCATTAAAGAATGTGCAGGAAAAGCAGTCACTATCTTTCATACTTATAAAACAACAGAAGCAGCCTTTTTTCCTGAATTCATCAGTCTTTACCAACCCTTTAAAGATGTAAAAGCAATGCATTGGGAACTGACTACACATTGCAATGTGTTACTTGAATTTTCCGGCGATATTTTTGAAACGGAAGACCATAGGAACTGGACGGACAATAATTTAAAAACTTACTGTACGCCATTATCCTTACCATTTCCCTCCATCTTAAATAAAGGTTATGAAGTGAATCAAACCATTCAATTATCATTAGAAGGCGGTGCAACTATATTGGAGAAATTGAACGATAAAATAAGAATAACGACATCAGAAAATGAGCGGTTGCGTGTTCCCTCCATTGGAGTGGGCAGGGCGTTTAAAAGAAGTGAAAACTATTTTGAAGAACTGAAAGTCTTATCAGGCGTAGGTTTTTCTCATTACCGTGTTGATATAAAAATGAATGAAGCCGACTGGATATCCCACTTATATGAAGCTATTGCTGAGAGTAAAATACTAAATGCAAAACTTGAAATCACTTTGTTTGCCGATGAAAATGCAACAGCACAAGTTCTATTATTTGCCGAAGCATTTAGTAATGAACTCTCCATTAAATACATAACGGTTTTACCATTGCACTCAAAATGCATTGACAATAAAACATTAAAAACAATTTTGCCTTTATTAAGAAACAAATTTATTCATGCAGGTATCGGCGCAGGAACCGATGCCTATTTTACTGAACTCAACCGATCTGAATTGGATGCACGTGATTTGGATTATGTCAGCTATTCCGTTAACCCGTAAGTACATGCTTTTGATAATGCCTCTTTAATTGAGAATACAGAAGCGCAAGGCTTTACTATTCTTTCAGCAAAAAATAAATTTGATAAGTCGGTGCATATTTCACCCATTACTTTAAAAATGCGTTACAATGCAGATGCAACGGAAGAAAACAACAACTTTGTTCCGTTATCCGACCCAATGCAACAAACAATGTTTGGTGCAGGCTGGAGCTAAGCAGTTTGAAATATGTAAGTGAAAACGGTGCAGGCGCAGTTACTTATTTTGAAACAGTAGGTGAAAGAGGTTTAGGTAGCTATAATGAAAATAAAAAGTTTCAATTGTATCCTCTTGCACAAATATTTAAAATAATTCTGCAAAACAAATGGACGCATATTGTTAAGAGCAACAGTACAAAAGCATTAACAGTAAACAGCCTTGTTCTTTGTAACAATGAGGAAACCTGTATGCTTATTGCCAATCATAGTGCATTGGTGCAAAACGTTACAGTGGAATGCCACAATCAATTGTATGTAATAAAATCTTTATTAAATCCAAATGAAAGTATATCAATTTTTGCAGAACACCGGCAACTTGAAACTACACTCAAAGGTTATGAAATTTAAATAATTACCCATAAAACCAACGCTGATAGAAAAAGGGATAAATTTATTGGACTCAACACCTATGGATTGGAATTCCACCGGTTAAATACATTGACTAAAAGTCATTTGAAGATGTTGTAAACAGCATTAAATCTGTAAACTACAAGTTCATTCATTGAAACTATTCCAGAAAAAATACTGATCCTCATTGCTAACTTCTTTATGATGATTCAAATGACTAGCATTGCATTTTCAGGCAAACAACATGTTCATTATATGAAACTATTGATATCCAATTAATTATATCATTTCTGGTGAGTCACATTTGAAGAATAAATGACTCACCGAATCTCTCACCTTTTATTTGTGACTAATTGTAAGTTTTGTTGACCTCCCTGAATGCTAAAAGCCTACAAACATAGTGTTTGCAGGCTTTTAGCTTGATTTAATATTGATTTTTGCGGAGAGTTAGGGATTCGAACCCCAGGACCTGTTACAGTCAACAGTTTTCAAGACTGCCGCAATCGACCGCTCTGCCAACTCTCCGGCGCAAAAGTAAGACTTGAATGTTTTCAACCCAAAACTTTTACAAAGTTATTTGTTCCGGGTCACGATCTTTAACTACCACCAAATCCTTTAAGTCAACAGTGATGGGCATTACACCCACCTGCAGTACACATTTTTTCCCTCTTAATTCTTTTACTATCCCCACTTGCCGGTTCTGTTTCATCCTTACTTTATCGCCAATTTGTATTTCGCCCCCTATTTCTATAAACTTTTCATTGAGCTTTTTCTGGTGTTTATCCACCACCATTTTTTCTTTGGTATTAAATAATAATGCATGTATCATTTTCACCACCTTGTCTTTATCATCCGTTCTGCGCCATTCAATCACCATTGCCTTTAACCTTCGCTCCATATCTTTCAGGTAATCCAGCTTATCTTCCGAAATTTTATTCTGGTGTTTTAGACGTTCTACTTCCTGTGTATGCCTTTCCTTATCCAGCACTTGTTGCATTTCCTTTTTCAACCGTTCGTTTTCTTTTAACAAATGAAACAGCTCTTTTTTCTCAACATCAATTTTTTGCAGGTCCTGTTCGGTGCGGTTTAGCAATTTATCAAGCGTGAAATGATCTTCATCAACTAAAGTTCTGGCTTTCTCAATTAATCGCTTTTCAAGACCTATACGTTCTGCAATGGAAAATGTATAGGAACTTCCAGGCTTGCCTACAATTAGTTTGTAAAGCGGTAATAAATTCTTTTCATCAAACTGCATAGCTCCATTAATAATGCCCGGCACTTTATTAGCCATTACTTTTAAATTGAGGTAATGCGTGGTTACTATACCGAAAGAATGCTTGTGTGCCAGTTCTTCCATTATCACTTCAGCAAAAGCGCCACCAAGATTGGGGTCACTTCCACTACCCAATTCATCTATAAAAAATAAAGTTTTGCCATTGGCATTCTCCATAAAATGTTTCATATTCTTGAGATGAGAGGAATACGTACTCAACTCAAATTCGAGGCTCTGAGTATCACCAATATGAATCATGATCTGTTTAAAAATACCCATCTCGCTGTCAGGGTGCACCGGAACCAGCAAACCACTTTGCAGCATCAACTGCAGAAGGCCCACCGTTTTTAAGGTAACCGTTTTGCCACCTGCATTGGGTCCACTAATTACCAGTATCCTGCTTTTGTCATTTAGCGAAAGGTTAACCGGTATGGTAGGTTTGTTATTACTTTTATTGTAAATAAGCAATAAGGGGTGGTGAGCCTGTATTAAGTGAACATGCGCCTTATCATGCACCTGTGGATAATTACCACCAAGCACGATGGCCCATTTTGCTTTGGCATTTATAAAATCAAAGGTTCCCGCTACATCATGATAGGTTTTTAACAGCGGGGCATATACACTGATATGCTGGGTTAACTGGCGAAGGATTTTATACACTTCTTTTCGTTCTTCATTCTCCAGCGAGAAAATATCATTATTTAAACCGGTTGTTTCCTCTGGTTCTATAAAGCTGGTTCTTCGGGTGTCACTTTCACCGTGTAAAATGCCCTTTATCATCCGCTTTTGCTCCGCATAAACCGCCAATACCCTTCTGCCATTGATAAAACTTTCTTCAATATCCGCCAGGTATCCGAGCTTGTTTAGCTTTGTGATCATCTTATCGAAAATACGGCGAAGCTCATTTCTTTTCCGATACAGGTTCATGCGTATACCGGCCAATGTTTCACTGGCACTGTCTTTTACATTGCCCGATTCATCGAGTATTTCATCAATTAGTACGGTAATATTTTTTTCGAAATAAGTGCTTTCAATTACTTTGGTAAGTGCTGGGTAGGCTATTCTCCTTTCGTTATCAAACCAACGGAAAATACTGCCTGTATTTTCAGCCAGTTTACGGATATGTAGAAACTGTTCACCTGTAAGTACTGCCCCGGGAATGGATAATAATTTTAATTCCCTGGCCAAATTCAAAATAAAATCATTCGGAAAGTATTGTCCCGATTGCAGTAATAACTTGAATTCATGGCTTTGTTTTAATTCAAGGTCGATAAATTCCTTTTTGGTATGAATGCGTAAGTTGGCCGCCCTGTCTTTGGCAAATTCTGTTTTACAATATTCTGCCAGCAGGCTTTTCACCTTTTCGTACTCTAATTGCATCAATGCTGATTCCGGAAAAAATTTCATGACTGTATAACCCTTAAATGATTTTTTTGTTTGTTGCCGGCAAAGGTACAAAAATCAACACGTCATATACCTGTCATGCTTAAGGTAAAGCGATGAAAACGAGGATACACACTTATTGAAACGCAGCACCTGCTTAAATTAAAACACAAAAAGCAGCAGAAACTTAAGGGGCTATTGCAAAACTGATATTTCATAAAACAAAAAGTATAAGTGTTAACCAAGAGCACCACATTTTTCATAATTTTCATTCATAATTTTTAATTCTTCATTTTACTCTCTCCTCCACCTGCAATTCCTCCCATGGTGTGGTTCCATCCATTTTTCTCTTAAATTCATATTTATCACTACTTAGGATCACAATTTCTGCGGTAGTGTATACTTTGCAGTCCTCCAGTAAATGGCCTCCGATAGTCTTTCCAGTGCTATCACTTATGCTTATATGGATATGCGATCCATTTACAGAAACAGTTCCTGTTAAACTTACTATTTCAAAATGGCCACTATCCGAACTGCCATTTGGCTGATTGGCAAAACGAATCTTGTAATTAGTCAGGCTGCCGACACAGGAGCTGATCCACCCTGCTTTAATTTGCTTTTCGGCAACTAATTTTTGGATTGCTGATTTTAGATCCTCGCCTGGTTTTAAACGAAAGGCATGAGTTAATATATTTGACATGGCAGCATGTGATTTGCAGGCGGTTAAAAAAAAAGTACCCAACAAGATTGAAAGTAAAGAAATAATAACTTGCCTGAAATTAAATTGATGAAGATAGTTCTTTGATCTGCTGACAATTGATAAACAGTCAGCATTAAGCTTTTTTGTCATGATTAATTTTTCGCAATAGAAAATACTTTCAAGCAATTCTATGAAAATAAATAATGGTATTTGTTAAACCTACTTTATTAATAATTGTTTCTCAAACTAAGCTAATTAATTTTGCGTAGTTTCTTTAAAATATATAAATATGAAATTGTTTTTCTTAACGATCAGTGCATGGATGGGTATTTTCAACCCGGCTCAAAAAAACGATATAAATAAATCTCAAAATATCATTAAAAATACAAATAACGTGAAAATGGATACAGCTACATTTGGCACGGGTTGTTTTTGGTGTACGGAAGCAATTTTTCAACAAGTGGAAGGCGTTTCAAAAGTAATCAGCGGATACAGCGGAGGTAAGGTAGATAAGCCAACTTATAAACAAGTATGTACAGGCACTACAGGCCATGCCGAATGTTTAAATGTAATATACGATCCAGCAAAAGTTACCTTTGATGAGCTCCTTGAAATGTTCTGGCAGGTGCACGATCCTACCACATTGAACAGACAGGGTAATGATATTGGCACACAATACCGTAGCGTGGTATTCTATCACAACGAAGAACAAAAAGCGAAAGTTGAAAAGTATAAAGCAGCATTAAATAAGAGCGGTGCCTGGGATAGTCCGGTTGTGACTACACTTGAACCTTATTTGAAATTTTATCCCGCGGAGGATTATCATCAAAATTACTACAACGACAACGGGGCACAGGGTTACTGCCAGTTTGTAATAAGGCCAAAGGTGGAAAAATTTCAAAAAGTATTTAAGAGCAAGTTGAAGAAGCACTAATCAGAATCGTTTATCAAAATCGAAATCTTCAAACCCTAACAATTTTATGTTGCCAAAGTCTGGATGGTTTGGATTGATTAAATAATTGTGTTCTTTCTTTATAATAACAGATGGAACTTTTAACACCGCAACAATTGATTCGTTTAACCATAAACTACCTAACGATTGGCAGTAAAAATAATTATCCATAGTATGCCAGTCCTTTTTCAGGGAAGATTCATCTAGTTTTTCTATTTTCATGGTGTCAGGAATGTCAATCAACATCACTTTGTATAAAGCGTTACTTCCTTCTCCACTCCTGTGTACCAGGTTCTCCAGGCAAGCCAGTGACCTGCTTTCGGCTGTATAAATAACAAAACGGCCTTTTGCACTCCATCTTGCAGGATAGCCAGAGGCCGTTAAAGATTTACTCCATTTCTCAGTGGTAATTCGATAAACAATCATGAGGGAAAGTTATGATAAATCACCGTGGGCTATCCGGTTAAGTTCATCTACAACAAAATTAATACCCCCTACAGTGGTAATAAATGCACGTGGTATGCGATTGCCCAACCCAAAGGCAGGCTTATCCAGCCATCGGTTAAAACTATCCTGATCGCCAAACACCTGGTTGCCCTTATTAAACAGCACAATGGTTTTTAAAATATATTCACTTTGCAAAGGACTAAACTTCTTTTTATCCTTTTGATACCTTGCTACTGTTTTATAAGAAACATCGAGTAAATCGGCAGCAAAATCTTTGTCATAATTTGATACAGAAATCATATCATCAAAAGCAGTAGCATAAATTGCCTCTGGCTCAGAAAGCATATTGGATTCTTCCTTTTGTATAAAATCTGAATATTGTTTATATACTTTTGAGGCATTATCTAAAGCTTTCATAACTGAAACATTTTATCAAATGTAGACATTTTTCTTTAAAATACAGAATTTTGTCCACATTATTTTTTTACTCTTCTCAACTCCAGCAAGTTCAAACTATTTGGGTAAAAGTTAGTGATATTTATATGCACAAGATGAATAGCCATATCATACCAAAGTGGCACAACCGGGGCATCGTTGATAATTAACTGATCCATTTGCTGGTAAAGTTTATATCGGATAGAATCATTTTTTTCAGCAATTGCCTTCTCGTATAATTCATCATAGAACTGATTTTTATAGCGGGTATAATTGGGAGGTGCCGGGTTTTTGCCATAGAATACGCTGAGGTAATTTTCTGCATCCGGGTAATCTGCAATCCAGCTACCCCTGAAAAATAAAGCCTGTGATTTGGATGTTTGCTCTAATAATAAACTTTTTTGAATTGCTTCTACCTGGATTTGTATTCCGCTAAGATTTAATTCATTGGCAATATAACTTGCCAGATCTGCATAAACCGGTATCGTTAACAATTTAATGACGGGCAAGTTTTTACCCTCCGGAAAACCTGCCTCAGCAAGCAGTTGCTTTGCTTTTGCCGGATCATAATAATATCCTTTAACCGCAAGGGTATCAAAAGATGGCAACCCGGAAGGCACAAACCCACTTTCGGCCGCTGTACCAATTGAATTGCGCAAATACAACATCATCTTTCTTCTGTCGAATCCGAAATTAATTGCCTGTCGGATCTTTTGTAATCTTAAAGGGGAGCTTTTAACCAACACATTATCGGGATCAACCAGGATGCCCAGGTATTCTATGTTGAGATAATCATGCTTTTGCAACAGCAACTTTCCCTCCCATTGCTTTTTCAGGTGCCCTGTTTTGGTGAGTATTTCATCTTTAAAGGAAGCGTCAATATCATTGATAAAATCAAGGCGATGCTGCTGAAACTCCAGAAACTCTGTTGCCTTGCTATCAAAAAACGAAACCTTAATTCCATCTAAATAAGGTAAAGTAAAACCGATGCTGTCTTTTTCAAAGTAATGGTTATTTTTCTTTAAAAGCAAGGCCTGCCCTTCTTCCCAGGTAATGATCTGGAAAGGCCCTGTACCTACCGGATGACTGCGGAAGTTGCTGCCATATTTTTCAACTGCTTCCCTTGGCACAATGGAACAATACTGCATGCTTAATATCCCCAGGATCGGTTGAAATGGCCTTAACAATTTCAATTGAAAAGTAGAATCATTAAGCGCTACAAATGGATTTACGGAATCAACCCGGTTATTGAATATCCAGGCACCCGGACTGGCGACAGACCTATCAATAACCCTGCTAAAACTATATGCGACATCATTTGCTGTGAGCACTCTGCCCTGCCCATTTGCAAATGCTGCATCATCATGAAAATATACATCCGTGCGTAAATGAAAAGTAAATAGCAGGTTGTCAGGGGATAGTTCCCAGCTTTTCGCAAGGGATGGTGTTAACTGCATGTTTCCATCTACTTCAATCAATGTATTGTACAGTTGATGAATGGCCCACATGATGGACTGGTTTTTTGCAAAAGCAGGATCCAGGCTGGCAATGCCCGTTTGTTCATTGTAATGAAATATTTTTTTGTCGGGGTGCTGGTGGCTGGTGCAGGAAAACAAGATAATGGATAATATTATAATTAATAATGGATAATGTTTTAGCATTGTTGCTGTATTTGTTTAACGTAAGTTTTTAGCAGCCTGAACTTATTTCTGTTTAATTTTATTTAATGTTCTAAAAGTATTGAACATAATCAATTATCAATCGAAAATTTTATCTCATATAAAATGAAAATATATTTTGCCCTGGCTTTTGTTCTTTCGCTTTGTTTCGCCCGTGTTATTGCCCAACCATTAAGTGGTAAAAGTACACTTACCCATGCTGATACTTTAAGAGGCACTTATGGTCCGGGAAGAGATTGGTGGAATGTGTTGAAATATGATTTACATGTAAAGTTTAATATAACCGACAGTACGATCAGCGGGTACAACATTATTGACTTTAGCATTTTGAAACATGGTGATCTAATACAAATAGACCTACAGGAACCATTGATTTTAGACAGTGTAAAACTCGGTGCGTTAAGATCACCACTGCTTAAAAACGAAATAGATTATTACAAAGATGGCAATGCCTATTTCATTAAGACATCCGCCTTTTTTGGCCCATTGAAAGAGACGAAAAGTAAGAACTATGCGTTTATTTACTACCATGGCAAACCGAAAGCAGCCAAACGTGCCCCCTGGGATGGAGGCCTTATCTGGACAAAAGACAAGAGAAATAATCCATGGGTAAGCATCGCCTGCCAGGGCCTGGGAGCAAGTGTATGGTATCCATGTAAAGATCATCAAAACGATGAACCAGACAGCGCCGAAATGCATATCACCATTCCAGACACCCTGGTTTGTGTAGGCAATGGCAGAATGCGTGACAAAAAGATAAATGGTGATGGTACTGTTACGTATGACTGGGCAGTGGTAAACCCAATCAATAATTATAACATCATTCCTTACATAGGAAAATATGTTCATTTTGATGAAGTATACAAAGGCGAAAAAGGAAATCTTGATATGGATTATTGGGTGTTGGATTATAACCTGGATAAAGCAAAGAAGCAATTTACTGACGCCCCACGAATGATGAAGGCTTTTGAATACTGGTTTGGCCCCTACCCTTTTTATGATGATGGGTTTAAATTAGTTGAAGCGCCTCATCTGGGCATGGAACACCAAAGCGCCACAGCCTACGGCAATGGTTATCAAAACGGCTACCTCGGCAGAGATTTAAGTGGCAGCGGCTGGGGTTTAAAATGGGATTTTATTATTGTGCATGAAAGCGGGCACGAATGGTTTGCCAACAATATTACCACCAAAGATATAGCTGATATGTGGGTACATGAAGGATTTACCAATTATTCGGAAACATTATTTACTGAATACTATTATGGCAAAGAAGCAGCCACAGCATACATAACCGGAATCCGCAAGAACATAGCCAACGATATACCCATCATTGGTCCATACAATGTAAATAAAGAGGGCAGCGGCGATATGTATTACAAAGCCGCTAATATGATACATAATATCCGGCAGGTTATTAATGACGATACATTATTCAGGAAGATATTAAGAGGGCTCAATTCAACTTACTATCACCAAACGGTAACTTCCAAACAGGTAGAAGATTATATCAGTAAGCAATCAAATACAGAATTCAGCAAAGTATTTGATCAGTATTTAAGAACAGTTCGAATACCGGTGTTGGAATATAAAATTGCCAATTATACACTCTCTTATCGTTATTCCAACTGTATCGAAGGATTCAATATGCCATTAAAAATTAATTTTAAAAAGCAGCAGTGGATCAAACCAACGACCGCATGGCAAACATTAAATGTATATCCGGAAGGGGATAACAAATTTTCAATGGATGTAAATTTTTATATCAAAACGAAAAAGGTAGATTAATTTAGCGTCAAACAACTGTATGAGCCAAATAAGACGGCAAAGTATTATTTCATCGGCTATGGTTTATGTTGGTTTTGCCCTTGGCTTCTTCAATACTTACCTGTTTACAAAAGAAGGTGGATTTTCAAAAGAGGAGTACGGACTTACCGGCATTTTTATTGCAGTGGCCAATCTCATGTTTTCTTTGGCCAACCTGGGAATGCCCTCTTACATTTATAAGTTTTATCCTTATTACAACGATAATTTAGATAAGCGAAGAAATGACATTTTAACCTGGGCATTGTTGGTGTCGCTCGTTGGGTTTTGCCTGGTTGTGATTGGTGGCATATATTTTAAAGATCTCATTACTTACAAGTTCGGAAAAAGCTCCCCGGAGTTTATAAAATACTACAACTGGATATTTCCGTTTGGCCTCGGCCTAACGCTTTACAGTATTTTGGAAAGTTATGCATGGCAACTAAAGAAATCAATCTTTACCAATTTTTTACGGGAAGTTCAGTTTCGGGCATTCACAACTATATTGATCGTGTTAACCTTCCTGGGCTGGTTGGGCGATTTCGATTTGTTTATAAAAATTTATTCATTTACCTATTTGGGCATTGCGCTTATTTTGTTGGTTTACCTTCTTGCAAAAGGTTATATACATCTTACATTTAAGGTAAGTATCGTTACTAAAAAATATTACAAAAAAGTAATTACGCTCATTAAATTTATATATGGTGGTACACTGGTGTATGCCATAGCCGGGGTGTTCGACACCATACTGTTAGCTTCCGTTTCGGTGAATGGACTGGCGGCAGTTGCGGTTTATTCCCTGGCCCAAAATATGGCCAGCCTGATACAGGCTCCTCAACGTGGCATTATCTCCTCTTCTATTGCTGCGCTTTCCCAGTCATGGAAAGATAAAGATTACACAAGGATCAACCGGATTTACAGGCAGTCATCCATAAACCAGTTAATATTTGCCGTGGGAATGTTTGCATTAATCTGGCTGAATTTTTCGGATGGTATTTTTACATTTCGTTTACAAACCGGTTACCTGGATGCCAAATGGGTTTTCTTCTTTATCGGCCTGATGCGTATTGTAGATATGGGTACAGGTGTAAATAGCCAAATCATCGCAACCTCTACACTTTGGAAATTTGAATTCTTTACCGGGATAATCCTGTTATTAATCACGTTGCCATTAAACTATGTATTAACCAAATACTATTTTGATGTAGCCGGTCCTGCAATAGCCAATCTATTTACATTTACAATTTATAATTCCATTCGTTTTTGGTATTTAAAAAAGAAATTTAACATGCAGCCGTTTACTAAAGAAACGTTTTACACCATTCTACTCGGCATTGCTGCTTTTTATTGTTGCTACTTTTTATTTAATAAATACCAGGGATTGGGTTGGCTGGTGATAAGGAGTAGCTGCTTTATTACCATATATGGAGCTGGCACTCTCTTATTAAAGTTATCTTCTGATATTTTACCTATTTGGCAAACATTACAAAAAAAGACAGGACTAAAAAAAGGCTAACGACCCGGAATCGCATTTCGCAGAGAATTTGAATACAAATTTGTCCCAATCCTTCCACTAAAAATTGTCAGAATTTACGCTCTGCCAATTTATATTGATGAGCGGTTCATGTTAAAAACGAGCGCCAATATGTGACTCCAATTTAAGCGATTGGGGCATTCTTCCACCTGAAACAAATTTCTTACTATAATATTCATCTGTTAAACTGCTAATAGTTACCCCATTACTTAAGCTGGCATGTACAAAATAATTGTTACCAAGATATAAACCGACATGACTAACGCCGCCTCTGGTGTTAAAGAAAACCAGGTCTCCCTCCACCAAATCTTCAGTAGGCATTTTTTCACATAAATTAAACTGCTCCTTTGCAGTACGGGGTACAGTTAAACTATAAACAGACGATAACAATTTTCCGGTAAAGGCACTGCAATCAATACCACTGCGGTCTGAACCTCCATATTGGTAATGGGTACCCCACCATTCATCAATAAAACTATACAGGGAAAAATTAGCGATGCTTTCCACCTCCTGGTCCATCAGCATTGCATACTTAAACTGCAGCCTGGAACATTTTTCAATGTTACCAACGAAACCGGATTGTTGAACCGATGCCTTTGAAGATGGTTCGTTCAATTTCGTTTTTTCATCTGCGACAATTATTGTATTGGAAGAAGCTTCCGGCACAATTTCAATGCCTTCAATAAATTTAAGGGAACTTTTTGGTTGAGCTCTGTTAGCAAATCTTTCGATATTGACATTGGTTTGAGCCTTTACAGATATTGATGTTCCTGAAAAAATGCCAGTGGCAACAGCAACAAAAAATAAGTGTTTCATACGTAAAATTTTGGGTTTACACGTAAGTACAACTTAATCTTGTGTTATTCAATCATCTTAAAATTCTTTAACTACGCTATTTATCTTTTCTTTTCTATGAACCTTGTAATACAAACAATTAATAAATAAATTTCTTAAATGCGTCGCAAAGGTAATGTCGCAAACCCATAAAAGCAATCTTTTGAAATAGTAAGTTGGTTTTTAACAGGTTACTCATGTGGAAAAACGGATTAGTCAAGCATATTATTGTGTACGATATTTGCTTACTCTAACCGGTAATCCTGTAATTCATATCCGGCCAGATTTCAAATAATTAAAAATAAATTATTTGGTTAATATATTTACACCCTTAAAACATTAACCCAATATCATCCTGACTTATATGAATTTTTCACACCTTCACGTTCACACCCAATTCTCTTTATTAGACGGTGCAGCATCTATCAAAAACCTGTATCAAAAAGCCATTGCTGAAAAAATGCCCGCATTGGCAATCAGTGATCATGGCAATATGTTTGGCGCTTTTGAATTTGTAAAAGAAGCTTACAAGCACCGGAATGACGATAAATCGTTAAAGGTTAAGCCCATTGTAGGCTGCGAGTTTTACATTACTACCGACAGAACCCGTAAAACTTTCAGCAAGGATGAAAAAGATCCACGCCACCACCAGATCTTACTGGCGAAAAATGAAATAGGCTATAAGAATTTGGTGAAGCTTACATCTCTCGGCTACATTGAAGGAATGTATTCCAAATATCCCCGGATTGACAAACAACTGATACATAAATACCACGAGGGTTTGATTGCTACCACCTGTTGCCTTGGAGCGCTCGTGCCGCAAACCATTTTAAAAAAAGGTGAAGCGGAGGGTGAAAATGAATTTAAATGGTGGCTGAATATTTTCCAGGAAGATTATTACATCGAATTACAAAGACATGGCATACCCGACCAGGATAAGGTAAACCTGGTATTATTGAAGTTTGCTAAAAAATACAATGTAAAAATAATCGCCAGCAATGATTCACATTATGTGGATCAAAAGGATTCCAATGCCCACGATATTTTATTATGCATCAATACCGGAGAAAAACAGGCTACGCCAAAGTGGAGTGAGACTTCGGATGATGATGTACTGGTAAAAAACAAGCGGTTCGCCTTTCCCAACGACCAGTTTTATTTAAAAACTGCCGGTGAAATGAGCAAGGTATTTGATGACATCCCGGAAGCAATTGACAATACCAATGAGATTGTTGCTAAAGTAGATTTGCTGGATCTGAAAAGAGATATCCTCCTCCCCCATTTTGTTGTTCCATCCAACTTTACCAGCCAGGATGAATATTTATCTCATCTTACCTGGACGGGTGCCAAAGAACGATATAAAATTTTTACTCCTGAAACCGAAGAGCGCATCAATTTTGAGTTGGGCGTAATCCGGGAGATGGGTTTTGCGGGGTACTTTCTTATTGTAGGTGATTTTATAGTAGCGGGTAAGGAAATGGGCGTATTTGTAGGGCCTGGCCGTGGCTCCGCAGCAGGGAGCGTAGTAGCTTATTGTATCGGCATCACGAATATTGACCCTATAAAATACAACCTGCTGTTTGAAAGGTTTCTAAATCCGGAACGTAAATCCATGCCGGATATTGATACCGATTTTGATGATGAAGGCAGGCAAAAAGTTATTGACTATGTGGTACAGAAATATGGCAAAAACCAGGTAGCACAGATCATTACCTATGGCACCATGGCCGCCAAATCGAGTATTGCAGACGTAGCAAGGGTAATGGATCTTCCGCTGGCAGAAAGCAGGGCTTTGTCGAAACTGGTACCTGAAAAACCGGGTATCAATTTAAAGCGTTTACTGCATGCTCCCTACACTACCAAAGAGGCAAAGAATGGCACAAAATCGCTGGAAGAAAAAGAACAGTTGCAGGCGGATGATATAGAAAATGTAAAAAAGCTAAGAGAAATTTATAACGGAACCGACCTGCACAGTACTATCCTGCATGAAGCGGAAATTTTAGAAGGTTCCGTTCGAAATACCGGTATTCATGCTTCCGCAATTATTATCGCACCAAAGGATTTAACTGACCTGCTACCGGTAGCGTCATCCAAAGAATCTGAATTATGGCTTACCCAAATTGAAGGCGGATCAATTGAAGAAGCTGGTGTTATTAAAATGGACTTCCTGGGTTTAAAAACCCTGAGTATCATGAAAACCGCTTTGTCATTAATTAAACAAAATCATGGCGTAAGTATTGCCATCGATGATATTCCGCTGGATGATGAACTCACCTACAAATTATACCAGCAAGGCGACACCAATGCAACGTTCCAGTTTGAAAGTGTGGGTATGCAAAAATATTTACGGGAATTGAAGCCTGATAAATTTGCGGATTTGATTGCCATGAATGCCTTGTACCGTCCCGGCCCTATCGCCTATATCCCGGAATACATTGACAGGAAATTGGGCAAGAAGCAGGTGGAATTTGATTTGCCGGATATGGAAGAATACCTGAAGGAAACCTACGGCATCACCGTGTACCAGGAGCAGGTAATGTTGCTGTCGCAAAAGCTCGCCGGCTTTAGTAAGGGAGATGCAGATATACTCCGAAAAGCGATGGGGAAAAAGCAAATAGCCATTCTTGATAAAATGAAAGTTCAGTTTGTAGATGGTGCGTCTGGCAAAGGGCATCCAAAAGACAAACTGGAAAAAATATGGACTGACTGGGAGGCATTTGCCCAATACGCTTTTAATAAATCGCATTCTACCTGTTATGCTTTTGTGGCTTATCAAACTGCTTATCTAAAGGCCCATTACCCCAGCGAGTACATGGCTGCTGTTTTAAATCACGCCGGTAGTATTGATAAAATCACCTTCTTTATGGAAGAGTGTAAAAGAATGGGGTTAACTGTTTTGGGACCGGATATCAATGAATCGAACAATGGTTTTGCCGTAAATAAAAAAGGTGAAATACGTTTTGGATTTAGCGGATTAAAAGGTGTAGGAGAAAATGCGATTGAATGTATTATTGAAGAAAGAACAAAACATGGTCCTTACAGTTCTATTTTCGATTTGGCGAAACGGGTAAACCAGCGTGCAGCCAATAAAAAATCATTGGAGAGTTTAATATATTCGGGGGCATTTGATTGTTTTAAGGATATCACCCGGGCCCAATATTTTTATGTGGCTCCCGGCGATGTACAGGGACTCGAAAAGATACTGAAATTTGGAAGTGTTTTCCAGTTTCAAAATGCTACTGCCACCAACACCCTGTTTGGCGATCTGCAAATGCCGGATATTGTTCCACCCAAATTATCACCCTGCGAACCCTGGCCGCTGGCAACCCAGTTAGATTATGAGAAAGAAGTTACGGGAATGTATATGAGTGGCCATCCCCTGGATAATTTTAAGTTTGAAATGCGGCATTACAACATTACGCCGCTGGCTGATTATAACGAATTTAAGGCAGCGGTTAATACACATGCCAACCCGGGACGACAATTCAGGGTAGCCGGATTGGTAGTGGATGCACAACAGCGGCTCACCAAAACCGGTAAAAACTTCGCCATCCTGTCTATTGAAGATTATAGTGGTAAAACGGAATTTATGCTATGGAGTGAAGATTATGTGAAGTATAAAGATTACCTCGAAAAGGGGTTAATTGTGTTGGTGGAAGGCGGATTTAAAACCAGGTACAACAGCGACCAATATGAGTTTAAATTATCCCGGATACATTTGCTGGAAACCGTTAAACCAGCTTTGACAAAACAGGTAACCATTGAAGTGCAGCCACAATTTATAAGCAACCATTTTGTAACCTTTATGGAACAAAACATTAAAGCCAATCCGGGTAAAACAGGATTGAAATTTAATATTGTCGATATCAGGAATAATTATAGGGTAGGCATGTACAGTTTAGAAACAGGTTTTACTATGAATGATGATATGGCGGTATTTTTAAATGACAATAAAGATGTAGATGTGAGCGTAGTTACAGGGTAATTTAATCTTGGAAACATTGATAAAATATGATCAATGGTTGTATCATTAAACATTTCTCTGAAAAGACCGGCTTGGTTCAACCATGCTTCATTCCATTGGAAAGCACAACCCCCCGGTTTAGAATTGTTGGACGGCAGAATAGTTGCTGGAAGTTATTGTTTTCCATATTTTCGATCTTACAACGAATCCATGTAGCCTATAACATTATCGTGGGATACATTAATTCGTTGTATTTGTATTTTTCTTAAAAAGATGGTTATTGCTTCTTTAATTTAAACAACCCTATTCCAAAGTTGGTACCTGTAGATGAAGAAAAGTTTATCCTGACAGAAATAGTTTTTTCGCAGGGCAACACAATATTATCTGCACCTGCCGCAGGCTCTGCCACGTATAACGTACCTCCTGCAGTATAACGCCCAAATGATACCTTGGTAATGGTCGTGCTGTTATTTGGATTAATCGTTATCACAATTGGCTTTACATCAAATGCTGTTGGATACACAAAAGATATGTGTGTTGAGTCCACTTTAGTAAGTGTTACAATATCGCCGGGCAAATAATCCTGCCAATCATCTGCCACTACTTTAAAGTTGCCCGTAAAATCATCGGCGTTAAATTTACAAATAGCGGCATACCGGAGAAAAGTGCCTGATCCGGGTATATTGGCTGTACCGCCACCGAATTGCGTACCCACTGCCGGAAAGGCCTCCAGTTTTTGCCCACCGGGTAATGTAATATCCGCACCAATATCAAAAAAATCACCCAACACAATAGAACCTCCAAACAAAGCAATTAACTGGGCCCCTGTAATTTCAAGCGTTGTTGGAAATGTGGTTACATCCGTTTTAAATGTTTTAACGATGGCCTTATTGCCATTCTTTATAATCACAATGTCAAACTTTTGAGGTGCTATATCCTGAGGAAAAAGTAAGCCCACATCAAACTTCCCTTTAAACAACGCCGGATTATTGCTAACATCAATTACTGCATCGCTGTTTGCAACCGTTACGATTTTCGGCACCGGCACCCTTGTTAACCCAGGCACTTTCGGATTATCCGATTTACGACAGGAAACCAGTACAGTAACTGCCAGCAAACTATACAATACTATTTTTTTCATACTAATATTTTTTATGATCAATTATATTTTATTCGGTGATAGAAGAAGAATACCAATCCCTTTTTTATAAAGCAAGACTGGTAAATAATCATTCATGCAATCCTAACTATTATTACGGCATCCAAAAAACCTTCATACTATTTACCAGGTCTTTTTGCGCCGGTGCATTTGAATTGGTTTCCAGTTCTGCCTGGTACCAGGGCAGGGAATTTGGGTAAGGTCTTTGTAACTGTACCAATACTACAGGCTGTGGGCCTACAATCTGCGGATTGCCGTTTAAAGGAGGTTGTACAAAACCTCCCGGTGCCATTACCGGATCATTGGGATTAAATATGATTGGATAACCTGTACGCCTGTAATCAGTATATTGATCAACCGCACTACCAAAACTGGATATCCATTTCTCCGTTATAATCATTTCCATTTTTAATGCAGCGCTCGCTGCATCGTATTGCAATATGATCTGGCTGATATAATTTGTAACTGGTACCGTGCCGCTTAATACGGGAACCGTTTGAGCAGGTTTTATGTAAGTTGTAATTACATAATCTACCTGTTTAAATGATTCTGTAATGGCAGCCTGCAATTTTGTTTTGGCATTACCGGTAACGATGCCTGTCTGTATTAGTTCTGCTTCCAGGTAAAGCCTGTCAGCATAAGTAATAAACCGGTAAGGAGCAGCTCCGGTTCCACTTGCTGCATTCGCTGTGCCGCCAAGCCCCTCATCATACCTGCCTCCAACAGGATATATCCCCATCAGGCTGATAACATTTTGTGCATTCCTGTCGCGGTTGGGCCCCCTCGATCCAAAATAAATAGAAATGAAAGCGCTGTCCCGGTATTCGGTCGGATCTGCTGTTACAGTGGCTTTCCTTACCTGGTTATAAATATAATAGGGTACCCTGGGGTCTGAAATATCAAATGTAAAATGCCGTGTATTGTACCCTTTTAAAATTTCATAAAACCATGGGCTTACATGATTGCCGCGTTGGGTAGCAGTATAATCACCAAAGCCCGGATTCCTGTCGTCTGTAGCGCCATTGGGTCCATAGGGCAACAGGAAACTTTCATTGGTGGCATTAATAAGTTTGGATGGATCGCTCAATAACTGGTTAACCTCCGTGGTTACGTCTTTTACTTTCCTGATCTGTGTATATAATTTTAGCTTAATTGTATTAGTAGCCTTTATCCACCTTGCTATATTTCCGCCATAGATTACATCATCCGTTCCTGGTTTATTAAGATTGAGTGCTGTTGTATTACCCAAATCAGCAAGGGCTTCATCCAACAGCAGAAACAACTTTGGATAAATAGCGGCATCATCATCAAACTTTGGATAACGGATACTCGAATCCAGCCTGTTCGCTTCCGAAAATGGTATATCGCCAAATGCATCTACTAACTGGCTGTAAGCGTATGCTTTTAAAACTTTGGCAATCCCCACATATTGACGGTCACCGCTGGCGCTTGCGATCTTTATTATTTGCTCCAGGTTTTCAAGAGCACCCTGGTACACCGATACCCAGGTAGTGCCTATATAGAAACCACTCCCGGTATATCCATACTGATCCTGGCCCTCCCTGGTGGTCAACTGGTGTGTATACACAGATAATATTTGTGATAATCCTCCCAGGTTTCCATTGCCAATCGTCAACGCATTTCCCAAAGCGTTTTGTGCCGTTGGAAGCAGCTTGGACACTTCTACCCTTGTTGGGTTATTTGGATCCTTATTGATATCTAAAAAATTCTTTTTGCAACCGGTAAAAAGAAATATTACCGGTATAGCGTATATTATTAATTTAGTCATCTTAAGCATGTTTAAAATGTTGGTAGTTAAAAATTAACTTTTAGGTTTATGCCGTACCTCCTGGTGGTGGGTGCCGCGGATAACTCAATACCCTGTGTAGAAGTGGCGCCATAAGCATTTACCTCAGGGTCGAAATTGGTATACTTTGGAAAATTGGGCGCTACAAACCAGAGGTTTCTTCCGGATAAACTCAAAGTAGCAGAACCAATAGGTAGTTTTTTAAACAATGATTTTGGAAATTCGTATCCAATGGTTACTTCTCTTAACCTATATACAGTTGCATCATAGGTATTCCATTCTGCGGCAGTATTGCCACCAAATGTTGCACCATTATTGGTATTGGGAGAAAAGTAAAGATCGTTGCTGGTAATGGCAACTGTGTTGGGTATAGTCTTGCCACCATTCAATATCGCTTTACCTGTTGATGGGTCGCCATAAATGCCGGGAATGATCCAGTTACTGAGCCGGTCTTTTGTATCCAATGATACGCCCCTGCTTAATATCTGGGAAACAGTTACCGAATTTAAGTCACCGCCAATGGTCATATCAAACAATGCGCTCAGGAAAAATCCTTTATAAGAAACAGAATTAGTGATGCCCAATTTATAATCAGGATTGGGATCGCCAATCATATCCAGTTCATTCGATTTGATCATTCCACCCGTGCCCGGATTGATCAATAGAGCACCGGTAGCACTATCTCTGATTACCTTTTCGCCACGTAAAAAACCAAATGGTTTACCTGCTTCCAGGTAAGGACCAAAATTATTAAACACGGGTCTTAATGAAAGCCGGTCAACTCCTTCAATCAATTCCTTTACAATATTCCTGTTCCTTGTAAATGCTGCATGTATGCTCCAGGTAAGGTTCCGGGTTTGAATGGGTCTAACTGTCAGGTCTATCTCTATACCAGTATTATTGATCCTTCCATAATTCGTATTAAAAGTGGCGTAGCCTGATGAGGATGGAATAGATATCGGCGCAATTAAATTAGTTGAGTTTCTGTTGTACCATGAAAAATCCACTTCGATTCTTCTTTTAAAAAAACTCAATTGTGTTCCCACTTCAATTTCGGTGGTAAACTCTGGTTTTAAATTAGGATCATTGGCCCCGTTGTTCGCACTGGCTGTTGGCTGTCCCAGGAAATTTGCACCCAGTACAAATACATTATCCAGCGAATAGGGCAATGCATCCCTTCCTACCTTCGCCCATCCTGCCCGCAACTTTGCGAAGTCTATAATAGGGCTTTTCATTTTCAATGCATCGGTAACTATCAATGAACCGGAAACAGAAGGATAGAAATAACTTCTGTTTGCTTTTGGTAAAGTTGATGACCAGTCATTGCGGCCTGTAACCTCTACAAAAGCAAAGTTCTTATAACTCAGTGTAAGGTCACCAAACACCCCGGTTAACCGTTGGCGAATGTATAAATCGCCAAAAGATGGAACGGGCACGCCACTTACAACAGGTCCGAATATTTGCTGCGAAGTATTGCCCAATGTATAAATGCCACGGGTTATAAATTTGTTACCGGTAGCTATTTTCCGGGTAGTTGTACGCTGGTTGATATTATTACCAGCTACCAAGTTTACAGCAAAATCCTTGTGAATGTTTGGAGAAATAGATAGTAGTAAATTGGATTCTATTTCCTGCTTGCGGTAATTATCCAACACGATCCTTCCCAGGCCTTCTGCTGCCCTGGAACTGATTTCAGTCACTTCCCGCCTGTCAAGCGATGTAACATTATTACCCAGGTTATAATCTACCCTTATCCATTTATTGATATTAAAATCGGCATGCATCCCTGCAATCATCCTTTCTTCATTAGAGGTGGCGATGTTATTTCTTGCACTCCAGTCGGGATTATCAAACTGACCTCCTCCATTCCAGGTAAGGTTATTTCCTGCCTTATCCTGGTAGGGCAAATCAGTATCCCAGTTACGGCCCAAAAATAAGGAACGGGCAAACAAAGCAGCAGCGCCGTCCGTTTGATTGTTACCAAATACGCCTCCTTTTTGCACCGACCTTGAATAGCTTAAATTACCCCTTACATTTAAACCAATATTCAATTTAGTAGCGCCCCCAAGTCCAATATTGGCCCTGTTAAATGAAGAATTTGGCACATACCCTTTCTGAGTTAACTGGGAAGCTGTTAACGAAACAGAGTTTTTATCATCCCCTCCGTTTAAACCAATGGAATTCTCAAAAACACTTCCATTTTTGAATAAATTTTTCACATTATTTGGAAAGGACTGGTATTTAATATTTCCTGAGGCCGGAAATAATTCCGGGTAGGCATTTCGGTAAGTGGCAAAATTAGGAACAGAATCCCTTGTGTTGAATGCCGGCCCCCAGGAGCCATTGGATGCAGGTGAAAAAAGAAAATTGGCACCTGTTCCGTAGTCATTTTGATATTCAGGAAGGTTGGCTATTTGTTCCAAAGAAGCTGAACTGGAGTAGCTGATCTCTAATCCCTTTTTACTTTTTGCGGCGCTTCCTGATTTGGTGGTAATAATCAATACCCCATTGGAAGCCCTTGAACCATACAGTGCGGCTGCGGAAGAACCTTTTAAAACGCTCATTGAAGCAATATCGTTTGGATCAAGACTACTGATACCACTTGAATATGCGGCACCACCTACTGTTTGACTGCTGGTAGAAACCTGGTCGTTACTGAAGGGTACTCCATCCACCACAATCAATGGCTGATTATCGCCAAAAAAGGAAGAATTACCCCTTATCTGGATACGTGTGGCTGCTCCAGGCGTACCCTGCGACGAACGAATATCAACACCTGCTACTTTACCCTGCAGCGACTTTAAGACATCCGGCTCCGACTTTTGAAGTAAAGATGCGGGGTCTACTTTACCAACGGCATAGCCCAATGCCTTATCGTTGCGCCTGATACCAAAAGAGGTTACCACCACTTCCTCCAGTTTCTTTTCTTCTTTTACCAACATCACGTTGAAATTAGTTTGATTACTCAATGTGATTTCCTGCGATATGTATCCTATCATAGAAAATACGAGACTCTTTGCATTTGCAGAAACGGAAATTCGGAAAGAGCCATCTGCACCGGACTGGGCGCCTTGTGGCGCTCCCTTTACTTTAACCGTAGCACCGGTTAATAAATTACCGTCCTTACTTTCTGTAATTTTTCCGGTAATGATTTTATTTTGTGAACGGGAAATTGCTGCAAGGAATAGCAGCGGAATAAAAAGTGATAAGAACTTTCTCATACCTTGTAATTTTTGTTTTATGAATACAAATAACCAGGATCACCAATAATGTCTGTTATTCATCAGATATACAGATATTGATAATAGCATATTAGTTTTAATACAAGCAAATTAGCCGAAAGAACGCTTGACTATTTTTGTAATAGTGTGAAGTATAAAAAATGATTACCCAGTTAGAAAAACAAGGGGTTGAATATAAAGAAGGAATAGTTCTTAACTTAAAATTGAGATATCCGTGACATCAAAAATTTTCGAACCCGTGTGTGCAAAAGGCTTAGGATTTTGAAAGCCACTCTTAGATTAGGGGATACGGGGCCGTTAAAAGACGAGGCTCATATTTAAAAATGAATAGTAAACCATCAGGTGATATAAAAAAGGGTTCCCTGTAAAAACAGAGAACGTTGTGCTTTAATAAAATAAAACAAAATTAGGCACATGAGAATAAGATATGATAATTCAGTTTTGTGGTAATTTATTCTTCAGCAATAATTTTATCAAAAATAAATACATTCCATTTTATAAACGATCACAAATAGATTGAATCATGATTTTTATATACCGAATGCCAAAAAACAATAGCTGAAATATTTTGATGCATACCGGTATTATGTATACAGAATATTAATTTGCATATTGACTATATGTTGTTTGATGGGCTGAATACATTTCCAATATATGCAGTCCATCAGGCGTTGAGAAATTGTGAATTTTTCTTAGTAAGTGAAAAGGTGATGGACTATAAAGGCTGTAAGAACAAATAATTCAATCATCGTATGAAAATTCAACCAGGCAACTTAAGATAATACAATTGCTCCAAGGTTAATTTCCAGGTATGTTTTAATACATTCCGTTTCAATAATGGTACTCAACTGGTGGCTGCCGGGATACAAAATATTCAACCTTTTTTTTATCTGGTAGATGGTATCTCTTTTGGCATTGGTAAGGGTTGATGTTTCGTGCGGTTTACTATTTTGTATTTCAAATTTTAACACATCTTTTAAGACAGAAACCCTGATCGCCACATAATCAGTTCCCATATTCTTATTTACCTGTTGCGACAAAACATTTTCTACCAAAGGTAACAGGATAAAAGAGGCAATTTTTTTCCCGGCCAGTTCGCCGGAAACTTCAATACTGTATTTACCATAAATCTGGGTACCCTCTTTTTCCAACTCAATAAACTCATTTAAAATCTGGATTTCCTTTTCGATGTCAACCTGGGTATTTTGATATTGGCTTAATATAAACAATGTAATTTTTTGCAACCGGGAAACCATCCCTGCAATTTCAGGTGAGTTCTGAAGGGAGATATCGTGGACCCTTGAAAATGTATGGAACAAAAAATGTGACTGTGCATGATCGCTGTTAATAAAGGCTTCCATCTGCTCTTTTTGATGAGTGAGCAAGTCGTTTTCACTTTTTTTAATATGCCACATCTTGCCCAATTTGATGGCTGCCGCCAGGCAGCCCTCCATATTAAAGGTTAAAAAGAAAAAGAAGAATTGCCAGATAATGGGACTCTTCATATTCAGTCGCTTAATGCCGTAAAAATCATGAATATGCGGCACGATATACATGTTGAATCCGTGGTAAATAAAAAAACCCAGTATAGCAAAAAATAACCACAAAAGCACCATCTTCACGTACATTCCCCTGAATAGAAAACGTGGAAATAAAAAATAAATGATGGTATAGCAAAAAGTCATATCAATTGGCGTGGAAGATGTTACTTCCGATAGGGTAGAAAAAAACGCTACATGAAAACTATACATTTCAGATCTTCTAAGTGTACCCTCCACAGAAAAATAAGATATCCAAGCCAACCAAAAAAAAACATGGCGTGAAATTCGAAAATTTGATTTGTTTGAAAAAATAAGGCTGTCAATATACATACAATGAATTTGAAACGACCATGCAGTTTAACGCTCAACAGGGAAATATTTGCCGACCGCTTGCTTTGCTGGCAACTATAAAACAAGCTGCAACGACCGAAAATGCATTTTCGTTCCTTTAAAATAATCAATTTTCAGATAAGTGGATTAATATAACCAGGCGGGGATACATTTAAAATCTGACAGCTATCGTATGTCTCAGCATCCACGGGTTACTTAGTTTTGCCGCTAAGGCGTTCAGACGTTTTTATTTTATCTAATAACTCAACGTCTGAACGCCTTAACGGCGATTCACTTATTCTTTAGTTCTTAAATAAAGTGCGACATCCGATAGCTTTCGGATTTGCAATGCACCCATAGGCAGGATAATAAATGTGGCAATAATTAAATAGTGAACGAAGGTTTTACCCGTTTAAATTTTACTGACGGCAATGGATCACTTGTCTATTTACAAAGTAACATCTATCAACTGTTCCTCTATCATATACTGGCAATCCATTCTTTAAAATTAGGTGCCGTGTACTGGCTTACCTGTATATCGCCTTTCATCCATTCAGGCGATGCAAGATGAATGACAATTTTACCATACTCAATTACTTTAAACTCCTTGATAGCATCTCCATTAATTATAACACTTCTGTTAACCCGAAAGAATTTTTTGGTATTTACGGTTTCCTCTATTTCGGTTAGGCATTTATCGATAATAAATTTTTTGCCGGAAAAATCAACTGCAAATATTAACCGGTCCACAGAATAAAAAACAGCAATATTCCTGATATTAAGTGGAATATAAGTATTGCCTCTTTTTGCAATGATTTTACTTTTTTCGGTAATTTTTTCTTCAATTTTATATAATTGTTCCATGGTAAAGATGAGGGGTTTATCTATTACAAAATTGCTACCTCAATATGACAACAAAAAAATATCATTCAACAAAAAATAACGATCTAAATAACCGAAGCAGGAAATTATTGAACTTAAACCCTTAAAAAGGATGCTGAAAATTCATCCCTCGTTTTATACCAGGCGGTTGTTTAAGGCCATGCCTGAATTGTAATTTTTTTGTGACAAACCAATGTTGGCGTATTTTATCAATTAGGCTACCACACTGCATTTCAGGTATATAATCAATTCAATTAAAACATTATAACCGTTCATCCAATTTGTATAAATTTTAGTTTGGTAAATAGAAAAAAAAACAATGTAATTTTTACGGGTCAAATTGAAGCATGACGGGAGCGTTTCGTTATCAGTAGAATTGCATGGCAAATATAAAAACTGGGGGGCAGCATTTCATTAACAACACATGGCCGGAAAAAACTATATTGAACTAATTGTAAAATCACTGCTGATTCCACTTGCTGGTATATGTATACCGTTATTTACAGGCTTATACCAATACATTGGTTATTCAGCCAAGGCGACTATTTTGTATTTACTATTCCCGTGTATCCTGATCTCCTTTTTTATCTGGGAAGTAAATATAAAGTTGATGGGCCAGTTAAGAAATAAATGGTATCGAAAGGATCGCAATGTGTACAGCGACTTTATAAGGCGGATCATTATCCATATCTTTTTTACTTTTTTTACATCCTTGCTTAGTTTATCATTATTAATGTATCTGGCAGGAAAAAGTAACGCTGGAATTCTATTTAAAACGGGTGGCGCAATCATGATATTCGTAATCATCGTTACTTGTGTGTACGAAATAATTTATTTAACTGAGGAAAGGGAAACCAGTACACTCAAAGCCGAAGAGCTGAATTATGCAAAATCCGAAGCTGAATTAACCGCCCTTAAAAACCAGATTGATCCACACTTTATTTTCAACTCCATCAATACGCTCTCCCACCTGATAAAGACCGCCCCGGAGGTAGCCTATTTATTTAATAATAATCTTGCCACCATTTACAGGTACATTTTATTTAATAAGGATAAGGAGTTTGTGTTGCTGAAAGAAGAACTTGAGTTTGTAAGTCATAATTTTTACCTGTTCAGGATTCGTTACGAACAGGCGGTTAACTTAGTTATAGAAATCGCAGACGTTAAAACGGAGAATTTCCTCATTCCCCCTATTTCCCTGCAGTTATTAGTAGAGAACGCCATCAAGCACAACGAGTTTACAGATGATGCTCCTATATACATTTTAATACAGGTAAATAATAATTTCGTTACCGTTAAAAACAAAATTGTACCGAAAAAATATTTTTTGCCTTCCTCTAAAATAGGATTACATAACTTATCCAACAGATACCGCATTCTAACCAAAAAGGAAATTATAATCGAACAGGATGCAGGCTATTTTATTGTAAAACTGCCCCTATTAAGTTATTAGCTATGTTGAAAATACTTATTATAGAAGATGAGAAACCAGCATTGGAAGGCTTGCTGTTAAAACTTGAATCACTCAATCTTGATATCAATGTAATAGCGGCTACCAGCTCTATCCAGGAAACGATTCATTGGTTTAATCACAACCGCCAGCCCGATCTCATTATCATGGATATCCACCTTACGGATGGTTTATCATTTGGCATTTTTGAAGCTACCACCATCACTGTACCGGTAATTTTTTTAACGGCTTATGATGAATTTATTATTAAAGCCTTTGAATACAATGCCATTGATTATATATTAAAACCGGTGGATGATGGCAGGCTGATGGAAGCCATCCGCAAATACTATTTTTTACAAAAACATTTTATCGGCAATTATTCATCGCTCTTAAATTCTGTAAAGGAAAAGAATCAAAAAAGAAACAGGATCATCGTAAGAAAAGGCATGGAATTTCAAAGCATAAAGGCAGATGATGTAGCTTGTTTTTATACAGAACATAAACTAATATTTTCGATTGATAAGGAATCCAAGAAATTTTTGACTGAGGCCCGTAACCTGAGTGAGCTAATTGAGGAACTGGATGAAAATAAATTTTTCAGGGTTAACAGGAAATACATTGTGAACGTAAACTATATCAAACGTTTTATTCCTTCCGAAAAAAGCAAAGTGGTGGTGGAACTGACCATCCCGATAAATGATGAAATAGTAGTAAGCCAGGAAAATTCTGCTGAATTTAAAAAATGGATGAATGAGATTTAGGGGGGGGCAATGGGCAATGGTGAATGGTGAATGATGAGTAATTCTCCATGCCCGATTTATAAAAACCCATCAAAAAATGCCGGTGTCTTTGTTTTGATTATCACAAGTTCATGCCCCACTTTTATTACCCCCCGGTTTGGCCGTGCAACATATTTTCCTTCACAGCAGCGCCTTCACAGCAGCGTCTCCTGCCAGCCTGTGCGTTGGCCAGGGACGTTGCGTACTACGGAGCGAAATTTTTTCGCCGTTGTTGGTGTTCGTGCAGTTAGCTTTGAAGCTTGGCTTTCACCAACAACACTTACCGGATGTACAATTTTATCGTCACCACTTTTTTCGCCGTTGTTGGTGTTCGTGCAGTTAGCTTTGAAGCTTGGCTTTCACCAACAACACTTACCGGATGTACAATTTTATCGTCACCACTTTTTTCGCCGTTGTTGGTGTTCGTGCAGTTAGCT
>Ga0209181_10000950_pt1 | contig 52205 bp, 45 predicted proteins | sample MAT05_FD_187208 | JGI IMG/M metagenome (GOLD analysis project Ga0209181, IMG submission 187208) | Freshwater microbial communities from Lake Fryxell liftoff mats and glacier meltwater in Antarctica - MAT-05 (SPAdes) (version 2) | ecosystem: Environmental > Aquatic > Freshwater > Ice > Liftoff... | reverse complement strand
TTTAGTACTCGTAGTAAGGCATGTTCAATGAACTAATCGTCATAAGTAGTATTTAAAAATTTGAGATGAAATGCTTTTTGAATTATTACCACATAATGAACAAGTAAAATGATGAATTTCTCATACTAAATAGAGATATAATATAAATATCATGATTTTTTGAAATCGACCCAATTCTAACAAAATTCTCTTTAAACAGCTAAGTTTTATTTATTATGAAAACTAAAGTAATGGATAAAGATATAAGATGGGAACAACGCTTTTTAAATTTTGAAAAAGCACTAGATAAATTATAATAAGCTGTTGACTATATTAACCAAGATCTGAGGGACGAAACGGTTAATCCAGATTGTTTAATAACGTGCTGTAAGAAATAATAAAAGAAGGACTTATGCAGCGTTTTGAATACACCCACGAATTAGCTTGGGATGTAATGAAAGATTATGCCTCGTATCAAGAAAGTTCAGATTGTGGGTTCGAGAGACGCATCAAAGAGGCCTTTCAATTATATCTAATAACAGATGGTCACGAATGGATGGATAAGTTAGTTAGCAGAATAAAAGTACACATACCTATTAATGAAGAAACTGCGAAAGAAAACTATTTTAAAATTTCAAATGTATACTTCTCTGAATTTCTTGCATTTAGAAAAAATATGACAGAAATAAGAATTGGAAAACAAAACAATCTTTTAGATAAATATTGAACATTGGCTTAAAAGATATAGAGATAAAAAGAATCCAAATACTGTTCGATTCATACACTGAAATTAAAAAGTCATTCTTCATGGTTCAAGGGCTTTAGGAGACTACCTCCGACATTAATCTAACTTTAACTTGCACCAAATTAAATTTAACAATCCAGCAAAAAATTGAAAAGCAACTAGCTTATTTGCTCTTACCTATATATTTGATATTTCAATTTTTAATTAAATTTCAAACATTGAACTCATTGAACATATCAAAACACGAGGGAAACTATTCTTCAATACTGACAAAATAGATAAAAATAAAATTGAAGTTCCTTAAATCTTTATGAACAGTTGCAATTTAATGCCTAATCCAGCGATGTTAGAAAAACTACTTTTCATAGCAAATGTAAAAGTAATGGTTAATGCTCTGATTTGGAAAACTTGAACACTTAAAAAAATTACTAACTAGTTGCAGTTGTTAGGTTTCAATTTAACCACTACCGAATCTGCAAAAGTTTTAAATGTTTTTTCACTTTGGCTTACCTATCAGTTAGTCGAATATTAATTAAAAATTCCTTATTCTAATACATTTAAAAACAAGAAGTTGTGGTTTAATTAATCTCAAATTTTATTAAGCGAAATATGGTTGTATTTTCAGGTCAGTAGTATTCTAAACCTATCCACATCATCCACTTTTTTATTTCACATCCGCATTTATTGAATATATCTCCGCAATATTATATTCATCCTCCGTAATAATATATTCTCATCGAAGAGTGATTTTTCTTTAACAAATCTTTGAAACCGAATTTAAAACAGCCCATACTGTATTCGTTTCAAACATTTAAAAATTTAAAGCAATGAAATATATAAATCACTTCCTTCTGTTAGCAGCTTTGCTATTTAAACTTGGCCTCATGGCTCAAACTAACGGCGATTTTCGAAGCGCTCAATCCTCTGTTAATTGGTCAACTTCATCACATTGGCAAACCTGGGATGGTTCACAATGGACAACAGCTTCGAACAGTCCAGGAAATTCCAATGATGTATATATTCAAGCTAGTCACGTGGTAACAATTAATGCCGCTGAAACTTGTAATTCGCTTTTTATTAGTACGGGAACAACAAGTGCTACTGCCGGCGGTGATGGCCAAATGGTATTGCAAGGCAATACGCTTAGTCTAAAGGGTAAATTAAGTTGCTATTTTGGAACTGTAGATATTACAAATGGTTCTACTTCTGCACTTTCAATCACCGGCAGTTCAACAACACCTTCTGCTCCAATCACAAAATCTGCCGGGGGCTTGTTAAAATTTGTAGGTAATTCTCGAAACATTACAATTTCGGGCGAATGGGGTGCCGGTGCAACTGGATCTAATACTTTGTTTGATGTTGAGTTTGCTTTGAATGTTGGCGAAACAGGAACCCTTGTCAGCATCTTAAAAGCTGCAAATTGGAGATTTAGTTCGGGCACCATAAATGCGCAAACACGAATTGCTGTAGATAATGGAACCACAGGACAAGGTAATTTAAATATTTTAGATGGAGCAACTTTAATTTCAAGCGAAAGTGGCAGCGGAACCACACCAGTTATTTCACGCACCACATCAGCCATTTGTGGTACTATTTCCATAAATGGTGTATTAAAATTGTTAGGAACAACGCCGCATTGCCAATGTTCTACTTATGTGATAGGTTCAAACGGTAAAATTGAATTTGCAAAATCTGGGAATCAATCTTTTTTAGCATCTTCTTACACAGGTGCAACAGATTTACTAGTTTACAAACATATTATTCTATCTGGAACTTCAACCAAAACAACGTTGCCAAGTTTAACCACGGAAATAGGCTCCAATGGTTCTTTAAGTATGGCCGGAAGCGCCTTTGCCATTGGAATTTCTGGTAATTTTAATGTTAGTGCCTCATCTACAACACTTCTTTATTGCGGTAACTCATCACAGTCTGCTTCATCTACCGAGTGGAATTCTAATTTTCAAAATATCGTGATTAAAAATTCTGCTGGTGTTTCTTTGAGTTTTGCTAGAACAGTTAATGGTTTGTTTTATTTACTAAATGGAACTTTTAATAACGGTACAAATCTCAGCTTCGGCAACAGCGCTTCAATTTTCCGAACTATTGGAAGTTTTAGTGCAGCCCCAACATTTGGAACTGCTGTAAATATTACGTACGATTCCTCCTCAAGCAGTATAAATTCCGGCCACGAAATACCAGCCGATTCATCCGTTTTAAAAAATCTAACTATAAATAACCCCAAGGGTATAAACCTCAACACAAAGGTAACAGTAAACGGAAATTTGAACATGAACAAGGGTTTGTTAAATAGTTCACAAACCAATTTATTGACATTATCTTCAAGCGCTACATCAAGCTCAGGCTCGGTTAGCAGCTTTATTATTGGACCTGTGAAAAAATATGGCAACGTTGATTTTGTTTTCCCAATTGGAAAGGGAAACCGATGGGCGAGGGCTGGATTGAGTAATATTTCAGGTTCTTCAAAGGATTATTTCATGGCAGAGTATTTCAGTACAGCACCTGCTAATCAAGATTCGCTTGGTAACGGGCTAGTGGGCGGAAGAATAAGTAGTGAAGAGCATTGGGCAATATCAGCCTCTAGCAGCGCTAAAGCACAACTAACTCTATATTGGGATTCCGGTAATCGTTCAGGAATTAGTTCTCTGTCTTCTTCTGATTTGGTAATCGCTGGCTATGATGGTTCTAAATGGAAGAGCGATAGCAGTAAATTTTCTAGTGGGTCTGATTCCGCAGGTCTTGTAAAATCAGCAATGGTTTCAAATTGGAATTTGTTTACATTTGGTTCGCCGAATATGGTTAATGCTTTGCCGGTGAAACTTTTAGGTTTTAATGCCGAGATAGAACCATCAACGATTACACTAAAATGGTCAACAGCCTCCGAGTTAGCAAGTCTTGGATTTGAGATTCAATCGACTTCCGACGGAATAAATTTTAGAAATATAGGCTTCGAAAATTCGAAAGCAGAAAGTGGTTCGAGCAATCAAAAATTATATTATGAGTATCAATTCTTCGACCGGATTTTAAGTCCTATTTACTGTCGGTTGAAGCAAATTGATATGAATGGAGACTTCTCTTTTTCAGAAGTAATAAGAATAAATCCTTTGGCAAGCAATCAACAAAATGTGCAATGGTATCTTGCCAATCAGGTTCTATTTATTTCATTGTCAAAACCAATAGACACTGAAATCAAAATTTTCAATCTGCTTGGTGAATTGGTGTATGTTAATTCGTTGAAAATGTCTGAGAATTTATATTTAAACCAACTTACCACTTGTATTTACTATTTGCAAGTCAGCTCAAATAAACCAAACAAAATACTTCTTATGCAAAAAAGTGATTAGAGAAAATTTACCGGAAAAGAAAAAAATTGAAAGAGAATGAGACGTAAAAGACATGCCTTTATAGAACTATGTCCTTTTTAAGGCAGTTCAATAAATTTAAACTTTTTAGTAATTCAAATGTCATTGGATGTAATATATTGTGTGCAATGAGCAATTGAGCAAAAGCAAGCTGTAGTTTTAAAAAAAATTGCATCGATAATTAAATCAATGCAATAGTTTCAAAGGTTTAGTTTTTTATTAACTTATGTTAGTCCTGTTAATTCATAAGGTCTTCAGGTTAACTTTATAATAAGGCCGCAAGGAATAGATAAGCACTTACAAACAAAAGTCAAATGTTCTGAAAGTCGATATTTTGTTACATTGTTTGATGTTTCAAAAAAGAGAATTGGTTACTCAAAAATTTTGCTTCCTATCCTTACTAGCGTTGAGCCCTCTTCAATAGCTAACATAAAATCATTGCTCATTCCCATTGAAAGGATGTTGAAGTTAGTAGAAGATTCAAAAAGAGTTTCTTTAAAATGATTAAATGCAATGTTTAATTTTTGAAACTCCAAACGAATCAAGTTGGTATCTTCTGTGAATGTGGCCATGCCCATCAATCCGCATACTTCAATATTTGGCAATGCCATTATTTGGTTAAAAATAGACTCCGATTTATTTAGGTCAAAACCGAACTTCGATACTTCTTGAGCGATATGAAATTGTATGAGTACTTTGATTTTTAAACCCAATTTCTGTCCCTGCTTGCTTATTTCTTTTGCAAGATCTAAACTATCTACTGAATGAATTAAATGAATAAACGGAGCTATATATTTAACTTTATTAGTTTGCAAATGTCCTATCATGTGCCATTGGATATCTTCTGGCATTGTTTCGTGTTTTTCACATAATTCCTGAACACGGTTTTCTGCAAAGTCCCTTACACCGTGATCATAAACTTCACGCAGCTGTTCAATCGGTCTAAATTTAGAAACAGCAACTAATTGAACCGTTAACGGAAGCTGCAGTTTAATTTTTTCAAGGTTATCTTTAATCATCGTAAATTTGCAGGTATGAGAAATATCGGACTACTTTTAATTTTGCTTATTACTTTTCAGGCCTGCAAAGAAAAAGAAGTCAAAGCATATTCCGGTTATCATATTGAAAGAAACAAAATGGTAACTGTACTTACCGATATCGTATTATCTGAAGGCAACGATAAGGTTTTAAAAAAGTATGGTTACAACTCGGGTATTTTGTTAGATAGTTCCTATCAATTTATTTACAAAAAGCAAAAAATTGAAAGATGGCAAATGGATTCAAGTTTTAAATACTATTCCAATCATCCTGAAGATTTTACCAAAATGATGGAGGAGGTTATAGAGAATTTAAACAGATTAGAGAATTAAACCTGCTGAAACAAAATTTCAATTATTTGCTTTGTACCCGGTGATGCCGCTCGCACAATCACCAAAAAAACTCAATCGAGTAACGGTAAATCCCGCTTCTCTAAAGATAGTTGCCGCTTGATCCACATTTTTAAATGAATTTGTGTATTGCCAAAGCATCTTGTATTCTTCCGGATTTCCTAACAGAAGTTTGCCAAGCACTGGAATGCTATATTTGAGATAAAACTTATAGGCTAACCTTAAGAAACGATTCTTGGGTTCTGAAACTTCAACAAAAGAAAAATGTCCACCCGGCTTCAAAATTCGACTCGTTTCTATAGCAAGTCTGCGCAATTGAGAATTATCAAATGTTTTTAATCCAAATGCAGAAATTATAACGTCAAAATGATTGGCTGGTAAATCATTTTCCAAAACATTTTGATGAAGTATTTTAACTCGGCCCAAATATTTTTTCTCATTTTTTATTTCAGCCACTTTTAACATGCCTTCCGAAAAATCCAGAGCAGAAATTTGGGCTTTTGGAAACCGATTGAAGATCAACTTCCAGGTTTCGCCCATGCCGGTCATCAAATCAATAATTTTTAATTCATCGTTGCAAGGCTTCAATACATTTAGAAACTGATGCCTCCAACGTAAAGAAAAGCCAAAGGAAGTGATATAATTCATCCTTTCATACGAACCGCTCATACGATTAAAAAGTTGTTTTATATACTCCGGATCGTATTTATTTTTCATGAATTTTAGCGGTTTTGCATTCTTGATTTAAGAAACTTTTGATTTCAATTTAACCGGAATCCAAATTTCTTCTTCAGAATTAGAATTCCCAGACTTGTATTTTTTACCCAAAAGTTCAAAATGCAGTTGGTTATCTAATTGGTAGTTCGATGCAGGTATAACATTTTCAAAAATATACTGAAACGTTTCTGAAGCGTTACTTCCATCGCCTTTATAATTAAATACAGCGTATAAGCCACCTTTTAGTTCAAGAATTTCCATAGAATTTAGAATTATTTCAAACGACTCAACTTCAACACATGACCATTTAACAAATTCCGCCATTGGATTAAAGTTTTCGAAATAGCCGGCGCTATAAAGTTGAATTGAAAATAAATCATCACTAACTGTTTTCAGTATTTCCTTTCGACGGGGCATAAAACTTTGCCATAATTGAAAAGTTTTATTTTGAACCAATGACATGGCGATATTTAAGCCAATTAGTTTTTTTGGTTCGAGTTGCTCTATTCTATACTTCATAGGAACTAATTAGACAACGAAATTTTTAGACTGCTTCGGAACTTAAAAATAGTTTAAAAACTTGCTAATAACTCGTAACACCTAATTTTTAAGAAAATAGATTAACTGTTTGTTTCCTAATTTTCATCTAGAATTTTCTTTTTTTCTTTTTGAAATTCTTCCTCAGTTATAATTTTATCATCGAGGAGTGATTTAAGCTCCCGCAGTCGGTTGGATTTAGAAGCTGGATTAAAAGGCTCAATACTTGGAACAATTGCCCCTGTTTTGGGAACAAGTTCGTAATAATGAACCGGTTTGTATTTCATTGTCCATAGAAAGGGAATAATTAAAAACCAACCAGCAACTATTGCTCCAGCATCTACCGTTTCGTTGCGTGACATATACGTAATTAACGTATCATAACCTTCTTTAACCAATATAATTTCAGTTGTATAACCCGTAATTTTTGTATCACTGTGATAATAGGGTGTAAAGCCTACGGGTTCTTCATCAAAATAAACTTTGGCCCCACTTGGGTTCGATTGAATCATTGTAGAACTTACACAACTTGAAAATAGTACTATCAAGGCCAACACGAAAGAGGCTGTTTTGATAGTTTTTGAAATTTTTCTCATAAATCTAAACTTAGATGCAAAATTAAGCGAATATAATGTGTGAAAACATCTACTATTTGCTAACATTTTTTGTATTTTTTTTGAGCATGCCCCTGTGGATAGTTCTTCCCGTTTTAATATTTTTACACGTACCTCTCAAAAAGGATTTTCACTGCAATCACTCACGCTTCCTTAGCTCAATAAGTTTTATGATTGTAACACTCAATAGTATCATAGCTTTTGGTAAACACTATATCCTTCAACAGTCAAGGTTTTGTTCATATTATCTGCACTATTATGTATATTATTTTTCCTTCAAACTTTACGCATAGGAAAATTTTAACAATAACGATTGAAAAATAAGTCTCCGATGGATTTAGGACAAAAGCCATGTGTTGTGAGTAAGTTCATTTTTTTATTATTAGTCGTTGCCCCCCATACAGAAAAATTTAATGAATTTATAGCCCTTAAGAATGAAAGAAATTAAAACAAACTTATCTAGCAAAACTAGTTTTCTATGTTTGAAATAAATTTAATTCTAACAATCTATTCTGGAAATAAGATGCTATTGCAATTTTTATTTATAAAGGAGTCAATTTGGTTTCAATACTTGGAGACGATTACAATATATAAAATTTGAAATTAGTTTCAATATTGCTTTTGGAGGTGTTCAAAATAAGTATGAACTGGAATACAAAAAATCTACCGACCACAAATATTTTCCATATTCTGTTAATACCCTTTTTTATAAACCATTTATCCAACGTAATTTTGGTTTTATAAATCAATATATCGATTTAATATTTAGCACCCGTATTGCCTTTCTACATATAGGAGGCATAAATGAAAAACATCGTGCAGAAGAAGGTTATAGTCCATACTATAACTGGGAAATTGATTATATAAGAACTAACCCAAACTCAATACTGATTAAACCAGGTATTACGTTTAGAGCAGGATTAGAACCATGGAAAGTACAATTGCATGTAGGAGATCATCGTTTAATGTTACATACATAACCTACCTTCAAGAATACCTCGTTATTTCCTTAGGTTTGGTTTATACCTTAAATTCATCCACCGAAAAATAAATTTGCATCTGATGTTCTATGCTTTTGGCATATAAAACATCAAAAAATTTATACTCAAGTTTGCAATAGTTTTTAGATTAACTCAATTTGTTTAAGATATATCGTAAAAAATGTTTTACATCCCAGTGAATCATTTGAGAAAATGATTTTAGATAGGTTTTATAGAAGAAGTTCTTTGAACCTACAAAGCTCTGAAGCATTTTTGAAGAAGTACTTTCAAGTGACTCGAGCAGCTAACGAAACAGTATAAGCAATTAAATAGGGGTGGTATAAAGAAATGAACAAACCCTAAACAGCTTTTAGCATAAATCCTTTTAAATCATTCAGATAAAATTGAATTTTTATCAAACAATAAGAAAATAACAAGACGTGAGGTTTTTTTTTTCAGGTCTAAAATAAAAAAAGCCGAATCCAAGATCCGGCTTTGATTTTAAATTGGTTAAAACCTATAATTTAAGTGAAAGCCCAACTGTTGAAAGACCCGTTGATAAATCAAGAAATATGCCCGCTTTCGGCGTAAAGTGATAACGGGTACCAATGTGCCCTGCTAAAAACAACGGACTTGCTTCCCGGATGATATTCTGATCACCATAATAACCAGTTTCCCATGTTACACGATGAAAAGTAAATCCAAGTGAAGCTGCTGCATAAAAATCCCATTTAGATCCTGCATCCAATGCATTATCAAAATAGTATGCGCCTTTTAATCCAATAGGTACAGCTATTTCACGATATCTATAATAACGATCAGGATAATTTTTATTACCCCAATAGTAATTCTTGGAATAGGAATAAAATCCGATGAAAGGAGCTAAAGTGAAATTTTTTGCTGCGTCAAATTCATAATTAAGTGTAAGAGCAGTAGCTGGGTGGCCAATATAGCCATAATAGCCCAAGCCAACTCCGATATTTAGATTACCGCCATGCGACTGGCGTGATTGTGCGAAAACTTTAAAATTAAAAAGGCCTAAAATAAGTGTGAGAATAAAAATTATTTTTTTCATGATAGTTTTAAGCTAATTGAAAATATTATGGTTCCTAATTAAAATAATCTGTAACCAATAGTGGCTTGAACCCATCTGTTTTTGTAACGGGGTGTTGTTGAGGTTCCATCACCATTGTTTCTTTGGAGATCCCAGCCTGCGCGCGCTCCTACAACGAGGTGTTTTAAAGTGAAATCAACCCCTCCTGTAAAACATAATATGTTTTTACGGATATTATCGTTTTGAAACTCTTCTTCCTGCGCTACAGTTGTCACACCATTTTCAAATACATCCGTTTGTTTCATTAGGTATGAATATTGTGGGCCGGCTAGTATAGTAATGAATTCACTTGGCTTCAAAGCAAACAATATTGGTATATCAATCCAATTACTTGTACGTGTAAGGCTATACTTCTGTCCTAAGATGGTTCCTGAGGATTGAAACCCTTTTTGAGAAAATAATAATTCGGGCTGTACACCAAAATATTTTCCAATTGGGATTGATAAAAACCCACCTGCGGCTAGGCCAAACTTTGGGTCAGCAACAAAGTCCTGACCTTGTTCGTCATAAACATTCGATTGATTAAAACCACCTTTTATGCCTATCATTAAATTTTCACGCACATCGGTTTCATTCTGTGCCCTACTGATACCAGCAATACAAACGATTGCTAAAGTTGTTAGAATTAGTTTTTTCATTTTCTTTTTAATTATTAGGGCAAAGGTGAGAGTATTAGAATTGTTAAGTCTTACAAATTGGAGATTTTAACTTATATATTTCACATATTTTATACTTAAAAACCGTCTTGAAATTTCACTTCCAAGACGGTTTGCAAAGGGTTAAAATTAAAATTTTCTAGTTTACTTAGAGGCTGGAATTATATCAATAAGAACAGTCCTGTTATAAAAACGTTCTTCTGGAAATTTATTACCAAATGGCGCGGTATCAATATTTTCACCATATCCGGTTGTTTCGAATTTAACCCCTTTTGTTCCCAAATTTTGCAATCCAATTTCAAGAATATTTTGAGCATCATAAGCACGGTCTTGTGATAATTTAAGATTATAAGCTTCATCGCCAATAATATCTGAATGGCCATTAATTATAACCGTTGCATTTGCAGGTACCAAAGGAACTATAATCTCTTTAAGGAATTTTTCATAAGTTGCGACACTGCTTGAATTGTCAAATTCAAAAAGTATACTGTATCTTAATTCTTCTTTATCATTATCTTTTTCACGCATTAAGTTGAATGTGCTTTCTTTTGTAACCATTTGGCCTGTTTTCATTTCACCTGTCATTACAAGTCTGTAAGTCCCACTTTCATTATCTTTCAAAAGCGTTTCGGCCGAAATGTTTTCGTGTTCTGATGTAAATGGACCAAAAAATTGTTTAACTCCTTTTTGATCTGTAATTTCTACTGACCAAGATTTAAATGCGTCTTTAGCGCCACTTACATCTACCGATACCTGCTCATTGGCTTTTGATTTATCTCTGGCAGTAACTTCTACTGGCTTTAAGCATAAAGGGGAACTGCCCTTTACCTGTAACATAAGTTCAGGTGAAGTACTTACAATATCCACTCTGTTATCCCCTTCGCGTAATAGTACTAAGTCTTTAGTACCACCAGGTTGTTCCGAAGGAAGGATTGGTTGATTTCTACCTTCAGTTTTTATTCTTGAACCATCAATACCAAAAATATTCACAAGGTAAGCTTTTGCAGAATTAGCGTTTGCCAAACCAATTTCTGGCCCGTTTCCTGCCGAGGCACCAATAAGGGCAATTGTAGAACTGGGGTTTGTTCTCATTCGATCGCCCATAATATTTAAAATATTATGATAGATAGTTAACTGACGTTCGGCACGAGTTCCGGAATTTTTTTGGCAATCTTGTAATTGCGTTTCTTTAAATGCTACAGCTTGTTCTTTGGTAAGAAGAACATAACGCGTAGGAATATTTGTATTTCCTGCATTAAAGAAAATATAATCTCTCAAGGGGAGTGTTTCTCTAACCAAATGTAAACTAGGTAAAGGTTTGGGCGTTTTAACAGCTAGATTCACTTCAGAGGCTACTGCCACTGGGACAATGGCTTTTGGAGTAGCTGCAATTTCAGAACCTCTTCCAAATTTAATGGCAATTCCTGCTCTGGCTGTTGAAACAGACCAACTTTCACTAGTTCGAGGTGATTGTCCAAAATAGGGAATATACGCGGCAAAAGGCGATATACTAATTTGCGTTCTATCATTTGGGTCAGATACCATAAAGTCATAACCGATGCCAACCTGACCACCAAATACCATTTTTTTAGTATCGCTAAAGTTACCTTCTGTTGTGTTAAAGGTATTCGCTTCAGGTTTTGTTTCCTGCTTATAAGTAAATGAGTTGGCTATGTTATAGCTTGCTATTCCTCCTAAAAACATATAAAAGCCATTTGAAAATGGTGCAATTCTAACACTAGGCTCAATGGTAAGGTATTGAAGTTTAGTGTTTAATGAAGCAGGACAATTGCAAGGTGCTATTACATCATCAAATTTTGCACTTCGATCATCGTAACCAAGATTTAACATAAAACCTAATACTGGATTTGGTCTAAATTCCATAAGCAAGGAACCATAAGGAGCCACGCTAAATCCATCATGAAAAGCTGTTGGAGCTTTAACATTAGAATTAAGTCTTTGGGTGGTGCCGCTATAAAAATTAAAATTAATAGCACCCGATGCACCGAACCAAAATTTTGGTTCGGTACGTTTAATCTCCTGCGCTTGCGAGGCCATGGCTAAGCCAACCAAAATCAAAGAGGAGAAAATTAGTTTTTGAATATTATTTTTATTTTGTGACATGATATATTTTTTTTATAAAATTAGTAATGGATTAAGGTTTGGTAACTTTATTATCATCTAATGTAACTGCTGCAATGCGTGTTAATGCCCTTCCAAGAAGAGATGCCCCTGTTTTTAGTGTTATGGATTGATCTGCTAAAATATTACCCACCATAGACGCAGTTGTTCCAATGGTGGCAGAAGAACCTACTATCCAAAAAACATTTTTGGCTTGTGCACCACCAGCTAGAATTACTTTTCGTCCATTACCTACGGTTAGTGTGGACGACGGCATTTGAAAAATCCATACAGCATTAATATCGCCTTTAGCATCAAGAGTAAGATCTGAACTAGTTATTCCGAATGATCCAGGAGCTGATTTATACAAACCCGGTGCTAAGGTTAATCCACCCAATTCACCTGTTGAATTTACAACTACATTAAGCGAACGACCTGCTCCATCGTTAAAGGCTGTGGTTAGGCATATTTTGGCTGCATTAGATTTTGAAGTGTTAATGAGTATCGACCCATTGATTACCTTTCCCAGAGGAAATCCTGTTACTGCCGAACCTGGGCTTAAACCAAGATCTCCGTTTATAATAGTGCCCCCGGTATTAGTTACTGTTGAACCGGCTAGAATACCAAAATCCGCCGCACAATCTAAATTTATTGTTGCAGGACCTAAAGGGTCATCTGTCTTAAAAGTCCAAACATAATTACTTGCTAATGTATTGCCCGAAAGGTCTTTTGCCACATTTGTGATAGTAGCTGTGTAGGTTGTTCCCGACAAAAGATTTTTTGTTGGTTTAAAAGTGGCCGTTGTTCCTGAATAACTAACTGCGCCTGCAACTGATACTGCGCCAATCTTTAATAAAAAGGTACCCGTATTAATAGATAGAGGATCCATGGTCTTACTAAATTTAGCAATTATTGTTTTTGTTAATGGAACTTTAGTGCTTGCATTAGCGGGATCGGTTAAAATAACTTTTGGGCGAACTGTATCTGGCGCTGAGCCAGTAGTAAAACTCCAAGTGTAATTACTAGCCATAAAATTACCCGAGGCATCTTTTACCGAATTAGTAATAGTAGCGGTGTAAATAGTGCCCCCAATAAGATTGTTTATTGGATTATATTGAGCCATAGTGCCTGAGTAACTAACAATTCCTAAAATACTTGTGGTTCCTTGCTTTAATAAAAATGTGGTTGAATTAATGGATAATGGATCCATAGTTTTACTAAAAGTAGCAGTAATAATTTTATTCAATGCTACATTTGTTTCCAGATTTAAAGGGTCGGTTAAAATTACTTTAGGACGCACCGTGTCAGCTGTAGTGCCTGTTGTAAAACTCCAAACATAGTTGGCAGCCAAAGAATTACCAGATGGGTCTTTAGCCGCTGTAGTAATGGTTCCTGTATAAGTTGTGCCGGGTAAAAGCTTGTTTGCCGGAGTGTAAATTGCATTATTACCCGAATAACTTATTACCCCAGAAACTATATTTGTGCCATGCTTTAATAAAAAGCTTGACAAATTAATTGAATTTGGGTCCATTGGTTCACTAAACGTAACAGTAATAATTTTATTTAGGGCAATATTAGTAGCACCATTCGTAGGGTCGGTAGAAATAACAACAGGTCTTGTAACATCAGGTGCAGTGCCTGTTGTAAAACTCCAAACGTAATCGCTCGCCATTGAATTACCTGAACCATCAGAAGCGCCAGTTGTGATTGTGCCTGTATAAGTGGTGTTTGGTAGCAAATTGCTCGTTGGAGAGTAAACCGCGTTATTACCTGAATAACTAACAGAACCAGGAACGTTGGTTGCCCCATTTTTTAAGGTATATGTTAGTGAGTTAATCGTAGAAGGATTCATAGTTTCACTAAAAGTAGCTGTAACTTTTTTGTTTAAGGCCACATTTGTAGCACCATTGGTAGGGTCGGTAGATATTACAAAAGGTTTAGTATTATCTGCTGCACTTCCGGTGGTAAAACTCCATACATAATCATTAGCAAGTTCATTGCCTAAGGCGTCAGTAACTGCGGTTGTTAGAATCGCTGTGTAAATAGTATTTGGTGATAAATTAACTGTTGGAGAAAAGCTAGCTGAAGATGCATTTTTTTGTAAACGATAGGAAATTGTTCCAGGAATAACATTGGTTCCTTCCATTAATAAAAATGAATTACCATTAATAGTTAATGGGTCCATAGACTTATTAAAAAAGGCAGTAATAGTTGTATTCAATACTACGTTAGTTTCTCCATTCAAAGGATCCGTAGAAATTACTAAGGGTGCTGTTGTATCAGCCGCAGCCCCTGTTGTAAAACTCCAGAGGTAATCCTCCTGCAACGAATTTCCATCTAAGTCTTTTGAATCGGTGGTAATTGTGCTGGTATAGACAGTATTCGGCTCTAAATTTTGATTGGGTGAAAACACAGCCGTGATACCAGTGTATGTAATGACACCCAGAATTTGTTTTGAACCTTGATGCAAAATAAAAGATTTCCAATTAATGGTAGAGGAATCCATTACCTCGTTAAAGGTGGCCATGATCTTATTGTTTAAAGCCACATTTACATCTCCATCTGCAGGATCAGTAAAAAGTACTATCGGACAAATACTTTTTGTCTCTCCTTTGTAGTCGTCTTTTTTGCACTGCCATATAAAAAGAGTTAGCAAAAGCATGATGAAAGTAGTTGTATTGTACAACCTAGATTGCCTTTTTTCCTTAGGAAATTCAGCAATCATTTTTTTGATTAAATTAATTTTGTTTTTCATGTTTTTTAGTTTTTAATTGAAAATATCTTTATAAATTATAAAGGCAAAGGTGGTATTTAGGGCAGATTTAGATATTACACAACTAATCAATTAGGTTATATATATCACATGATGAAAACGTGATTTATATTCATTTTATATCAACCTTACTGGTTTTAAATTTCTGATTATAAATCAACCAATAATGATAAAGAGAGTAAGTACTAAACTTATTTTAAGCTTGATTATCAAGATTTTGAAAATAGTAAAAATAATTATGCAACAAAAAACAGATAAGTTGGCTCTTAGGAATATGGAAAAAACATACTCAAAGTCATTTTTAGGGTTACGCCCTTTTATTCTGCTTCTTATAGCGTTTACTTACTGCCAAAATATTTACTCGCAAACGCTGATCAAAGATATTTACGACGGTAAATTTGGTTCAAATCCCACCATAATTGGTGAAATAAATAATGGATTTGTTTTTTTTGCAAGCGCTAAAGAAACGGGTTCTGAGTTATGGTTTAGCGACGGAACTGCCAATGGAACTAAATTACTTAAAGACATTTATCCGGGGGTAAATGGTTCTGCTTTTAATACCATGTTGGTAAATGTTAACGCGGTATGGTTTTTTGTTTCCAAAGCACCCGGGTTTCAGTGGAATTTATGGAGAACAGACGGTACCGAAGTTGGTACAATTTTGTTAATGAATTTAGGAAGTATACCCATATTGGGTAATCCTTTAATTTTAATGGCAAAACATGCCAGCAATCTTTATTTTGTTTACGAAGATCCATTTGATGGAAAAGAACTTTGGAAAACAGATGGAACCGTTTTAGGAACAAATAGAGTAAAAGATATTAACCCCATTTCTGGAAGCGACCCTATGGGTTTGACATCTTACCGCCAACATATTTATTTTTTTGCAAATGACGGTACCAATGGCAATGAACTTTGGCGAAGTGATGGCACTGATACAGGGACAAAAATGGTTAAAGATCTTTATGTCGGTCCAATCGGCTCGTCCAATAACCCTCGTCCAAGTTTAATGGTTTTTAAAGATAAACTCTATTTTAGCGCACAGAGTACACATGATGGAGGCGTAGAACTTTATATGAGTGATGGAACTGAAAAAGGCACAAATCTGTTTATGGATATTAATGCCGCAAACGGTGCATCTTCAAATCCTGCTTTGCTTTATGCTTCAAGTGACAAATTGTATTTTACTGCAAGTGATGGAATTGCGGGCGATGAGCTCTGGATGAGTGATGGAACAAAAAGCGGTACGGTATTGTTAAAAGATATTAACGCCGGTAGCAATGGCTCAATGGTAAGCGGATTTGCCTCTTTGGGTCAAAAAGTTGTCTTTAATGCTTCAACAGCTATAAGTGGAAATGAATTATACATCACCGATGGAACCTCTATTGGCACACAAATGTTAAAGGACATTAACAAAGGGAAATTAAACAGTTATGCTTCATTAAAAATTATGGTGGGAAGCAAACTGTATTTTTCTGCAACCGATTCGCTCACCGGCACAGAACTTTGGGAAACAGATGGTACTTCGTCTGGAACCAAATTGCAAAAAGATTTTAATCCAGGAATGGCAAGCAGTAATATCACAAGTCTATTTCTATTTAAAAATGAATTTTATTTTTCCATATCTATTGATAAAGATTCCTTGGGCAAGGAATTGTACAAATACAAACCAGTTGCTTTAAGTGGATTTAACAAAATTGAAAAAACTGGTAACTTGAATTTTTATCCAAATCCGGTAGCTCGCGGTGGGACTTTAACTATTGATACAAAAATCAAAGGTTTTTATAGTGTTTCCTTACTGACTATGGAAGGTAAAGTATTGCTAAATCGACTTTGCGATAACAATGAGGTAACTTTAGAATTACCTCAAAATATGCATTCGGGAATGTTTATGTTAAAGATTGATACCGATTCGGGAATACTATATAAAAGAATCGTCGTTGGTTATTAAGGGGTTTTCCTATTAAAAAATAAACCCGCTAAAATGTTTAGCGGGTTTAGGTTTTATTACTTTAAAATTAGGATTTAAACAAATTAATGGATCAGTTTTGAAAATTGAGCCATATATAATAAAGGTGGTTTTTAAAATAAAAGTGCAAAACCTAAATAACCTGAATTCGTTTTTATTTTATTACCATAAACTCCCCGGTATCCTATATCAAGCCTTATGGTTCTCGCTGTATTTAGCGCAAATCCGAGGCCCGAACCAAACGCTATACCTATGTCAGATTGCTTTGTAGAAAGCACAGTTTGTAGGGTATCACCGTGTGTTTTCATACTTGTCCCAATATTAAATCCAAGTTGAGGGCCAAATTCAATTTTTAAATTTACCGGATTTCCCTTGCCTGTGTTTAAAGACATTAATAGTGGTACCGTTACATATTTAACTTTCATTACCCTGTCTAATCCTTCGTCTTTAAACTTTTGCGAAACCGAATTATAGAGTATTTCGATAGCATAACCAATGTGTTTTGTGTAATTAAAACCAATAAAACCACCAACCCCATAACCTAAAGTAGCTTGCCCTGAAACAATTCCTCCTTGAGATGATTCCATTTTAACGGATGAAACGGTTGGCATAAAACGAAATCCTAGTTCCGCTCTGTGAAAAGTAATAGCAGGCGAAGGGGTTGTTGTTGGATCTTGAGCTTGTGTGGTTTGCGAAAAAAGCACAAAAACAAGCGTAGCAGCGATAAATAATTTTTTCATAATTTTCAATTTAAGTCTATATTTTTTTTATGAAACAAAGTTGCTCGAATAACAAAAGGCATATCTTACACAACTTTTAAAATAACTTATAAAATTATCACGCTCAATTGTTGCCAAACCCTGTGTGGTTTAACATATTATTCCCCCAAAATATTGATGGCCTTCACAAAACGACGATTATACCCTTCTTGTTTAAGGCTCGAAATAATAACCCGCATTTCCTTGCCTGATGATGCATGTATAAATTCGGTTTTCATCTGGGCAGGATTGGTTACAATACCCACATGACCTATTGCATTTCTGGTAGGACTTAAAAATACCAAAATATCTCCTTTCTTAACATCATCTATTGGAATTGTTTTACCAAAGTTTTGATATTCTGAAGACGAGCGAGGAACTTCTATTTTAAATTTTTTAAATACATAATAAACAAATCCTGAGCAATCGAATCCGTCCTTGTTACATGAACCATAAATATAAGGTTTATCCAAATATTGGAAAGCGAATTTGATTATACTGTCCCTTTTTGAGATATTTTCTTCCTTGGCTAATGAATCTAAAGGTTTAATTTTTGCTAGGATTTCACCTTTTGGGGATGACTTTAACATGCTATAACCAACTATAAATATAAAAAATATAAGGCTAATAGTTATATATTTTTTTGAAGCTTTCATTTTGGGTTTTTCTTTTCAAAAGAATCTTTTTTTTGTTTCTTGATAATTAAATACAATTGCCTCATTGTAAAATTTTGAAAAATTTATTTTGCTTTTTTCTTTCTTAGAATACCGCGCAATAAGATATTCTTACTTGCAGCATCCATGTTCTTTTTAAAACCTCCAGCACCTTGTTTAATGGTACCTAAGGTTTGATCAATAGTTTTGGCAAATGCAGTATCCATAAATAATTTCCCTATAGTACCTTTTCCAAGTCTGATATTATTCATGATTATTGAAAGATCTTCGGTAATCATGGCAGCATTTAAACTCGAAATTTCAAGATTAACTAAAATATCATCTATGCTCACAGGCGCTGTAGTTGCCAGGTAATCCTTGTTTTTTAAAGGTTTTTGACTTGATGTGCCAGGCAGTATTGTCAATAATTTATTGCCAATTAACCCATCCGAACCTATAACCGCCTTCGCATCATTTTTAATGAATTTAGTGATTTTTGAATCAATACTCATATCTACTCTTACAGCCGTATCAGCAATTATCTCAATATTATCAATAACTCCGATGTTTATACCCGAAAACCGAACATTATTTCCAACTACCAATCCGCTTATATCTTTAAAAACGGCACTTAGTTGAATGGTGCTATTAAACAATTGTTGCTTTTTACCAATAAAATATATCCCCGCTATTAGTAGCAGTAAGCCAAGGGTAACAAATACACCTAATCGTATGGAGTTGCTAGTATTTTTTTTCATAATTTTATATTTTTACGTTATTCAAAAAAGGAATAAACCCATTTATCTTTTGAATTTTTTAATTCATTGTATGTTCCTTCAGCGCTGCAAATACCATCTTGTAAAACGATAATTCGATCGGCAGTAATTTTAGCACAAGCCATGTCATGCGAAATGATAATTGACGAGGTATTGTATTTTTTTTGAACCTCAAGTATTAAATGACTTACCTCTTTGGAAGTTATGGGGTCAAGCCCTGTTGTAGGCTCATCGTAAAGCATTATTTCAGGTTTTAAAATTAAAGTTCTTGCTAATCCTACCCGTTTTCTCATACCCCCCGACAGTTCACTAGGTTTTTTGTCAATGGCCTCTAAAAGACCTACGTTTTCGAGTGCTTCATTAACTAATTCATTGATTTCTTTTTCTTTAATTAATGGAGAGGCTCGTAAAGGGAATTCAAGGTTTTCTCTCACTGTCATGGAATCATACAAGGCTGCGCTTTGAAATAGAAACCCGATTTTTTTGCGAAGCATATTAAGATTTCTAGTATCTAACTCGCTGCAGTTTTCTCCCAATACCATCATTTTACCTTTGTCTGGCTCTATCAACCTTACTAAACATTTTATAAGTACTGATTTACCACTACCCGATTTGCCAAGTACAACCAAATTTTCGCCCTTGGCTAAAGTAAGGTTGATATTTTTAAGAACTGTTTTATTTCCAAACGATTTCTGCAAACGCGTTACTTCCAAAACCAACTCTGTTTCATTACTCATATTTTATGTTGAAATAAGACTGGTAATTTGAACGGCAATCATATCAATAATAAATATTAATAATGAGCCTATTACAACTGCTGAGTTCGCTGATGCACCAACACCTTCCGTTCCTTTATCAGAATTGAAACCTTTATAACAGCCAATTAACCCAATAGCAAAACCAAAGAAAAATGTTTTGATCAAAGCAGGTATAACATCAATAAAATCAAGGGAAGCAAATACCTGACTAAAGAATAATTTTATACTTATTTCTCCTGTAATATTTACACCTGCATAAGAGCCGTAAAGCGAAATAAAGTCTGAAAAAATCGTTAAGACCGGAATCATGAGCGTAGTTGCCAAAATTCGAGTAACAACCAAATATTTAAATGGATTAATCCCTGAAACTTCCATCGCGTCGATTTGCTCCGTTACTTTCATGGATGCTAACTCGGCGCCTATAGACGATCCTATTTTTCCGGCACAAATTAAGGAAGTAATTACTGGTCCTATTTCTCTGATTATGGAAACAGCCACCATACCTGGGATCCAAGATTCAGCCCCAAATTCGGCCATGGTTGGTCGTGCTTGAATGGTAAGTACCAAGCCCATTATAAAACCTGTAATGGAAACTAGTGGAAGCGATTTATATCCTAAAATATAACATTGTTTTAAGAATTCTTTAATTTCATAAGGAGGAAATATTACTTGCTTAAAAAACTTAATTGTAAAGAGGGTAATTAGCGATACTTCTGTAAAAAAGAATCGTATAGATTGAATAATACTATTTTCAGAAGTTTCATTGGCGAGAGCTTTATCATTACCAATTTTTTTTTCAGAAATTACCGAATCTTTATTATTAAGAACAGATTTTTTCTGAATCATAAAAACAAAGATGAGCTTATAAAAAGATGGAAACCTTTTAACTAAATTAAAAAGATTTACATAATTCACATCTCAAAAAGTTTAACACCTGTTAAGCATAATTAGCTTATAATAAGGTTAATAATGGGTGTTTTTTTGCCAATTCAAATCAATTTATCGCTTGTTATAAGATTCAAACCGTTATAATTTTCTAAAAAAAAGGAGAATAACAATTCGTTATTCTCCTGCATTAGTGATTTTTTAAAATAAATCTACTTCGCCTTTTTCATATTTCTCTCAGACAAATCTGTGATAGATTGTCCCACTTCTTGCATTCCTTTATTAAAACTAAGTTTAAAGGCTTCCCACTTTTCTTTACTAGAATTTTGCACATTGTTTAAATCAGATTTTAAATCAGAATTTTTCTTTTTCAAGGTCTCCAAATCAGCTTCATATTTTATTTTAAGATCCTTTTTTTCTTGTTTCATATCTTCCTTAAGATTAGATATTTTAAGTTCGTTTTTGGCAATCTCAGTTTCTGCTGCCTCTTTAAATTTCGCATATTCAACTGAATCGATGCGAGCTTCTTCAAGATTTTGGTTGGCCTCATCAAGGTTTTCTTCAGCTTGCACCATGTCTTCTTTGGCAGTTGCAACTTTTTGTTCGGATGAGCTACTGCATCCGGAAATTGTCATTGCTGCAATACATGCAATAATAGACATCTTAAAAATACTCCGTTTTGTGTTGTTTGATTTGATGGTTTTCATTTTTTTTTGATTAATAATAATTGTTATTGGTTATTTGGTTTTCCTGTTCTGGCTTTTTGAGTAGCATATTTTTAATTCCGGCAATAACGCCTAAACCGTTCTTGTTAATGAAAAGAGTAGAGAATTTTTCAACCACTATAGAGGTTAAAAACCCTTTTATACTTCGGTTTCTTCCTATGACTTGTTCAATAAGAAAGTTTGCCCCTAAATTTAATCCGGCCTTAGCCAAGTCCAGTCTAACAACCTTGTCTCCAGCTAAACTATGAATAGAATCTTTAATCATTGAAACAGGATTTAAGGAATTTGCAAAACCCTCAAATACATTTTTTAGCTTAGCTTCATGTAAGATTTTTTCATCTTTAAGTGCCTGTATTCGGTTTGTTAATTCTGAATAATTGGTTAATTTGGTTGTCATTGCTATGAATGGTTTATTGATTATCTTTTATTTAAAAGGTTACCTATAATTTTTTCCCGTACTGGGTTTTCAATCAAGGCTTTTCGCCCTAAAACAAGTATGATAGCTATTAGTAGATAAAATGCAGACACAATTGCAAAACCAGAATAATTATCCTCAAAAAGATTGGAAATATAATAACCCGCACCCAAACTCAATGTTAAAATGAACAGAAAAGAAACCAATAAAATAAAAAGATTACTTATCAAAGCAGATCCAATAACAGAAGTTCGTTCGATGGCCTCAAGTTTTAGCAATTCGTAATTTGTTTTTACAACAGTTGTTAAACAATTGGTTAAGTCTTCTATGTTTTCATTGTCTCTCATTTTAAAAAAATTAAGTTGTCCAGAATATTCGATAACAAAAAAAATGGTCAACTGAAAATCAGTTGACCGCTTTCATTTAGCTATTGCCTTTTAAATCTTCAACTTTGCTTTTAATTGCATTGCTAACCTCATCGGCCTTTTGATGACCATTGCGAGAAAGTTCGTCAACTTTATGTTTGGCCATGTTTTCTAAGTCTTCAGCTTTATTTCTTAAAGTTCTGGCCTCATCTTTCAACCTTTGTTTTAAGTCTCCCGCTAAATCTTTTGCTCCGTTCATAAGTTTGTCGCGTGTGTCACTACCTTTGTTAGGTGCAAATAATACGCCGAGTGCCGCACCAACTGTGGCGCCTAGGAGCAATGCTCCAATTGTTTTTCCATTAGAATTTTCCATAATTTATTTATTTTGTTTGTTTTTGTGCTTAATTAAAATGCATTGTTACCGCGTATCACACGCACAAGCACTGCAATAATGGCTATTACTAAAAGCACATGAATGATGCTACCAGAATTGTAAGCAAAAAAGCCAACGGCCCAGCCTATAATAAGAATAACTGCGATAATGTAAAGGAGATTGTTCATATTGATTTTTATTAATATAGGTTAAATTATTTGTTAGTATTGTAATACAAAGGTGCTAATGAATGAAGCCTTAAATGTTGTAAAAAAATGAAAATTGATTGTATAATTCACACATGTTACATTGTTATAAAATTAATTAATTTATTTACTCTTTTGTTATAAATTATACTTCTAAAACTTATAATACAAGGCTGTTTCTCCGGTTAAATTGAGTTGAGAAAAGTTATCATAGGCTGCAAAACCTGCCATTAAGTTAAATCCTATTCGTTTAGCAACTATAAATTCCATGCCAAAGCCAACACCATTATTCATATATTTTTCAGTGATTTGCTCTTTGGTTCCATCTGGCAAGTTGGGGTCATAAGAATAAGAGGTATACGAATGGTAATAGTAATGATTTCCTTGATATAAATACAAATTCGATGCTTTGTTTTCAATAAGTCTATACAGAAATGTTAGGCCAATACTATACATATCTTTTTGTTTATCATGATAAGGAGCAAAGTTTATTTGACCGCCAAATTTGGCAGGCATATAACGGTAGGATAGGCCATAACCTGTGGTAAAGCCAATGCCAGCACCAATGCCGTGATCAAATTTTGCACTTGCAGTGTCTTGTGCAGAAAGCTGTAGCGGTTTAAAAAATATACCTAAGGCAATGCCCAAACCTATGATCAATTTATTCTTGATATTCAAAATCGTGTTCATTATAACGGTTATTTTTAATGATTGAATTTTCTGTATAAACAGAAACGACGTTATCTGTACTAGAATTCTGACCAATTGGGTTTGTGAATTCTACCTGTTCAAGTTGTGCAAGATCTTTTGGCTTGTCGCCCACCCGTTGGGTGAGTAATAATGGAATTTTAGCTGAGTTGGTTTGTGGGTTCATATTCTAACTATTTGTTTAAACAAAGTTGAAATTATTATATCCTTTATTTGTTATAAGCATTCTGAGAATTGTTACATATTTAACATTTACCTTTAAGGCTATAATCTAATTATTTGGATTGAGGTTGAGTTTCTGAAAAATGATGCTTTACAAAAGCATGTTGTTGGTTTTCGGTCATCTTATCCGCTGGTTTTAACTCAATCTTAATTTTTGAAAAATCTGAATCACTTTTTAAAATATTGTATAATTCAGATTTAGCATGAGTGGGTCCAAACAAGATTACTTCATCGTAGTGTTTAATCACTTCAGCCAATTTTTTGTAATACCGGGCTTGGTCATGCTGCTCCTTATTGTGCATAATGTCTTCGCTTTTACTAAGTCTAAATTCTTTGTCTTGATGGTCAGAATCTGATTTAATGATATGGGTTTTAATATCTACTTTGGAATATTCCATTAAACAAGCCGTAGCATTGTCCATCCAAACCCCTAATTTTTTTATGTTTTCTTTCATTGTAAATATATTTATTGTGCTGTATAACCTCCATCAACGGTATAATAAGAGCCGGTTACAAAAGATGCCTTAGGCGAACTTAACCAAAGTACCAATTCGGCTATCTCTTCAGCTGTTCCTAATCTGCCTATAGGGTGTAAACTTGCCAACATTCGAATTGTCTCTTGATCAAGAGTTTTAGTGAGTAAAGGGGTATCAATATATCCTGGCCCTATTGAATTAATTCGAATATTGCTTTTTGAATAATCAAGTGCAGCGGCTTTTGTAAGGCCAACCACCCCATGTTTGGCAGCCACATAAGCCGAAAGGTTCTTTGTACCAACCATGCCCAAGATAGAGGCCATATTTACAATACTGCCGCCTCCAGAGTTAAGCATAGCTGGTATTTGGTAATGCATTCCATAAAAAACGCCAGAAAGATTAATTCTAATCACATTTTCCCAACCTTCTATTGGATAATCGCCAGCATTAGCCAAAGGCCCTCCAATACCTGCATTATTGCAAGCAATATGCAATGCTCCAAAATGTCTAACCGTTTTTTCAACTAGCTGTTTCTGCTCGATCGGTAAAGAAGTATCAGTTTTTATAAAAATGGAATCACCTCCATTTGCCTTTATTTGATCTACGGTTTCGTTTCCGCCAGCTTCATCAATGTCAGAAACTACTATTTTAGCCTTTTCTGTTGCGAATAATATGGCAATGGCCCTTCCTATGCCTGAACCTGCCCCGGTAATAATGGCTATTTTATTTTCAATATTTTTCAATTTAAATTAAAATTAAATTGCGTTTAAAATTATTATAACTCTGATTTGCTCTCTTCTAAATCGATATGATTATCGCCTCCAAGGCTGTAGTAATTATTTTCCTCGTCTTCACTACCAATTTCTTCCAAATCATCATCCAACTCGGCGCCTGGTATATCCAGATCTTCACCATCGAAATCCTGAGTGAAATCTTTTTCATTTCGCATTCCAGGTTCTTCGTTAGGTTGTTTTAGTTTGGTAAGGTCTTCAGGGTCTATCTCACTTTCCTCCTTTGAGGCAATGAATATATCTTCATCTTTAGGATAAGGGAGATAACCAGTAAATTCATGGTTCTTTTTTTCGATAGATTTTTTTTTATTGTGTTCCATTTTTTTTATTTTTTGATTTGTTTCTCTAAAGTTGGGCACTTAAATGTTAAATGGGGCTTTTTAAATTTTTTAGTACTGTACGAAACAGGATTAAATTAAGACCTGAAAAAATAAAAATAATACCTGCAACTGTTATTGCGTTATTCTGGTTAAAAAAAGATGTAACGAGTATAAGTACTGCTCCTAATGCGATAAAGCAACCTATTATAAAACGAACTATTACAATAGTCTGATGAACATTTTTTTGCTCTAACATCACAATTTGAAAAGAAAAAATAACTTCTGCAATTCCATAAAACATCAAAAATGAGGAAGTCATTGTAAAGAAAAGTTTAAAATCAGAAGCAAAAATCAAAACCGCCAAACCAAAAACCAACATACTAAGTGCGTGAATTGAATGGTACTTCAACGGGATTTGCAAATTCTTGCATTTTACAGCGGTAATAGCCGCAAAAAGAGCAGTAAAAATCATCCCACTGCCAACAATATTTTGAATAGCTAAAAGTGGATTGTAAATTAAAGCCATTAAGCCAATTCCAGTAGCCATCATTAAGAAGGCATATATATTTAACGTTTGAAATCTAGACATCTTTGTTTTGTAAGAAATAGTTCATTTTAAACATGGTGTAACTTTATATTAGAATTTTATGAGTTAAAAGATATTAGTAAACTAGTCAATATTATTTTAATTCTTACTATAACTAGAAACCTCTAAATGAATTTTCGGCTTTACACTAAGCTGAGTTTCGGTTTGCGTTGAAGGTCCAAAATACCGCTCCATGGTTAACCTTGCTAAAAGATAACTCACCGTTGACTCTGCACCTTGGTTAAGGTTTAAGTGATTTTCTTCTAATCCGTCATAACATCCTCCTGTGCATGGATTGTAAACAATTTGCTGAAGGTGGTTTTGACCTAAAAACCAATTAAAAGCAGTTTTCATTTTTTGCAGATAATTTTTTGTTTTATAGGTATCGTAAAATACTCCTAGTGCCAAAATAGTGTAAGCCACATCAATGGGTTGTTCTCCAAAGTTGTTCGAAAGTTGTCCTTTTGTATGCCAGCCTTGATTAGAAACTACTTTTATTTGTCCATCTCTAAAAATAATGGATAATAAAAAGTCAAAGGTTGATTCGGCAATCATTTTAAATACCTCATTACCGGTGCTCAAATATGCGTAATGCATGGCTTCGGGCAATAAACTATTTGCGTAAGTAAGGTATTCTTCATACCAATGCCAAGTTGCATCAGAAACTCCTTTGTATTTAGAAACCAGATTATAAGCCAACGCAGTAATCGTGCTGGTAATTGTTGGATTTTTATGGATCAAATTATAATGATAAAGCCCTTTTATAGCAAAAGCAATTGCTCTAGGTGAGTGTAAACCCAAAATATGTTTAAGGTGCTTTTCAAAGGCTGTAGTCGCTTTTTCAACCAAATCGTAATTAAATAAATGACCGCTTGATATAAATTCACCTAATGCCCAAAGAGCCCTTCCGTTTGAATCTTCTAAGTTTTCATCACTATTTTTTGCATAATAATTTCCATCCTTATCCACGTAATTTAAAAATTTGCCATCGGGTTGTTGGCAATAAATAATAAAACTTAGGTAAGGAAGAATTAGCGCCAGAGCAGAGGCATTGCCGGTTGATTCATAATATTTAGTTACAGCAATTAATGCTCGGGCATTGTCATCAAGGGTGTATCCCGAATCTAGATCAGGAATGGAAATACATGCAAATTGTATTATTCCATTGTGTGTTGTCATTCGTTTTAAATGAGCCAAAGAAAGTTTAGGGTTTTCGTACTTCAGGTCACCAATTTTTTCTCCAATAGTATTTATAAATAAGTTACAATGTGCTACAGCGGAATTTTGCCATGAAGTAGGACTGATTTTATGTAAAGCATTTAATCGCATTTCAAGCAACAAAATTGGGTCAGAAAGCAAACGGATGGCAGCCCCGGCCAATTGGTGAGCACTGCAAAAGTCGAAAATAATCCCAGCGCCATCCAATACTTCGGTGGCATGTGGAATTGGAGTAGAAATAATAGGGCAACCGCACGACAGGGCAGAAGCAAATGTTCCACTTACAGCTTGATAAGGGTCTTTTGATGTAAATAAATAAATGTCGGTGCATTGCAAATATTCCATAAGTTCGTTGTGAGACAGAAACTTATTTAAAAACTTCACATGATTTTGCAGTTTTAAATCAATAACTTTTTGTTGAAGAAACTCACGGTACTTTTCTCCTTCTGAGTTAACAATTCCTGGATGAGTTTTGCCTAAAATGAGATAAAGAGCCTTTGGAAATTGTTCAATAATAGCCGGCATGGCATCAATAGCGGTTTCGATACTCTTACCCGAATTTAATAAACCGAACGTAGAGAGTATTAAACGGTTTTCTAAATTGTGTTTTCGTTTTTTTATCTGCGAATTAAAAGAAGAAACTAAATGGGTTCCATGAGAAATAACTTTTATTTTAGCAGAAGGAATATTGTAGTCTTTTTTTAAAATTACTCCGGCATTTTTAGTCATCACTATTATATTTTGCGAAAGCGATGCAATTGTTTGAACTATTTCCATTCTGTGTTTATCAGGATTGGGCAATACAGTATGAAAGGTGGTAATAACTGGTTTGTTGATGGTGGTTAAAAACGTTAAGAGATAATCACCGTATTCACCCCCAAACAAGCCAAACTCATGCTGAATGAAAACAAGTTTTATGTTTTTATCTGCATTTAGTTGGTAGGCTAATTTCTCGTATTGTTCTTTTTTGGAGGTTTGAAGGATATATTTTACATCATTTGAATATCTATTTGGGGTATCCTTGTTTTCTAATGCAATTGCTTTGTATGAGAAAGATTGTCCAAATTGCAATTTCAATGCATTCATAAAATCCATGCTATAGGTAGCAATTCCGCATTCTCGTGGAGGATAAGAAGTCATAAAAACGATTTCAGGCAACTGCTTATCTTTATCTGAATGAGCCTCTCTAGGTTCAACTTCTAAATAATCTGAAGTTTCAAAAGATCCGTTAAATTTCTTTAGGGTTTTGAAAAGTAATTGGTTGTGGTTTTGGGGCGAAAAAATATCAGTTCTCATAGGTTTCAATATTATTTAGTAATTCTTTTATCAATTCTTTTAAACTCATAGAGGCACAGGCAATTCGTTTGTCGGCAGCACCGTAATAAATATAAAGCGTATCATCAAAAATGGCAGTTCCTGTAGGAAAAACAACATAGTCAATTACTCCGAACTGTTCCCATTTAAATTCAGGTGAAAATAATGCGTATGGCAAACGAGCTAATGCTATGGTTGGGTTATCCAAGTCAAGCAGTGCAGCACAAGCTGAATATACATAGCCCTTAGGGGTGTCGTGGACACCATGATATATCAAAAGCCAACCTTGTTCAGTTTCTATGGGCGGACATCCGCCACCAATATAGCTCGCCTCGTGCTCGTATTTAGGAGACAGCACAATATGTCTATCCAAATGCATAAAATAGTTCTCCCAGTATTCTTTGTTTATTTCCTTTAGGTTGGTAACAGAAACAATTTGAATGTCCGGTCTAATCCTATGTAAAAAATGCAATTTGCCATTTATTCTTCTTGGAAAAAAAATGACATTTTTGTCCCATAACAACATTTTTTTCTCTGGGTTGTTGATTATATTATTGTGCAAATGAAACCGCTCATATTTTGGGTTGAGTGGGGCATTGCATTGTGCTATTCGTTTAAATTCTTCATAAGTAATCTGTGGTACAATGATACCATGCCTCTCAAAATGCTTTAAATCAGTTGATGTAGCTAGGGCACCGGATGCATTTACACCGTCGTAGGCAGTGAAAGTAAGGTAATAGATTTCGTCTATTTTTACTATTCTGGGGTCTTCAATTCCATGCAATTCGTAATCGAATTGAGGCGTTAATAGGGGGCTATCTTTTCTTTCAACCAAAGTTAAAGGACCTTCGAACCTACAATATCCAATGGTTGAATAATTACCTTTGCGAACGGCCCTGTAAAACATATGAACCGAATTACCTTCCTGCATCACTGCAGGATTTAAAACGCCTTCGTCTTCAAAGGCTAAAGAAGTTTTACTAAGCAGGATACCCTCTTTTTTTACAGCTATAATCGTATGATTTTTGATTTGTTGCTTTGTCATAATTTCTTTCTAGAGTGAAACAAAGATGGCTTGACAACACTTAATTAATATTGTATTATGCCTTGAAATACTTGTAAAAATCACATATCGTAAATTTAATTTACTCAAGTACTTTGATGATTTTAGAATAACAAATTAATTCAACTAAACGCTCTCAATTCTTAGTTCTTTAGCCTAATTAGGGCTTGCACTAAAACATATTAAGAAAAGTTTGGGCCAACCAAAAAAAAATAGCAATATTATTCAATGAATAAGGTCAAGAAATTGGTTGCAAGAAATTAAATTTTAGACGTAGGTGTAACTTTCTAAAACGGTTTTTTTTAAAAAAAGGATAAATAGATTTTTGGCATTTAGCTTTTTAAGTCATAAAGATAAAGATATATCTCCACGAACAAATGAATAATTAGCCCTACTTAGGTGTTTATTAAAAAGCCTTTGGTAACAGGCATTTCAAAATCAATTGATATCATCCGGACTACAGTGCTTGCCTAAAATAGCAATCTCATATTCTCCGAGTATGTTTTTTAATGATTCGTAGTATTCATTTAAAATTTTAACGTCAGTTTTTGACGAACTATCGTTTGGAATAGTTGTTGGCATTTCATTCAGAAACTTTGATAGTTCTGGATGATTTTGCTCAATTTCTGTAGTAATAGCCGAAATTTTAAAGTTCAATTCAGTTTCTAATTTCATGATTTTTTTAGAAATTTTGGTTATTAAATATTTAGAGTGATGAAATAATTTCCAGCAACTCTTCCTTCGATTTGCCAAGTTTAATCTGAAGTTTTCCCAGCATTTCCTCTTTCTTGCCTTCAGCAAAAATTAAGTCATCATCCATTAAAAGTGCAAATTTTTGTTTGAGCTTGCCTTTCTGCTCGTTCCAGTTACCATTCAATTGTGTCGTGTTCATTTTGTGTTTTTTATTTTGTGAAGTAATTTTCACTTGACAAAGATATAACGCGGTTGAGACCTTAAATTTACATAAGCCATTAAAAAAGTTACATAATTCACCTATTCTAAATTAAGAATATTATAAATTAGATTCCTTTTTCGTTAAAGCCTATCCATGTACCAGTTCAATTCTTTTTCTATTTTTTGGTAATGTATAATTGATGTGATTATTTTTTTTAGGCGGGTAAAGGCTGTTTCACTTTTTACTACGTAATCAAATGCTTTATGATGAATACAGTTTACCGCAACCTCTATATTATCCTGAGATGAAAGCATTATTACAGGGATATTCGAGTTGTAAGCTTTAATTTTATCTAATGCGTCTATTCCGTTCATGGCATCCTTTTCTATTCCATTTAAATGATAGTCTAGAATTACAATATCCGGATTTTTGTTAATATTTTCAAGGCAAAGTTCTCCGGTGGCAAAGGTTTCGATATCGAAATCTCCATTGTGTAGGAATTCAATTTCCAATAATTTTAGAAATATGGCATCGTCATCTACTAAAAAAAGTTTTAATTTATTTTTGTCATTCATGATTGTGAATTTTTAATGGTATTAAATTCTTCCTGTAATTCTATACATGCCTGCCCGCAAATATCTTCAATTTTTAAAACCATGTCGTGTATGTCTTCTTCTTGTGATTGGGTATTGGCAAATTCTTGAACTTTTTTGGCCATGTTTTCAAAATCAACACTAATGCCCATTATAGAAAAAGAAGGGATCATTTTATGAACCGCAGATTGCAATGAAAACCAATCTTTTTCCTGAAGACTTTGCTTCATGGTTGTGATTAAAGGAGGCGTTTGTTCTAAATAAAGTGAAATCATCTCAAGCATCAGCGTGGGGTTTGATCTTGTTCTATGGGCTAAATAGTCTAAATCAATGCATCTTGCTTTTTTATCGGAACTGTTTTTATTTCCCATATAATTATTGGCAAACATTGGGCTTTTTACAAAATCAACAATTTTACTATATAAAAGTTTTTCATCAACTGGTTTGGCTATATAGTCGTTCATGCCTACTGCTTTGCATTTTGCTAAATCTACAGTAGTAACATCGGCAGTCAGAGCAATAATTGGAATTTTAGAATTTAATATATTTCTTATGTAATCTGTGGCCTCAAAACCGTTCATTTCAGGCATTTGCAAATCCATTAATATAATATCGTAGGTATTTGATTCAAGTTTTTCGATGGCTAGTTTTCCGTTCATGGCTATATCACATATAAAACCAAAATCATCCAAAAGTGTTTTCATTAATAATTGATTTAAAGCGATGTCTTCAACAACCAATACTTTGATATTTTTAATTTCAGAATCTAATTCCATTATTTTTAAATCAAAGTTCGCTTTCTCCTTTGTTTTTTGAAAATCTAATTTGAAACTGAAGGTGGAACCTTTGTCAATTTTACTAACTACAGTTACCGTACCATTTTGACCTTCTACCAATTGTTTTACAATAGCCAAACCTAATCCGGTGCCTCCATACAAACGAGAGGTTCCACTTGAGGCTTGATGAAAGTTTTCAAAAATATTGTCAATCTTAGTTTCAGCTATCCCAATTCCGGTATCGGTAATTGCAAAATCGATAGTTACTTTTTTTTTATCCTCATAAACAAGTTTTACTTTTACTTCAATTTTTCCTTTCGAGGTAAACTTCACTGCATTGCTAATAAGATTTAATATTATTTGATGCAAACGTACCGGGTCGCCTAACAATACATCAGGTATTTTGTTATCGTACTCAGAAATCAAGGTTAAATTTTTTTCCTGAATTTTGGTATCGAATAAATGCAACATGGCCGATATAGACATAGCCATTTTAAAAGGAATTTGTTCAAAATTCATTTTTCCGGAATCTACTTTTGCCAAATCTAAAATATCGTTAATAAGCACAATTAATGCATCACCACTCATTTTTATAGCCTGCAAATATTCGTTTTGCTTTGGCGATAAATCTGTTTTAAGCATTACTTTGGTAAAGCCAATAATAGCATTCATAGGGGTGCGAATTTCGTGGCTCATATTGGATAAAAATTGCTGTTTGGCTTTTACAGCATTCTCGGCCAATTTTGTAGCACTTTCAGCTTTACTTTGAGCAGCTTCTGCGATGTCAGTTGCCATTTCTGCAAAAACTTTAGCCTCGGATAATTCTAATGAAATCTTTTTTTGTTCTGTAATATCTCTGGCTACAATTACAGCACCTAAAACTTTGTCTTTGTCATTTTTATAAACAGAGCCATTGCAAAACACATCAGTTAATTCTCCATCTACTATTGTTAAGGAATAATCTGTTATAAAACCATCTTTGAATATAATTTCATAGGCCTTTTGAGCTTTATCCTTTTCAGTAAAATAATTAACAAAGTCCTTGCCGATTATTTCTTTTCTCGATTTATCAGTGGCTAGCAATGTTGCCAAATTGACATCTAAAATTTTTCCGGTGAGGCTAATTGCAAATAATGGATCTTTACTTGCCTCTATAATGCTTCGGGCATATTGTGATGCTACTTTTTGAGCAGTTATATCTCTTGCAGTTGCAAATACTCCTAAAACAATTCCTTTATCATCTTTGTAAATAGAGGCATTGTATAATACATCTGTTAGCTTGCCATTTCTGTTGCGTATTGTAAGCGGGTAATCGGCAACAAAGGTTTTCTTAAAAAATTTTTTATATCCTTCCTTCGCTTTCTGAGGGTCGGTAAAATAATCAGAAAAATCTGTTCCTATTAATTTCTCCCTTGCTACTCCCGTTGCCTTAATTGATGATTCGTTAACATCGGTAATTTTTCCTTCTGGAGAAATGGTAACCATTGGGTCGGTTGAAGCTTCTATTAAACTTCGTGCATAAGAGGAAGCTCTTTTTATAGATACATTGAATGCCTCGAGTTCTCTATTTGCTATTTCCCGCTTTTCTTTTTCTTTATTTTGATTAATCAACTCTCGATCTGCTAGTACAAGTTCGGCAGCTCTTTTTTCTTTCTCTTCATTTTGAAATACAAGTTCCTTGTTAGCAATGATTAATTCATCTGCCCGTTTTTCCTTTTCTTCGTTTTGAAAGACCAGTTCTTTATTTGCAATGAGTAATTCATCAGCCCGTTTGCCCTTCTCTTTATTTTGAAATACAAGTTCTTTGTTGGCATTTACCAATTCGGTAATATCACTGTCTACACTAGCAATGCCTATAATTTTTCCTTTATCATCTTTAACAGGTGAAAAATAAAGTGATATGTTAATGATTTCGCCATTCTTTTTAATTCTTTTAGTTTGATGGTGACGAATTACCTCTCCATTAACAATTCGTTTTGTTAATTCTTTTAGCTCGTTTGAGTAATTTGGAGGAATCAGTAAACTAATATTTTTGCCAATTATTTCACTGTTCCGGTATCCGTACATTTTTTCAGCCCCGTGATTCCAAGAAGTAATAATGTCATCCAGCGTTCTTACCTTTATTGCTAGGTCTGACGAGTTAATGATTTGCGAAGAAAGTGTTCCGCTTTTTTCGTATTCCGCTAACTTGTCGAAATCTGCTTTTTGATCTGCTGTTTTTGTTGGCATTAAGTTTAAAATTAGTATTTAATTTTAGGTAAACTATGCATTCATTTTGTAGGTATTCTTTTCACTATCGGGTAATGGAGTATTGCCAATTTCTTCAAGAGGACTGCGACTTCTGTTTTTCAATTGCTTAAATTGCGAAGGAGAAAGCCCGGTTATTTTTTTAAATTGATTGGATAAATGCGCTACGCTGCTGTAATTCATTTTATATGAAATTTCAGTTAGATTAAGTTCGTCATACAACATCAATTCTTTTATTCGTTCTATCTTATGAACTATTATAAATTGCTGTATGGTTATGCCTTTTACTTCCGAAAAAATATTAGCCAAATAAGTATAATCATGATTTAATTTTTCACTAATAAAATCCGAATAATTTACCTTAGGAACTTCATCGGAATGATGAATCATTTCTATAATTACGTTTTGTACCCTTTCAATCAACACAGCTCTTTTATCATCCATCAGTTCAAGACCTGACAGCCGAAGCCCATAATTTAATACCCTTCGTTGCTCTTCCGAAATATTTTCCATTATCTCGACTTCACCTAAATCAACGACGATAAAATGTAAGCCGAGTTTTTTCAACTCTTCTTTCACTGCCATTTTGCAGCGAGTACTAACCATGTATTTTATATAAAGTTTCAACTAAATATTATTTTACTGAGATAAGCAAAGATGGAACTCTGAATGCAGATTTTTGTTATACAAATTATATTTGGACTTACATAAATCACACTTTTTAATTAGGATTAAAAAGGTAAGGTCTAATTAAAAATCTAAAATTTTCAAACAGAATATTTTTGTAAATGTAAGTTTAATAAATGAATATAATAAAAAACGAATCAAAATTTCAAAATTCAATGCCATTCGTTTTCCTAGATAGTTTGGCATTTAAAACAATGACCCCACTTGTGTAATAGAAAGGTTTATTCATGCAAATTGATAATTATATTCTCAAATCCTAAAACCGGAAGAAGTTCTTTTGAGTGTGTGAATTTTACAATTTACCTTTAAAGTTTTGTAAAAATTGCGGTTTCTAAATTCCTTAACTTTGTAAAAAATAATAAATCTAAGCAACTTAGAATGAAAAGAAAAGAAAGTTCAGTTACTTCATTAACATTTTTTCTGCTAGCCAATTGAGGATTTTAAACTTCATCTTGTTGTGTTTCTCTGTTATTTTTTTAACATTCTGCGCTCAACCTGAAACTGATAAATCGCCTACACCAAAGAACGTTAAAGAGGTTTCAGTTAGAGATGCGCCCCCCAAAGTACCTATCCGTTTTTTTTTGGCATCAACTAAAAAGGATTCTGGCTTCCGCATTAATCAAAATACATCCGACGATACTTTAAATGTACTTTTGTTTCTTAATAGGGTTGACAAGAAACATTTACTCAAGCTAGATTCATTCGTGTATCCAGAAATCATTGTTTCTGATTTTAGAGTTTATTCGTCTTTCCCTCAAAATGTTTCTGTGCTTGATTCAGTTAAAAAAATAATTTTCTTCTCATACTGGTTTCAATCTTTTGCTGTATACGAAAACGGTAAGCTTCAACGAGTTGGTCCAATTAGTATGGGCAAAAAATCTACACCCACGCCCACCGGACTTTTTCATACCAACTGGAAATCGAAAAGCACAGTAAGTACGATAAATGATGAATGGGTTATGAACTGGTATTTTAACTTGGAAAATAAACTAGGGGTATCCATGCACGAATTCGAACTACCTGGCTATCCAGCCTCACATGCATGCATACGGCTTTTGCAGGCCGATGCTTTTTGGTTTTATTATTGGGCTGACTCTTGGAAGTTGGAAAGCAGTACTAAAATAAAATCATTGGGTACACCTGTTATAATTTATGGTGAGTATCCCTTTGGGCAAATTAAACCCTGGAGGAGAATCATAAACAATTCATTACAGGTAAATGTGGAGGAAGAAATTGAACGAGAGATAAAGAACTTTATTCCTTTAATTCTTGAACGGCAAACGTCTCTCGATTCACTATCAGTAAAATGATGTAAGCTTTCGCTTTTTAGAAATAAGTTTAAATTTAGCCAATTTGGCAACATATCAACGCTCAAGGTTGCAGGCAATTTAGGTAGCGATTAGGAGGTATTCTAATGCGAATTGGCCTCACACCTATTTGAATGTATAAACCTTTTTAATCTATTGAGTAGTTATCACTTTTACTTTCTTTTTAGGCTCACATCTTTCTTTTTTCTAAGGAGTAAAAGTTATGCAGGTAGCATCTTAAACTTATCTTATGGCACTCAGATGTGATTTATGTAAGTCATTCATTGTATCATGTAAGTTTGAAAAATAAAAGTAGAAGTAGTTTTGTAGCATTAATTATTAAAAATGAAAATTATGAAAAAAAACAATTTGAATAGGACGTCATTCGCCTTCTGTACACTATTTGCAATAACGGTTGTCATCAATGGTTCTGCATTTGCACAAAGTCCCCCAAACTTAAATCTTGGCACTGCGGCTCGTTTTGCAATTTTAGCAGGGGCTGGTGTTACTAATACCGGTCTTACCGTTATTAATGGGAATCTTGGAACCTACCCTACAGCTTCTATTACAGGATTTGGACCCGGCACTGTAAATGGAACTATACATGCGGCTGATGCTGTGGCCATCCTAGCAAAAGCAGACTTAGATTCTGCTTATAACAATTTACAAGGAAGAACGGGTGGAAGCAGCCTTCCTGCCGACATTAAATTACTGACTTTTACGCCAGGACTTTACACGAATGCTAGTTCGGTTATTTTATCTACAGACAGTGTTGTTCTTGATGCACAGGGTAATGCCAACGGAGTCTTTATCTTTCAGATGGGATCTACCCTTACAACCATTTCTGGAACCAAAGTTGTTTTAAAAGGAGGAGCACAATCCAGAAATATTTATTGGTTGGTTGGAACTTCGGCAACTCTCGGAACTCATTCTGTTTTTTATGGCAGCATCCTCGCCGACCAAGCAATAACTATCGCACATGCTGCGAGGCTTTATGGAAGAGCTTTGGCTAGAGTCGCATCTGTTACTTTAGATTCAAATATTATTAACAATCCAGATACCACAAATACTAATTGTGGGGCTGGACTTCCTTCAGGAACCAATGTGGTAACTTCAAACGTTATAACCATAAATACTCAAACCAAGATGAATGCTTTTTTTAGCACGGTTATCGGTATCAATTATGGCAAAAAATGGACTAAAGTTATTGGAAGCTTAATTCTTGATGGCGGCAGTTATAACGATCCAATCACTAATTTTTGTAACTTAACTGCACTCAAAGAAATTACCGGCACGCTCGTATTAAATAATTTCAACAAGGCTGGAAACCCAACTAACCTTTCACAACTTTCAGGCTTTACAACATGCGGATGCAACCTTAATATTCATGATAATCCCAAGTTTACTTCTGTAGAATTGCCAGGTTTGAAAACAGTTGGCTGTTCATTTTATATTCAAAACCATGCAAATTTAAAATCTGTTTATTTTCCATGGGTAAAGAGCATTAGAGGCGACCGCATTTTGATTACGAATAATCCAATCGTTGAATCTATAAAAATATCTAACTTATCGCCTACATTTCGTTTTATTGGAAGGAGCAGTACTGTTTATTTAGAAGATAATGGGAGTGGAACATCCAAGCCTTTGACCATTGATATGAATAAAATAAGTTATATCAACGGACCATTTACGTTTAAAAATAACAAAAATTCGGGGGTAACTAACTTGGATTATATTTTTGCTGGTCTCGATACTATTAGAGGAGCGATGACGGTTGTAAATAATACATATTTATCCTCATGTTGTGTTGTAGCAAGCACCATGGTTTTAGGTACGAGAACTATTAGCGGTAATACTGGAAACTGTTTAAACACAAATGCGATAATATCTAATTGCGGAACTTTACATAAAAGGTCAGATAACACTGCACAAGTTGCTGAGGTAATGGATGGTATTCAGTTCAATGTTTATCCAAATCCGAATAATGGAACATTCGGTGTAGATGTATTAACTTCTGAAGTAGGCACCTTAAAATTAACTTTGATTGATTTGATGGGTCGTACCTTATTAACCCAAAACCAAACCGTATCAGGAGCAGTAAATATTCCTGTAAACATGGAGTTGTTAACGGCAGGCCAATATATATTAAGGGCTGAAATGAATGGATTTGTTTCTGTGAAAAGGGTTATGCTTATAAAATAATTCACCTAAAATTAAATTATTTCCTTATCGGTTGGTGGGCACACCAACCGATAAGGAAACATGAGCCATCTGAACTTCAGATGGCTTATTTTATTTTCATCGCCATTGCCAGCTTTGCCAGCAATGTTCAAGTAGGATGACGAAGTTTATATTTCGTTTTGGCTGTGTAAACACTAACCTAGAGGGAATCAATTGTCGTTGACGAGGACGCGTAAAGGATTGTAACGAAAAGCCCACAATGCAGCGCAGCGGAATGAGGGTTTGCAGTGAAAGCCTGACAGCTTTGACGCAGTGTTCGGGCCAGTGAATAGGCATGCGGCATTGCTGATACGCCCACCTTTGACCCAAATTAATCAATAGCAGATTAAAAGAATCGAACTACCTGATTTACATCGTTCATGTATTCAATATAGTTTTTTGCAAGAACTATTTGATTACCATGTTGATATTTTAAAAGTTGGGTTTAAAATAAGGTTTTTGTCGAGTTGAAACTGAGTTCAAAATCTCCTTGTAATTCCTTCCAAATTCTCGGCCCAAGTTACTTATATTTGCACTCTTTTTTTTGAATGGAAAACATCCGCAATTTTTGCATAATAGCCCACATTGATCACGGTAAGAGTACCCTTGCCGACCGACTTTTAGATACAACCAATACCATTACTTCTCGCGAAAAACAAGCCCAGGTTCTTGATGACATGGATATTGAACGCGAGCGCGGTATTACCATTAAGAGTCACGCCATTCAAATGGATTATACGCTTAATGGCAAAAAATATGTCTTAAATTTAATAGATACACCGGGTCACGTCGATTTTTCGTATGAGGTTTCTCGTTCCATTGCAGCTTGCGAAGGTGCTTTGTTAATTGTGGACGCATCGCAGGGAATTCAAGCTCAAACCATTTCAAATCTTTATTTGGCACTGAACAATGATTTAATCATTATACCGGTTTTAAATAAAATGGATTTGCCGGGTGCTATGCCTGAAGAAGTTAAGGATCAAATTTGCGACCTGATTATGTGTGAGCGCGACGAAATTATTCCCGCTAGCGGCAAAACAGGTTTGGGTGTTGAGGATATTTTGAAAGCAATTATAGACAGGGTACCTTCGCCAAAAGGCAACGTGAATGCGCCTTTGAAAGCTTTAATTTTTGATTCCGTGTTTAATTCCTTTCGTGGAATTATTGCCTATTTCAGAATACTCGATGGTTCATTGAAAAAAGGAGATAAAGTTAAATTTATGAATACCGGCAAGGAGTATTTTGCCGATGAAGTAGGGATTTTGCGATTGAAACCCGAGCCTCGCACTGAAGTATTTGCAGGAGATGTGGGTTATATTATTTCTGGAATTAAAGAAGCTAAGGAGGTAAAAGTAGGGGATACCCTTACAACCGTTTCTAACCCTTGCCAATTAGGTATACAGGGATTTGAGGATGTTAAGCCCATGGTATTTGCTGGTATTTATCCAGTGGAAACAGATGATTTTGAAGATTTGCGCGATTCGATGGGAAAATTGCAGTTGAACGATGCTTCCTTGGTATTTGAACCAGAATCCTCTGCGGCTTTGGGATTTGGATTTCGTTGTGGCTTTTTGGGTATGCTCCACATGGAAATTATTCAAGAGCGCTTAGAGCGTGAATTTGGCATGACCGTTATTACCACCGTGCCTAACGTCTCCTTTCACTGTTTTACCAAAAGGGGCGAAGAAATTGTGGTAAACAACCCGAGCGATTTGCCGGATCCATCGGTTATTGATTATATTGAAGAACCATATATCAATGCTCAGGTAATTACGAGTAGCGATTATATTGGCCCTGTAATTAGTTTGTGTATTAACAAACGAGGCGTGTTAAAAACCCAAAATTTCTTAACCACAAACCGTGTTGAGTTGGTGTTTGAAATGCCAATGGCCGAAGTGGTTTTTGATTTCTATGATAAACTAAAAACAATTTCCAAAGGTTATGCCTCGTTCGATTACCACCCGATAGGTTACCGTGAGTCGGATTTAATAAAGCTTGATATTTTGTTGAATGCAGAAGCTGTAGATGCCTTATCGTCTATTTTACACCGCTCAAAAGCTTACGAGTATGGTAAGAAAATTTGCGAAAAGTTGCGCGAGTTAATTCCGCGTCAAATGTTTGAAATACCTATACAGGCAGCTATTGGAGCCAAAGTAATTGCTCGCGAATCGATTCGTGCCATGCGCAAAGACGTAACAGCCAAATGTTATGGCGGCGATATCAGTCGTAAGCGAAAACTGTTAGAAAAACAGAAAGAAGGTAAAAAACGTATGAAACTTGTTGGTCGCGTCGAAATACCGCAGTCGGCATTTATGGCTGTATTGAAACTTGACAGTTAAAATTTATAATTTATCGAAACCAAAAACATTATTTAATTTCTTTTACTTGATTTGCCATTAACAATTAATAACAAATAAAATAAACATGAAAAAAACGTACATTTTAATTTTATGTCTTCTCTTTTCGGTATTTGCTGTAAAAGCCGATGAAGGCATGTGGCCGCTCACAATGCTAAAGCAACTCGAAAGTGAAATGCAGGCCAAAGGTTTAAAGCTTACAGCAGAAGATATTTACAGCATCAACAAATCGTGTGTTAAAGACGGGGTGCTTCGCTTAATGCAAAAAAATACCAACCGCATGTTTTGTACCGGTGAGTTAATTTCGAATGAAGGCTTATTTTTAACCAATCACCATTGTGGTTATGGTTCAATTCAGGAATTAAGCACTCCACAAGATAATATTCTAAAAAATGGCTTTTGGGCTCAAACTCGCGGTGGCGAAAGACTTGCCAAATTTAATATTGGAATTTTGGTTAAAGTGGAAGATGTTACGGATATAGTGCTTAAAGGCATTGCCGTTAACGCCGAAGAAAACCAAAGAAGCAAAGATGTAAGTGCTCAACTAGGCAAAGCCAAAGAAGAATTGGTTGCCCGTGAAAATCAAAAATATGTTGTTGAAATTATTCCGTTTTACAATGGAAATAAATTTTTGGCCATGTATTACGAAGTATTTAAAGATATTCGTTTGGTTGGTACCCCACCCGAAAATGTTGGAAAATTTGGTGGTGAAACCGACAACTGGATGTGGCCTCGTCATACTTGCGATTTTAGCATGTTTCGTATTTATGCAAACAAAGACAATAATCCTTCCGAATTTAGCAACGACAATAAACCATACACCCCAAAGCATTTCTTTCCAATTTCATTAAAGGGATCCAAACCTGGCGATTTCGCTATGATTATGGGTTATCCTGGACGTACTTCTCGCTATACTTACAGCGAAGGAATTAATTATTATGCAATCAAAGAGCGCCCTGCCCGTGTAAAAGTTCGTCGCGCTGTATTAGATATTTACGAAGAATCCATGCATGCCGATCCAAACATTAAATTGATGTATGCCGATAAATATGCCGGATTGAGCAATTATTGGAAAAAATTTATGGGAGAAGTTGATGGCCTAAAAAAACTTCAACTTTACGAGCGTCGCAAAGCTGTTGAGGTTGAAATGGCCGCTTGGATTAAAAATAATAAAAAGGAAGATGTTTATGGTGAAGTGTTTAATCTTTACAACGACGCCTTTTCTAAATTAAATCAATACGGATTATATCAAAGTTACTACTCCGATGGTTTGTTAAACTCACAGCCCCTTGCTTTGGCTACCGGGTTTATATCACTCGAAAAATTATTGGCCACCACACCGCAGGATGACGAAACAAAAAAGAAAGTAATAGAGTTTTCCAACGGTATGCTCAAAGGGACTGAAGAGCTATTTAAGGAGTTTTATACACCAATTGAAAAGAAGGTTTTAGCGCAGATTTTGCAATACCTTTATGAAGATATCGATCATGCACAATTACCAAAAGAATTGGTTGCCATGGTAGAAAAGAGCAAAAAAGATTACACTAAATTAGCCGAGATGCTTTTCAAAAAATCAATGTTTGTAGATCGTGCTAAATTGGATAAATTTTTAAATAAACCAACGTTAAAAGCATTGATGAAAGACCCTATTTACATCATTTCAAGCACATATACCAATAAAATGACAACGGATATGAAACCGGTTTTTGATGAAGTAAATTACAAATTAGGTCGCGCTAACCGCTTGTTCCAAAGCGCGATGACGGAAATGAATATTTCAAAAACCTACAGTCCTGATGCTAACGGCACCATGCGTTTAACCTACGGAACGGTAGAGCAATACGAAGCCCGCGATGCAGTTTCATACAAAGAATTTACAACAGCCGAAGGCGTGCTCGAAAAGTACAAACCGGGTGATATTGAATTTGATGCTCCGATTAAATTAATCGATTTGATGAAAAAGAAAGATTTCGGTCAGTATGCCGATGCGGAAGGCAATTTACACGCCTGTTTTTTAACCACCAACGATATAACCGGTGGAAATAGCGGAAGCCCTGTTATAAATGGCAATGGCGAATTAATTGGAACCGCTTTTGATGGCAATTGGGAAGCCATTAGCAGTGATTTTGCCTTTGAACCCGAATTACAACGTACCATTTCACTAGATATTCGTTACACCTTATTCATTGTTGATAAATACGCCGGCGCCGGTTATTTATTAAACGAGATGAAATTAATAAAATAACAATAGATTCATTTAACGGAAAGCGATGCTAGAATGAGTTTTTATTCGGCATCGCTTTTTTTTTAGGGCGTTTCCCTTCGGGGCAGGCTTTCTGTTACAATCTTTTTGCTCGTACCTCTCAAAAAGGATTTCCACGTCAATCCTTAACGCGGGCATTCTGAAAGGAAATAATTTGTGCGTTGATTTCTGTTTTTCCTTCCCTATCGCTTGCATCTTGCAAGTGATTTTGCTTTATGCCTCTGGCATGTAAACAGCAAAACTACGCATCCTGTTTCCTGAAGAATTAAAATATGGGGCTTCTTATTTCCGAAATAATATCAAATAGAATATTTACCGTTTTATTTATTTCCTTTTACATACTATTGGCTATTGACCATTGATTATTTGCCAATGGTCATTTCTTCCAAGCAGAGTCTCCCTTGTAAGGCTTGAGTAAAGAAAGAGGACTCGGCAGCTAAAGCAAGAAACAAATGCGTACCTAGTTGAAAATTCTTAGGCCTAATGGGTGATTGCGTGTCAAGCCTGCAATGACAAACTCGACAATGAATTATTCTATTTTTTTTCAGCCAAGTCACACTTTATTTGACCCCAGAAATCGTAACCGCCTAGTCCTATTCTACCGTATTTTCCATAACAAAAGAGACTCGGCGGCTAAAGTAAAAAGTTAATTTTTGAGCAAAAATTCAAATTTGGTTTAAATGTCTTTTAAGCAATGGATGCCGCGTGAGGGATTGCAGCGGTTATCCTTTTTGTGAGGCACGAACAAAAAGATAAGAGCGTAAAGCCCGGCCCTTTAGGGACACGCCCAAATTTAAAAACCTAAGCTCTAGGATTAATTCCAATTTACGAACCGAAAAGCCACAAAGCATCTTAAATTTGCGCGCGCTATTGAGCCAAAAATTATGCCTAGGCAACTCGAACTAATTCTAACTCCCGAGCAGGCTGCCGATGATGAAGCCATACAAGGTTGCGTTAAAAACTTACTCAGAGAAAAATTCGTTTATATCCATAAACGCAAGCAATCTATTGATGCGCGCCGACTGCCTGTAATAATTCGTTTAATGGTGGATGTTTATTTGGAAGGTGAATCCTTTGAATCGCCAATTTGGGAACCAGATTTTCCTAAAAGCGTTCCAAAGAAGTCGGTTGTAATTGCAGGTTTTGGTCCTGCTGGAATGTTTGCCGCCTTGCATTTATTGGAACAAGGCATTAAGCCAATTGTGATAGAACGGGGAAAACCGGTAAAAGATAGACGCAGGGATTTAGCCGTTTTAAACAGAGAAGGCATGGTAAATCCCGAATCGAATTACTGTTTTGGAGAAGGTGGAGCCGGCACCTACAGCGATGGCAAACTTTACACGCGAAGCAAAAAACGCGGCGATGTGCAAAAAGTATTGGAAATATTTGTATCACATGGCGCCGATCCACGCATCTTATTTGAAGCACATCCCCATATTGGAACCAATAAATTGCCTCAAATTGTAGAAAATATTAGGGAAACCATACTGCAAAACGGGGGGCAAATTCACTTTAATACCAAGCTTACCGATATAATAATTAAAAATAATCAAATTTCGGCAGTACGCCTTGCTTCAGGATTAGAAATTGCAACCGAAGAATTAATTCTTGCAACAGGCCACTCGGCTAGGGACATTTTTCAACTTTTAAAGGATAAACAAATTTATATTGAAACAAAACCGTTTGCCCTCGGCGTGCGAATAGAGCATCCTCAAGCGTTTATAGATTCCATACAATACAAATGCGAAAGTCGCGGTAAATTTTTACCTCCAGCTGCTTACAGTTTGGTTGAACAGGCCAATGGGCGTGGCGTTTTTTCGTTTTGTATGTGTCCCGGTGGAATTATAGCCCCTGCTGCTACCGCACCGGGTGAAATTGTTGTGAACGGTTGGTCGCCTTCTAAACGAAATGGCAAATACGCCAATTCGGGCATGGTGGTAAGTGTAAATCCTCTCGATTGGGAAGAATTTAATAAACATGGTGCTTTGGCGGCTCTTAAATACCAAGAAACGATTGAGCAAAAAGCGTATGCGGCGGTTGGCAAAAAATTAAGAGCGCCAGCGCAACGACTCGTTGATTTTATTCATAAAAAAACCAGTACATCGTTGCCCGACTGTTCTTATATACCGGGCGTTGAGTCTGCTATTTTAGATACTATTTTGCCTTCACAAATCGCAGATTCCCTTAGAACAGGATTGATTGGGATGGGTAAAAAGATGCGAGGTTATTTGCATCCAGAAGCTATTTTGGTGGGAGTAGAAAGCCGAACTTCATCGCCAGTTAAAATTCCACGCGATAAAGAAACCCTGCAGCATCCTGAAATTACTGGTTTATATCCATGTGGTGAAGGAGCAGGTTATGCCGGTGGTATTGTTTCGGCAGCATTAGACGGTATGGCTTGCGCCGAAAGAATTAAGTTATAGTCAAGCGTTTAACTCATTTTTTAAACGAAAATCATAATTTGGTTACGAAGCCAATAGGAAATTTCTGAAATAAACCAAAAATCAAGTTGCTGATTTGGATTGCGCTGACAAATTTTAAAAAATCAGGTAGATGAATTTTTAGGAATAACTTCAAATTATAAATGGGTTTGCACAGTCAGAAACAGTTTGATTTTTTTGGAAATTGGTTAGTATACCTTATATTACTATTCGATTTCTGAAAATAAAATAGTACTAATAGATACAAACACATTTTCCAACTCTGCACAAACTCAAGCTAGAATAAAACGCATTCAAAGAAAATATCAATTAATACTCAAATGTCGATTTTGACTTATAGTTTGGTTAAATTTGAGGAAACCTATAATTTTATACATAAAATATTATCGTTAAATGATTCGATTTTTTGTGTTTATTATTCTAAAACTGAAAGTAGTGAAAAAAAATAATATATTGACTGTTGGAAAATATCTTTAGGATAGATAGTGTTTGTTGATTCTAGATTAAATTTTGGTTATTGCGATAACAACCACCTTGATTCTACAATTACTAAAAATTTTCAAACACTATGGCTTAACTTTAAAAAATTTTCAACTAAAAATTCGCTTTATATTTTTCATACTTTCCAAAAAATTTGAATCCGATTTGCTTAACTTATAGCAAGTTGTGTGAAGCTATAAAAAGTGCAACATACTCTCAAGTCATTTTTAAGTATGCAATTTACTAGTTCGGTAGCCAAAGATAATTGCTATTAAAGCAAATTTAGTAGTTGGCTAGTTTTTGGTTTTGAAAGCTTATTTTTTTAAATTACACTTAATAGTATAATAATTAATAGACTTCAATTCGCTACCTGCCAAGTCTGTAATCGAAATGAGAAGTTGTTTAGAAGTTAGAAATATTGAACCCTAGGGGTATAAAAGTTGAAAGAATAAGTTTATGAACTTTATAATTGGCATAGGATTTTAGAATAACGCCAGATTGTAAAAGTAGATTCAAGAGATGGCCGGCTTGCGGGTTTTTAAAATTAATTCACCCAACATATTTTGAAATGATATTAAGACTTGTTAGCTTTGATATCGCCACCTTTTAAATCTACAAACGGCATAAGCGAATCGCTCTCATCTTCGGTTGAAAAATAGTCAAAAACCAATTTAGCCTTCGACTTACCAAGAAGAGCTTCCAAATTCGGCAAGCTGGCTTCCCTAATATTTTTCACGCTTTTGTAAGTTTTTAAAAGTTGTTTAGAGGTTTCGGCACCAATTCCCTTAATTTGAGTAAGCTCAGTGCCCAAACTTCCTTTACTGCGACGGTTTCGATGTTGCGTGATGCCGAAACGATGGGCCTCATCGCGCAATTGTTGAATAATTTTTAAAGTCTCCGATTTCTTATCGATATACAAAGGCAGCGGATCTTCGGGGTAATATAATTCCTCTAAACGCTTGGCAATACCAATTACTGCAAATTTACCATACACACCTACTTCTTTTAAGGCTTCAATGGCAGCACTTAATTGACCTTTTCCGCCATCAATGATAATTAAATCAGGCAAGGGTTCGTTTTCTTCAAGCAATCGTTTGTAACGCCTGCCAATTACTTCGCGCATGGTTGCAAAATCATCAGGGCCGATGACGGTTTTTACATTAAATATACGGTAATCCTTTTTGGAAGGTTTTCCATCACGAAAAACGACACAGGCCGAAACCGGAAAACTACCCTGAATATTCGAGTTGTCAAAACATTCAATATACTTAGGCTGCACTTTTAATTTTAAGTCTTGTTGCATTTGCTGCATGAGACGGTTGATGCGAAGTTCCGGGTCGGTTTTGTCGTACTGATCCAGCTTTTCCTTTTTAAAATGCAAAAGGTTGGCCATACTTATTTCTAAAAGTTTTAACCGATCGCCGGCTTTGGGTAGGGTAAATTTAAGACCGGCGTCCTTGATATTGGTTTCTATAGGAACTATTATTTCTGTAGCATTACTTCCATAGCGATCTCGCATTTCCACAATGGCTAATTCTAAAATTTCAGCATCCGATTCGTCCAAAACCTTTCTGTATTCAATAGTTTGGGTTTTGATAATCATACCATTGGCAATTTTCAGGTAATTAACAAAGGCCAATTGCTGCGAAGTGCTGATAGTAAAAACATCCACGTCATTAATCGAATGACTTACCACCATGGTTCTTGCTTGAAAATTGCCCAACAATTCAAGTTTGTGTTTAAAATTGGCAGCTTCTTCAAATTTTAACTCATCCGAAGCTTTTTGCATCATCTGTTTTAGTTGATTCTTCACTTCACCCAAATTGCCACGAAGAATATTTCGGATGCTTTTAATGGAGTCCATATATTCTTTTTCAGTTTCAAAGCCTTCGCAGGCTCCTCGGCAATTGCCAATTTGATATTCTAGACAAACCTTGAATTTGCCCGAATCGATATTTTTTTCACTCAACACATAATTACAAGTTCGGGTGGGGTAAAGCTTTTTCAGCAGATCCAACACAATGTACATAATGCGGGGAGAAGAATAGGGGCCAAAGTATTCGGAACCGTCTTTTATTGGATTGCGCATGGCATATACCTTCGGAAATCTTTCTGCGGTAATACGAATTACCGGAAATGATTTATCGTCCTTAAGGGCAATATTGTAACGCGGCCTAAATTCTTTTATTAATGCGTTTTCGAGTAATAAAGCATCAATTTCTGTAGAAACTACGGTAAAATCAATCGTCCTAATTTTAGAAACTAAAACTTCCGTTTTACGATTCTCGTAAATTTGTTTGTTAAAATAACTGCTGACCCTTTTTTTTAAATTTTTGGCTTTGCCGATATAAATAATAGTACCAATATCATCAAAGTACTTATAAATTCCTGGTTTTTCAGGAAGTTTGGCAATAATACTTTTGAGAGGGGTTTCCAATATTGTGAGGGTATATGCAGACTAAAAATCTGAAAACGAAAATACGTTAAAGCTGATAATTAGTCGAACTTAGGATAGACAAAAGGCTTGATAAAAAACTGATAACTTAAATAGTCATGATATCTTTTTCTTTTTCTATTACTAAGTCATCCACCTTTTTTATGTAGGAATCTACTAATTTCTGGATATCAGCCTCAGCGTCTTTGGTTAAATCTTCACTTAATCCGTCTTTTTGAAGCTTTTTAACTTTTTCGATGGCATCGCGTCTAAAATTACGTATAGACACTTTAGAACCTTCGGCTTCTTGTTTAACTTGCTTAACTAAGCCAATACGGCGTTCTTCGGTAAGCATTGGAACGGCAATCATTATAACAGCTCCGTCGTTCATGGGGTTTAAACCAAGATTGGCTGCCATTATTGCCTTTTCAACTACCGGAATCATCGACTTTTCCCATGGCTGCACAATAAGTGTTCGTGCATCGGGCGTATTAACGTTGGCAATTTGATTTAGCGGAACATTAGATCCGTAATATTCAACCATCACACCATCCAAAACCGAAGGCATAGCCTTGCCAGCTCTTAATCTTGAAAACTCAATTCGGGTGTGTTCTATGGATTTTTCCATATTTTCTCGGGTAGTGTCGATAATAGTTTTCAGTTCGCTCATTATTTCAAAAATTTTCGCAAAAATAATTACAATTTGTTTATGGGTTGGTCAGAGATATTTTTTTTTAAGAAATCTTATTTTATATTGGCAATAGGAGTAGAACGCTTAAAATGAATAAAAATTTTGTTTTAATAATTGAGTTGTACACTTAGTAAACCTAAAATAAGTACCAAAAATAGCAAGTTTTTAAACCAGTCGTTGCCCTTTTCATCTTGAAAAAAACCAGTAGCAAATACCGTTATCGGAACAACCAATAAAGCCGTATTATACCAAAGATTTAATTTTTGAAACAAAACGACCAAAACGCCTACAATCCAAAATAAGATGAATATTCCGCTAAAGCGGCGAACCTTATTACTGATTTTAGTTCCACTGAATTGGAAATGAAAATAAGAAACAGCAGAAATTAGTATAAGTAGAATTAATAGCAGGTAAAATCGCTCCTGCCAATGACTAAAACTAATTTCAATATTGAGGGGTGTAAAGTTGTAAAATAAGGAGTATTGATCAAAATGTCCGCTTAAGTAATAAATACCAGCTGTGATGGTTAAAACCATCACCACCGATAAGGCAGTTATCAGAACGCTATTTAGGTTATACGAATAAATAATAAGTACTCCAATTATTACAAAAGGAATATAAAACAAAGCTTCCTTGCTAAATAAAATTGATAAGCCGAGCAAGGTTCCAATATCCAAAAACAAGGTGCCCGGATTTTTGCCCGAATCTTGTAAGCGCAGCATGCGTTCAATAATTAAAATTAGGAAAAAGTTTAAAAATGAAGCCGGATTGAGGTAAAATTGTTCATTGTAAACAACCGCAAGTAACATATAAAGAACAAACGGAAAAAATGACCGCTCTTTAATGACCTTGTGGTAATTGAGAAAAAAACTAAGTAAAATGCCTTGCAGCATCACAAATAGCAGGCCTAAAATAATATCCAAAAATTGAATGGTTTCAATGGATTTTTTTAAACTCGCAAATAAAGGGGTATAGGTAACTTGAGGGAAATCAGGAACTTCCTCGAAAAATATTTTGGAAAACACCAAAACAATCAACCCTATTATTATGCCTCCAAGGCCTCTGTACCTAATTAACTGAATCATTACTTAAAAGTAACTTTTAACAGGGCAAACTTACGGTCTTTTAAAACAGGAACAATAACTTTGTCCACGGAAATTTGTTTACCTTCGGAAGGAATAATAAAAGCACTCATTTCATCTCCTTTTGCAATCACTTTAATTTCGCGTTTACCGCCGGGCGTAAAGGTGGCCAAAACAATATCACCGGAAGTAGCAATAGGATCGTTAAAAATAATATTAATGGCATTTTCAGTTGCTGAAATAAATATGGAACCTAGCACGCCTCCATCGTTAACTGTGGTTTGATTTTTTGAAATCCAACTTTCCCAAACTAATGCACCGCTGCTATCAAAATTACGGAGCAGAACATTTTCGAAGTTATAAATATTTCTTCCTTGGGTTGATGGAACCCCGTTAATCATCATAATATCCTGATCTTTTTGAATAAAAGCGTTCTCACTGATTTTTAAAAAACCACCATCAGAGCGACTTATAATCCTTAAAGCTTGATAAGTAAAGGGAATATAACCTCTTTGAGAGCCGGATTCGCCTTGAAGTTCTTTTAAAATTGCTGAAGAAAAAGGATGCTTTTCGAAAATTAAACTATCTTTTTTAATCCGTCTCCACTCTAGGTTAAAATCCCCTTCATAACCTTTTTCAGAATTAGACGAATAGTAACCGGTTAATCCTTTTTTATCCTTAACAGAATTATAAAACAAAACTGGGTTTTGGAGTTGAAAACTGGTATCACTAAATGTTCGAATTAAATTAGAATCACCATTTTCTTCCACCAAAGCAAATTGAACTTTTTCCTTTAAGCTTTTTCTTGGTGTTAACAAAAAAGTATAGTCCAAATTTGCATCAAATATTAATTCTTTTAAAGCTTCAATGTTGAAAGTTGTTTTGAGATTAAAGTCCCCCTTTTTTAAAATATGGAGTCCATTATCAATTACTAAGTATTTAAAATGCAGGCTTTTCGGAGCTGAAATTTCGTAGTTGAATAAAAGATACTTTGTATGATCGGACGATACTCTTACCATAAACTCGGGTTCTTTGCCCCATTCGGCTGATTTTACTTGCATAAGATTGATTTCGGGCAAAAAGGTTTCAAAAACTTCATTTAAACCATTGGCCATAATGAAATAGTTACCGGTTTTTTTATCGAATACTTGACGAAGAATTAACAATCCACTTTCGTTTAAATCTGCAAAAAGAATTCTGGTATTTTTAAGCATGAAACTTTTGCTGTTCTCAAGACCGAGATTATTTCGATAGCGTTCCATAACCACAAACTTTGAAAGCATTTTGTTGCGATGTCTAAAAACAAAAATTCCGGATTCATCTTCGCCAATTATAGTAGTATATATTGAATTACCGCGTAACTTTTGAGTATTGCTCCAGTCTAAAATTTGGGCTTGGGTGCTAAACCTTAATACCAATAAAAACAATACGAAGCATTTCGACATACCGGTATGAATCATGATTTTATTTTTGAGCTGAATTGGTTTCTGAATTTAAATGGTTAATTATTCTGAAAAAGATATCGAATTTCTCTTAGCTTTCCATCGCTGGGTTCAACTTCAAAAATACAAGAAACGGCGGTGTTTAGGGAGATAAAGTTTTAAAGCTATAAATAAGCAAAATATCATAAGCGTTGATATCGGTTAGATTGATATTGGATATTTAGCCCAAATTTTTAATTCGACTTTTGGGTTGAACATTTCCAAAAGCATTTTGCGTTTTAAACTTAAAAATTCTTTCGCAAAAAAAATATATTCGACTTACAAGGGTTACACGTCCCACTTAGGCAGATAAATTAAAGGTACAACTAGTGTTAATATTCTCTTTACCGCCTTGTATTGAATGTACACTCAACTTTTTCATAAGGCTATCATTAATCAAGGATTGCTTAAAAAAAACAATACCCCAAAAGTCGCAAACATTATTTCAGATAAAAAATTTGGTTCAGAAAGCTAAAAATCAAGTTTTTCAGTAATCGCCTTAGAGATTTTCATAGCCACATTGCAGAATTCCCCCCTTCCCCCCAGACGGGCGGTAAGGTATTTCCCAGAAATCATTTGCCTAAATTTTTAGAATAGAATAATTTTCGGTCGAAAAAACCTTGAGTATTATTTTACGAGAATGTTTGATGAAAGTTGAGGCTACCA
>Ga0209181_10000947_pt1 | contig 52270 bp, 45 predicted proteins | sample MAT05_FD_187208 | JGI IMG/M metagenome (GOLD analysis project Ga0209181, IMG submission 187208) | Freshwater microbial communities from Lake Fryxell liftoff mats and glacier meltwater in Antarctica - MAT-05 (SPAdes) (version 2) | ecosystem: Environmental > Aquatic > Freshwater > Ice > Liftoff... | reverse complement strand
ACGGAGGACGGAGGGCGGAGGACGGAGGACGGAGGGTGGGGGGTGGGGATGTGCGACCTTCTGGGCCGACCTGCTTGCGGCCCATGAGCCCGGAAGGATTCCGGGGGGGAGACGCCCGCCGCTAAGGACGCGGGGCGGGCGGGTCGGTGTCGTCGCGATCCGGGCCGAGGCGGTTGCGGAGTACATTGAGGCCCGCGGTAGCGAGTTCTTCGCCGACCTCGGCGATGTCGGCGGTTTGTTTGCGCAAGTTGCGAAGGGATTTAGCGGCGAACTGGGTGATGCGGCGGGGGGTGAACATGAGTTCGGCGACGGCGGCGACGCCGAGGACGGGATTGAATTCACGCATGGTGCGCATGACACGGACGAGTTCGGAGAGGGGGCGTTCCTCGGGTTCTCGCATGGGTTGGAGCAGGTGGGTGGCAAGCAGGCAGAGGGCTAGGGAGCCGACGAACACGACATGGAATCGGAGGATGGGTTGGCCGAGGAATTCGCCGAGAGCATGGGGAAGGTGGGCGAGCAATTGGGCGCCGATGAGGGGGCCGAGAGCGGTGAGGAGACTGGTGACGGCCAGGAAGACGGAGATGTAGGGGGCTTTGCTGCGGGCGGGGATCATCTTCACCATGAGATTGAACTGGCAGAGTTGGAAACCCGCGGTGACGGCGCCGACGAGAAAGTAATTGAGGTAGAGATGCACGTGATGGGCGGGGCCGGCGAAGAGCCAGGCAGGTAGGGCGCTGGCGACCCAGAGGAAGGCGCAGGCGAGCATGACGGGTTTGCTTCCGAACCGGTCGCTGAGCACACCCCAGGTGGGGAGTGCCAACAGCCCGCCGAGGCTGGCGAGGGTCGTGAATACCGTGAGGTCGCGGATGGTGAGGGGGAGTTCGCGCAGGACAAAGACGCTGTAGAACGGCATCCCGATGTTGAGAGCGAGGCCCCAGAACCCAATGAAGGCGACGAGCCAGAGGTAGTCGCGACTTCGAAAGACTGCGAGATAGTCGCCAATTCGGTCGGGTTGCTGCTGCGGAACCATGACCTGGGGCGGGAACTTCATGCGGAGCAGAAAGAACAGTCCGATGAATCGCATGATGCCGCCGGCGGCGAAGATTCCAGCAAAGGCCTTCAGCGAATTCTGGTAGTGCTCGGCCACGATGCCGGCGGCGAGAACCACCACGAGCGTCCAGAAACCGAAGATCATGTTACGTCGGCCGAAATAGCGGCCGCGGATATGGATGGGGACCAGTTCGCCCGTTGCGGCGGACCAGGCGACCGAGGCGACGCTGTTGGCGAGGGTGGCAACCACGACCACGGCGGCGAAGACCCAGTCGCGATGTGTGCCGAGGACGGGTAAGGCGAGCAAGGAGAACCACGGCAGTGCATTGAACCAGAACCCGAGGACAATGATGCGGTGGAGCGAAAGCCGGCGACGGAGAACCCAATAGATCGGGGGCTGGACGGCGTTACAAAGATGGTGAATGGCGGCCAGCCAGCCAATGGCGGCAGAACCCCAGCCGAGTCCCGCCACAGCGAAGCCGACGATGAACGGGAACTGGGTCAGCGTGAGATTCAACATCGGCACGCTGAAGCACGATTCGATCGTGCAGTATTTCAGGGAGAGGAGGAGATCGCGTTTGCGCAGGTGATTCATCGCGCGGGCGAGAGCCTGCGGTTCCAGGCGGCTGGGGCAAGCGTGAACCCGGGCTGTTGCCGGCGCCTCCGCCTCAGACAGAGGCTCTCAGCGTTCGTACCACTTGGGGATGCTGACCAGGGGGGATTCCACCGGACCCAACGCGGCCTTCCGTAACAGGTTGCGGGTGTGGAATCGGGCCGAGCGCCCCAGCCAGCGCCAGCGCATGCTCCGCCGACGCGCATCTCGGCAGGCCAGTTGGCCCGCATAGTTGCGGAAGCGCTGGATGGGCCAATCAAACAGCGCCAGCCGATCCAACGCGTCGTCGAGCTTCCGACGGTGCTCATCTTCTCCCGAGTCGGGAAGGAGATGGAATTGCCGGAAGGTCTCACCGCTGGTGTCCCACAGGTCCGGTTGCCATTTCGGTGTACCCGGGAATGGCGTGATGGGGACGAAAAGCGCTCAGTCGAGTCCCAGATCGATGGCTTCGGATCGCAGCCAGGCACTCTGTCCAATGTGGAGGTTTTCGCGAGGGCGCCGCCGAGGACATGTCCCCGCTTTCCCTTCGCCGTTAAACGGTTGGTTCAGGAGGAGGAAACGGCTCGGAGGGGGAGTTCGGGTTGACGGCCGCCGAGGTCGCGTCGGAGGGCCGGGATTTCCTGGGTCACGACCTTTTGGAGGCGTCCGATTTGCATACCGAGGCCAAACGACACCGCAAGCCGGGCGAGGCCAAGGAGTTGGACCGCTCGCGCGGTTCGGGGGCGGATGGCGTCCCAGAGGGCGCGAAGATCGGCCCGATCGCGCAGGGTGAGTTCCCCTTCGCAGGCGTTGGCAAAGGCCTCGTCCAGCACGGCCGTATTGAGGCTTCTCCGAGTGAAACGGCGGGCCTGCCAGCGGCCCAGCCACCAAGCTCCGGCAATCGCGGCGGCTCCGATCAGGATCACCCACAGGCGAGTGGTCCACTCAGGGGCGGGCCAGGCGAACCAGGCGGCGACACCGGCGAGCAGTGTCGTCACGGCGAGGGCCGCCAACCATTGGAGGCGCATGCGCAGGTAGGTCTGGCCGAGTTCACGGCAGACCCGGGCATGGAGCAGGATTTCGCGGCCCCGTTGGAGCAGTTCCGAAACCAGATTGTCGGCCCGTCGGGCCGGAGTTCGGCGGATTTCCTCCAGGACTTGAATGCGCGCGGCGTCGAATTCGGCGAGGGGCAGGACTCCCTTCGCTCGATGGGGCGCGCCTTCCTCGGCCGGGAGGTAGCAGAGCGCGATGTGCGGGATGTCCTTCGTCGGAATCGCCTTCGCGAGGTTCCAGCACAGTGTTCCGTACGTGCGGGCAAGGTCCGGGAAACTGTCGAACTGGTCGACCTTGTTCAGGATCAACAGGAGCTTGTGGCTCAGGCCCGCTAGGGTTTCGGTGAGCACCGAAACCGATTCCGCGGTGGTCCCGGGCTTGTCGGGGTCGAAGAAGAACAGGATCAGATCGGCGCGCTCGGCGAAGGTGCGGACGGCGGCCGGGAATTCGTAACCACGGGTGTTCACGGCCCCCATCGCGTCGATCATTCCGGGACTGTCGACCAAGGTGACCTCGCGGAGCAGATCGTGGGGAATGGATTTGAGCCGGAGTTTGGAGGTGAAAGCAGGACCGAGATGGGCGAGATCGCCGAAATCCAATCGGGGATGGGACGTCGCGGTGGGGCCGTCGGCGGTGGCTTTTTGGCTGCCCCAGGTGAGGACGGTGAAGCCGTCGTCGGTGGGGGCAAGGCCCGTGGCCTGAACGGGTTGGCCCAGAAGGAAGTTGATGAACGACGACTTTCCGGAGGAATGATTGCCGAGGAAGAGGACGACAGGGGTGGAGGCGCTGTTCTTGGGCCAATGGGCGATGTCGAAGGCGAGCCGTTTCGCGAGCGGCGCGAGGACGCGCTCGTGCAGATCGGCGGCGGTTTGTTCCGGGGTACTCATAGCCGTGGGGGAACGGTAGGGGTCGGAAGGGTGCTTGGCGATGCCGACGACGGCCACTGCACCGAGCGAAGCAGCCGACATGGACAGGCGTCGAGCCTGACCGATTCCTTACTTGTGAGCCTTTCTCAGGTTCCCTACCATCCGGCAATGAAAGCCACCCTTACCAGCAAAGGGCAGATCACCATTCCGGTGGCGATTCGAGAGCGCTTGGGGTTGAAGCCGGGACAGGTTCTCGACTTCGACCCGGACGCGCCGTTTCTCAAGGCGGTGCCGGTCTTCGATGAAGAAGAGATGAGGTCGGTCATCGGCTGTGCGAAGGGACAGCTTGGTCGGAGTTCTGCGCAATGGATTCTTGAATCGCGCGGGCCCGTCGATGTGCCAAATCCGTCGAAAACGAAGTGAAGACCGCCATCGACAGCTCGGCGTTGCTGGCCATTTTCAATGGCGAACCCGATGCGAACGTCTGGCTTGAGATCCTGATCCGGGCTCGTGCCGAGGGGAGATTGGTCGTCTGCGACGTGGTCTATGCGGAACTGGCGCCGGCCTTTGCGGACGAAGCGGGGCTGCGGACTCAACTGGATCGGTTGGGGATTGGCTTCGAGCCGGTGTCACCGGCCGCAGCGTTTCGAGCGGGAACGCTGTTTCGGACCTATCGGGAAGCTGGCGGAAAGCGTGAGTTGATGATCCCCGACTTTCTCATTGCAGCCCATGCGGGCGTCGACGCGGACCGGCTCGTGGCGGCGGATCGTGGGTATTTGCGCCGGTACTTCGCCGACCTGCCGTTGCTGCGGCCGTGAACTGGGGATGGAAGCCGGATGCCAGGGAGGCGGGGTTACTGCAAGGGAGAGTTTCGCCGAGTGGTTCAGTGGAAGTGCGAAGGCTGCGCCCCCATTCCTTCCGTGTGTTCCGTCCTTTCCGTGGTTGAAACCGCCTTTCGAGGCGAGGCGACCGTGGAGGACGGGCACGACGGAGAGTGCCCCTCCTGGGAATGGACGGTTCATGAACGGTCAGATGAAGCTCGCGGTGGGGCTTGGACGACGCTGGAATTCGGGGGTGCGGAATCGGAAGGAAGAAGGGTCTGAGCCCGTGGTGGCTATCGGACGGAAAGCGGTCCGACCGACGTCGGAGATCGATTTCTGGCGCGTGCGTGCCGGGCGGGCGGTGGAGGCAGGCGGAACTCCGGCGTTGGTGTTTGCTGCCGAACCGCTGGTGGAACAAGGGCGGCGGCTGGGGCTGGCGTTTGAAGGGCTGCCGGTTCGACAGTGGTGGTCGTTCAAGACACTTCCGCTTCGATCGGCGGTCCGCGAATGGCGATCCTTGGGGCATGGAGTGGAGGTGGTTTCTGAGTTTGAACTGCGGGCCGTATTAGCGATGGGGGTTCCGCCGAAGGACATCCTGGTGAACGGTCCGGCGAAGCACACCTGGCTTCCACAGCATGGCGTTTCGGAGCTTCGGGTGAATTTTGATTCGCTGACTGAAATCCGGACTTTGTCGGGAGTGGCCGCGAAGAACGGGTGGGCGGTGGGATTGCGGCTGAACACGGCCTCCGAAGAGAACTTCGAATACCCTGGGGTGCGAACGCAGTTCGGCCTGCTCCCGCATGAGATCGCACCGGCACTGAAGGCGTTGGCCCGGTTGGGGCTTCAGCCGGAAGTGCTGCATTTCCACCTGCGGACGAACGTGGCGGAGGCACGCTGTTATCGGGAAGCGGCGTGGGAAGCCTTGGAATGGGCGGTTGCGGCGGGGTGGCGTCCTCGGGTGTTGGATATCGGTGGTGGCCTTCCACCGGAGCGCGTGCTGACCCGGAAGGGCTCGCCTTTGGACGCCGGGTTTTCGTTGGCTAGCCTTCGGGAAGCCTTGATCGGGGTTCGCTCGAAGCACCGGTTCCTGGAGGAAATCTGGATGGAGAACGGGCGCTGGGTGACGGCGTCGGCGGGCGTGCTGGTGGTGCGGGTTCTCGATGTGAAAGAAGGACGCGGGGCGCGGACGCTGATCTGCGATGGGGGCCGGACGCTTCAGGCGATGGTGGCGACCTGGGAACGTCACGCGCTGTTTCCGGTGGCACGGCGGCGGGGGGGGCTTGTTAAGACGATCGTTTGCGGGCCCACGTGCATGGCGTTTGACAACCTCGGGATCCACGACCTTCCGTCGACGGTGGGGGTGGGGGATCTCCTGGTTTGGATGGACGCGGGGGCCTACCAGATGAGCTGGGAGACCCGGTTTTCCCATGGGCTCGGGGCGGTGGTGTGGACTCGGGGCGAGAAGGTGGAGGTGGTTCGACCCCGGGAGATGTTTGAAACGTGGTGGGCTGGGCGCTGATGAAGGAACCGGCATTGCGATGGAGAAAGGAGCACTTCCCAGGGGCCAGGTCAGGCAGGTTGGGCGAGCCCCGTTTCGTGGGAGAGCAGTTGGACGAGGGCCTGAAACGTGCTTTGGACGGACCTGGAGAGGGGGCGGTCGGGCCGCAGAGAAGCCGGTTGCACGCCGAGGACCCACGCCTTGGTGTGGCCGTTCGATTCGATCCTTTCGGCGAGCGGACCGAGGGAATGGACTTGGGGCCCCAAACGCTTGAATCGCGTCAGGATTTCCTCGGTCTGGAGGACCGTCACGGCGCCGGGGCGTCCTCCGAAGTCCACCGCTTCGATGAAGACGCCGACGGCGTCGTCACCCAGCCTGGGGTTGCCGATGCCGACCAGGCAGACGCGGCTGCCCAGGCAGGGGCGAAGTTGGTGGGGGAGGAGATTCATGGAGCGCGGGTTTTCCGGGGAGGAACACGTTGGTGCTGGGAGAACGAGGGTGATTGTTGCGGTAAGCGTGAGAAGCGTGCTCCCCCTTTTTTGGCTTCCGCCAACCGTTCTGTGCTGCGCGTGTTCCCGGCGCAGGGGTGGTGGTGGAGGACCCGATCATCCCGAAAGGATGATCGGGCGTTGCCGGAGGTCGAAGACCTCGGGAGCCGGGAGAGGCAGGAATGACCCTGAACGGGTCATAGAGCGGTGCTTGGTGGAGGGGAAGCGACGGTCCTGTCCTAGATCAGCGTGTTGACGGCCGGGGCGGCGGTGCTGCGGCGGGGGACGAGTTCGGCCCGGAGAACCCGGTGTTCGATCGGGCCGCCTTGCAGGAGCTTGTGCATCACCTCCATGGCGGCCAATCCAAGGCGGAACTTGGGTTCGCGGACGGTGGTCAGGGGGACGCGGGCGTTTTCGGCGCTCAGGATATTCCCGAAGCCGGCGATCGAGACGTCGTCCGGGACGCGGACGCCCTGCGAGAGCAATCCGTTGAGGGCACCGATGGCGACGAGGTCATTGACGCCCTGGAGGGCGGTGACACCGAGGCTTTCCCGGACCAGTTCCAATCCGGCCTGGAAACCATCCTCGACCGTGGAGCCGCACTGGAAAATGAGGCGGTCGTCGAGTTCGACGCTGGCGTCGCGGAGACCCCGGCGGTAGCCGTCGAGCCGGGCCTGGGCGGATGGCGAGACGGTTGGGCCCGAGAGGAACGCGATGCGCCGATGACCCAGGCCGAGCAAGTGCTGGGTGACCTCCCGGCTGGCGCCGACCTCGTCGGCGGCGACCCGGGAGAAATCGTCGCAGAACCGGGGAGCCGGTCCGAGAACGACGGTTGGAATCTTCAGTCGGACGAGTTCGGCGTAGATCCCGGGGGATTCTCCGAGGCGGGCGACGGGAATGACGAAGAGGCCTTCGATGCGGCGGGCGAGAAGGCGACGGAGGACGAGTTCTTCGCGTTCGGTTTTTTCGAGGGTGTGGGCGAGAAAGAGTTCAAAGCCAAGTTCGAAGGCCCGGTCTTCGAGGGCCATGATGAGGCGGGCGTAGACGGGATTGACGATGCCCGGAATCACGATGCCGAGCAGACGGGTGGCGCGCGTGCGGAGTCCGGCGGCGAGCGCATGGGGGACGTACCCCATTTCCTGCGCCAGTGCGCGGACGCGGGACTTGGTGGCACCGGAGATGTCCGGGGCGTCCCGCAGGACCTTGGACACCGTCATGATGGAGACCCCGGCACGTTCAGCGATGTCTTTGAGTCGGACCATGGAAAGGGTGGAGCCCGCGGTGAAGCGGGAAGCATGCCGTCAGGCGTGCGAACCGCTCCAGTGCAATTTCTGTCGGAGTGTCCTGAAAAACGAACTGCCACCGAGGCGAAGGAGCCGGATATCCTCCGGGGCGCGGCGGATGGTGACTTCATCCCCGACGCGAAGGTCGACGGCGACCTGGCCGTCGGCGGTGAGGTGGGTCTTCAGCTTTCCGGTGACGACCCGGACGACCACGGTGGACTCGAGGTCGACGATGATCGATCGGTTGGAAAGGGTGAGAGGGCAGATGGGGGTGATGGTGAAGACCCGGGCCGAGGGGCTGACGATGGCTCCACCGGCCGCGAGGGAATACGCGGTCGAGCCGGTGGCGGAACAGACGATCAATCCGTCGCACCGGTAGCGGGTCAATTCTTCGCCGTCGACGGCCACTTCCAGCTCGATCATTCGGGAGACGTGACCGCGGGTGAACACGAAGTCGTTGAGGGCTCGAAGGGTGGGGGCGCGGCGCTGGGGTGTCCGTTGTGCGGACATCAGGGCGCGGCTTTCGACCCGGTAATCACCGCCAACGATCTGATCGATGGCTTTGGGCAGTTCGGCGGCGGTGACACCCGCGAGGAACCCGAGACGTCCGACGTGAATGCCCAGGAGTGGGGTGGGGCTGCCGGCGATCTCGCGCGCGACCCGAAGGATCGTGCCGTCGCCGCCAAACACGAGCAGCAGGTGGGCGGCTTGAGCGAGGGCGGCGGTGTTGCGCCGTCGGGGCAAGCGCAGGCCGCTCATGCGGAGGGTGGCGGAGTCCGCCAACACCTCAATGCCATGATCCGCCAACAAGCGGGCTGCCTCGGCGAGCAGGGGCCGGCTCTCGGGCTTCTCGGTGTTGGCGACCAGCCCGACCCGGGTGATGCGTTCAGGACGCTTTTTCAAGCAGGGCTAGGAATTCTTTGTTGCCAGCGGGTCCAAGCAACGGCGAAGCGGTCACGCCGCGCCAATGGAGCCTGGGAAGACTCTCCACGAAAACGCGGAGTTCCGCGAGAACTCGTTCGTGGACCGCTGGATCGGTGATGACGCCGCGTCCGCGGTCTGCTTCTTCGCGACCCGCTTCAAACTGGGGTTTGATCAGTGGAACGAGTTTCCCCCCCGCGCGGACGAGGTCAAAGGCCGGTGGAAGGACGCGTCGCAAGGAGATGAACGAACAATCGAGCACCGCCAGATCGAAGGGTTGGAACGGCTGCGGGAAATGGCGGGTGGAGAGCTCGCGGGCATTGACGCCCTCCAAGACCAAAACGCGAGGGTCGTTCCTCAGTTTCCACGCCAGTTGACCGCGACCGACATCGACCGCTGCCACGTAGGTCGCCCCATGCTGTAGGAGGCAATCGGTGAACCCGCCGGTGGAGGCGCCCACGTCGAGGGCGCGCAGCCCCGTGGGATCGAGGGCGAATTCGCGGAGGGCACCCTCCAACTTGAGCCCGCCGCGGCTGACGTAGCGTTCGCCGGCGAGGAGCTCCAGTGTGTCGTTGGGTTTGACCTTGCGTCCCGGTTTGTCGGCGACGTGGCCATTGACGCGGACCTGGCCGGCGAGGATGGAGCGCTGGGCTTTCTCCCGGCTTTCGCACAGGCCGCTTTCAAGAAGTTGCTGATCCAGGCGCATGGGGGCGGTGGTGAGGGGTCAATTGCGATGCCATTTCAGGCTATCGAAGGATGGAAAGCGTTTCGAGGGAGGATTGGCAGCGGGGAATCCTCTGGTTTTCGGGGGAACGTTGAATTCGTGGCATTTCCTCGGAACCACAACCACCGTCACGATTGCCCGCAGGTGTTGCCAAGGACCGTTTGACAGCGGCCGCTGCTGGCCGAAGGTCACGTCATGGCCGCACTTCCATATTGGTCACCAAGGTTTGCCGCCGGGTATTTCAATTTCATTTCGCTGTTGCTCACTGTCCTCACCCTTCCTTTGAGCGCGTCAGCCGGTGCAATCCAGCATCTCTCAACCTGGCCCGGTCTCCCTCGAGTCGAGGGGAATACGCTCCAGATTGTTGTTTACCAGGATGTGGCGTACGTCGCGGACTCCACTGCGCTGCACGTGGTCGATGTCGCGGATCCTGAAGCTCCCCGCCTGGTTACGTCCCTGAGCGGCGTTTTCAGCGGGTTGGAACTTCATTTTTTCTCCAGCTACCCTGGATTGCTCTTTGGCGCTTCCACCAACGGCCCCCTCCGCCTTTTCTATCTCAGCGACCCGCTGCAACCGTTGGAAGTGCGATTGCGGGCTTCCGAAGGTTACATGCAAAGCATGATGTACTGCGGTTTATGATACTCTTGGCTCGGCCCGCCGTTTGAAGGTGGTGAAAAATCTCATCTACGTCTCGGACGGTGCGGCGGGGATGACCATCCTCCGGTTCGACGATCGGAAGAAGGCGCAATCCATCACCTTTGATGCGTTGCCAACCTTGGCGGTTGACGAACCCCCGTTCGCCATCCAGGCCCACTCCAGCAGCGGGCTTCCCGTGGAGTTTTCCGTTCCGTCCGGACCTGGAATCATCGAGAACGGACTCTTCCGAACCACCGGATTCGGAGTCGGGTGGATTCGTGCCGAACAAAAGGGCGATGCCGAGTTTCGACCGGAAAGTAGCTATGCGTATTTCCAGAAGATCCCGGCCGACCCTTGGGAGGCGTGGTTTGCAATCAACTACCCGGAGGTGCCCTCCGGCAAGCGGGGAGCCAAGGACGATGCGGACGGCGACGGTGCCAGCAACGAGGTCGAGAAGGCCTTCGGAACCGATCCAACCATCGGGTCGCCGACCCACGGTCGTCTTTCAGTCCTCAGTGCCCAGCGGGACCCGTGGGAAGGCGTCCGATCAGTCATGGTCCGGCTCGGCGTCAACGCGGCGTCATACTTTCCGTCCATCTATTTTCCAAGATACCCGAGAAAACCGGCACGGTTCGCCTGCAATTCCGTTCGCCCGAAAGCACCAACGACTGGTCGGACCTCGGTGCGACTCCGTGGGCTTCGGAGCGGGGTGGCATTAGCTGGGGCGATAGTTCTCACGATGAATCTCGCGTCTACCGGGTCGTCATCGAACCGTAGGTCCCGGCGCAGGCCGCCCCGACGTGGGCATTCCCATTGGGTGCCCCTTCTTATAGCGGAACCGTGGCAGCACTCCACCGACCTCAAAAGGTGACGGTCGTGGTGGGCGTGTCTACCTTGCGGGTCACCATGTCGACCGACGCAGAGGGCATCATTCGGGGGGAGATTCTGGAGCGCGGCCGGATGACGTTCGCCCGCTTCATGGAGTTGGCCTTGTACGCGCCAGGGGCTGGATATTATGAGCGCGAGGCGCGGCAGACGGGGCGGGGGGGGGACTACTACACGAGCGTGAGCGTGGGACCGGTATTGGGGTTTCTTCTGGCCGCCTGGATGGTGCGGGAATGTGCAGGATTCGAGACCTTCGACGTGGTCGAGGCCGCGGCGCATGACGGCCGGTTGGCGTCGGATGTTCTAGAAGCGTTGAGTCGGTTTCACTCTCGGTTGGCGGAGCGGGTTCGGTACCGCATCCTCGAACCGTCCGCTAAACGACAGTCGGTTCAACGACGGAGACTGGCGGCTTGGGGCGACAGGGTTTCGTGGAGGGCGGGATGGGAGGAAGTGGACGAACCGATCCGCGGGATCGTCTTCTCCAACGAACTTCTGGACGCCATGCCGATCCACCGCCTGGCCTGGGATGCAGGAAAGCGGTGCTGGTTCGAAAGGGGTGTGACGTTGGAAGCGGGCCGGCTGGCTTGGTGCCGGATGGAACCTCAGGCGGAAGTCGTTCCGCACGATCTGGAGCCGTTGGTGGATGTGTTGCCAGATGGATTTGTCGTGGAACGAAGTCCGGCGGCGGTGGCGTGGTGGAGACAGGCGGCACGTGCGCTTGCCCGGGGGCGGCTGATGGCTTTGGACTATGGCTTCGACGAGGACGACGTCGTGCGGCCCGAGCGGGTTCAAGGCACCGCACGGGGGTATTTTCGTCATCGCCTGGTCGAGGATCTGCTGGCGCAACCCGGCGCCCAGGACCTGACCGCCCACGTGGATTTTCCGCGGCTGATGAGGGAAGGTGAAGCAGCGGGCCTGACGACGGTCGAATTCCTGCCGCAAGGACGCTGGCTGGGGCGAGTGGCGACGGAGGTGTTCTCGGCGGGCGGCGACAGGGCGGGGTGGCTGGCGGAGCGGGCGCGCGGTTTGCAGACGCTCACGCACCCGGCGCATTTGGGGCATTCCCTACGGGTGCTGGTGCAGGGCCAGCGCTGATCCCTTCGGGACCGGGGAAGGACGCTTTCGTTGTGCAACCATGGAAGGCTATTCCTTCGGCTTGGGACGCTTCCACTCGACCTTGGGGGGTTCGGGGATGCCGAGCACCCGGTAGGAGTTGCGGAAATGCATTTTGGCAACCTTGGGCAGGGCGTCGGCGCCGTGCGTGGCGACGAAGGCGCGGCCGGCGGTTTCCACGGCGGCGGCGGCGCCTTTGGGCAAGGGCACGCCAAAGTCCTTCTCCAACTTCTTGAGGCGATGGACGAATTCGTCGCGGGCCAGAATGGAGGCAGCGGCGACAGCCATGTCCGACTCCGCCTTGTGTCGTTGAACGAGTTTGAGCTCTCGACCGAGCGTGAGCAGGGCTTTCTCGATGGTGGACTTGTCCGATGCGAACTGGTCGCTGATGGCACGCACCGGAGGCGGGTTCATTCGATGACGCTGGCCGAGCAGGTTTTCGATGACCCGGGCGTGGCCCCAGGCGAGCACGCGGTTCACGGATTTGTTCATGCCGTGCATGCGGTTGTAGGCTTCGGGGCCGATGGGGACGACCGCGTGCACGCAGCCCGGGGTTTTGCGAATGACTTCGGCGAGCCGGGCAATTTGGGCGTCGCCAGATATGGATTTGGAATCCCGAATACCACTTTCCTTCCACGCGGCGAGCACCTCGGCATTGACGTAGACCCCGGCGATGCAGAGGGGGCCGAAGAAGTCGCCCTTGCCGGATTCATCGATACCGAGGCGGGGGTCGAGCAGTTCGGGATTCAGGGTGGCTTCATAGCCGAGCCGGGCTTCCTGAAGGATGTTGGGCTCGAGAACGAACCGGACGAAATCCTCGGTGCCTTTGCCTTGGACGACGAGTTTGCCGGATTCGTAGAACGTGACGTTGAAGTCCTTCTTGGCGCCGCTGAAACGGGCGTAGGGAACGGTGCGCAGCTCGAAGGTGCCGTCGCGGAGGATACGTTCGAGGGCGGTCGCCTGGGGTTCGGTGAGCTTGGAGGTGTAGTGGGTCAGGGGCGGCACGGTATTAGCCGAGAGGTGAGATGTCGCGGTGCCACGGGGTGGCCTGTTCGTACGCGTGGGCGATGCGGAACAGGGTGGATTCGCCAAGCGGTGGACCGAGCAATTGCAGTCCGATGGGCAGTTTGGGTTCGCGAGTGAAGCCGCAGGGAAGGCTGAGTCCGCTGATGCCGGCCAGATTGCAGGAGATGGTGAAGATGTCGCTGAGGTACATCTGCAACGGGTCCTGGGTCTTCTCGCCCAACTTGAAGGCGGCGGTCGGAGTGGTGGGCGAAACGATGGCGTCGACCTTCTTGAACGCCTCGAGAAAATCCTGGCGGATCAGGGTCCGAACCTTCTGCGCCCGGAGGTAGTACGCGTCGTAATAGCCGCTGCTCAGGACGTAGGTGCCGAGGATGATGCGGCGCTTGACCTCGGCGCCGAAGCCGGCCCCGCGGGTGCGCTTGTACATCTCGGTCGGGTCGGCCCCGGCGACCCTGGCGCCATAGCGGACGCCGTCGAAACGCGCGAGGTTCGCGGACGCCTCGGCGGTGGCGATGATGTAGTAGGTCGCGACGGCGTGCTCACTGTGGGGCAGGGAGACTTCCTCGATGGTGGCGCCGAGGTCCTGGAGTTTTTGCACGGCTGCGGCAACCGCGTCGCGGACCTCAGGATCCAGACCGCCGACCATGAACTCCTTGGCCAGGCCGAGGCGGAGCCCGTGCAGGTCGCCGTCCAATCCCGCGGTGTAGTCAGGCACCGGTTGATCGAGGCTGGTGGAATCTCGCGGGTCATGACCGCTGATGGTGCGGGTGATCAGGGCGGCGTCGCGGGTCGATCGTGTGAACGAACCGACCTGATCGAGGGACGACGCGAAGGCGACGAGTCCGTAGCGGGAAACGCGCCCGTAGGTGGGTTTGACGCCGACACACCCGCAGAGCGCGGCGGGTTGGCGGATGGACCCGCCTGTGTCGGACCCGAGCGTTGCGAAGGCCTCGTTCGCGGCGACGGCGGCGGCCGAGCCTCCCGAGGAGCCCCCTGGAATGCGGTCGGTATCCCAGGGATTCCGGGTGGTGAAGAAGGCGGAATTCTCGGTCGAACTGCCCATGGCGAATTCGTCCATGTTCAACCGGCCAAAGACCACGGCGCCAGCGGCCTTGAGCTTCTCGACGACGGTGGCGTCGTAGGGCGAGACGAAGTTTCCGAGGATCTTGGAGCCGCAGTTGCAGGGCTGGCCCTTCTGGCAGAGGACATCCTTGAGGGCGATGGGAACTCCGAGCAGCGGCTTCTGGGTGTGGGTGACGCCGGCGGCGAGGTCGTGATCGGCGGCATCCGCCTGCGCCAGGGCGTCGGGGGCGTCATAGCTCAGGAACGCCTTCAACTGGCCATCCACTTTGGCGATCTGATCGAGGCAGGACTGGAGTGCTTCGCGGGATGACGCTTCACGGCGGGCGAGCCGGTCCACGAGTTCAGTGACGGTAAGACGGTGCAGCATTCGCGAAATCGGTAGGGCGTTGGCTATTCGACGATCTTGGGGACGATGAAGAGGCCGTTGGACTTGAGTGGGGCGTTCCGGAGGGCTTCGTCCTGCGGGATGCCGGGGCGGGCAACATCCGGCCGGGTGACATTAACCAGCGGGAAGGCGTGTGACGTGGGATCGACGCCAGAGACGTCGACGGTTCGCAGTTGTTCGACGTAGCCGAGAATGTTTCCGAGTTGAGCGCCGAGGCGTTGTTCTTCCTCTGGGGACAACTGGAGCCGGGCGAGGTCGGCGACGTAGTGGATGTCGAAATCGTTGGCGGCCACGGGAGGGAGGGTAGGGAAGGGGCGCGGGCGGGACCAAGCGTCAAATCATGGGTCCTGGGCAGGGCAGGGCCGCCCTGAAAATATCAACTTGCCCACCTTTTGGCTTCCAGGAAGCGTTCCGAGCGTTGGACCGAAGCACCTCCCATTGTCGACCGCTCCGTGACGAATGAGCTCCAGCCAGGTCGAGTCAAGTCGCGGGTGGCTCTGACGGCCCCGAACCTAACACTACAGCGACACTTCCGGCCAAAGAGCCTTCCGGGCTCTTCCAGCGTGGCAGCGGCTTCCAGCCGCTGTGTCAGTCCGCGATCCATTTCTTCGAAAGTGTCGCTGTAGTGCTAACCCAGAGTTCATGCGGGAACCGTCGACACCGGAGTGCAGTGCTCGTTCCACTGGGAGATCAGCGTCCCCTGGACTGCTTGTCCCTGCGTGACCCATGCCCGGCGAGCGGTTAGAGTGGCCCTCCGGGAGCGGAGACGCACGACTGGGACCACCGAATGACGACCGTCGAAGAAGCATTGCCGGGAGCAAGGCTCTATTGCCTTGGGCTGAGCCATCGCACGGCGCCATTGGAGGTCCGTGAACGGTTTGCGTTGGGATTCGACGACGCCTCAACGGTGTTGTGCGAACTGCGGGCTCATGGCGACGTGCTGGAAGCCGTCTGGCTGGTGACCTGCAACCGGGTCGAGCTCTACGCAGTGGTTCCCGTGGTCGGGCCCAGAAAGTTTCCGGGAGGAAACGAGGGCACTTCGGCGCTGTTCGATCCCACGGAGCATCGGTGGCGCGGACCGTCGAGGAGCCGGGGAATCGAGCGGCTCCTTTCCCACTTCTTCCAGCGCCCCGGATTGAACGATAAAGCTGTGATGAAGGCACTCTACGGCGCGGAATCGGTGGGAAGCGTGACTCACCTTTTCCGGGTGGCGAGCGGCCTGGATTCCATGGTCCTTGGCGAGACGGAAATTTTGGGTCAGCTCAAGGACGCCTACGAGACGGCGCGACGGGAAGGGCACACCGGGAAGGTTTTGAACGCGGTTTTCCAGGGTGCGTTCCGGGCCGCGAAACAGGTTCGATCGGAAACGGGAATTCAGCGCGGGTCGGTCTCAGTGGCTTCGCTGGCGGCGGAGCTGGCGGAGGAAACCTTTGGCGCGCTGGCCGGGTGTCGTGTTCTGGTTTTGGGAGCGGGAGACACTGGAGAAAAGGTGACGCGGGCGTTGTTGGACCGCGGGGTTGGCCAGGTTCGCATCGTGAATCGCTCGGAGGAACGGGGGCAGGCGCTAGCGGCGATGCTGGGGCCCCGGGCGCAGGCGTTGCCCGATTGGTCCGGCAGCCTGAACGATGTGGATGTGGTCGTCGGGAGCACGTCAGCGGCCGGATTCGTCCTGGACGAGGCCCGTCTTGGCCCCGCGATTTGCGGGCGGCAGGCGCGCCCACTGCTTCTGCTGGATCTCGCCGTGCCGAGGGATTTCGATCCGGCGGTCGCGGGGATGCCGGGGGTACGTTTGTTGAACATCGACGATCTGCAGACCTTGGCCGACCGCCATTTGGCGCAACGTCAGAGAGAGGCGGCTCGTTGTGAGGAACTCCTCCGTCGGCACGTGCGGGAAGTGGTCGTAAGGATCGAGAACTTCACGGCGGCGGGAGCCGTGTAGCCTGTCGCCGTTGACACCAGCAAGCCGGGTTAGGACTTGGATGCCGTCCTCTTAACCGCCTTCCGCAGCGCTTGGACGAGGCCGTCGGGGGTGTGGGGCGTGGCTTCGAGGGAGGGCTCAAGTTTCAAGGAACGGATCACCTTGCTGGTTTCGGGGCCGATGGATGCCAATCGAATGCCTGGATGACGGGTCAGGAGTTTCGGCAGGTCGAACCGGGCATGGAAATTCTCGACGGTGGAACCGCTGGTGAAGGTGATCCAATCCGCGCCCTCCTCCACAAGCCGGTTCGCGACGCCGCCGAGGTCTTCCATCTCGGGAACGGTCTGGTAGAAGGCCACGTCGTCCACGATGGCGCCGTGGCTCTCGAGTTCGTCGTAGAGCTCGCGGGTGGCCACTTCGGCCCGGGCGAGCAGGATTCGCAGATTCTCGAGGGTTTCCTGATCGCTGATCGCCTTGGCGACGGCCTTGCCGACGAATTTCTCAGGCATGGCGTCCACGCGGAGTCGGTACTCCCGGATGCGGGCGGCCGTGGCGGGTCCGACAGCGGCGATGCGGGCGTTGCCTAGGGCGCGGATGTCGTCGAAGGCGACCAGCAGTCCTTCGAAGAACGCGGTGACGCCATTGGGGCTGGTGAAGACGATCCAGTCGTATTCTCCGATGCTCGACAGAGCTTCCACCATGGGTTGGCGGGCCTGGGGTGGTTGAATGCGGATGGTGGGGATTTCGAGAACGTCAGCCCCCAGTTCGCCGAGTTGGCGCGCCAATTCGCCCGCCTGCTCGCGGCTTCGGGTCACGACGATGCGCGAGCCGAACATCGGGCGTTGCTCGAACCAGTTCAGACGCGACCGCAGACGGACGACGTCGCCGACGACGGCGATCACCGGTGGCGTGAATCCGGCCTCGGTGGCGCGGAGCGCGATATTGTCGAGCGTGCCTTCGAGGGTCTGTTGCGAGCCTGTCGTCCCCCAGCGGATCAGCGCGACCGGAGTTGTAGGGGATTGTCCGCCGGCGATGAGGGCGCGGGTGGATACTTCCAGCTGGCCGAGCCCCATCAGGATGACCTTGGTTCCATGGGTACGGGCGATCTGTTGCCAGTCGATCGCGGCTTCGGTTCGGGTGGGGTCTTCGTGTCCTGTCACGACCGTGAAAGCCGACGCGTGATCGCGATGGGTGAGGGGAATGCCGGCGCTGGCAGGAACCGCGGAAAACGAGGAGACGCCGGGAACCACCTCGAAGGGTATGCCGGCGTCGGCGAGTTGCTCGGCCTCTTCACCACCGCGCCCAAAAACGTAGGGATCGCCGCCCTTGAGCCGGACGACGGCTTTTCCGGCCGTCGCACGGTCCCGGAGGATTTCGTGAATCTGGTCCTGGGAGAGCGTGTGATCACGCCGACGCTTCCCGGCATCAATGATCTCGGCGCCAGGGGGCGTCAGACGCAGGAGCACAGGATTGATCAGCGCGTCGTGCACGACGACGTCCGCGCGGCGTAGGATCTCGGCGCCTCGGAGGGTCAGAAGACCGGGATCGCCAGGACCGGCCCCGACGAGATACACGCTACCCGGTTTCGGTTTCGACATGGGCGAAGGGTAGCGGGGAGGCCCGGGCTGGTGGAAGGGCGGAGGAGTTGACGGCGGTGGGGGGTCACTCCTTACATCCGGTAAACCCGACGCAACGGGTTTCCTGCCAGGGACAATCCGCAACAAAATCCCCGCCGCCGATTACGGCCGTCCTCAGAACACGAGCGGCCGTCCGTCGAGGTCGAGAAGTTCCGGGCGGGCGGCTTTGGAATCGAGGTGGAGGAGGCAGATGCTGGCTGGCAGACCGTGGCGGGGGGCACCGGCGGAGCCTGGGTTCAGATAGTGGATGCCGTCGACGATCTGATTGAAGGGCCGGTGGGTATGCCCGAAGACGACGATTCCTGCCTCAGTTTTGAGAAGGCGTTTCAAGAAATCGGATGAGGGCGTGAGGGGCTGGACGATGTGTTCGATGAGGAAACGGCGGCCGCCGAGTTGGCGGGTCTCGATGTCCCGCCAGCCGGGATAGAAATCGTTGTTGCCGGCGACGACCGTGACGGGGGCGACGAGTTCGAGTTCCGCGATCAGCGCGGGATGGCCGACGTCGCCAGCGTGGAGAATGTGCTGGACGCCCCCAAACAACCCGGCGACCCGCGGGTCGAGACGGTCATGGGTGTCGGCGATGAGACCAAGCTTCATGGGAGGCCTGGGCCATGCCGGATGGGGAAGGGTGAGGCAAGCGCAAAGCGGAAGGAACTTGGACGTTGGCGAGCTTTCGGAGTCGACGGACGAATGGGTGGGCGGGTTTGATCCCGCGCGATGTCTCCCGCTTGGGTTGTGTGGCGCGAACGGCTTCGTCCCTGGTTGATCCTGGGGCGCGTGTCGAATTTGCCGACCGTCTGGTCGAATTGCCTGGCGGCATGGCTCCTGGGCGGAGGCGGGTCGATGGGCCGATTGGCGTGGGTGATGTTGGGGGGGAGCCTAATTTACGTGGGGGGGATGTTTTTAAACGACGCCTGCGACGTGGAGTTCGACCGGGCCCACCGGAGTGAGCGCCCCATTCCTGCGGGAGAGGTCGGGGCGGCGGCGGTCTGGGTGGCTGGGTTTGGTTTGTTGCTGGCGGGGTGGATCTGCCTTGCACGGTTGGGAACGGCGGGGATTGGGATTGGGTTGTTGTTGGTGGCGGCGGTCGTGGTCTACGACGTTGTGCACAAGGAGGTTCCCTACGCCCCGATACTGATGGCCCTCTGCCGGTTCCTGCTGTTTCTGGTGGCGGGCTCGGCGGCCTTGGATGGGATTGGCGGGCAGACGGTTTGGAGTGGGCTGGTCCTGGGGGTTTATGTCGTCGGTTTGAGCTATGCGGCGCGGCGCGAATCGGCGGGAGGGCCGATGGCGTATTGGCCGCTCTTGCTGTTGGTGGCGCCGTTGCTTCTCGCGGGGTTTACCAATCCGCCGTACGCGTGGGGACGGTCGATCGTGCTGATGCCGGTGGTGATTTTCGCGATTTGGACGGTCCGCTGCCTGAGCCTGCTGTGGCGCGGGGTAGGCGCGGAGAGCACGCGGGCAGGGGTTTCGGGACTTCTGGCCGGAATCGTCTGGGTGGACGTGGTGGCTGTGATGCCACCCAATTGGCCTTTCGGCATGGTTTTCCTAGGTCTGTTCGGCCTATCCGTGGTTCTCCAACGGGTGGTGCCGGCAACCTAGGGCACACAGCGGAAGAAAAACGGCTTGGCTCCGACCTCGCCGGTTTCGGTAGGGTCTCGACACGATGTCCGAAGGGAAAACACCTCAGCTGAGCCGCCTGCCGTTCTGGTTTGCGGACGCAATGCTGTTGCTGACGGCGGGTTTGCTGGTGATGAGCTCAGGGCGGGCGCTGGGTCTTTGGGAGATGCTGGCGATTGTGGGATGTGTGGCGCTGGGCGGATGGCTGGCTGTTCTGCCGGTGCTGAAGGAATACGACGTCGCCGTGAAATGGGCTGAGACCGATCAGTTGGCGACGACCGTGGCCAAGCTGAAGGATGTGGACCTGCTGGCGGATCGAATCGCCGCCGCAACCGGTCAATGGCAGGGGGTGCAGGATCGGGCGACTCAGACGGCGGAATTGGCTCGAGGCATTGTGGATCGGTTGTCCCGCGAAGCCGAGGCGATGGCCGCGGCCGTGTCCCGCACCTCGGACGGGGAGAAGCAAACGATGAAGCTGGAGGTGGAGAAGCTCCGGCGGGCGGAAGGCGATTGGCTGCAGTCTGTCGGACGGGTGATGGACCATGTCTTTGCGTTGCACCTCGCCGCGTTGAAGTCCGGACAACCCGCGGTGGTCGATCAGATCGAACGCTTCCATGCCGCCTGTCGCGAAGCGCTTCGCCGGGTGGGTTTCGTGCCCATCGTCGCGGCGCCGGAAGAGCTCTTCGACCCGCGGAAGCATCAGGTCGCCGAAGGACCGCGACCGCCGGAAGGCTCGAAAATTGATGAGACGGTGGCGGCTGGTTACCTGTTTCAGGGTCAGCTCCTGCGGCCCATTATTGTCAAAGTGATGCAGCCGTCGGCGGGTGGCGACCGGAACGCCGTCGCCTCGAGCGTTGGATCCGGCCCGGTGGAAGTCGCCGCTGAACCGACGCGGGAAACCCCAGAGCCGGGAGCCAATGCGAGCTAGGCGGACGACCGAAACGTTCCATTCACACGACGGCCGAGAAACGACCCCATCGAGATTGTCATGGCGAAGATTGTTGCAGAGATGCTGGTGGAGAAAGTCACTCCCGAGGCGCAGGACGTGAAAACCCTGCTCTTGCGCTGGCCGGAAGGCTATGACGTGGAGGTGAAGACCGGTCAGTTCATCACCGTGTTCTGGCCGGATGCCCCCGCCTACAAGAGGGCCTATTCGTTGTCGTCCTGCGCCTTGGACCGTGGGTTTTTCGAGGTGACGGTGAAGCGCGAGGGCAAGATGGGGACTCGCGTCGTCGACTGGGTCAAGGCGGGCGACCGCCTGGGAGTGCTGCCTCCCGCCGGCCGGTTCCTCCCGGCCCTGGATCCGGATCGACACCTGGTCTGCATCGCGGGTGGATCCGGGGTCACCCCGTTCCGGGGATTTGCCCGTGAGGCAACCCGGCGTCAGCTGCCAACCCGGATCACGGTGCTCTACAGCGTGCGGCGCCCGCCTGACATCATCTTCCGGCAGGAGTTCGAGGAGTTGGCCCGGCAGAACCCCAATTTCGTCTTCCACGTCACCTGCACGCGGTTGACGTCGGAGGATTCGTGGCCCGGCCATCACGGCCGAATCACCGGCCACTGGGTTCGCCAACATGTGGCGGACCCCGCCAAAACCGTCTTCTACGCCTGCGGTCCCAACGCCTTGGTGGAGTTCGCCGAACGCCTGGTCCTCGACGACCTCGGCATGCCGAAGGAGCAGTTGCGGGCCGAGAAATGGGGCTAAAAGAAGCGGACGAAGGACTTCTTGCGGAGACGGTCCAGCCACTGCTTGTGCAGGCGGTTCTTCTCCGTCGTCACGAGGGCCTTTTCGATCTCTTCCCGGACCTCCTCGATCGGACGGACGTGAGCGGTTCGAGCCTCCTCGACCTGCATGATGTAAACCCCTTCAGCCTTCTCGATCAGGTCGCTGCGCTTCCCGGCGGGAAGCTTGAACGCCAGTTCCGCGAGATCTTCGCGGAGGACTTTCCGGTCCACCCACCCCCACGAGCCACCTTCCTTGGCCTGAGAACCGTCCGAATACACGGCCGCCATCTCGCCGAAGTCGGCGCCGTCATCCAGCTTCGCCAGAATCTCCCGCCCCAGGCGGATCGCGTCGACGGAGTTGCGCGACTTCTCAATCACGATCATGCGGAGCTTTACCTGATCGTTGATTCGGAACTTGTCTTCGTTCTCCCTGAAGTACTTCTCGATGCGACCCGGGGATATGAGGATGTCGCGTGGGACATTGCGGCTGCGCATCACCATCTCGATGAACTGCTCCCGGATATCCCGCCTGAATGTCTCGAAGGTGACGCCTTGTTCCTGCAGGGACCGCGTCAGGGTGGCGCGATCGCCATAGCGACTCTTGATCTCTTCCTGGACGCGATCGGCGATGATCGTCTCCGGGATGTTGATCTTCATGTCGTCGAATTCCTGCAGAATCAGCCGGCGTTCGACCAGGCGCTCCACAGCTTCCCGTTGGACATCAAGAATCCGCTGCCTCAGGAGTTCCGGCTGATTCGCGTACTGGGCCCGAAACAACTCGACCGGACGGGCCGTCAAACGCTGCACCTGCTCGAAGGTGATCAGGGAATCACCCACGAGCGCGGCAATGCCGTTGACGGTGTCGGCGGCCTGGGCGGGGACGACAAGGGCGAGACTGGCAACCAGGGTGGCAAGCTTCGGTATCCAGTTCATCACGCGACAGGCCATGTTTTTGGTCAGAGGGTTCCGGGTCAAGCATCGTGCCCCCGTTTTTATTGGGACTGTGCCGGCGGGCGGGACGACCGGGCTCACCCGGGAACCCCCTCCCACGCGTTCAAGCTCTGCCAACGAGGAGTTTCCAATGGAACTGGAACCACTAACTGGGTTGGGGATCGGGTGTGCCCGCGTCATTTCGGCGGCAACGGCAAGAGGCGGTCTCAAGGCATCCGTGGTTCCCACCGAGCCACCGCTGAACGCGGGAGGGCGGCAATCGGTGGGTCTATATGGTGCATAAAAAATTGATGGGGAAGTATTTATGTATTGACAAGAAGGTTAATTTTTGTAAAGGAATCGCATCTTCCTCGGGGTGAGGAGGGATGGCGGTTGGCAGCAAGGTTAAGACTTTGGTTGTATAAAAAATCTTCCCTTGTGCATCCGCGGATATCGAATCATCCTACGCGGAAACAATACTATGCTGTTGATCTGGCTGATTTATTCGTTGTCTATGGCGACGATGGGGACGGATGCGATGACGACGTACGGGGCTGAGTACCAAGGAAATGTCGACGAGGGCGGAGGCGAACTCTCCCCATGGACTCGCGACGAAACGGGCGAATGGGGGGGGGGGCGACTAGATCGCAGAGCCAATCGTTGAATTTGCCTTCGTTGAAGGGAGCTCAAACGAGAAAACGAAGACTTATTGCAGGAGCGCCTTAGGATTACCTCGCCCGCCAGATTTGAAGCCGACCATCTTCGGTCAGCGCGGCGAGGCCAGCGTTAGCTGGGGCAAGCCTCAATGCTGCTATCCCCTCGTCGCCATGGGGTTTCCTGTCTGGTGATACTTCGAAAGAGGCGATCTCTTCGAACTCAGGAACCCGCCATAGGATAATTCGACCATCAACCCCACCTGAAACTAATCGATCGTTTCCGGGGGTGAAAATTAGAGACTGAATGTATCGGCGATGGGCATACCGGGGTTCTAGCCAGTGGTTTCTTCGTCGGTCCCAGATTCGCAAGCTGCTGTCATTGAACAATGAGGCGGCTAACCAGCGCCCATCGTTTGACATAGACAACGCCTGGAGGTCGCCGTCGATACTAGTTACCGTTTCAATAGCGTGACCGGTGTGTGTGTTCCATCTGCGAATTTTGCCTCCTTCATTCCCAGCCCAAACTTCCTTTCCATCACCCGAAAACGTCATTGCCCAAACACGGTTGGTTTCGGGATCCTGAGCATTGACCGAACGTTTACCCGCAACATCAAGAAAAACCATCGCCCCCTCATTCCCGGCAAACGCAATTCTTAATCCACTCGAAGCGATCGACCAACTATCAACCGAGAAGGTAAGAGGTAGAGCCAAACCAGTATTTTGCCGCATTCCGCTTGTAAGATGATAGCGCCAAAGCGACCAGTCACTTGAGAATGCGAGAATTTCAGACCCATCGCCTGCAAAAGCTACCGGTTGAAAGAGGTCATTGATTGTTCGGACGATGGAGCAGTCATGTGTTGATACGATAGAAATCTGGTTGGTCGACTTCGTGACTGCGATGAAATGAGAGTCTGGACTGATTGCCAAATCACCGTGAAGATCATCAAATAGATTGCTCACCAAATCTGGGGCCGTGTTGTAAGGGAACGGAAATACTCGAATGCTCCCTGAATCGTCACACGCGATCAAATGATCTTTCTTAGGCAGCCAGGCTACGGATGTTGCGGGTCTGCCTAGCCCTCGGTGGATTGAGATGAGCTCTCCGGTTGAAGCTTCCCAGATACGAATTGTTTGATCCGCACTTGCGGTCGCGAGGTATTGGTCATCCTCGGTGAAACCAGCATCTTGGACGCGGGCAGTGTGTCCCGTTAATGTATGTAAAGTTGATCCATCTATTGGATTGAGAATTATTATTCCCATTCCACCAATATTCACCGCTATCATGCTTCCCTGTGGAGACCAGCGAACCCAAACGATTCTGCCATGCGGTTTAAGGCGCCAAATCTCCCGCTTGGTTTGAAGGTCAACAGCAAATAGTACTCGGTCGCGAAGCGCCCCCTTGTCAATATATGCGCCCACTACAAGTGTCTTGCCGTTGGAGGAAACACCTTGTACGGAGTTGACGAGAGAAGGCCCTACTGAAGATAGATTGAACTCGCCAGTGACGGCTGTGCTTTCCGGGCCTAAGAGGCGAAAAACTAGATCGCCATCCGGTGTTACCACCAGCATTCGACCATCTGGGAGGAGTTGATAAAGTCGTTGTCCAGTTGGAATGCTCGTAAAAGCCTCGGTATCAGGACGGTCGTATCTGATTGTGCGATCCGGTTCATCAATGACAATTCGCCCATCGGGAAGGAAGCCGCCCAAAACCCGGGCATTCTCGATGACACGAGAGATCCGGCCGTTCTGGAGATCCCAGACACCGACCCGATCATCAATGAAAGCCGCTGCGACCCAGCGTCCGGTCGAGTCGACCGCAATCTTGGAAATGGCGACCGGATTGGCAATGGGCTCAAGTGGAGAACCTTCGCCACGGACCGCTTGGGCGAGGATGGCCCATTCGAGACCTCGCAAGTCTTCTATCCCTTCATGAGGTACCTGTCGGCCCAGGGCCGCGCGGGCGCGGCCGAGGTCTCCAGAAGTTATTGCGAGTTGGGCGATAGCAACGTCGGAGCGGTAGAGGGCCCGTCCGCTTTGACGATTGGCGCGTTGGAGGACTTCGGAGCGCCAGACGAACAGGGCGGCGGCGAAGCCTGCTATGACCGCCAGAGAGGCTGTCACGAGCAGGATGGCGCGGGATCGCTTGCGGAATTCCTCGTAAAAGACCACCGACCGGCCGGCCTGGATAAGTTCCAGATCGCGTGCGAGGGCTTCGACCGAGAGATGGCGTTCGTTGGGGTACGGATTGCAGGCCTTGAGAATGATGCCGTTGATTTCGCGGAGTAACGGAGCGTCGGGATGGTCGGCGAGTTCCTTCGGAATGCGCGGGTACTGGCTCTGGTCCATGCCGGTGGCCATTTCATAGATGACCTTGCCCAGGGAATAGATGTCGGCGGTGACGAAGCCTGGGCCTTCGGGGGGCAGGTATCCTGGGGTTCCGACCCCTGTGAGGGTGGCATCGGCGGAGGCGACGAGACCGACGTCGGCAAGTTTGGGCACGCGTTGAACGAAGATGACGTTCGACGGTTTGATATCCCTATGGATGAGATTTTCGCCGTGGAGGACGGCGAGGCCGCGGGCGAGTTCGAGGGCGAACTGGACGCATTCGGCGGCGGGAAGGCGTCCTCGCCGCTTGACCATTTCGCGAAGGGTCAGGGGGACATAACGATCAGGGTCAATGGCGGAGCCGGATTCGGCGTCATCGGCCGGTTCCATGACGTAATAGAAGTAGCCGGCTTGGTCGTTGCGTCCGACGTGGAGGAGGGCGAGTTGGCGGGGTCGGCCGGAGACGGCGGCCTGGAACCGGCTGATGCCTTCGAGTTCGCGAAGGTAAGGGCGATCGTCGTCGAATCGGCTGCGTTGAACGACCTTGATGACGCGGAACACGCCGGTGACGCTGCGAGCGAGCCAGACGTCCCCGTAGCTCCCGCGGCCGATGCGGCGGAGGAGCGTGTAATCGGGGATTTCAGGCGGTGACGAACCGTCCATGGGCACGTCAGTCTTCCGGCGGGGGTCGTCCGGCATCCAGGTCGCGGCGTTTGTTGATATTGTCGAGTTCGGTACGGAGTTGTTGGCCGACGCGGTGCCGGACGACGTACACAGAATTGGCGGAGACGCCGAAGAATTCCGCGACCTTGTTCGCCGGCGTCTCGTCGAGGACGAACATCTGGAAGATTTGTAGGTCCCGGGGACTGACGCGGCGTTGGACACGTTCGAGGGCGGAGGCAAGGAGTTGCCGTCGCGCATCGGCCTCAAGCTGTTGGTGGGGGTCGTCGGGATCGGCGACGCGATGGGCGACGTTGGAGCCCTTGGAACTGGAGCCGCCCGTCATGGGTTCCGTGGCGATCCGTCCGCGTTCGCGCATTTTGTCGTCCGACCTCCACCGGGCGAGTTGGTAGAGCCAGCGGCGGAAGGAGCCGGTGCGTTCGCTGGGTTCGAAGGTGTGGATGGTTTCCGCGATGCGTTTGAAGACCTCCTGGGCGACTTCTTCGGCTTCGGCGTCGGTGAGCCCACGTTTGCGGGCGAGGCCGCGGACAACCCGCTCGTAGGTGTGGTAGAACTCGCTCCAGCTGTCCGCGTCGTCGAGGTCGCGCAGCCGTCCGAGCAGGCTGGCGCTCGTGCGGAGGCTATCTTCCAGGGGCGTGTTCATGGACAACTCGGTCGAACGGCCGGGGGGATCGGGAGTTCTGGACCAGACTGTGGCAAAGATCCCGTGGGGATACAACCTGGGTGACGATCGGAATTAGGGGAGCGGATAGGGCTCAAGCGACGAGCCTGTACCAATTGTCCCGCTGGCGGGGTTCGTACCCGAGGTCGGTGATGAGACGTCGCATATCGGCGACGCTGAGTCGGAAGGTGGTTCCAGCGGCGCTGACGACGTTTTCCTCGAGCATGATGCTGCCGAGGTCGTTGGCGCCGTATCGGAGGGCGATTTGTCCGATGTCGGGGCCTTGGGTGACCCAGGAACTTTGGACGCTGGGGACGTTGTCGAGATAGATGCGGGCGACGGCCTGGGTGCGGAGGTACTCATGGGCGCCGACGGTTGGCGTTTTGAGCACGGCGTTTTCGGGTTGGAAGGTCCAGCAGATGAACGCGGTGAAGGCGCCCCCCGCGAGACGGCCTTGTTCGAGGGCTTGGGCGTAGGCGACGGCACGTGCCACGGGCGATTCGGCAGCCTCAAGAGGCAGGCGGGCGAGGGATGCATCCTGCTGGCTCCGGACGACCTCGAGATGTTGCAGACGGTCGTCGAGGGATTCGACGTGGCCGAACATCATGGTGGCCGTGGTGGCAAGTCCGAGACGATGAGCGGTGTTCATAACGCCCATCCAATCGGCGGTGTTGGCCTTGAGGGGTGCGATGCGGCGGCGGACGGCATCGACGAGAATTTCGCCGCCGCCGCCAGGAATGCTGCCGAGTCCGGCGGCGACGAAGTCACGAACCAGGTTTTCAACGGGTTCCTGGAAGAACTCCGAGAAAGCGACGAACTCGCTGGGGCTGAAGCCGTGGACGTTGAAGCCGGGGAAGCGGGAGCGGACGTGGTGGAGGAGGTCGAGGTACCACTGTTTGGTGAGGCGGGGATGATGACCTCCCTGCAGGAGGATCTGGTTGCCTCCGTGGGCGAGGGTTTCCTCAATCTTCCGGTCCAGTTCGTCGAGGGTGATGACGTAGGAGTCGGCGTCCTTTTCGCTGCGCCAGAAGGCGCAGAACTTGCAATAGACGTTGCAGACGTTGGTGTAGTTGACGTTGCGATCGACGATGAACGTGACGATGCGGTTCCCGGCGCCCTGGTGGGTGGGTTCCCGGAGCAACTGCCGTCGACGATCGGCGAGGGTTCCGAGTTCCTCCATGGGAAGCCGGTAAAGTTGCCGGGCTTCGGCCATGGAGATCCGGTCGCCGTTCCAGACTCGCTGCAGGAGCGAGTCGAGGCTCGCGTCGTAAATCACATGTCGAATGTAGCGGTGTCCGGGGGGCTGACAACGCCCCAGTTTGAACGGGCGTTGGGTCAGAATCGGACCAAGAGCTGGAGGTACGCCCAGTTGGCGTCCTGGGAGCCGAAATTCGGATTCGAAAGGCTCGAGTCGATGTAGGAGTCCGTGAAGAAGTGGGAGAAGCCGGCCTCGAGTTGGGCATAGCGGGTGAGGGCGTAGCCGGCGACGAGGTCGATCTCCGCGCCGAGCGATGAGCTGTAGGACGGGTTGATGCCATAGCCGTTGCCTGGAGTGGTTCCGATGCCACCGCGGGGAGCGCCGCCGATGTTGTAGAAACTGTCGTGGGTGTCGGCGAGCCAGAAGAGGTGCCCTTCGATGGCGACACTCAGCCGTGGGGTGGGCTTGAGGGTCAGCATTGGGCGGAGGTCGTGGATGTTCTGAAGCGTGACGAAATCGGCGTACCCGTAGAATTTGTGGACGGTGGGGTAGAGGGTGTCGAACGTTTCGTGGACGTCATCGTTGGGGTTCGAATCTCCGGAGGCGTGGGAGTACTCAATGGCGAGCCGCGGCTTGGCGGGGCAATCGTTGAAGGTGTAGCCGAAGTTCGCGACGTACGCGTAGGCTTGGTGGTCGAGGCGGCCGGCCGGGGCGCCGGCGCGCAGGTCGCGGAAATTGCCGAATTGCCCGATGGCGTCGAGCGTGTAGTCCCAGCCCCCGAAGTCACCGGGCTTGGATCTGAGGCGTGTGCCGATGGAATAAATGTCGCGGGGGGAGGGGAGTGGAACCTGGGGTTGGCTGACGGCGATGGGCGCGTCGCCGCTGGCGTTTCGGCTCAGGAATAGGAGGTCGAGGGCATGGTGTGGAACTTTGGCGGTGGAGGCCCAAACGCCCGAGAAATTTTCGTAGTCGTTTGAGACGTTGAATTCGTCATCGACGGGAATGACGGGGCGGCCCGTGAAAAAGTCTGCGCCGAACCACTCGGTCTGCCAGCGGACCTTGGCCGCGTCGAAGACGCGCCCGATATTGTGCCAGAAGGCGGCGCCCACGAGCCGTTCGTCGGCGTAGGAGAGTTCCTGGCGGCCGACCTTGAGTGAAACAGGGAATTCCTTGTGGTTGCCGAGGGTGAAGTAGGCCTGGTGAAGGTCGATCGGATCGGATTCGGGCCCCTCGCCCTTGTGGATCGGAGTGCCGGTGTAGGCGAAGCGTTCATCCTCCTGGGCCAGGGAGGAGCGGCCTTCGGCGTAGATCGACCACCATTTGGCGGTGTAGGCGGCGCGAAGCTGGATTCGCTCGATGAAGTAGTCGTTCTGGTTGTCGACGTTGTTCGCACGGAAATCCATCGAGCCCGGCACGCCGGCGATGCCACCCCCGTCTTTGATCTCATAACGGATCCGCGCGAGCCCGCCGAAGTCCCAGGCGCTCATGTACGGATCGTCCTGGCGCAAGGCCTCGTTGATGAACCCCGCAAACGGAGCCGGTGGCGGCGGGGGTGCATACTGGGCGAGGGCGGATGGAACCCATAGCAGGAGGGACGTGGCCGAGGACGTTGCCAGGTTTCGAAGTGGCAAGTTGGAGGTTGGGTGGGGCTTCATTGTCATGAGTACTCTGGGTAGCGAAAAAGGGTGCCGCTTTGATTCAGGTCATTGGACCCGCCGTTAGTAAACGTCGCGGCAGTAACGCCGGTCCGCGACGAGCTTTTGGACGTACGCGGCGGCCTGCTCGGGGCTGAGCTGGCCGGACCGCTGGATGAGGGCGTGCAGGGCGGCATCAACGTCCTTGGCCATGCGCGAGGCATCGCCGCAAACGCAGACACTAGCTCCCGATTCGAGCCAGTTCCAGAAGATGTACGCATGCTCCAGCATGCGATGCTGGACATACACTTTCTCGGCGCCATCGCGCGACCAGGCGAGATCGAGGCGGGAGAGCGTCCCCTCGTTCCGCCACGCGTGGATTTCATCCTGGTAAAGAAAATCGGTGCTGGCGTGCTGGTCGCCAAAAAACAACCAGTTGGGCCCCTTCGCCCCAAGGGCCTGGCGTTCCTGGAGGAAAGCGCGGAACGGCGCAATTCCGGTTCCTGGCCCGATCATGATGAGTCCGCGGTCGGACGGAGGTGGACGGAAGGCTGGATTGGAATGGACGAAGATCGGCAAGGGATCATCCGGACGGGTGCGGTCGGCGAGGCCGGCGGAAGCGAGGCCGTGGCGGGCGCGGCCCAGGGCGTCGTTGCGGACGACACCGACGCAGAGATGGACGGCATCGGGATGCAGACGTGGGCTGGATGCGATGGAGTACAGCCGAGGCTGGATCTTCCGGAGCAGCGCGATGAATTCGGCGGGTTGAAACCGGACCTGTGGATGGTCCTGGACGAGATCGAGCACATCGCGTCCCCGGAGGTACCGGTCCAGGGCTCCGTTGGCATCCGGGGCGGCGGCCTGGATGAGTTTCGTATCCTGGGTGCGTTGGGCGACAAACGCCAGGAGCGGGCGCGGGAGGCGGGTGATATCGTAATCCCGGAGAAGGGCGAGTCGCAGTGGGGTGGGGTTTCCGGAGCGATCCGGCACGGCTTCTTCGCCGTCGAATCGGAGAGCGGTGAGCAGGCTTTGAACGATTTGGGGATCGTTGGATGGCCAGACGCCGAGGGCATCGCCGGCTTCGTAGGTGAGGCCCGAAGCACCGAGGTGGATGGCGAAATGGCGGACTTCTTTTTGGGATCCGGGCTCGGTGAGACGCCGATTGAGGATGAGCCGGGCGGGGTAGGGGCGATCCCGATGCCAGTTGAGGCTGGTCTCTTCGTCGTCGGGAGCCGTGGTGGCGGGTGGTTGGGGGGCGGTTGCATGAGGGGTGAGCCGTTCGAGGGCGGCACTCAGCCAGGTGGCGAAGGGTTGTTCGAATTCGACGTCACAGTCCTGGCGGGGATGAACGCGCTGGCCGCCGAGGGATTCGAGACGGTCATCGAGGTCTTTGCCAAACTGACAGAAGCGCGAGTAGTTGGTGTCGCCGAGGGCGCAGACGGAGAACCGGGTTTTCTCGAGCCGGGGGGCGTCCGCGCCTCGGAGCGTTTGCCAGAATGCCTTGGCGTTGTCGGGCGGCTCGCCGTCGCCATAGGTGCTGGCGATGATGAGGAGGGAGGATTCCTCGGCGATCTGGGCGAGGGAAACTTTGGCGAGATCGTGGACCACGGGGGCGAAGCCGCGTTGGGCGGCGGCCTTGGCGATGCGTTTGGCGAGTTTTTCGGCGGTGCCGGTCTGGGAGCCCACGAGGACGGCGAGCGGGGCCAGGGGTTGGGGGGCGGGCTGGGATGCCGAAGGGGGTGTGGCGGGGGCGGCGGTGTAGGAGAAGAGCCCGGCGAGGAAGCCGTTCAACCACGCGCGCTGTTCGGGAGTGAAGGGCGCGGAATCGGGGATTGTGGGAACCAAGCGAGGGAGGTTCATGACGCGGAAGGGCTTTCTAGGTGGGGACGCGCCTGGGGACCCTGAACGGGCCTGCAATCATCCAGGGGGCGTGTCATGGGGTGAACAGCTCCTGGAGTTGGCCGAGGTCGTGGCGGCGGGTGAAATCCGTGAAGGATTCGTTGGCGCTGCGGCGGGCGAGATAGGTCTGGAGGATGTGTTCGAGAAGCCGTGGGAGATCGGAGAACGGAAGGGCGGTGAAGACCTGTCGTCCAATGCCGAATTCCGAGCCGGTGCCGCCTCCGAGCACGACGTGGTAACCTTCGCCGGAGGAGCCGCCCGCATCCACCTTCACGCCCTGGAGTCCGATGTCGCCGATGTAGTGTTGGGCGCAGGAATTTGGGCAACCGGTCAGATGAAGGTTGATCGGTTGGTCGAGGTTGACGCGTTTCGAGAGGTGTTGGGCGAGTGTCAGACCGTGACCTTTGGTGTCCGTGGCGGCCCACTTGCAGCCCGTGCTGCCGGTGCAGGCCACGAGGCCGCCGGCGACGTGGCTGGCTTCATGATGGAGACCGATCCGAACCACCTGGCGCTTCACCGTTTCGACAAATGCATCGGCGATGTCCGGCAGGATGAGATTCTGCCAGGGGGTGAGGCGGACCTGACCTGAACCATAGTTTGTGGCGAGATCGGCGAGCCGTTCCATTTGGCGCACGGAGAGAATTCCGACGGGGATGACCACGCCGAGGTAGTTCCGTCCCGGTTGGCGTTGACGGTAGACGCCGATGTGCCCGTGTTTGAGGGCAGGGGAACGCGGTTGGCAGCGGTCGAGAGGGAACTCGACCAACGGGAACGAGAGTTTTCGCTGAGTTTCCTCGAGAAACCGGGGAACACCCCAGCGATCGATGAGGTACTTGAGGCGGGCTTTCTTGCGATCGGTCCGGTCGCCGTGATCCCGGAACACGCGGATCATGGCGGCGGCGACGGCAACGGCTTCGGAAGGTGGGACGAGAATGCCGGAATCGGCGGCGAGTTGGCGGTGGCCGGTGATGCCGGCGAGGTCGGTGCGGAAGTAGACGCCGGGTGGGAGAGGCACGGGGGAGCGATCGCGCAGGGAGACACCGGAAACTGCCGCGCCGAGCGACACGGCGGCGAAGCCGATGTCATTGGTGTTGGCGACGGTGTCGATGGCGCCGCCGCCTTCGAAGGCGACGTTGAACTTGCGTGGCAGACCGTAGAGGTCGCGCTGGTTGAGAATGTAGTGGTGCAGGGCGTGGGCGAACGGGCGGGTGTCGATCCATTCACGCAGGTCGATGCCGGCGGTGGGTGAGGCAGTGATGTTGCGGATGTTGTCGACGCCGGAGCCCTTCGCGGTGAGACCCAGGGACTGGAGGCGGATCAGCACGTCGACGAGATGGCGGGGAGCGATTTCGCGGATCTGGAGATTGCTGCGGGTCGTGAGGGTCGCTTTCCCGTTTCCGAGATCGGCGGCGATGGACGCCAGCCCACGGAGTTGGGTGCTGGTGAGCTCGCCGGCCGGGATGCGACACCGGAGCATGAAACTGTTTTGTGCGGGTGCGACGTAGAACAGGCCGAAGGTGCGCAGCCGGTAGGTGTCCTCGTCGTTGGGGAAGCGGTTATGGGCGGCGTGATCGAGCACGCGATCCCAGGAATCCAGGGGATTTTCCGCGTGTTTCCAGAGTTCCTGTTTGGTGACTTCGGAAAGGGGGAATCCGAAGAGGGTTTCCTCGGGGGCGCAATCTGAGGCATCGGCGGCGAGATTGGTGCCCGCGGCGGCGGGGGTTGCGGTGAACTGGTCGTCGGCATTGAGGCCCACGAAGGGCGTGGCGAGCCGTTGGGCGGCGCCAGCCAGGAAGCCGGCGAGGTATTCCTTCTGTTCCGCGCTGAAGGGCGGTCCTGGAGGTGCGTTGGGCGTGAGAGTGGCGGAGTTCATCGGGGGGCGGGGCTCATCGTTTGTCGACCGCGTCGGGAAGGGGATCGATGCGGACAGCGCAGAACTTGTAACTCGGCTGCCGTGAGTAGGGATCGAAAGCCGGGAATGTGAGATCGTTCACGCCGGGATAGTGCATGGGGACGAAGACCTGGCCGGGTTGAACCGAGGCGGAGACAAGCGCCTTGGCGTGCAGGGTGCCCCGGCGGGAGGCAATGACCACCGTGGAGCCGTTCAGCACCCGGAGGGAACGGGCGTCGTTGGGGTGGAGTTCGACGTAGGCGTTGGCGGGATAGAGTTGGCGAAGGATCTCGGACTTGCCGGTGCGGGTGTTGGTATGCCATTGCGCGCTGGACCCGCGGCCGGTCAGCAGGACGAACGGAAACTCCGAGTCGGTGGTTTCCGGTGCGCGCCGTGGAATCTCGTGAATGAAACGCGCGCGCTCGTCCGGGGTAAAGAACCGGCCGTCGGCAAACAGGCGGCGCTCGGGGGCGGGCTGGGAACGGGGTTGCCGCGGCGGGTGCGGGGATAGGTCGTCCGGCTGTGCTTCGGGCTCGGCTGGTTGGGCGTCGGCCGAGGTCCAGGGCCATTGGATGCCGCCTTCTTCGGCGAGGTGGGCGTAATTCTGGATGCCGGTGATATCGCATGGCCGGCCGCGGGAGAGCTCCTGGAGGAGCCGGAACGTCGCCGCTGGCGAGGTCCAACGCTGGAACCAGTCGCCGCAGCCCCAGGCTTCGCCGAGCAGCCGGAAGATGGCGAAATCGGAGAGGGCCTCGCCGGGGGCCTGGGCGACTTTGCGCACGACCCCGATGCGGCGTTCGGAATTGATGAAAGTGCCGTCCTTCTCACCCCAACCGGCGGCAGGGAGGATGAGGTGGGCGTGATCCGTTGTGGCAGTGGAGACGTACATGTCCTGGACGACCAGGAACTCGAGTCGCCGGGCGGCTTCCTGGAAGCGTTGGGAATCGATCCAGGATTGGGCGGTGTTGGTGGCAATGATCCAGAGAGCCTTGATGCGGCCGCTGGCGGCGTCGTCGAGAATCTGGTCGTAAGCTTTGGAGGAGGAGGACGGGATGGAATCGAGCGGGACGTCGAGAATACCGGCGACTTCGGCGCGATGCTCGGGATCGGTGAAGGTACGACCGCCGAGCAGGCTGGTGGTGTTGCTGTAGAGCCGGGAGCCCATGGCATTGCACTGGCCGGTGATCGAGTTTGCGCCGGTGCCGGGGCGTCCGATGTTTCCGGTCATCAGGGCGAGGTTGATGATCGCCTGGGCGGTGCGAACGGCTTCGTGGCCCTGGTTCACCCCCATGGTCCACCAGAAACTCACGGCTTTGCCGCGCCCGATGGCGGTTGCGGCGCGGATGATTTCCCCGACACCGAGGCCGGTTTGGGCGGAGACGTAATCAGGGGTGAAACAGCCGACGAAATCGCTGAACGCATCGAAGCCGGACGTGTGTTGACGGATGAAATCGGTGTCGATCCAGCCGTGGTGGAGCAGGAGATGGGCGATTCCGTAGAGCAGGGAGAGGTCGGACTTGGGGCGAAGCGCGAGGTGCTGGGTGGCGGCGGCGGCGGTCTCGGTTCGGCGCGGATCGAGTACCAGGATGGTGGGACGGTTGGGGTTGCGCAGAACCCGCTGCCACATGATGGGGTGGGCAAGGCAGGGATTGGAACCTACGAAGACCAGGACATCCGAAGCCTCGAAGTCGGCGTACGTGTACGGTGGCGCGTCGAATCCGAAGCTCTCCTTGTAGGCGACGTGAGCCGTGGCCATGCACTGGCGGGTGTTGGAATCCCCGTGAATCCCGCCCATCCCGAACTTGAAGAGGGCTCCGAGCAGGGCCATTTCCTCGGTGCAGATCTGGCCGGAGCTGAGGAAGGCGACACTCTCAGGACCGTGCTCGGCGAGAATTTGGCGGAAGCGATCCACAAAGCGCTGGGCGGCTTTACCCCAACCGACCGGCTCTAGGGATCCACCCGGTCCCCGGACCATGGGGCGGGTTGCGCGGTCGCTTGCTTGGAGTGGCGCGAGGGCCTCCCAGCCCTTGGGGCAAGCCATGCCGAGGTTGACGGGGTAATCCGGGTCGGGCGAGAGATTGACCGCCACGCCGTCCTGGAGGTGGGCGCGCAAGCTGCAACCCGTGGCGCAGAATCCACACACCAGATTGGCTGTGCCGGCGGGGGCGAGTCGGCGTGGAACGGCTCCCAGTCCGAAGCCGCCGGGGACGCGCGCGAGTTCCGCGGTCATTCGACCGCGAGTGCGCCGAAGGATTTCAAGGGGCATGGGTATCATGTGGGCACAGCTCCGGGCATGCGTTGGGGGGCGACGGCGACAAAGAAGAGGTGTCGTTCGAGTAATTCTCCGGCCAGCAAAGCCGCACTCCCGAGCAGGGTGATCGGGGTCGAGGCGCCGGGCATGGCCAGGAGTTGGAAGACGAAGCAAACCAGGCCCAACCCAGCCAGGGCCAGTCGAGCGGTCAAAAGCGGACGGAGGGTCCCGACGAGGAGGGATCGGGTACGTTCCGATTCGGAGGCCGGGTCGGAAGTCCGTCGGAACAAGGGGAAGAGTTCGGCGGGGAGTTTGGCAGCCAGCGCAACGAGGATCAGGAGAAGCGCGAGGCCGGGCGAGGCGAGGGAAACGCCTGCCATCAAGACCACGGTTCCCAGGAACCGCGCGAAGGTCGGTCCCGCGCTCCAGAAGGCCCTCCGGGTCGCGACGTAAATCATCGCGGATGTGGCCACTGCGATGAGGCCCAGCCACGGCGCAGTGGATGAGCCTACCGACCGTATGGGGTCGGGCACCGGCAAGCCGACGCTTTCCAGGGCGATGACACCCAACGCGGCGGTGTAGCCGCCGAACGCGATCACTTCCCGACTAAACCAGGACCGCCGCCAGCCGAGAAATGCGCGCCAGGCGCGAAGCGGTTGGCCAAGGTGCGCGGTGGCAATGGCGAGCGCGATCCACTGGATTGCGAATGCCGTCAACAGGGTGGGCGAGGAAGGAAAGCGGCTGAGGCTGGTTTCGATGCCCGCGGCGGCGGCAAGTCCGACCGAGGCTTGGGACAACACCAGGAAAAAGGTCAGCGGCGTGTGGGCAGCGGCGGGCACCGCGTGGGTCCGGTTCGCGGCAACCAGACCCTGCGCACGGCCCGACGCTGAGACATACTGTGTGGTCGGGACGGTGAACGACGGGTCCGGGGCGTCAGGAACGAAATGCAGTGGGGCGGGAGATGGGGATGATCGGGGGCGCGCCGAGAGTGCGAGGACCGACGGGTCGACCAAGGTGACCCGGATGGCTTCATTGGGGCAGCCTTGAACGCAGGCGGGAGCTTCATCGACAGCCAGTCGGTCGTGGCAGAGATCGCACTTACGAACGATGCCAAGGCGCGAGGAAAAGCGGGGGATTTCGTAAGGGCACATCAGGGTGCAGTAACTGCAGCCGATGCATTGGTCGTCGAGATGCCGGACGATGCCGGTGGTGGTGTCCTTTTCGTAGGCGAGGACCGGGCAGCCGTTCAGGCAGGCGGGATCCACGCAATGATGACAGGCCGTGGAGACGTGTTGAACGGCGGCCGACGGCGTGGGAGAGGCGGTACTTTGACGATCCAACAGGAGTCCCACTGACCGCCAGGACTCACCTTCCTCCAGCCCATTCAGGGAGTGGCAGGCCGTGACGCAGGCCTTGCAGCCCGAGCACGCGTCGAGATCAACCTGAAAGGCGTACTGTTCACCCCGCGCCGGACGCGAGGTGGGAAGCAACCTGCGATACTGGGGTGTGCGGGGGTGACCGGCCGAATCCGACGACTTCTGGTCGTGCCAGCGGCTGAACTGATCGACGGCTGAAACCTTCCGTTGGTCGGCCAGATACTGGTCGACCAACGTCTGAAGATGCGGCGTTGGGGATGGTGAAACGGGCAGATGGATGGGAGACGACGGAAGCGACACGGGAGAGCGACGTGCGCCGGCGGTTCCCGCGTGCTGGCCATGCGTGGCACCGGTTTCGCCGTGTCTCAGGGTCGAACTCATGCGGACGGGCGGGGTATTCTTCAACGTTCCACCAAGGCGTTCGAAAGGGGTGACTCAGACCACCGTCTCGACGGCTTTCGGCGTGGCGGTCCGCTCCTGGCGGAGAGCCCTGGAAGATGAGGTACGCTCGACGCGGGGTGGGGTGGGGGCGCTGGGCTTGGGTTGAGCCGGGGGCGATTGACCCTTGAGGGTGTAAGCCCGGACCTCCAGAAACTCGATCAGTTCGGCGCGAAGGCGGTAGTACTCCGGATCTTCGAGCAGCGCTTTGCGGTCCCGGGGTCGCGGGAATGGCACCTTGAGAATGTCGCCGACGGTGGCCTCGGGGCCATTGGTCATCATGACGATCCGGTCGGCGAGGAAGAGGGCTTCATCGACGTCGTGGGTCACCATGAGGGCGGTGAGATGATTGCGGGTCCAAAGATCGACGAGCACCTGCTGCAGTTCCATGCGGGTGAGGGAGTCGAGCATTCCGAAGGGCTCATCGAGCAGGAGCATCCGGGGTGACAGGGCGAAGGCACGGGCAATGCCGACCCGTTGACGCATACCCTGGCTCAGTTCGGCGGGTCGTTTGTGGAGGACGTCGCCGAGGCCGACCACGGTGAGGTAGTATTCCGCGATCTGCCGGCGCTGCTCGGGCGAGGCCGTGTAGAAGACCTGGTCGACCCCAAGCAGCACGTTCTCGAACGCGGTGAGCCACGGGAGCAGCGATGGGGACTGAAAGACCACGCCGCGGTCGGGACCGGGTCCGCGGAGTTCGCGTCCGGCGAGAATGATGCCTCCGGCATGTTCATCAGGCTCCGAGAGTCCGGCCACCATGGACAGGACGGTCGATTTGCCGCAGCCGGAATGGCCGATGAGGCAGACAAATTCGCCCTTGGTCAGCGCGAGATTGAAGTTCTGGACGACGACGAGCGGCCCACGTGGTGTGGGAAAGGTCTTGGACAGCGCGGTGATTTCGAGGTGATGGCTCATGGCAGCTCCACGGTTTCGCGTTTGATCTCGTGTCGGCGCAGCGGGGTTCGGCGGCCCAGGGGGTAACGCGGCTGTTCGAGGTCTTCGGGCTCGAGGTCGGGGAGGACCAGTTTCCGGGTGATGGCGACGCGATTTGCCGACCGGGAGGCCAGCATAAAGTCGAAAACCTGCCGCCGGATGGCTTTGAAGTGGGGATCGTGATTCAGGGCCCGACGATCCCGAGGGCGGGGGATTTCAACCGGAATGGAAGGGCCGAGAGTGGCCCGTGGGCCGGCCGTGAGTGGGATGATCCGGTCGGCCAGGTAAATGCCTTCATCGGGATCGTTGGTGATGAGGACGACCGTCTTTTGATTTTCCTGCCAGATGCGGCTGATCTCATCCTGAAGCGTGGCACGGGTGAGAGCGTCCAGGGCGCCGAGCGGTTCATCCAAAAGCAGGATCTGCGGGTCCATGGCCAGGGCGCGGGCGAGGCTGACGCGCTGGCGCATGCCGCCGCTGAGTTGAGCGGGTTTCCGGTCACGGGCAGGAAGGAGGTTGACCTTACTGATGTGCTGTTCGACGTGTTGCTCCTTGCGTGCGGCGGACCAGTTGGGGAAGGCCTGATCGACGGCGAGCCGGATATTTTCGGCGACCGTGAGCCAGGGAAGGAGGGAGTAATTCTGGAAAACAACACCGCGATCCGGTCCCGGGCTGGTGATTTCCAGATCGTTCAACGTGACGGTGCCGGAGTCGGGGCGGGAGAGTCCGGCGATGAGGTTGAGCAAGGTGGTCTTGCCCGCGCCGGAGTAACCGACGATGGCGACAAACTCGCCTTTCTCGAGGCTGAGATGGACATCGTGGAGGACTTCGGTCCGCTGGTTGGTGGGACCGAAACCCTTGGAGACGCCTTGGAGGGCTAGGAAGGGCATGGGGTGGGTAGGTGGGGTTGGGTCCGGGATGGGGTTTTTGCGATGGACCACGGACGACCTGGTTCAGCCTGTTTTAAATCGGCCCTCGATGAGGCTCATGAGGCGGTCGAGGCCGAAGCCGACGAAGCCGATTGTAAGGATGCAGAGGATGATGTGCTCGTAGACGAGCGCGTTGTACTCCTGCCAGAGGAAGCCGCCGACGCCGGGTCGGCCGGTGAGCATTTCGGCAGCGACAATGACCAGCCAGGCGATGCCAAGGCTGAGGCGGAAGCCGGTGAACATGTAGGGGAGGGTGGCTGGGATGAGCACCTTGAAGAGCGTCTTGCTGCGGGAGAGTTTCAGAACACGGGCGACGTTGAGGTAATCCTGGGGGACGGCGCGGACGCCGACGGCGGTGTTGAGCACGGTGGGCCACATGGAGCAGATCGCGATGGTGAAGAGAGCGCCGAGTTCGGAGGCCGATTTACCGGCTCCCATGAACAGCACGAGGCCGAGGGGCAGCCAGGCGAGGGGGGAGACGGGCCGGAGGATCTGGATGATCGGATCGAAGATCCTCGTGAACGTGGCGGACAGGCCCAGGAGAAAGCCGATGGGGGTACCGATGACGAGGGCGAGGAAGTAGCCCTTGGCAACGAGTTGGAGGGAGTACCAGGTGAAGCGAAGAATTCCCTGGTCCATTTCGCCGCGTTTCTCGAACGGCTTGAGAACGTAGTCGCGGCTGGCTTCCCAGGTCTTGGACGGGCTTGGCAGTTCCTTGGCCCAGGTCGAGCTGGACAGGTACCAGGCGGCAACCACGAGCGCGAAGCCGATGAGCGGGAGGATCAGGGAATCGAATCGAAATCGTTTCATGGTGTGAGTCAGCCTTTGAGGGAGTGGACCGCGAAGCCCTTGGCGTATTCCTCGGGTTTCGTGGGATCGAAGGTCTTGCCGTCAAATAGGGTTTCAGGCTTTTCGTCAGGTCCGCCGTGGGCGTAGCCGATTTCCTTCATGGCGCCTTCGTACAGGTCACCGCGGAACACCTGCTTCACGATGCCGGTGTAGTCGGGAGCACCCGTGACCATTCCCCAGCGTCGGAACTGGGAGATCCACCAGGTTCCGAACTTGGCCTGCGGGTAGTTGCAGTGGCGCTGACTGAAGATCATGGGGTGATCGTCCTTGCGGGTCCGCCCGTCGCCGTAGTCGAGATCTCCGAGCAGGCGCGGGAGGAGCATCTCCTTGGTGGTGTTGATGTAGGTGGGGCGAGCGACGATCTCGCATTGCTCCGGGCGGTTGGAGAGGTCATCCAGCCACACGCTGGCCTCGTGTAGGCCCTTGAGCACGGCCTTGACCGTGCGTGGGTGCTTTTCGGCGAAGTCGGCCGAGAAGGCGCAGACTTTCTCCGGATGATCCAGCCACAGGTCCTGGGTGGTGACGGAGGTGAAACCAATCTTGTCGGCGATGGCGCGGGCGTTCCACGGCTCGCCGACGCAGAAGCCATCCATCTTGCCGACCTTCATGTTCGCGACCATCTGCGGCGGAGGGATGGTGATGAGGGAAACGTCCTTGTCCGGGTGGATGCCGCCGGCGGCGAGGTAATAGCGCATCCACATGGCGTGGGTGCCAGGCGGAAAGGTCATGGCGAATGTGAGGGGTTCGCCGAGGGATTTGGCTCGGTCCACCATGGGTTTCAGGGACTTGGGGTCGTTGGACACCTTGCCCTTCCATTCGGCCTTGAGGGTGATGGCTTGGCCATTCCGGTTGAGCAACCAGGGGATGACCATGGGTTTCTTGGGCGAACCCAGCAGCCCCATCGTGGAGGCGATCGGCATGCCGAGGAGCATGTGGGTCGCCTGATTGTCGCCGTTGGCGAGCGAGTCGCGAATCGCGGCCCAATTGGCCCCTTTGGCAACGGTAGCCCGGATGCCGTGCTTCTTGAAGAACCCCTTCTCGTGGGCGATGACGATCGGAGAACAATCGGTCAAGGCGATGATCCCGAAACGCATGTCGGGGTGTTCGGGGGAGTCGTCGGCGAAGGCGGAGCCCGTCCACCCACGCGGAAGGCCCGCAAGCAGACTGGCGGTGGCAGTTCGGCGGAGGAAGCGTCGGCGGCTGAGATCAGTCGTCATGGGAGGATTCGGAAGATGCGCGGCTGGGGTCGTGGACGTCATCGGTGGATGGGTTGGAGGTGAAGGCGCGGAATAGCGAGGCGTCGTAGGTGCGGTGAAGAAGGGCAGGCGGCGGGGCCGGCTGAAAATGAGCGGCCAGCCACGCAGCCCGGCCGGGGGTCGGTTCGTTGATGCCGGGACCGTGGAAGAGGACGATGTCCGAGCGGTGGGAGGTCCGGCCGGCTCCCAGATCGAATCGGCCACCGAGGGCGGAATCCAGCACGTCGATGGGCAGGCCGAGAGCTTCGCGTCGCGAGAGAAGGGCACTGAGCTCCGCGCGGTGATCCGGATCGGCGCACCAGGCACAGGCGTCGAGAAGGGCGAGGACGAGGGCGCGATGCTCGGCGGCGCGTTCGGAGGCGAACGAACGCCGCACGATCAGCACTTTCTCGGGGTGCCCCGGAGCGAGTTCCGCGGAGAGGGCAGCAACGATCCCGACGCCGGTTTTCACCGCAAGGGAGCCCCAAGGTTCCCCGACGCAGCAGCCGTCGATATGGCCGGCCTTCAGGTGGGTGACCATCTGCTGCGGCGGGACAACCACGAGGCGGTAGTCACGGTCTGGCACGAGACCCGCTTGGTGAAACCATTCGCGGAGCACGAAATGCTGGGCCGAATGGTGAAAGACAACGCCAAAGGTGCGCGGTTCGGGGGAAGCCACTCGCAGGTCTGCGAGCCGGCTTGGGTCGCCTTGGGTCGCTTCCCAAAGCCGTCGCGACAGCACGATGGTGTCGCCGTGGACGGTCAGGACCAGCGCGGTGAGGCAGTCGCAGCGGGCCGAATTCTGGCCCAGCGACATGGCCAGCGGCATCGGGGAGAGCGCCTGGGCGGCGTCGAGTTCCCCGGAAATGATCTTTTCCCGGATGGTGGCCCAGCCGACCTCGGCCGAGAGGCGGACATTGACGCCGCGGGCCGTGAAAAAGCCGAGGTGTCGCGCCACCAGAAGGGGTGCGGCATGCAGGAGTGGGACGTAGCCCAGGCGAAGGGCGGTGGAAGGTCCGCCGCGCTGGGCGAGGAGTGGTGGAACGGCTCTGGTCACGATCAGCCACAAGCAGTGGCTGATCGGGACTTAGCCCGGTACGTGCCAGGGACACGTCTCTGGCGCAATGAATGCTACGATTCTTTTGGCGATGAATGATGAACTGAATTCATGGAGGCGGTCTCCGCTCGACAGTCGGCAGCTTCGGGCGTTCGCAACCCTGGCGCGCACGGCCAGTTTCACCGCGGCTGGGCGGGAGTTGTTTCTGTCGCAGTCGGCCATCAGCCATTCCATGCGTGCGCTGGAGGAGGATGTGGGCTGCCGGCTTTTTGACAGGGTGGGCAAAAAAGTGACGCTGACCCTGGCGGGTGAGCAATTGCTGCAATCAGCGGAAAAAATTCTTGGCGAAATGACCCAGGCGCGGGAAGCGCTGGGCCGATTGGGAAAATGGGGGCGTGGGCGGTTGCGCATTGGAGCGAGCACAACGGCCTGCACGTATGTGCTTCCGACGGTGTTGCGTGAGTTCAAGGAAAGCTTCGCGCACTACGCCATCACGATCGTGCCGGCGGATACGGCCCAGATGCTGAGCCTGGTCAACGATGGACGGGTCGATCTGGCTCTCACCCTGGAGCCGAAGGCTGAGGAGAAACTGGTATTCGATCCGGTGTTCGAGGACGAGTTGGTTTTTCTGATGAGTCCGCGTCATCCGTGGGCCGAAGCCGGGATGGTGAACCGACGTGAGGTTCCGATGCAGAACTACGTGCTGTACGATCGGACGAGCTACACCTTCCGACTCCTGGACGAGTATTTCCGGCAGGATCGGCTGGTGCTCAACACCTTCATCGAGCTGGGCAGCATGGAAGCCATCAAGGAGCTGGTGAAACTGAATCTGGGCATCAGCGTTCTGGCACCGTGGATTGCGCGAGAGGAATTGCAGGCGGGCTCCCTGGTGGCACTGCCCTTGGGCAAACGAAAGCTTCGTCGGCAATGGGGCATTGTCCGTTGGCGGTCCCGGACGCTCAATCTGGCGGAGGAAACCTTCGTTGCGCTGTGCCGGGAGGTGACGACCTCCCTGATCCGGGACACGGCCTGCTGGGTGAACCGGGTGGAGCCGGAGGTCCTGGCCTCGTAACCCCACGAGAAACCGCGGGGAGGGTAGCCCCTCACCGCGGCGCTCGAACGAATCAGTGGCTCGGGATTACTTCAACCGAATGAGGATCTCTTTGATCGCGGCGAAGTTGGGCAGGTCCTTCGGCGTGGCGGTTTGCTCCGCGTATTGGATGACGCCTTTCTTGTCGATGACGAAGGCCGCACGGGCCGAGGTGTCACCGATGCCAGCCAGGGCCTTGAACTCGACGCCGAACGCGCGAGTGACCTCTTTGTTGAGATCGCTGACCAGCGTGAGGGTGATGTTTTCCTTCTTGGCCCAGGCTTCCTGGGAGAAGGGGCTGTCGACGCTGATCCCGATGACATCGGCATTCAGGCCTTGGTAGGCGCTGATGCCCTGGGTGACGTCGCAAAGCTCGGACGTGCAGACGCTGGTGAACGCCAGCGGGAAGAAGAGCAAAACAGTACTCTTCTGGCCGAAGTTCGCGCTGAGCTTGACGTCGACAAGATTGCCGGAGGTTTTGGACTTGAGCGTGAAGTCCGGGGCCTGGGTTCCGACTGCGATAGGCATGGTGTGTGGAGTGTTCCCTGAATTGTTGGTTTCCCGAACAGGACGAAGCCCTTCGGAGGGGGTGTTAATGGATCGGGAGACGACGGCTGTCAATCGGCGTGGAGCGCGGTCAGCACCTGGGCGGGATGTTCGGCGGACTTGACCGTGGGCCGACCGCGGGCCAGATGGCGCGAATCCGGCCGTCCGTGCCGACGAGGAACGAACTGCTATGGACGCTCTGGTACGTGCGGCCCATAAACTTCTTCTCCCCCCAAAATCCGTACGCTTCGGTGGTGCAGCCGGGGGTGGCACTACGCCAACAAGCGCCACAGCACATTGGCGGCAAAGAGCAGCGACATGCTGACGGCGCACGCGACTTTGCCCACGGTGCCGACCAGCAGGCCGATGGTGGCTCCCGCTCCCGCTTTGGCGGATTCCCCCCAGGCGCGCCCCCCCGCGAATTCGAGGGAGAACGCCCCGAGGAAGGGACCCAACAGGATTCCAAACGGGCCGAAGAAAAGTCCGATCAGCCCGCCGATGGCAGCGCCTAGGATTCCCAAATAACTGGCGCCCAATGTTTTTGCGCCATACATGCTGACGGCAAAATCCGCGGCAAGGGAGAGAATCGTGAGCACCCCAAGCGTGACGAGAACCCAGGTTTGGGCGCCGGCTTCACCGACCAGGAAGCGGTGGCCGACGGCAGCGGCAAAAATGAGCGGCGTCCCGGGGATGCCAGGGAACACGCAGCCGAACACGCCGATGGCCATGACCAGCAGTGTTGCGGCGAACCAGAGGAATTCCGGTGTCGTCACGGCCGCAAGGTACTCGCGATTCCGGGTGGGGCCAAGGTTGGGGAAAGCCATCCCGACCGACACCGCAAGCGTCCACCCCGGCGCGAGCGCGTTAAGCAGGGACGGTGAATCGGCCGCATTCGGGGCCGACCGGGGTCAGCGGAGGGTCCGGTAGTACCTTTGAGGATCTCCGGTGGCGGGAATGGGATCGGTGAGGCGGATCACCCCGTTCACCACGCGATGGGTCTGGAGCGTGACCCAGTCGAGCAAGTTGGTGGAACCTTGGAGGACGAGGGCTTCGCCATTGTTGCCGAGGACCTCGATATCGATGGTCTGGTTGAGGCCCCGAGAGGCGGTGAGTGTTGCGTAACCCTCGTTACGGAAAGATGCGAGACCGAGATGAACCTGGCCTGAAACGCTGGTGAAATCGCCGCCGGCAAGGACCTGATCCTCGGTCATTCCAAGACTCGCGACACTGCCGGAGAACACCGGATTCCAGGGCTGCACCGCGCCGTTGGTCAAGGTGAGGATCGCGGCGCGGTTGCGGGCGGCGTCAGCGATGCGGAGGAAATCGCCAGCGACGAAGAGTTGCTCACCCACGGGTTCGATGAACCGGACTCGCCCGGCGGCGTTCGCAGTCCATTCTAGCGCATTGCCGATGTCGGGCGTGAGGGCGGCGAGGTTGGTGCGGAGCTCTCCGCCAATGCTGACGAACGTACCGCCGGCGAAAATGACGTCCCCGTGGGCGACGACGATGTCGATCGTACCACTGGCGAACGGGTCCCATGGGAGCAGTGTTCCGTTCTCAACGCTGAACGCGGCGAGACGGCCGCGTGTTTGGCCGGCAATGCTGGTGAAGGCGCCGCCGACATAGAGGACGCCGTTGGTGCCGACGTTGAAGGTGCTGATGGGCGCATTGGGGGAAGGAGCCCATTCCGTGGCGGCTCCGGTGGAGAGCAAGACGGAGCCGGCATTGGTGCGACTGGCATCACCCAGCGAGTTGAAGCGCCCGGACACATACAGATTCGTGCCGTGGGCGAGAAGTGCTTCCACCTCGCCGCCCACGTGGGACGTCCAATCCAGAACCGCGCCGGTGTCGGGCGCCAAGGCGACGAGGTTGGTTCTGGCGACGGACCCGGCGATGTCGAAGAACCCGCCGGCGTAGAGGATGCCCTCGTGGATCGAGATCGCATTCACCAGGGTGCGTGCGTTGGTCACGGAGGTTTGGAGCTGGGCGTCCCATGGTAAAATGGAGCCGTCGACCATGCTTACAGCAGCAATTCCGGCGCGTTGGAGTGGGCCGGTCAGGGAGAAATTGCCGCCCACAAAACCGGTCTTGCCATCCTCGCTGAGGGCGACCACCCGGACGGGGCCGGCGGGATCGATAGGCTGTCCCAGTTCGCTTGCGCCGGTGGCTAGGGAAACAAGATCGAAATTCCGCCCGCCTTGGGCACGTGCAAACTCACCCCCGATGGCGAGGAGACCGCCGTTGGCGGCAATGGAGAAGACCTGGCCGGGGGTATCTGCCTGCCAGTTCAGGATCTCACCGGTGGTGGGATGGAGTGCGGCCAGATTGGTTCGGCTGACTCCCCCGATCTGGGTGAAGGTCCCGCCAAGGTAGAGGCGGTTGTCGTGCAGAATGCTGGAGGTGACCTGACCGTCCGGGTTCGGGCTGAAAGGTTGGAGGGTGCCGGTGAAAGAATTCAGCACCGCCACGTTGGTGCGGCCTTCCCCTGCCACCGAATCAAACCGCCCGCCGCAGTAAAGGGTCAGGCCCGAAAGAATCAGGGTGTTGATCGGACCGTCCGGGGATGGGTTCCACCCGGTGGCGGCTCCGGAACCGGCGTCGATGGAGGCGAGATTGGAACGTGCCTGTCCCCCGGCATTGGTGAAACTGCCGCCCACCAGGATTCGGGTGCCCGCAACGGCGATGGCGTTGACGGCGGTGCCGCCGATACCCGGGTTCCAAGGCTGAAGGGCCGCGTTGGCTGTGGCTATGGACGCCAGGCGGTTCCGCGGTTGCCCGGCGATGGAGGTGAAGGTTCCACCAATGTAAATGGAGCCGCCGATGACGGTGATGGCTCGAACGCTCGACCCGATGCTCAGGTTCGCCTGCCACGTCGGATTGACCGTGCCGTCTGAACGGAGGTGGGCGAGGCCGATCCGCGGCAGGCCGCCGACCGAACTGAAGCTTCCGCCCATGTACCAGCCGCCGTTGGAGTCCGAAACGACCGTGTCGATCGGGCCATTGGCGCGGGCTTGGGTGAAATCAATGACTCCGGACGGGATACCGAGCACCAGTCCGGCACCCGAGTTGACTCCCAATTGGGTGAATGAGCCCGCGAGGTAGGCGATGCCGTTGGTGACGAGAATGTCCCGGATCGGGGCGTCACCGGACGGAAAGTCCATGCGAGCACCGTCGGAAGGGCGGAGGTTAGCGCGGACAGCCGTTGTGGCCGAGCAGACGACGAGGACGGCGATTCCGAACGGCGCGAGTGCGCGGTGAAGCCATGGGCCGTTGGATAGTTGATTTTGACGTCGCGATGGCGATGGGTGGAAAACGCTGGAATTCATGGTGCGCAAGCCTGGCGGTACGATTGGCGCAAAGGCCTTGGGTCCACGACGTCCTTCCCTTCTGCGGTGAAGCATGGTGGAAACGCCGCTGTACCTCGTTTTCGCGCCGACAGTGGTGGGAGTCCTACAGAATCGAATTCAAAACTCAAGCCCGACGAACCATGACGTTCCAGCGTTATCCGGCCCCTCGCGGCCGTCCGGTGGGTGATTTGGACTCCTCGGCTGCGATCCGGCGGATGTAGTCCTGGAAGTCGGAATCCTCGCCCTGCAAAAGGCTTGGAAGGGCTTCCCGGAATTCCGTTCGTCGACACCATTCCCGCATGTAATCCTCCCAGGACTGCCACAAGCGGCTGGTCTGCCGGCTCATGGATTCCTCGTAGACCAGCATGTAGGCCCGCTCGAAGATCGAGACGAGGATGCTGAAGAGCGCATACCGCCGTTCGCTCTGCTCCGGATTTAGTTCCACGTCCAACGTGCCGCGGCGCAGAAGCTGAAGATCGGAATGCTCCAGGACGAGCTTGAGGAACCCGTTGTACTCGTCCACGAGCCGCTGGAAGATCTCTTCCTCCTCGTTTTGGCGTTCTCGGCGTTGCTCAAAGGCGAAGACCAGGATGGCGAAGGGGAGACCCACCACGGTGACGAGGCAGCTCAAAAACTCGAACCACTCGAGGACCGTCCAGGAGGTTGGGTTCGTCGGAGTCATGGCGAATCCTTGGCCTGCCGAGGGATCCTGACAAGCGCGGTGTCGTGAACGGATTCATGGTTCAATGGATTGGGTGGAGGGAGAAATGCAGGAGATTTCGTTTGCTGCAAATGCGAGGGGCCAACAAGGATGGCGAGGGGTCCATCCTGACCAAGCTGGGGCCACCCCCACATTCCACTCGCCCATGACGTCGCCGAACCCTTCCGCAGCCGAACTGGCCGAACTCCGAGATGGCCTTCACCGTCTCGCTCGCAACCTCTGGTGGACCTGGAATCAGGACGCCCAGGACCTTTTTCAGGAACTGTCGCCGCGGTCGTGGCAGAACCTCTATCACAACGCCGTTGCCGTGTTGCGGGAGGTGACCGACTACGAGCTGAAGGTCCACCTGATGGAGCCTGCCTTTAAACAGCGGGTGAAAGAGGTTCTTGAGGACTTCGACGCGTATCTGAAGGAGCCGAAGACTTGGGCAAGCGAGAACGCCGCGGCGCTCAAGGGGCATCCGGTGGCCTATTTTTCGGCCGAATTCGGCTTTCACGAAACGCTGCCGATTGCGGCGGGCGGACTTGGGATTCTGGCGGGCGATCACGCGAAGGCCGCGAGCGATCTGGGATTGTCGTTTGTTGGCGTGAGCCTCTTTTACCGGGAGGGCTATTTCCAGCAGGCGATCGACGGGAACAACTGGCAGACCGAGTACTATTCGTGGCTTGACCCGAAGAACCTTCCGATTGAGCCCGTTTTGGATGCGGCGGGCGACCACGTGAGGTGCTCCGTGCGTATGGGGCTCAACAACGTCGTCTTCCAGGCTTGGCGCGTGAACGTCGGTCGCTGTTCGGTCTACCTTCTGGATCCGTACCTCGACGAAAACGAGGAGCACTTCCGGAAGCTCGCGACCCGGGTGTATGGCGGCGACAGCACCACGCGGATCATGCAGGAGATTCTCCTGGGCGTGGGAGGTGTTCGACTGCTCCGGCTTCTCGGAATCCAACCGTCGGTGTTTCACATGAATGAGGGCCACGCGGCCTTCCTCATCCTGGAACTGGCGCGGGAACGCATGGCGACGGGCCTGACGTTTGACGAAGCCTTGGCCGCGACACGCAAGGAATGTGTTTTCACGACCCACACGCCGGTGGAGGCGGGCCACGACCGGTTCAGCTCCGAACTGATGGGCTACATGGCTCACAAATTCGCCACCCAGTTGGGTATCACCCATGAGAAGCTCATGGGACTGGGGCGGGTGAAGCCGGAAGAAATAGCGGAGCCGTTCTGCATGACGGTGCTGGCCTTGAAGGGTTCGCGCGCTGCGAATGGCGTGAGCGAATTGCATGGCGAGGTCAGCCGCGAAATGTGGCATGGCCTCTTCCCGGGCCGGGCCGTCAGCGAGGTGCCCATCGGTTCAATCACCAACGGCGTGCATCTCCCCGGCTGGATGAAGGGAACCACCCGCCGGTTCTGGTACGACAAATACTGCGAATGGGAGAGGAACGGCGGCTCTGCCCCCGAGGCGCCCCATGTGCGCACCGCCGATTTCTGGGAGCGCCTGGTCAATTCGCCCGAGTTCTGGGCGCGTCTGGCCGATCCAACCGTGACCACCGACGAGGAATTATGGTCCTTGCGCTACAAGTTGCGCCGCGAGTTGGTGGAGTTTGCACGCCGCCGCTTGCTCCTACAGGGTCAGAGGATTTCCCAGCGCGACTTCATCGAGTTCGATCACCTGCTGAGCGTCGATGCCCTCACCATCGGATTCGCACGACGGTTCGCGACCTACAAGCGGGCGCCGCTGATCTTCGAACAGCTCGAGAACGTGGTGCGGCTGGCGCGTGATGCCCAGCGACCGATTCAATTCGTCTTCGCGGGCAAGGCTCACCCCCGGGACGACGCAGGAAAGACGTTCATCCAGAGGATCATCCACCTCAGCAAGCACAGCGAACTGAAGGGGCACCTGGTCTTCATCGAGAATTACGACATCCATGTGGCACGCCAAATGACCGGCGGTTGCGACGTCTGGCTCAACAATCCCCGCCGTCCTCTGGAAGCGTCCGGCACCAGCGGCATGAAGACCTCCGCCCAGGGCTGTCTGAACCTCAGCATCCTGGACGGTTGGTGGCGCGAAGGCTGGGATGGGACCAACGGATTCGCTATCGGCGACGATTCGCATCCGCTGGATGTCGCCGACCAGGATCGATTGGACAGCCACAACCTGTACAAGGCACTCACCGAGCAGGTGATCCCCTGCTTCTACAACCGCGACGCCACCGGCATCCCGCGTCAGTGGCTGAAGAAGATCCGAAGCGCGCTTACTACCCTCGCGCCCAAGTACACGACCTGGCGCATGGTCCAGGAGTACGTCGCGAAGTATTATCTCACCCGCTCCTGAGCGGGGAGCGGCTCTCCACGAACCGTCGGTCGATGGACAATCGGCTCTGCCGAGGCTTGGCGGCTTGGAGGAGGAAAACCTCTAGGAGTACTCACAGCCGATGCTCGATGGCCTCGGGGGGCGGGTGGCTGGCGGTGGAATGTCGGAATTGCGCATGAGCCGTGCGATCGCCCTGCTGCGCCTCGGTGAACAGGAGAACTGCCTGACCCACCACAACCCCCTGTCCTGCGTCTTTCCGATCCAACCCGCGGGTGTGCATACGCTTCAGCGCGGCTCCCGTGGCGCCATGGAGGTGCTTGCCGAACAACTCAGACTCGCCCCGGACGATCTCGCGGCGCGGTGGCTCTTCAACATCGCGGCGATGACGGTTGGGGAATGGCCCGATAAAGTGCCCACGCCCTGGCTGATTCCCCCGCGAGCATTCGAATCCGAACATGATATCCGACGGTTCCCCGATGTCGCGGGCGCGTTGGGCTTGGATCTCGATGATCTCGCGGGCGGCTGCATCCTGGACGACTTCGACAACGACGGCTGGCTCGACGTGTGCATCGGAAACGAGACCTCGGCGGCTCAGGATCCCGATCGGTGTGAGCTGTATCACAACAATCGGGACGGCACCTTCAGCGAGGTTGCCCGTGAATCCGGCTTGGAGATCGCCCGATTTGTGAAGGGGGTCACCTCCGGCGACTACGACAACGACGGGTGGCTCGATTTTTATCTCGCCACCGGCGATCCCGATCTTTCGACGCTGATCCCCAATCGCATGTTTCGAAATGCCGGAGGCAAGCGGTTTCAGGAGGTCACGTCATCGGGCGGTTTCGGGAATCTACAGAAAGGGCATGCTGTCGGATTCGCGGACCTCGATCAGGATGGCGACCAAGAGATCGGCTTAGGCAATGCCACAGGCATCCAGAGGGTTGAGCTTTATTGGCCGACGTCAGGACTCCGTCAGACGGTGAAGGCACTCGAACTCGATCGCGCGTATCGGATTCGAGAAGGCGAACTGGATGCCACCGAGCTCCAGTTGCCACGGGTTTCCTTCAACACCAACGCGGCTCCGATGCACGCCCACCGGAGGGACGGGAAGCCCTGATCCAAAAAAGGACCGCGGGCGAGCGGTCGCGGGTTCTGGAGAAGGGGCGCGCACCCGGCTCGGGTGCAGCGCCAGCGGTAATCCGAGAGCGTCTTCCCGATCGCGACTGTAGCGGGTTATGATCGGGAAATGGACAACAGGAGACCCAGGCCTCGACGCCGCTACACCGCCGAACAGCGTGACGAATTTGTCAGACTTTACCGCCAGTGCGATCTGACGCAGGCTGATTTTGCCCGCCAACAGAACCTCAGGCTCTGTACGCTTTCGCGGTGGATCCACCAGCGCGCGAAGCAGGCGGCGAGATCTCCGGGTATGGTCTTCGAGGGGGTCGAGCTACCGACTCGGTTGCTGGCCCCTGCCGTCGAGATCATCGTGGGTGCGGATATTTCACTGCGGCTGGGAGCCCAAAGCAGCCCGGAGTTCATCGCGCAGGTAATTCGTCAATTACGCCGGCCATGTTGAGCCTCTCCCCCGCCACGCGGGTATTCGTGGCGCTGACACCGGTGAACGGCCGCAAGAGTTTTAATGGGCTTTACACCCTGGTCAAAGAGACCCTCCAACAGGAGCCCACCAGCGGCTTCCTGTTCGTGTTCACCAATAAGTCGCATAACCGGCTCAAGATTTTGTTTTGGGATGGCTCGGGCTTGTGCCTCTTCTGCAAACGACTCGAGCGCTCGACCTATGCCTGGCCTGCCGGAGAAGGGCACAGCCGATCCCTGCGCCCTGAAGAACTGCAACTCCTGGTCCACGGGATCGAAGGCGTCCCGCGCGCCCGATGGTACCGAACCGCGTCGGAGTAGGATAATATTACGTATTTTCCGCTGGACTCCTGATTTGCCGTCAGGCATTTTCCTGTCTCAGTGACGTTGAC
>Ga0209181_10000945_pt1 | contig 52310 bp, 41 predicted proteins | sample MAT05_FD_187208 | JGI IMG/M metagenome (GOLD analysis project Ga0209181, IMG submission 187208) | Freshwater microbial communities from Lake Fryxell liftoff mats and glacier meltwater in Antarctica - MAT-05 (SPAdes) (version 2) | ecosystem: Environmental > Aquatic > Freshwater > Ice > Liftoff... | reverse complement strand
CGATTGCCGGCTCACGCCGGTGCAGCCGCCTTCGCCTTCAGCTTGTCGATCGCCTCGCGCCACTCCTCGCCGACGTGCTCGGCGAGGTCCTTCGGGAAGCCGGCCAGCGTCTCTTCGAGCCGCGGGACCACCGACGCCGGCAGCCGCGGGATCATGTTCGCGTACCAGTAGAAGTGGTAGTACTGCGGCTTCTTCGGCCGCCTCGCCAGCCCGGCGAAGAAGGCGTCCGCGGCGTCCGGGTGGCCGACTCGCAACAGCGCCACCAACTGCTCCCGCACGTCGCCCGGGTGCTTCGCTTTCTTCATCGCCGCGTCGAACTCGCTCTTGGCGAACGCCAGCGCCCCGGCGTGGTTCGGCACTGCCAGCGCCTGCACCGCGTCGGTGTGCTTCAGCGCCACCGCGAGGTCGAGCCAGCGCGGGTCGTACGGCTGCGGCTCCGGCCGCTCCCGCGCGGGCTCGTCGTCCAGCTCCGAGTCGTCGTCGCCGAGGTCGTCGTCCTCGTCGTGCGGGTTGAGCCAGGTGTAGACGTAGAAGTCGCTGTCGATCCCGTCGAGAATCGCGTCGCGCTTCTCCCACGCGGGGTCCTTCCCCTTCTTCCGCTTCCCCCCGACTGTGGCCGCGAGGTACGGGGCGAAGGTGTCGTAGAGCTGTGCCGGGGTGAGGTACGGCCGGGCGGCCTCGAACGCCTGTTCGAGCTGGTCGGGCTCCAGCTCGGCGTGTGCCGCCACCAGCGCCCGCCGCACCGCCTCGGCGCCGTCGGCCATTTCCCTCACCACCGCCTCCACGATGTCGGTGCCGGAGTAGGTCGCGCCCTTCACTTTCGCCAGCTCGGCCCGGCGGGCGAACAGGTCGAGCAGCAGCGCGTCCAGCTCCGGCGACTTCGCGTCCGGCAGGGCGTTGACGAGGTCCGTCAGCCGGTCGGCGGCCTCGGACGCCTTCTTCTTGTCCTTCAACTTCAGGAACGCCTCGGCAGACGAGGCAATCTCCGCGGCCAGCACCGCGGCCAGCGTCGCGTTCTTGCTCTCGACGATGGCGCTGGTGGCGAGGTGGAGGTCTTTGCCCTGGATGGCCTTCGACAGCACGGCGACCGCGGCCGGGTGGTCGATCCTGGCAAGCGCGTGGTACGCCGCCCCGCGCACCTCACCGGTCTTCGACGCGGCCTGGTCGATGAGGTAGTCGCGGTCCTCGGGCGCGGCGCCGAGGCAGGAAATCGCCGCGACCTTCACCTCTTTCGAGCCACTGTCGAGCGCCTCCTTCACCACCTCGCGTGCGCCGGCGGCGTCGATCCGGTGCATCAGCTTGAGTCGCCGCGGGTGCCCCTTCGTCCCCTTCGGGTCGTACTTCGCCCGCAGCTCGTCGAGCACCGCGGGGCCGTACTGCGGCAGCACCTTGTCGGCGATCAGGTCGGCCACGTCGGTGTAGCCGTCGTCGAGGGCGGCGAGCGCGGGGCGGATGAGGCGCAGGTCGCGGAAGTGGCCCTTCTCGACCGCCTCCTTGATGGGGGCGAACCGGCCGCCGCCCTTGCCGCCGAGCGCTTCGAGGAGCGGCTTCAGTTCGCGGGCGGGGATTTGCAGCGTGCTGCCGCCGAGGCTGCTGCTCTCGACCGGCTCCAGCGGGCCGGCGAGGCCGGTTTCGCCCTGGGTGTAGAGGACGGCGCTGGCGAGCGACGCGAGTTCGAGCAGCGCCTCGGCGGAATTCGCCTCGGGGCCGTCGACGACGGCGCGGGCCGCGTCCGCGACCTTGGCGAACACCGGGGCTTGCGCCCCGGCCTGCTCCAGCGGCGGCAGCAGCTTGCGGAGGCGGAAGTCGCCCTTGGCGACGACGCTGCCGGCGACCGCGAGTCGGCGGGCCTCGGCGTACACCTGGGAGAGGACGGCGATACTCACGGCCGTGCTCGCGGTTAGAGTGGGGGAACGAAGTCCGTGGACGGCCGTCCCCGGGCTTTCGAGGCGCGATGAACTCAAAGAGTCAGTCTGATGACCTCGCGCTCCGTCACCAGGCTCAGCGGCTTCACCCGCAGCTGACGCGTGTCCAGGTCGTGCCGGAAGCGCGCGATCATCGTCTGCCCGGCGAACACGGCCCGCGGCAGCAGCGGCAGCAGCCCCAAGCTCGGCGGCTCCTCCGACTGGCCGATGTCGGTCAGCACCAGCCGGCTCCCCGCGGCGTCCTCGATCACGTACTCGCCGCCGACCTTGCCGAGCGTCTTGTAGTTCAGCGCGAGAATCGGCGTGCGGTCGGCGAGCGGCGCCTTCAGCGCCGTCTTCACGTCCTTCACCGCCGCGGCGAAGTCGGCCCGGCCGTGGCCGCGCACCTTCATCAGGTCGGCGGGCTCCAGAGGCCGCGTCGTCGCCGCGTCCCAGCGGACGCGCGGGTTCACGCTGCCGGGGTAGACGCACAGTTCCTTCACCCGCACCACGCCGTAGACGCTGTCCTCGCCCTTGACGAATTTGAGAGCCTTGTACGGCCGCAGCGTGTTCGTCACGCGGACGGCGCCGGTGCCGAGCGTCATCCACACGCCGGTGTCCACGATCTCCTGCCGCGCCGCGTCGTCGTGCGAGTTGAACGCCAGTTGCACCAACTCCACGTCCGCCTCGACGAGGCCGCGGGCCTTCAGCTCCGCGAGCTGCCAGGCGTGGCCGAGCCAGGCCGCGATGGCGGAGTCCGTCGGCAGCGCCAGGTCGGGGTCGTCGAGGCGCTTCTTCAGGTAGGCCCGCCCCTGCTTGATGACGGCGTGGAGCCGGGCCAGCTGGTCGAGCGCCTCCGTGTGCGTCCGTTCGGTCGCGGCGGCGCTCGGCTTCTTGGACGAGAACTTGCCCCCCTCGTCGGCGAACAGCTTCGTGTAGCCGTTGAGCGCCATCCGGGCGCCGGGCAGGTACGCATCTCCGAGCTTCTTCGCCTGTTCCTCCATCTGCTTGGCGAGCCTCGCGGTCATGTTGCCGACGCCGAGGCGGACCACGTCGTGAACCAGCTTTTCGAGCACGCCGATGCCGTCGATCTGGGCCTTCACCTTCTTGGCGAGCGCGGCGGTGTCCACCTTCTTCGGCTTCGCCGGGGCCGCGGCCACCTCGGCCTGCCTCTCCTTGCGGGCGGTCAGCTTCTCGCGCTTGCCTTGCAGGTCGGCGGGGACGGCGGCCTTCGCGAACGGCTTCTTCTGGGCGTAGGCGTACAGCAACCCCAGGCCGTGCTTGCACGGCGTTTGCCGGCTCGGGCACGAGCAGCGGAACGTCGGCTGCTCCGGCCGCGCGAAATCGACCGAGCACTGGTAGGGCTCCTTGCCGCTCCCCTGGCACTCGCCGAACAGGAGCGCGTCGTCGTCGGCGGCGACGTGGAACGTGTTGAACTTCTTCTTGGCGACGAGCGCCTTGCCGTTCTTGGCGGCGTCGGTGTTGGTGGCGAGGCCGTCCACGGCCGCTTCGTCGAGGGTGATCATCGGTGCGCCCGGGGAGGGTGTGGGTGGGAATATAACGGCACCGTGCGGCGCACGCAAACGGCGTAGCGGGGAAAATGACGCCGCCGGGCGGAATGCCCGGCGGCGCGGTTGGGAAGTGGAATGCGTGCGGGGCGTCAGAGCGTTCGCAGCGTCAGCGCGTAGTCGGTGAGCAGCTTCTTCGTCTCGACGCGCTCGCCGCGGTAGCGCTTGTACCCCTCCGCCTCGCCGTTCGGGCCGACGTTCAACATCGGGATGAAGCCGCCGCCGTTCGGCAGGTAGCCGGTGAGCTTGATCGTGTCGAACCCGGCGTCGCGGCACAGCTTCAGCCCTTCCAGCGTGAACCCGCCGACCTGGGCGTCGTTCTCGATCACCACGCGCAGCTCGCGCAGGTGGTCCACGTCCTTCCGCGCCCGCCGCAGGTACTCGCGCGCCCCGCCGATGATGGCGTCCTGGTCGAGCTCGATCAGCCTCACGGTGGTGCTCCACTTCTCGGCCTGGTCGCGGCCCGGGATCACGCTCCACAGGCACTTCCCCTTCGCGTCGAACTCGGTGATCGTGAACGGCTCGGGGGCGCCGGTCCGGCCGGTCGTCCCCAGCCCGCGGATGGTGAACACGGTGTACGGCTCGCCGGCCTTCGCGGGCGGGGCGGGTGGTTTCACGGCCGGCGCCTCCTTGTCCTGACCGGCGGCGTCGGGCACTTGGCGCACCGCCATCCCGGCGCCGAACCCGGCGGCGAGCAGCACCACCGTGGCGAATCCGGCGGCGGTCGCCTTACGAACCCAGAACATGCGCAGAACCTCCCGGGCGAGTGACGAAGCGGACGCGGACGCGAGTTGAACCGCCGTCGCCGAGCGGACCGCGGCGTCGGCCAGCGTCGCGGGCACGGCGATTCCGAGCGCGACTTCGGCGCCGAGCCGCGCCCGCAGCCGCGCCAGCCCGCGCGACACGAGCGACGATACGGTCCCTTCGGCGCAGCCGAGGCGGGCGGCGGCTTCACGGTGGGTCAGCCCTTCGAGGTGTGTCAGCAGCACGGCCGCCCGGCACCGCTCCGGCAGCCCGAGGAGCACACGCCATCGACGTCGACGGGAGCCGGCCGCGGGTCGGGCACGTCCGGCAGCGGCCCGGTGCGGGCGAGGCGGCGGGCGTTCTTGCGGCGGGCGTTGCGGGCCGTCAGCACAGCGACCTTCAGCAGCCACGGGCCGACGGTGGCGGCGCCGGTGAGCCGGCGGGCGCGGCGGACGAGGACGAGGAACGTGGCCTGGAAGGCGTCTTCGGCGTCGGCCGGGTCCGGCAGCGCGCGGCGGCAGGCGCCCCACACCAGCGGCCCGTGCCGGCGGACCAACTCGGCGAACGCCGGTTCGTCGCGGTGGTCGGCGAACGCGGCGAGGAGCGGTCCGTCGGCGCGGGGGTCGGCAGCGGTGCGGCGGAACAGCGCGGCGAGCGGGGTCATACCCCTATCATGTCGCCGGCGGGGGGGAGACTTGCAGAAAAAGAGGACAGAGGACAGAAGTCAGAGGACAGTCAGAAGCCGGGTGGCTCGCTGCTGTCTTCTGTCCTCTGACCTCTGACCTCTGTCTTCTACGGGATGATGACCGCCGCCCCCGTGATGATCAGCGCCTCGGTGGCCGTGCCGGTGATGGTGAGGCCCGGCGGGTACAGGTAGTACGGCACCGGACTCCCCGGCTGGCACTTGCCGGCGCTCGTGTCCCAGAACCCGTACACCACCCCGCTCGCCAGGCTGTTCGGCCACAGCAGCACGTCCTTGTAGAACGCCGCCGACGACACGAACGGGCCGGCGAAGCCGAGGTCCCACCCGTACCGCTCGCTGTTCTTCTCCTCGAAGTGCAGCCGCCGGTGGACCACGAACCCCGGCTCGTACACCGCCCGCAGCGGCTGCTGCGTGCCGGTCCGGCTCACGTACTGCGTCCCCGGCGGCACCACGTCCGGCAGCCGCGGGAAGTCGATGCTGCCCCCCAACTTCGTCTTCTTCGTCTCCTCGATGATCGCCCGCTGGAGCGTCGCGTCGTCGTACATCAGGAACACCTTGTCCCGCGACGGCAGCTTCGTGATGCCCGGCGGCAGCGACTTCACCTCCACGTCCTTCAGCGGCGGCGTCTTCGGCTGCGCCGCGGGCTGGGCCTCCGGCTGCGCCACCTCCTGGAACACCGGCGTCGGGATCGCCAGCGGCACCGGCGCGGCCGACGGGATCGGCTGCTCGATCACCACCGGCACGGCCGGCGGCGGCGGCGGCACGCCGACCGACGCGTCGCTGACCGCGGGGGCGAGTACCGGCGGCGCCGACACCTGCGCCACCGCCCCGGCGTCCGCCATCCCGTCGACGGCCAGGGCGTTCGCCGGCTTGCGGAAGTACATCACCTGCCCGGCGCTCGCCCCGCGCGGCGCCGGCTGCGCCGTGCCGCCGACGGGCCGGTAGCCCGCGGGCAGACCGGCGTCGGGCCGGCCGGTCGTGCCGGTCGGCGCCGCGGGTTGGGGTGGCTGTTGAACGGGCATCCCGGGGCGCTTGAAGCCCCCGCCGGGTTGGCCGGCCGTGGTCGGGTACGGCGAGCCGTACACGGCCGCGGGGCGGTAGCCGGGCGGCGCCGGTTGCTGCGCCGCGGCGACGCCGCCGAACACGGTGGCGAGCAGCGCGAGCCTACAGGCCGTCGCCGGCCCCCAGGTCCGCGGTGCTGTAGTTCGGGGCTTCCTGCGTGATCGCGATGTCATGCGGGTGGCTCTCCTGCACACTCGCCGCGGTCACCTGGATGAACCGCGTCTGGGTCCGAAGCTCGTCCAGCGTCCGGCAGCCGCAGTAGCCCATCCCGGCCCGCAGCCCGCCGACCAACTGATACACGTACGGGGCGAGGTGCCCCTTATACGGCACCCGCCCCTCGACGCCCTCCGGGACGAGCTTGCCGTTGGCCGGCCGCCCGCCCGTCGCGCTGCCTTGCTGGTACCGGTCGGCGCTCCCGGCCACCATGGCGCCGAGGGAGCCCATGCCGCGGTACTGCTTGAACGTCCGCCCGCGGTACAGGATGGTCTGCCCGGGGCTCTCGGCGAGCCCGGCGAACAGCCCGCCGATCATCACCGCGTGGGCGCCCGCGGCCAGCGCTTTGGTGATGTCGCCGCTGTACCGGATGCCGCCGTCGGCGATCACCGGCACGTCGGTCCCCGCCAGCCCCTTCACCGCCTCCGAGATCGCCGACAGCTGCGGCACCCCGACGCCCGACACGATCCGCGTCGTGCAGATCGATCCCGGCCCGATGCCGCACTTCACGCCGTCCGCCCCCGCGTCGGCGAGCGCCTGCGCCCCGGCGGCGGTGGCGACGTTCCCGGCGATCACGTCGATGGCGTGCCGGGCCTTGATCGCCCGCACCGTCTCGACCACGTTGCGGCTGTGGCCGTGCGCCGAGTCCACCACCAGCACGTCGACGCCGGCCGCGATCAGGCTCGCCGCCCGCTCCAGGTCGTGGACGCCGACCGCCGCGCCGACCTTCAGCCGCCCGCGCTCGTCCTTGCTCGCCGCCGGGTACTTGGCGGCGTTGTCCACGTCCTTGATCGTGATCAACCCCGTCAGCCGGTATAAATCGTCCACCAGGAGCAGTTTCTCCACCTTATTCTGCGTCAGGATGCGCTGCGCCTCCGCCAGGCTGATGGTCCCCGGGGCCGTCACCAGGTTGTCCTTGGTCATCACCTCGGCGAGCTTCTGCCCGTTGTCGGTGAGGAACTTCAGGTCGCGGCGGGTGAGAATGCCTTTCAGGACGCCGTCCACGGTGATGGGGACGCCGCTGATCTTGTGATCCTCCATGATCTGCCGGGCGTGGCCGACGGTGTCGTCGGGCGGGAGGGTGACGGGGTCGGTGATGATGCCGTTCTCGGACCGCTTGACCTTGTCCACCTCGCGGGTCTGGGCCTGCACCGACAGGTTCTTGTGGATGATGCCGATGCCGCCCTCCTGGGCCAGCGCGATGGCGAGTTCGCTCTCGGTGACGGTGTCCATGGGGCTGGACAGGATGGGGACGTTGACCCAGACGTTGCGGCTGATGCGAGTGCGGACGCTGGTGTCCTTGGGGACGACGTCGGAGTAGCCGGGTTCGAGGAGGACGTCGTCGAAGGTGATGCCGCGGTAGGCGATGCGGTCGTGCATGGCGTCGGCCCCCGGGTGGTGTCGGTGGATTCGGGATTATAGGGAACCCGCGGGCCGACGGGGGGCGCGGGAGGAATTGGCGAGCCGAGGGCCGTCAGGCCCCGGGTGCGTTCGCACGTCGTACCACGTCAGACATGTTTCGAGCTGGGCAGGCACCCGCCGCCTTACGGCGGTCGGCTCGCCCGGGTGCCGGGTGTCACGCCCCGCGTCGCTGTGCGGCGTCGCGGAGCTGACGAGCGAGGGCCGGGCTGTCGGGCACGGTCGTGCCGTCGCCAATCAGCCCCTCGGCCCGCCAATAGGCCACCACATCCGCCCCGGTGGTAAGGCCTGCCGGCGCCCGTGGCGCCGCGAGCAGGCGGGCGGCATACTCGGGGAGCGACAGCCCGGCCCGGGCCGCCTCGTCGGCGAGGGCGTCGGCCAGGTCGTCCGGTAGGTCGATGGTCTGGGACATGAAGGGGGCGTCCAGAAGGTGATGGACGGTTCTCGTCACGCTCGTCGAAAACCGCTCGTGGTATTCTACCTCCCGTACCTCACCCGGTTGAACCGTGGCCCGTCCCGGGGCGTTGCCCCGGGCTATGCTGTCCCAGGCCGTTGGCCTGAAAACCCAGAAGCCCTCTTCAGCCCGAAGGGCTGGGACAACATAGCCCGGGGCAACGCCCCGGGACGGATTCACCCCCGGGTGTCGTCACTCCCACACGTACTGTTCGTCCCACTCGACGCCGTGCGCCCGGAGGAGCCCGCGGAACTCGTCCTGGAACGAGCGCTCGGTGTGGTGCCGCTCCTGGTCCTCGATGTACGCGACCACGCGGTCCTCGTTCGACCGACTCACGGCGAACGCTCCGTAGCCGGCCTGCCAGTAGAAGTCCGGGTGGACGTGCCCCTTCGCCCACTTCGACGACTCCTTCTTCACCTCCTCGACGGCCTTGCACAGCGGGACCGTGCGGGCGAGCAGGAACAGTACGTGGACGTGGTCCGCGACTCCGCCCACCGCGATCGCGTGGCAGCCGATCGACTGGAAGGCGCCGGCCAGGTAGGCGAACACCGCCGGCCGCACGTCCGGCCCGAGGAACGGCTCGCGGAGCTTGGTGCTGAAGACGAGGTGAACCGCGTTCCGCGCGAGCGACTGCGGCATCGGAACCACTCCATCCGGCGGGTCGGAATCCGTCCCGGGGCGTTGCCCCGGGCTATGCTGTCCCAGGCCGTTGGCCTGAAAACCCAGAAGCCCTCTTCAGCCCGAAGGGCTGGGACAACATAGCCCGGGGCAACGCCCCGGGACGGGCCGCCTGCGCCGAGGGCCGCGCGGACGGCCGCGGCGCGCCCCGCCAGCCGCGCCCGCTCGGCCTCGTCCGCCGGCGCGAGCGGTCGGCCGTCGAGCCCGCGGAGGTGGACCTCGGCCTGCGCGACCTGCCACTCGGCCGCCCCGGCCTTCGCGGTCCGGTCCGCGGCGGTGCGCTCGGCCCTGTCGAGCGCGGCCGCGGCCTCCCGCAGCGCCACCGACGGGTTCACGGCCGGCGGCGTAGATGGCGGCGGTGGGTCGGGGCGCGACCGCTCGCGCCGTTCGTCGAGTTTCCGGCGGGACTCCAGGGCGTCGAGGACGTAGCCGACGACGACCAGCGCCGCAACTCCGGCGGCGGAAAGGAACACCCGGCGGCCGGGCGTCAGCTCGAAGAACCCCGGTTGGCGCATCGGTCACTCCGTCGCGGGAGGCGGGGCCGGCGGCGCGGCCGGGCGGCGGAGGGACGCCGCGATCGACTCCAGCGCCCGCACCGCCCGCCACGCCATCACCATCCAGAACGCCAGCAACGCCAGGGCGACGACCGCGCCGAATGCCGGGTCGATCGACAGCCGCGCGGCGGCGCCGGTACTCCGCCCGTCGCCCGTGAAGGCGAGGATCAGGAGGATGACACCCCCCGCGAGGGCGAGTGTGGCTTGCAGGGCCGTCCGCATGGTCGTCCTCGCGTGGGCACCCACTATCTCGTGGGCGGCCGCGCCGCCGTCAAGCAGAAACGCCGAATCCGCGCCCGCTCTTGCTCCACGGCGCCGGTCGGGTAGCATCGTACCACCCCCCGAGGGCACCTCCCATGACCCGCCTCCTACCCGCCGGCCTCGCCGCGCTGCTGCTCGCCCTCCCCGCCGCGGCGCAGCAACCCAACCCCGACCACGCCCGCAACCGCAAGCAGCTCGATGCGTACTTCCGCGCCCAGGTGAAGAGCATCAACGACCGCTGCCTCGCCGACCTCACCACGAAGGACGACTGGGAGAAGGGGCGCCCCGAACTGCGCCGCCAGTTCCTCGACATGATGGGACTTCACCCGTTGCCGCCGCGGACGCCGCTGAACGCGGTCGTCACCGGCACCACCGACGGCGGCACGTTCACCGTCGAGCGGCTCCACTTCCAGTCGATGCCGGGCCTGTACGTCACCGCCAACCTGTACCTGCCGAACCAGCGGAACGGCCGCCTCCCCACCATCCTGTACGTGTGCGGGCACGGCAACGTCGTCGTCGACGGCGTCTCGTTCGGCAGCAAGGTCCATTACCAGTACCACCCGGCGTGGTTCGCCGCGAACGGCTACGCCTGCCTGATCCTCGACACGGTCGAGCTGGCCGAGATCCGCGGCGACCACCACGGCACGCACGGGGCGAAGATGTGGTGGTGGCAGAGTCGCGGCTACACCCCCGCCGGCGTCGAGCTGTGGAACGCCATGCGCGCCCTCGACTACCTCGAAACCCGCACCGAGGTGGACGCCGCGCGGATCGGCCTGACCGGCCGGTCGGGCGGCGGCGCGACGAGCTGGTGGGTCGCGGCCGCGGACGAACGGGTAAAGGCCGTCGTGCCCGTCGCGGGAATCGCCGACCTGCACGCCCACCTGATCGAAGCCCCGGCCCCGCGGCTCGCCGACGGCGTGATCGCGGGCCACTGCGACTGCATGTACCCGGTGAACACCTTTCGCTGGGACTTCGCGCAGGTGGCCGCACTGATCGCCCCGCGGCCGCTGCTGCTGGGGAACTCCGACAAGGACGACATCTTTCCCGTGGAGGGGTATCGCCGCCTCGCGGACAAGGCCCGCAAGGTGTACGACCTGTACGGCGCCGGCGACAAGTTCCAGCTACTCGAAACGACGGGGCCGCACAGCGACACGCCGGAGTTGCACCGCGGCATCAACGCCTGGATGGCCCGGTGGCTGAAGAACGACACGACGGAGCAGCCCGCCCCGGACCTGACGAAGCGGTTCCTGCCGGCGCAGCTGAAGGTGTTCGACAAGCTCCCCGAGCCGCGGCGGAACGAGGTGATCCACGAGACGTTCGTCCCCGCCGCGAAGTTCGAGCCGCCGGCGGACGCGGAGAAGCTCAAGGCGTGGTGGGCCGACCGGCAGCCGAAGCTGAAAGCGGCGCTGGCGACGCAGGTGGTCCGCGGGTGGGCGACGGACCCGGCGCCGCTCGACGCCCGGGTCGCGGCCGACGTGACGCACGACGGCGTGCGACTGCTGGCGATCGACTACACGTCCGAGGCCGAGGTGCCGCTGCGGATGTGGGTGGCGACCGCGGTCGGGGCCGAGCGGCCGGGCGAGATCATCCTCCGCGTGCAGGACGACGCCGGCTGGAAGGACTGGTGCGAGTCGTTCGGCCCCGAGTTCGCCGCGGCCCTCCGCTACCCCGGGAAGCTGACGCGGAACGACGCGATGTTCGCGCAGAACCGGGCGGCGATGCGGCGGGAGAACTGGGCGTTCGCGGCGGTCGCCCCGCGCGGCGTCGGGCCGACGCGGTGGGCCGACGCGGGGAGCAAGGGCGAGACGCACATCATCCGCCGCTTCCCGCTCATCGGTCAGACGCTGGAAGGGCAACAGGCGTGGGACGTGCGCCGGGCGACCGCGGCGGTGCGGGTATCGCGGCCGCCCGGCGACCTGAAGGAGCCGAAGCTGACGCTCCAGGGCGGCGGCGCGGCGGCCGGGCTGGCGCTGGTCGCCGCGATGGACGCGCCGGGTGTGGCGGAACTCGACCTGTGGAACCTCCCGCCGAGCTTCCGGACCGGGCCGGCACTGTTGAACGTGCTGCGTCACACGGACGTTCCCGAGGTGGTGGCGCTGGCCGCGGCGAGTCGTCCGGTGACACTCCACGTCGCGGCCGAGGCCGACCGGGCGGCGTGGGCCGAGGCCGTGCGCGTGGCGGGCGCCACCGGTGGCCGACTGACGGTGCGGGTGGGGGGAAACTGATACCGGACTGGGTGGATGCTGGCCGGTCGTCACAAGGTCCGACCGGACATGGACTCGCGTCACGGGTCGGAGCCGCGCAGTCGCTCCAACGATGATCCCTCTGGCTGACTTAATTCCTTCCGCGACCCGGTGGGAGGCATCGCGGAAACAATAATCTGCGCCCGAGCGACGCGGTTTGAGTTGACGCGGCGCATTTTCGTGGACCCGGTGGGCGGTCGCGGGGTCGGTCGTTACACTAACCGCCGGCCGACTTCCCGGCCAACCCGTTGTTACCCCACCACTCCCTTTCGAGGACGCTCCGATGGCCGAAGAAACTCCCGCCCCCGCCCCCGCCCCGCAGGGCCAGCAGATCCAGGTCGCGATCAACGACGCCGAGATGGCGTCGGTGTACGTCAACTTCTTCCGGGTGACCGGCAACCCGGACGAGGTCCTGCTGGACCTCGGCATGTACTCCCAGGTGATGGGCGCGACCGGCCCGGAGCCGATCGAGCTGAGCCACCGGCTCGTCATGAACTTCGTCACCGCCAAGAAGCTGGCCGAGGTGCTGCGGGTGGTCGTCGCCCGGCACGAGCAGGCGTTCGGCGTGGTCGAGCTCGACCCGAACCGCCGCCTCCGGGTGCAGCCGCAGCAGGCCAACCGCTAAGCACGCGGGTTCGCAAGCAGCAACAGGTGAGTCCCCCGCCGAAGGGGTAACGGTGGGCGGGCGAGCCGAACCGGCCGGGGCCGGGGTTCTTCACCGAACCCCGGCCCCGACCATTTCCCGGGGTGAATCATGGGTGCGTTCGCCGACCGCCTCGCCGAAGCCGTCCGCCGCCACGGGCCGCTGTGCGTCGGCATCGACCCGCGCTGGGAGTCGCTGCCGGGTGTAATCCGCGCGTCCGTGAAGCACCTGCCGCCGCGCGAGCAGCACTCCGCGGCCTACGAAGCGTTCGGCCGGCGGGTGCTGGAGCTCGTCCGCCCGCACGCCGGCGTGGTGAAGCCGCAGGCCGCGTTCTACGAGCAGGCCGGCCCCGCGGGCTTTCGCGCCCTCCGCCGCCTGCTAGCGCGGGCGAAGGAACTCGGGTTCGTGACGATCCTCGACGCCAAGCGCGGCGACATCGCCAGCACCGCCGCCGCCTACGCCGACGCCGCCTTCGGTCCGGTGTGGGACGCCGACGCGCTGACGATCAACCCGTACCTCGGCCGCGACGCGGTGGAGCCGTTCCTGACCGCGGCGAAGGCGGCCGGTCGCGGCGTGTTCGTACTGGTCCGCACGAGTAACCCGGGGGCGGGGCTGTTCCAGGATTTGGTGTGCGACGGGAAGCCGCTGTACCGGCACGTCGCGGCGGCGGTGGCGGAGTGGAACGCGGCGACGCTCGGCGGCTGCGGCCTGGGCGACGTGGGGGCGGTGGTCGGGGCGACGCACCCGGCCGAGCTGCGCGAGTTGCGGGCGGCGCTGCCGGACGTGTGGCTGCTGATCCCGGGCTACGGCGCGCAGGGCGGCACCGCCGCGGACGTGAAGGCAGGATACCGCACCGACGGCCTCGGGGCGGTGGTGAACAGCTCCCGCGGGGTGACGTTCCCGTTCGAGCCCGACGACCCACAGTGGGAAGCGGCGATCACGGCGGCGGCGGCGAAGGCGGCGGCGGAACTGCGGGGATGAATGGCGTGGCGAGCCGACCGCCGTGAGGCGACGGGTGAGTCGCACGACACCCGCCGCCTCACGGCGGTCGGCTCGCCCCCGGTCGCCGCGCTACGACGATACCACCTCCCACCGCTGGTTCCGGCTGCTCCGCAACACCGCCTCGCACACCACCACCTCGCGGTGCCCGTCGGCGAACGTCGGGTACGGCCCCGCCTCGCCGTCGATCGCCGCGTAGACGGCGCGGAACAGCTGCTTGTGCGAGTCGGGAAACCCCTCCGCGTGGCCGCCGGGGTAGTCGCTGAACCGCCGCGCCGCGGCCGACAGTTGCCCCGGGTCGCGGCCGACGCTCTCATTCGCCCGGCCGCGGTGCCCGACGTGCAGCACGTTCGGCTCCTCGCTGTCCCACGCCAGCGCCGCCTTGCTCCCGGCCAGGTCGAAACGCAGGCTGTTCTTCCGCCCCGCCGTCACCTGCGACACGGTCACGCAGCCGCGGGCGCCGCCCCGGAAGCGCAGCAGGATGGAGCCGTAATCCTCGGTCGTCACCGCCACCGGTTCGCCGCCGGCCCCCGCCGAACCGGTGAACGTGTCGCTGCCGCCGGCCGGCCTCTGACGCACCGGGTGGACCGTCCGCAGGTCGGCGCACACGGCTTCGACTTCGAGGCCGGTGAGGAAGCCGACCAGGTCGAGCCAGTGGGTGCCGATGTCGGCCACGGCGCGGAGGTCGCCGCCGTGCTCGGCCAGCACCCGCCAGTTGAAGTCGGTCGGGTACAGCAGCCAGTCCTGAAGGTACGAGCCGGTGACGTGCAGCACGTCGCCGAGTTCGCCGCCGCGGACGCGCTCGCGGGCGTCGAGGCAGAGCGGGTAGAAGCGGACGTTGTAGTTCACCGCCGCCACCTGACCCGGCCGCGCCGCCGCGAGCCGCACGAGCTCCGCCGTCTCCGCGGCGGTCATCGCCAGCGGCTTCTCGACGACGACGTGCCGGCCGGCGTCGAGCACCGCCTTCGCCTGCGCGAAGTGGGCGCGGTTCGGCGTCGCCAGGTGAACGACCTCCACGGCCGGGTCGGCGAGCAGCGCGGCGAGCGATTCGTAGGCCGTCGGCACGCCGAGGGCGTCGGCCGCGGCCCGGCCCTTCGCCGGCGTGGAGCCGAGGACGCCGACGACGCGGTGGCCGAGCCGCCGCACCGCCTCGACGTGGACCGGGCCGATGAAGCCGGTTCCCGCCACCGCCACGCCGCGCGGTCTCATCGATTTCTCCCCCGATCCCGACTGGATTCCCGGACCGGCAGCGTCGATACTGACGGTTGAATCGTGCCGGTGTCGGTGAGGATACGGGAGGGCGACCGATGCGGAACCTGCGACGGCTGGCGTGGGCGGCGGTGGCGGCGCTGGCGACCGCGAGCCCCGTTGCGGCGCAGGGGGGCGGCGGGAACGCGGGCGGGAACGCCGGCACGGCGACGGGCGGGAACCTCGGCACCTTCCAGACCAACCCGACCGGCGGGAACGTCGGTACCCTGAACACCGCCGGGACCACCGGGACGACCGGGACCGGCACCGGCTCGACGGGAACGCAGATCGAGCTCACGCAGGTGGAGAAGGCGCCGACGGTCAAGGCGCCGTCGAGCTACGCGAAGAATCCCGCGTCGATCCAGGCGTCGAACTTCCTCGGGCCGACGTTCGCGAACCCCTACTACTCGGGCCTCCTGGCCAACACCCGCAACGGCTCGTTCAACCCCGGCGGGTTCGGCGACCCCACATTCGGCAACGCCGCCGGCGCCGCCGGCGCCCGGGCCGGCGGCACCGGCGGCACGTTCACGGCCGACCCGGGCGGCCAGATCGTGCAGCTGCCGCGGCAGATCGCGTACACGGCACAGCTGAAGTTCACGCCGCCGACGATCCCCGCGCCGCGGCTCCAGGCCGACCTCCGCGGCCTCATCGACCGGGCCGGCTTGACGGTGCCGGCGGGGAGCGTGCAGGTGCTGGTGGACGGCACCGCCGTCGTCCTCCGCGGCACCGTCCGCGACGACGACGAGGCCCGGCTGGTGATGGGGGTGGTGCGGCTGACCCCGGGCGTCAGCCGCATCACGAACGAGCTGAGCTACCCGCGGTAGGTCGCAGTGCGCGGGCGGCGCCGGCGCCGCCCGTCAGAACTTCCGCCCGGCGATGCGCATTTCGACCGTCCGCACCGCGTCGGCGAACCGCGGGTCGGCCCGCAGCGGGTCGAAGTCGGGGTCCGTCTTCAGCCCCACGATGTCGAGCCAGTCCCAGTCGGTGACGGCGCGGTCGAGGCCGGCGAACGCCTCGTCGAGGTACTGGTCGTACACCTTTCGCTCGTCCCACGGCAGCGCCTCGACCGGCCGGCCGGCGCGGAAGGCGTCGGCGGCCAGGCCGTATACCATCGCCCGATTGGTGACCACGCTCAGCGTGCCGGCCTGGATGCGCCTCGCATGCTCGTACGCCGCCGCCGCCCCGAGGTGGTCGCCGGCCCGCGCCAGCGCCCGGGCCAGCGCCAGCCGCGCCTCCTCGTTCCCGGGCTGGGCGGCGCACATCTCCTCCCGCAGGGCCACGCACTTTCGGTAGTACCACTGGGCCGCGTCCGGGTCGTCGCGCCGCAGGGCGAGCGTGCCGGACCGGTACATGGCGTACGCCAGGTCGGCCCCGGCGGCGACGATCTCGTTGGTGCGAAGGAGGCCGCGGCACAGTTGCACATCGTGGGCGTGGAACGGGCGCGCGTCCTCGTACCGGCCGAGGAACAGGAGGAGGTCGCCGGCCGCCCGGTTCGCCGCCGCGGCTCGCTTCCGCAGGTCGAGGTCGTACCCGTCGCGGACCAACTCGGCGGCGTAGCCTCGGGTCGCGGCGCGCATCGCCGCCTCGGCCTCGACGTTCCGGCCGCGCTTGAACTCGGCCTCGCCGAGCAGCACCTGGACGTCCGCCAGCCGGGCCGCGGCGCCGTCGGTGGCGCGGCCCGCCGGCTCCTTCAGCACCTCCTGCAGCAGGGTCACCGCCTCCTCGCACCCGGCCGCGGCCAGGCCGTACTCCTGCCGCCGATCGCGGGCGCGGGCGGTGTCGTGGACGGCAGACGCCAGCAGGTACTTCGCCTCGGCCGGCTCGACCTCGCCGGTCGTCGGGGCGGCCACGACCTCGCGGCACAGCGCCTCGGCGTTCAGGAAGTGCTCGAACACCTTGTCGGGGTCGGCGCCGAACCCGCGGACGGCGCCGAGGGTGCCGAGCTTCTGGTGGCTGGCCGCGTGGTCCACCTTCGCCCGGTCCTTCGCGCGCTCCTCGGCCGCCAGCACCCGAGCGCTCACGGCCAGCGCGGCTTCGTAGTGCTGCTGCGCTTCGCCGTACTTGACCAGGGACACGGACAGGTCGCCGAGGCGGAGGTGAATGCGGTGGACGGCCCGGTCCGGGAGGTGCCGGGTGGACGCGAGGGCGAGCTGCCGCCGCATCGTCTCCGAGAGGAGGACGGCGATCTTCTCCTCCGCCTTGCGGGCGTACACCGCCTGGCGGAGCACGTCGGGCACGTCCCATGCCACGCCCACGACCGCCTCGCGGGCCAGCTCGTAGCTCTCCTCGGCCTCGGCCTGCGCCGCCTTCGCCGCGGTCTCGTTCGCCTCCGCCCTCTGCCGCGACTCGTCGGCCCGGACCATGCCGACCGACGTGCCGACGACGCCGGCGGCGAGTGCCGCGATCAGCAGCGCGCCGGCCGCCGCGAGCGCCCGCCGCCGCTTCCGCCCCTCGGCGGTGCGGACCTCGGCGCGCTCGCGCTCGAGCTCGGCGGCGCGGGCGCGGTCCTCGGCGGCGGCGCGGAGGCCGGCCACGGCGTCGGCCACCTCGCGGGCGTCGGCCGGGCGGTCGTCCCGCTCCGGGGCGAGGCAGCGCTTGCACAGCGCCACCAGCCCCGGGTCGGCCCCGCAGGCGTCGAGCCGGGCGAAGCAGTCGTCGATCTTCCCGCGGGCGGCGAGGACGCGCGTCTCCTCGCCGGTGGCGGCGGCGTAGGGCTGCCGGCCGGTGAGGACGACGGCGAGCACCGCCCCGAGGCCGAACACGTCGCTGCGGCGGTCCACCCGGCCGAGCGCCCCCACGGCCTGCTCGGGCGGCATGTACGCCGGCGTGCCGACGGCGCTGCCGGCCTGCGTCACGTCGGCGTCCGAGCCGGGGTCGGTGCGGATGATCGTGCCGCCAGTGGTGGCGTCGGGGTCATAGTCGGCACCCTCGCTGGCGCTTCGGGCTAACAGCACCTTGGCGAGCCCCCAGTCCATGACCTGCACCTCGCCGAACTTCCCGACCATGACGTTCGCCGGCTTCAGGTCGCGGTGGATGACGCCGTTGGAGTGGGCGTAGGCGACGGCCTGGCACACCTGCTCGAACACCGCGACGAACCGGCCGCGGTCGTCGGCCGGGTCGCGCCGCTGCTTCAGCTTGTCGTCGAGGGTGTCGCCCTTGATGAGCTTCATGGCCAGGAACGGGCGGCCGTCGGCGAGCGTGCCGAGGTCGTGGACGGGTGGGATGCCGGGATGCTGGAGCTGGCCGGCGATGCGGGCCTCGGTGGCGAAACGTCGCGCCGCTGCGGGGGCCGTGACGAACCGGTCCTGCAACACCTTCACCGCCACCTCGCGCTCGAACACGGTGTCGGTGGCGTGGTAGACGACGCCCATGCCGCCGTGCGCGATTTCGGCGCCGAGGGCGTACCGGTCGGCGCGCGCGGGGGCGGCGGGGGCGAGGCCGACGGCGGTCGCGCCGCCGCCGGTGGTGGCGTCGAGGCGGTCGGCGGTGGGCCTGGCGGGGGTGGTGGGGTCGGCCATCGGTCACCGTGGGGGCGGCGGACCGGTTGAGGCTACCACGCCGGCGCGGCCGCCTCAAGGGACGCGGGCCGTCAGCACGCAAGTGTATCGCCGCCGCGACGGCGTGAGGTTCCGCTCCAGCCGCTCGCACGCGAAGCCCGCCGCCGCCGCCAGCTCCGTGATTCGTCCCAGGTCAATGCAGTGGAGCGCCACCCCGTCCGGGCTGCGGGCGGCCTTCCAGAGGTGAACCAGCATCGCCGGCAGCACGCCGTTCCGCGCCGCCACCCACAGCGACCGGCAGGCGTCCAGCGGCTTCGAGTACCGCGTCGGGATCAGGTCCGCGAGCACCACCACGCCGCGGCCGGTCGGCTTCAGCAGGCGGCGGAACCGGGCCAGGGTGTCGGCCACGCCGGAGTCGCCGCCGAGGTACTGGAACACGCTGTTGGCGAAGATCAGGTCGTAGCTCCCGTCGGCCAGCTCGGCCGCGCTGCCGTAGACGATCGACGGCACCCCGGCGGCGCGAACGCGGTCGCGGGCCACGGCCACGGCGTGCGGGTCGGTGTCGAAGCCGTCCACCCGGCCGACGCGGTCGGCGACGGCGAGGCCGGCGTCGAGGTAGCCGCAGCCGAAGTCGAGGACGGCGCTGTCGGGTCCGAGCCACGGGAGGCCGCGGAGGTGGGCGACGAGGTCGCGCGTCCAGAGCTCGGCCATCCGCTGGTCGCGGCGGTTCCGGTGGTGGTAGCGGAGCCAGGCGGGGACGACGGCGGGCATGGGGGTTCCTTCGTGCAAGTAGCAAGGCGAGCCGACCGCCGTCAGGCGGCGGGTAACGTTCTTCACCCGCCGCCTGACGGCGGTCGGCTCGCCGGCTCACGCCGCGCGCTTCACGACCCATTCTCCCGGCGCCGCGTCTGCCGTCGGCGTCCGCAGCACCCGCGCCACGCCCGCCGCCGCGACCAGCGCCGCGGCCAGCGGCTGAATCCCGAGCCCGATCACCGGCCGGTGGACCGCGTGCGGGAAGGCGAATACCACCACCGCCGCCAGGAACAGCACCGCCCCCGCGAGCGCCGTCAGCCACGCCCAGCGCGGCTGGTTCGTGCGGTCGAGAAGTTCGCGGGCCAGCACCGGGGCGATGAGGATGAGCGTGCTCGACTCCACCGCCGGGCCGAACACCGTCATCCAGCACAGGCCGAGCGTCACCGCGTTCGCCGTCAGCTCCGGTTTCGGCACGCCGCGCCACCGCTGCCACGCCAGCACCGCGGCGCACAGCGCGCCGGTGCCGGCCTGCACGAACAGGTACTGCGACCGCGGCACCGTCAGGCCCAGGTTCTTCAGCACGAGGTGAAAGTCCTGGTAGCCGCGCCAGTTCTCCCAACCGGTGCGGTCGTCGCCGGACAGATTCATCCACCACTCGTGGTACAGCCCGTTCACGTAGTCGGGGGATTGCAGCAGGTACGGCAGCGCCAGCCCGGCCGCGAGCGAAGCGACGAGCGCGACGCCGAACCGCACCGGGGCCGCGAACGCCAGCAGCATCCCGAGCGCCAGCGGGTAGCCCTTGAACAGCGCCGCCGCCGCCACGCACGCCCCGGCCGCGGCCCACCGGCCGCCCAGCGCCAGCGCCCCGGCCGCGACCATCAGCCCCACGACGTGCGGGTTCGCCTGCCCGTTGCTGACGCTGCCGATCGCCAGTGGCAACATCACGGCCAGCGCCGCGGCGATCGGTGCGTTCGGCCACGTGCGGCGGAACAACGCCGCAGTGCCGCCAAGGAACAGCGCCGCGCCGAGCAGCCGGAACAGCGCCCCGCCCGGCCCCCACGGCATCATCCCGAACGGCACGAACCCCGCCGCCACGGTCGGGCTGTAGCGGTAGTTGTCCACGTAGGGGGCGTACACGTTGTAGAGCGGCTCCCCGGCTGCGAAGCGCTCGCCGGCCCAGGCGTAGGTCGGGTAAATGTTCGCCGACAGCGGCTTCAGCACGGTGCGGACGCAGACCACGCCGAGGAGCACGACCCACAGCGCGACCGCGGTGCGGACCACGTATTTCGAGCGGAGGCGGTCGGCGGGCACGGCGCAGGTCCGGGGTTGGCGGCGCGGGACCGCCGTTCCCTAACACGACGAATCGCGCCGCCGCAACTCCAAGCCGTCAATCGGGTGGATATTATTGTTTCCGCCGCGCCCCCCACCGGGTCGCGGAAACATGTCACCCGATCGCACCGACGACCGTCCGCCCGAACTCCGCGGCGGAAGCCCTTCGCCGGTGCCGCCTTTCGTCCGACGCCCGCAGGGGATGCCTCTCCCGGCCGCCGGACGTATCACACCCCCAACCGCCGCCGTCTCCCGGAATCAGCTCATGAGCATCCTCGTCGACAAGAACACGAAGGTCATCTGCCAGGGGATCACCGGCAAGGCCGGCAGCCTCCACACCGACCAATCGCTGCTCTACGGCTCGCAGTTCGTCGGCGGCGTGACGCCGGGCAAGGGCGGCCAGACCTGGACCGGCGAGAAGTCCGGCAAGAAGCTCCCCGTGTTCAACACCGTGGCCGAGGCCGTGAAGGCGACCGGCGCCGACGCCAGCATGGTGTTCGTGCCGCCGGGCGGCTGCGCCGACTCCATCATGGAAGCGGCCGACGCCGGCATCCGCCTCATCGTGGCGATCACGGAGGGCGTGCCGGTCCTCGACATGGCGCGGGCGAAGCGCTACCTCAAGACGAAGCCGAACGTGCGGCTCATCGGGCCGAACTGCCCCGGCATCATCACCCCGGGCCAGTGCAAGATCGGCATCATGCCCGGCTACATCCACAAGCCGTGCGGGCCGGGCGAAGCCGGCATCGGCGTCATCAGCCGCAGCGGCACGCTGACCTACGAGGCGGTGTTCCAGCTCACGAACCTCGGCTACCCCCAATCGACGTGCGTCGGCATCGGCGGCGATCCGGTAATCGGCACGACGCAGATCGACCTGCTGGAGCTGTTCGAGAACGACCCGGGGACGCGGGCGATCCTGATGATCGGCGAGATCGGCGGCACGGCGGAGGAGGAGGCGGCGGCGTACATCGCCAAGCACGTGACGAAGCCGGTGGCGGCGTTCATCGCGGGTCAGACGGCGCCGCCGGGCCGGCGGATGGGGCACGCGGGGGCGATCATCAGCGGCGGCAGCGGCAGCGCGGCGGACAAGATCGCGGCGCTGAAGGCGGCGGGGCTGGCGGTGGCCGCGACGCCGGCGGACCTCGGCGCCGCAGTGGTGGAGGCGATGGGGAAGAAGAAGTAGCCGACCCGTGGGGCCGGCTTCCAGCCGGCCTGAACCCGGCCGGCTGGAAGCCGGCCCCACGACCGAACCCGGCTTGACCCGCCGGAGCGGATGCGGGACGATTCCCCGACGCGCACCACGGAGGGGGCATGGGGCACGTCCGGGTTAGCACCGAGTACGGCACCGCGACCGTCTGGCTGGACTTCCCCGGCGAGCCGGTCAACGCACTCGACCGCGCCCGCCTCGCCGAACTCGACGCCGCCCTCGCCGCCGTCGCGACCGACCCCCACACACACATCGTGGTACTCCGCTCGGCGCGGCCCGCCGGCTTCTGCGCCGGCCTCGCACCCGCCGCCGACGCCAGCCTGACCCACCCCGCCGACCGGGCCGCGTTCGCCGCCTTCGGACAGCGCGTCGCCGACCGTCTCGCCAACCTGCCGCAAACGACCGTCGCCTTCCTCGACGGCCCCGTCGTTGGCGCCGGGTTGGAGTTGGCGCTGGCGTGCGACCACCGGCTCGTGCTGTCGCGGATCACCACGCAGCTCGGGTTCACCGGTCCGACGTGTCTCGGCGGCGCGGCCCGACTGCGGCGGCTCGTCGGGTGGCGCCGCGCCGAGGAGTTGCTGACGACGGGCCGAACGCTGTCCGGCCGCGAGGCGGTGACGCTCGGGCTGGTCGATCACGCCTTCTGCGAGCGGCGCGGGAAGATCGAACTACGGACGTTCCTGGATACGCTCGAACGCCGCGGCTGGCGACCGCGTCGGCGCGTGGAGCTGATCGGACTCGCGGCCGAGCGGCGGGCGTTCGCCGCGGCGGAGCCGGCGGTCGTGGCGCCGCCCGTGTCGCGGCCGACGCTCAACCCGTTGCCGGCGGTGCCGGGTGTGATCGGGTTGCTGAGCCGCGATGTCGAAGCGGTGCGGTTCGCGGCCGAGGTGGTGCTGCGCGGCGGCCGTGCGGTGGCTCCCGAGCGGGACGCGGTGGACGCTGCGATTGCGGCTGCGCTGGCCCGCGGGTTCGTGACGCCGCTGGAGGCCGAACAGGCGCGGGCGCGAGTGACCGCCGACGGCTTCGACCGCGCCGGGCTGGTGTTGACCGACGGGCTGGTGCTGGTGGTCGGCCGGCGGTGCGTGGTGGCGGTCGTCACGACTCTCGCACCACGTTCGCCGCGCGCCGGTCAGGCGGGCGGCTCGTCCCCCCCCTTCCCTCTTAGGGAAGGGGGGCCGGGGGGGTTAGGTTTGCCCGCGAACCCCACAGCTGCGTCCGCGTGGTCAACCCCTCCCCCCAGCCCCCTCCCCCAGAGGGGGAGGGGGTGCCCGCGCAACCCGCCCTCCAGTGACACCGCGGAGACTGAGACGGGGTGGTTGTCTGCCCGGGGGGTTCGTATGTGCCTCGCCCCCCCCGCGCTCCTCCCGCACGCCGACACCGACCCCGACGTCGTCGCCGCCCTCGCCGCGTGGCTGACCGCGTTCGGCCGTCCCCCGGAGGTCGTGCCCGCGCCGCGCCCGGTCGCCGCCCGCGCCCGCCGGCCCGCTACCATACCGGCATGACCGACCCGCCCCCGAAGCTGCCCCCGCCAAAAGAACGCGCCGCGGCCGTACTCGCACTCCTCGCCGAGCTCTATCCGGCGCCCGAAACCGCTCTTGTCCACGACAACGCACTTCAACTGCTGGTCGCGACCATCCTGTCGGCGCAGTGCACCGACAAGCGGGTAAACCTGGTCACGCCGCCGCTGTTCGCCCGCTACCGCACCGCCGCCGACTACGCCGCCGCCGACCCGGCCGAGCTCGAAGGGTACGTCAAGACGACCGGCTTCTTCCGCAACAAGGCGAAGAACATCCGCGCGTGCTGCCGGCTGCTGGTGGATCGACACCGCGGCGAGGTGCCGGGCACGCTGGAGGAACTGGTGGCTCTACCGGGCGTCGGCCGGAAGACGGCGAACGTGGTACTCGGGAACGCCTTCGACACGCCCGGCATCACCGTGGACACGCACGTCGGCCGGCTGTCGCGGCGGCTCGGGTGGACGCGGCACACCGACCCGGTGAAGGTGGAGCGGGTGCTGATGAAGCTGTGGCCGCGGGAGAAGTGGACGGTGGCGAGCCACCAGCTGATCCTGCACGGCCGGGCAGTGTGTAAGGCGCGGAAGCCGCGGTGCGGGGAGTGTGCGCTGCGGCCGCAGTGCCCGAAGGTGGGGGTGCGGGAGGAAAGACGAGAGCGGGATTAACCACAGAGTCACAGAGGGCACAGAGAGAAGACAAAAAGCCGAGAGAGAGCATGATTTCAAATCATGTCTTGGCTCGGCTTTCGGTCTCCTCTCTGTGCCCTCTGTGACTCTGTGGTTAATCCTGTTTTCCCTCTCACTTCGCCGGTTTGGCCCGCTCCTTGTTCTCCACCGCGAACGCCGTCGCCAGGTCCGGCGTGAGCAGTTCGTCCGGCAGCATCACGGCGCCACTTCTCGCCGGGATCGGCACCTCGACCGGCTGCCCCTTGTGGTAGTCCTTCATCCGCCGCACCTTGTCCTGGATGCGCATCAGCCCTTCGAGCAGCGCCTCCGGCCGCGGCGGGCAGCCGGGCACGTACACGTCCACCGGCACGACGAGGTCCACGCCCTTGGCGACGTTGTAGCCGTACTTGTAGTACGGCCCGCCGCCGCAGGTGCAGGCGCCCATGGCGATGACGAACTTCGGGTCGGGCATCTGGTTGTAGAGGCGCCGGACGCGGTCGGCCATCTTCAGGTTGACGGTGCCGGCGACGATCATGAGGTCGGCCTGGCGCGGGGTGGCGCGGAAGGCGCCGGCGCCGAACCGGTCGATGTCGTAGCGGGGGGCGCCGGTGGCCATCATCTCGATGGCGCAGCAGGCGAGGCCGAACGTCATCGGCCACAGCGACGACTCGCGCGCCCAGTTCACCGCCTGCTCCAGGCTGGTGACCACGAACCCGTCCTCGAACCGGTTCTCGAGAATGCCCATCGCGGCTCCGGGAGGGGTTAGCGGCCGAACCGCAGGACGTTGATGACGCGAACGACCCGGGCGGCGTGATCGACCTCGAACGTCACGCTCAACAGCGGCGGGAACGCGATCCGGTCGTGGTCGTCGTTCCGCCTCTCGCCGACCGCGAACGGGTCGGAGGCGAGCCGGGCGTTCAGTGCCTTGACGCCGGCGGCGACACGACCCTGGTCGCTCAGCGACAGCGCGACGTACAGATCGGCGAGCATGTCGAGAACGCCCTGCCGCCAGACGACCGTGTACGTCACTGCACGCCCTTTAGCTGGTCGAGCCGGGCTTCGACCACGGCGGCCGTCACCCACCCGGTCGGGTCGCTCGCCCGGCGCTTCAGTTCCTCGTCGGTCAGCCCCGACTCCGGGAAGCGCATCCCGGGGATCGGCGGGAGGGGGCTCGGGCGCTCCCGCTTGAAGTCGCGCTTCTCTTCGTCAGACATCACGCCGCCCTCCGTTAGAACCACCCCATTCTACCGCACCGGTGCCGCCTCCTGCCCCGCGGTGCTGCGGACCCACTCCAGGTCGCCGCGGCGCCACAGGTACGCGAACCCGACCAGCAGCACCCCGAAGAACACCAGGATGTCCGCGAACGCCAGCCACGCCAGGCTCTGCATCGCCGCCGGGTCCGGGGCCACGACCACCGACGGGTCGAGCTGCGCCACCGCGGCGACGCGCTGGTCGGCGGCGAGCGTCGGGTCGGCGGCGCGGTTCGCCGTGCCGAACACGACCGCCCACGGGAAGAAGAACGCCAGTTCCACGTCGAAGATGACGAACAGCAGCGCCACGACGTAGAACCGCAGGTCGAACTGCACCCACGCCGAGCCGACGGCCGGCTCGCCGCACTCGTACACCTCGCCCTTTTCGGGGCTCGGCCGGTGTGGGCGCACGAGGCGCCCCAGCATCAGGGGGCCGAGCAACAGCGCCGCCCCGGCGGTGACGAAGATCACGATGAGGAGGACGAGGTCGGTCATGTCAGACTCTGCGAATTCAAGACGATTGGCCGCGAAAAGGCACAAAAGACACAAAAATCGAATTCAAAATCCGGCGTTCTTATTTTGTGTCTTTTGTGCCTTTTCGCGGCCAATCTCAGGTCTTGCTCTGTTCGCCGGCTTTCGTCCACACCGGCAGCGCCACCCGCTTCGACTCGTGGACGGCGGTCGGGTTCAGCGTCGCCTGGCCCCACGCGACTTCGAGCGGCAGCTTGGCGTAATCCACGACGCAGCCGTCGCGGGTGTAGGTGCTGATGTCGTGGTTCGAGCCCATGAAGATGCAGTCCACCGGGCACGGGTCCACGCACAGGGCGCAGAACATGCACTTCGTGTAGTCGATGGCGAACCCCGTCACCACGAACCCCTTCAGCGGCGGGGCGGCCTTCTCCTTGGCGATGTAGATGCAGTCCACCGGGCAGGCGCGGGCGCACTTGTCGCAGCCGATGCAGGTGGTGAGGTCGAAGCGGTGGAACCCGCGGTACCGCGGCCGCACCGGCACCGGCCGCTCGGGGTACTCGAAGTGCTCGGTGAACGCCCGCCGGCGGTAGCTCTGCACGAACGTCCGCAGGGTGACGTGCATCCCGCGGCCGAGCGTCGTGGCGGCGCGGTACACGTTCGACAGCCAGGTCCGCATGGGCGGGGCGCCGGGGGGGTGGGGACAGGGGAATTGTATGCGCCCGCCGGCCGGCGTTGCCGCGGCCCGGCGCGGCGGGTAGGATTCGGCCCACCCACCGGAGGATTCGGACATGCCCGCCCGCGGACCCGTTCTCGCCACCCTCGTCAGCCTCGGCCTCACCGTCGCCGCCGCCGGGCAGGACGCGCCGGCGCTCCTCGACCAGGCCCGCGCGGCCTACAAGGCCGGGCAGTTCAAGGAGGCCGCGGTGCTCGCCGAGAAGGCCGCCGCGGCCGACACCAAGAGCTTCCACGCCCCGTTCGTCGCCGGCACCGCGTACTCACAGCTCCGCGACAACCTCGCCGCGGTCAAGGCGTTCTCCACGGCCCTGGAGCGGAACCCGAAGCTCGCCGAGGCCCACGACCGCCGCGGGGACGCCTACCTCAAGCTCGGCCTGTTCAAGGAATCCGTCGCCGACTTCGACGTGTACCTCGCCGCCGTCCCGAAGGACTCCGCCGACCACTGGCGGCGCGGCATCGCCCTCTACTACGCCGGCCGGTTCGACGACGGCCGCAAGCAGTTCGAGCACCACCGCAGCGTCAACCCCGAGGACGTGGAGAACTCGGTCTGGCACTACCTCTGCAACGCCAAGGCGAGCAGCCTGAAGCAGGCGCGGGCGGACCTGATCCCGGTCACGAAGGACACCCGGGTGCCGATGAAGGAGGTGCTGCAACTGTACGCCGGCAAGGCGACCCCGGCCGACGTGCTGGCCGCGGCCGAGGCGGCGAAGCTGGACGCCGAGGACCGCACGGAGGCGCGGTTCTACGCGAACCTGTACGTCGCCCTGTACCACGAGAGCGAGGGGAACGCCGCCAAGACGAAGGAGCACCTGGAGGCCGCGGTCGAGCGGTACAAGATCGGGCACTACATGTGGGACGTGGGGAATGCCCACCTGGAGATGATGCTGCGGAAGAAGTGACCGCACTGCCGGGGCGCGAAGCCGCAAGCGGCAACGTATCCACCCGAGTTGCCGCTTGCGGCTTCGCGCCCCGCAGGGCGCATAAAAAACCGGGGGGTGTTCCCACCCCCCGGGTGCCAGTCGAACTTACGGGTCCCGTCCATCCCTTCGGTAAGCCTGGCTGCCTTAACCGTTCCCCCCTCGGAACGGATAAAGCCGACGCTCGGCGGGCCGGGTTTGCCGGACCGCCGGTGAGGCCGACACGCACAAAAACTGCGGGTCGGGTGCCGCCGGGGGGAGGATGTTCGTCGTACCCCCGCGGACACCCATTCTCTAGCCCACGATCCGGCCCGACGCAAACCGGCGGCGCGAAAAAAGCCGGAAAATCGTCCGGCCCTCGCCCACCCGCACAGCACCGCCGCGCCCGCCGGGCCGCGCCGGATTCGGCGCCGAAAAGCTCACGGCCGGCGGCCCCGTGGACGAGGACGCCGGCCGGTGGCAGCTTGCGGCCGGTTGGAAACCGGCCCCACATCACGGGCTGCCGCGGAACCGCAGCGGCGTCGGCGACGCCTGGTCTCCGTCCTTCGGCACCGGCCGCCGCTGCTGCTCGCCGGAGTAGCGCCAGTGGCCGAGGGCGTCCTCGCCGTGCTTCCAGTTGTACGCGGCCGGGCGGCCGTTGATCCGCGTCGGGAAGTCCACCTCGCCGGCGTCGGCGTCCACCAGCCCCACCCCCAGGGCGGTCAGCTCGGCTGACGCCGTCGTCAGGGCCGTCTCGGCGGTGCGGATCTCTTCCGAGAGTTGGTACCGCCGCTGCCGCTCCTGCCACACCAGGTCGCGGCGGTGGCGGTCGAGGCGCTCCTGCTCGGGGACCAGCCGCGACAGCGCGGTGCGGGAGGTGACGATGTCGGACACGATGCTCCGCACCAGCGGCAGCATGAGGCGGGCCGTCGGCAGGTCGAGGGCCGACTCGTCCTTGCTCCGGCGGGGCTTCCCGGCCGACTGGCCGGCGCGGTTCGGGGTGTTGCTCATGTGGGCTCCCGGTAGAAAGGGGGCCGGCTCGCCGCCCCCTGTTATTGCCATTCTAGGTCGGGTTCCGCCCCGCGGGGTGTCCCACGGACCCGGAATCCGGGCGGAAGGTTCACCCCGCCCCCCGCTATCTTGTTCGAGGGTCCGGCGGCCGGATTGATGCAGGAATCCCCCCAGCGGGGAATACCGCCGCCCCCGGCGAGTTTAAAGGCGAACCGTGTGCCGGCAATCCCGCCGGAATCTTGGCCGCACGATGAAGACCGATGAACGCACGATCCGAACCCGGTTTTTGTTCGGATCGTGCGTTCATCGGTCTTCATCGTGCGGCCAAGAAGTCTTGAATCGCCCCACTCGGCGCTTGAGTTCCCCCCCGCCGGTCGGGTACGGTCGGTCATCCCCCGCACCCGCCCCGGATCGCCCAAGAGTGCGTTCGTCCCCGCGTTCGACCCCGACCCCGACGCCCGCGCCGCCGACCAGGCCGCCCGCCGCGCCGAGTACCGGTTCAACCACACCTACGTCTCCCCGCTCGCGTTCGTCCACGACGTGCCGCGCCGCGACCGCTTCCCCACCGAATTTACCACGCTGGTCCTCGGCAAGGTCATCACCAACATCTCCAACCAGGGCGACGACGACTCCGCCCTCCGCCGCCGGCTCCGCGAGATGTCCAACCCGCTGGCGTCGGCGGCGCTCGGCACCGGCACCGCCGTCCGCGCCGTCGCCGCCGTCGTCGGCGAGCTCGTCGGCCTCCAGCAGGAGTCGCGGCGGCTGATGTCGCTGGACGACTACAACGCGCTGTTCCACGTCATCGGCCTGCCGCCGATCAGCAAGGACTTCGAGAAGGACAGCACGTTCGCCGAACTCCGCCTCGCCGGCCCCAACCCGGTGATGATCCGCCGCGTCGAGGGCGTCGATTCGCGCTTCCCGGTCACGGACGCGCATTTCGCCGTGGCGCTGCCCGGCGACACGCTCGCCGCCGCGGGTGCCGAGGGGCGGCTGTTCCTCGTCGATTACTACGAGCTCGACGGGATCGAGACGGCGCTCGCGCCCGGCGGGCAGCAGAAGTACCTGTACGCGCCCCTGGCCCTGCTCGCGGTGAACAAGCTCACCCGGCAGCTCACCCCGGTCGCGATTCAGAGCAAGCAGAAGCCCGGGGCGGACAACCCGATCTTCACGCCGGACGACGGCTACAACTGGCGGATCGCCAAGACGATCGTCGAGATCGCCGACGGGAATTATCACGAGGCGGTGACGCACCTCGGCTGGACGCACCTGACGATCGAGCCGTTCGCCGTCGCGGCGCACCGGCAACTGGCCCCGACGCACCCGCTGAAGGTGCTGCTCGCCCCGCACTTCGAGGGGACGCTGGCGATCAACCACATGGCCCGCACCAAGCTCATCTCGCCGGACGGCGTGGTGTCGCGGCTGCTGGGCGGCAGCATCGACGCCATCCTCGGCCTGTTCGCCCGCGGGGTGCAGGGCCGGCTGTTCAAGGATCAGTTGCCGCCGGAGACGTTCCGCCGGCGCGGCGTGGACTCGGACGCGCTCGCCAGCTACTCGTACCGCGACGACGCGCTCCTTCATTGGGAGGCGATCCGCGCGTGGGTGGCGGGCTACCTCCACTGCTTCTACCGCTCCGACGCGGAGGTCGCAGCGGACCACGAGGTGGCGGGGTGGCTGACCGAAGTGTCGGACACGGGCGGCGGCCGCATCCGTGGGGTGGAGCCGGCGCGGTCGCTGGCGGAGCTGGTGGACGTGACGGCGCTGGTGATTTTTACCGCGAGCGCCCAGCACGCGGCGGTGAACTTCCCGCAGTACGACGTGATGAGCTACGTGCCGGCGATGCCGCTGGCCGGCTACGCCCCGGCCCCGACGGCGAAGACCGGCGCGACCGAGGCCGACTACCTGGCGCACCTGCCGCCGCGCGACCAGGCGATTTTGCAGATGAACACGGGCTACATGCTCGGCGACACGCACTACACGCGGCTCGGCCATTACGGCGACAACTACTTCGGCGAGCCGCGGCTGGACGAGCTGGCGGGCCGGTTCGCGGACAAGATGCTGGACATCGAGAAGACGATCGCGGACCGCAACACCCGGCGGCGGCCGTACCCGTTCATGATGCCGTCGGGGGTGCCGCAGAGCATCAATATTTGATGGTGTCCGTCGGAGCCCGGAGCGTGAGCGACGGGCCAGTTGCCCCTGTCATTCCGCAAGCGGGGAACACCGGGGCAGCTGGCCGGTCGCTCACGCTCCGGGCTCCGACGAACCACACTGGGGACACCGTGGACGACCCAATCACCCTGAACGGCATCTGTGGCACGACGGGAAAGTACCTCGTCCCGCCGATCCCCGTCGCGGACGCCTACGACCTCGCCCGCGGCAAGCCGCCCGAGTCGCTGCTGGCGTCGTGGTTCCGTGCCGTCGTCAGCGTGCTGAAGCGGCCGAAGCTCGGCCTGCCGATGGACGTGGACCCCACGAACGTCGCCCGCGCCGGCTGGGCCGTCGTGCTCCCCGCCGGCGCCGCCCCCGAGCTCAAGAACGCCGTTCAACCGCTGATCGACCACCGCAAGAAGAACGTGCCGCCGGACCGCTGCAAGGTGCTGGAGTACCGGCCGGGCGAGGGGATGAAGAAGTGGCTCGCCCGGCACGGCGTCGCCCCCGGCGCGATCGACCCGCGGAAGGTGCCGTACTACGTCACGCTCGTCGGCGGCCCGGCCGACATTCCGTTCGACTTCCAGTACCTCCTCGACGTGGAGTACGCCGTCGGCCGGCTCGCGTTCGACACCCCTGGGCAGTTGCGCCGCTACGCCGAAGGTGTGGTGTCTCTGGAAACGGCGAGCGCCGCGAAGACGGCGAAGGAGCTGGTGTACTGGGGGCCGCGCCACGCCGCCGACCGGTCCACGCAGATGAGCGCCGACGCCCTCATCACTCCTCTATCTGATGGAACCGCGGATGATCCGCCGCTCGCGGCGTTGCAACAATACCGCTCGCGCACCTTCAAGGCCGCCGACGCCACCAAGGCGAAGCTCCTCGAAACGCTCCATTCGACGCCGCCGGCGGTGCTGTTCACGGCGTCGCACGGGATGGGCTGGCCGAAGGACGACGCGCGGCAGCGGCCGGCGCAGGGGGCGCTGTTGGCGCAGGACTGGCCCGGGTTCGGGCAGGTCGGGCCGCAGCACTACCTCACCGCCGCCGAGGTCGAGGACGGGGCGAACGTCGGCGGGCTGGTGGCGTTCCTGTTCGCGTGCTACGGGGCCGGCACCCCGGCGTTCGACAACTTCCTGACGGAACGCGGTCGCGGCCCGGTGGCGGTGGCGCCGGCGCCGTTCGTGGCGGCGCTGCCGCAGCGGCTGCTGTCGCACCCGAACGGGCCGGCGCTGGCGGTGGTCGGCCACGTCGAGCGGGCGTGGGGGTATTCGATCAAGCCGCCGGGGGCGGGAACGCAGATCGGCCCGTTCCGCGACTTCCTGACCCGCGTGTTGGCCGGCGAGCCGGTCGGCCACGCGACCAAGAGCTTCAGTGAGCGCTACGCCGTGCTGTCGTCGGAGCTGTTGAGCTACCTCGACGACTCGGCGGCGGTAACGCGCCCGGCCGCGGCCGAGCTGGCGGCGTGCTGGGCCGAGCGGAACGACGCGCAGAACTACGTGCTGCTCGGCGACCCTGCGGCGCGACTGCGACCTGACGTGATGACGGGGTAACAGTCGGCGAGCCGACCGCCGTGAGGCGGCGGGTGTCGTTCCTGACGCGCCTCACCCGCCGCCTCACGGCGGTCGGCTCGCCTCCGTATCGTGCCTCACCCCCGGAGGCACGCCCATGCCCGCCCCGTACCACGTCCGCCTCGCCGTGTCGCAGTACGGCGACCAGTTCCGCGCCGAGCTGTTCACCGAAGACCTCGGCGACACCGAGGGCGACGTCCTCACCGAACTGCCGCCGAGCCTCGCCGAGTGGGTGCCGTACCTCGCCCAGGGGGCCGAGCTGCCGCCCGACGCCGCCCGCCAACTCGGCAAAGACCTGTTCGCCGCGCTGCTCGGACAGCCCGAGAACGCCAAGAAGTGGGCCGACGTCCTCGCCCGCGCCGAGCAGACCGACCGCCCCGTGCGGCTGCTCATCGACGCCACCACCGACAGCGTCCGCGACCTCCCCTACGGCCTCCTCTGCGAGCCGCACGACGACTGGTTCCTGTTCCGCGGCGGGAAGAAGAACCCGGTACGGTTCGTCCGCATCCTCCGCCGCTGCTCGCCGCGGCCGCTCACCCTCGGCGACCGGCCGCGCGTCCTCGTCGCGGCGGCGGAGCCGGTCGGCGGCGACGTGCCCGCGTTCGACGCCGCCGGCCGGCTCAAGGCGCTGTGCCTCGCCCTCCAGGCGAGTGCCGAAATCACCCTCGTCGGCCCGGACGGAGTCGCCGCGCTCGCCAGCCTCGCGGCGGAAACGACGAACTTCGCGCCGTTCACCCGCACCACCCGCGTCGGCCTGAAGGCGGCGCTCGCCGGCTCCCACGACGTGTTCCACCTCCTCGCCCACGGCCACGGCGCCGGCGTGCTGCTGTGCGCCCCCGACGGCGCACCCGCCGAGACGACCGCGGGGGAACTCGCCGAGTGGTGCGGGGCCGGCACCGCGGGGCTCGCCTTTCTGCAGGTGTGCAAGGCCGGGCAAACCGGCGGCCGCGGCGGGTTCGGCGGCGTCGCGCAACAGCTCCTCAGCCCGCGCGGCGGCAACCTCGCCGCCGTCGTCGCCAGCACGTTTCCGCTCGACGCCGAACACAGCACGACCGCCGCCGCCGCGTTCTACCGCGCCCTCGCCGCCGGGAAGTCGCCGGAAGAAGCGCTCGCCTCCGACACGGCCGAGGCCGACTGGACGTGGGCCTTCCTCGAACTGTGGGCGCGGCCCGGCGCGCTCGGCGGCACGAAGCAGCGCGCGGCGTTCCAGTTCGTGTCGCCGTACCGCGGCCTGTCGAGCTTCACCGAGCGCGACGCCGACCTGTTCTTCGGCCGCCGCGCCGAGGTCGCCGAGCTGCTCGGCATCCTCCGCACCGAGCCGGCCGTCGGCGTCGTCGGCGACTCCGGCAGCGGCAAGACCTCGCTGCTGCAAGCGGGCCTCGTGAACGCCGTACGGCAGGGTGGCCTCGCCGGGCTGGACCGCTGGCGGATCGTGTCGCTGCGCCCCGGCTACCGCCCGTCGCAGGCGCTGCTCGCGGCGCTGAAGCCCGGCGACCAAACCCCGCCGACGCCGGCCGCGCTCGCCGCGGCGCTGCGGGCCGACGACCGGCCGCTGCTCGTCATCTTCGACCAGTTCGAGGAGGCGTTCACCCTGGCCCGCGACCCCGACGACGCGCGGAACATGACCGAGGCGCTGGCCGACCTCGTCGCCGAACGGCCGGACCGGTTTCGGCTCGTCATCGGCATGCGGAGCGAGTTCCTCGGCCAGTCGGCGGGGCTGCCGGGGTTGAGCCGGCTGCTGCGCCGCCCGTGGGTGCTGCGGCCGCCGGGCACCGACAACCTCCGCGACATCGTGGCCGGCCCGGCCGAGCACTGCGGGTACACGTTCCAGGGGCCGCTCGCCGACGGCAACCCGGACCACGCCGCCGGCCTCCTCGACCGCATCCTCGCCGACCCGCTGCTGGCGTCCGGCGACGGGGCGGTGCCGTCGCTGCCGCTGCTGCAATTCGCCCTGGAACGCCTGTGGTTAAAGGCGGTGGAGACGGCGAGTACGGAGTTCCCGCACGCCGCCTACGACGCCCTCGGCACGGCCATCGCCCAGCACGCCGAAGCGACCTACCAGGCGACCCCCACCGCCACCGGCCTCGGCGCCGGGGCACGCGCGGTCGCGGAGCACGTCATCACCGCGCTGGTCAGCAGCCGCGGCACGCGCCAGCCGCGGCCGCGCGCGGCGCTCGAGGCGGAAACGGGGAAGCCGGACGCGGCGCGGGCCGTCATCGACCACCTCGTCGGGGAGCGGCTTCTGACGGTGCGGAGCGACCCGTCGGACCTGTCGGCGTCGCTGGTGGACCTGTCGCACGAGGCGGTAATCCGCCACTGGGACCGGCTCCGCGGGTGGCTCGCGGAAGACCCGCAGGGGCGGGCCATGCGCGACGAGTTCCGCACCGCCGTCGAGAAGTGGGAGGCGGGGTTCGCAGGCGTGCCTGCTAAGAGCGCCCGCGGGCTCCCCGGCGCCGACGTCTGCCGCAACTACCTGGTGTGGATCGACACCCACAAGCCGCAGCTGCCGCCGCTCGCGGCCGAGTTCGTGGCGGCGATGCGCGGCTACCTGAAGCGCCAGAAGCGGACGCGGCAGGTGGTGACGGTGCTCCTCGGGCTCCTCACCGCGACCGCCGCCGGGCTGGCCCTGGTGGCCGACAGCAAGGCGACGCAGGCGACCAAGAGCGCCGAGGACGCCAAGGCGAGCGAGAAGCAGGCGAAGCAGAGCGCCGACGCCGCGATGGCGAGCGAGAAGGTGGCGAAGGCGAGCGAGGCGGAGGCCCGCAGGAGCGCCCGCGAGGCGAAGGTGCGCGAGGCGACGCTGGCGCTGGACCGCGGCATCCAGACGAGCGAGGCCGGGCGGCCGCGGCTCGGGCTGCTCGACATGGCCTACGCCCTGAAGGCGTGCCCGCCGGGCGACTCCGGGGCCGACGCCGCCGCTCTCCGCAAGGTCATCCGCGCCAACCTCGCCGGGTGGTCGGCGAACATGTTCCGGCTCGACGACGTGCGTACCTTGAAACACCCGGCCGTCGCCACCGACTCCGGCGGCACGGTGGTCGCCTGCCGCCTCCCGGACGCCCGGGTCCAGCTGTACGACGTCAACACCGGGGCCGAACTCGGCGGGCCGATCCCGGCGCTCCCCGTTCTCCCCACCAGCGACCTTGCTACAGTCCCCGTCTGGGCCGACGTCCACCACGACGGACAGACGGTCCTCGTGTCCAACGGGGACGGGTGGGCGCGGCTGTGGCGGGCCGGCGCCGCCGGCGGCGATCGGGGAGAACTTCCAGGCGAAGTGCGTCGCCGGCGCGGTCCTCAGCCCGAAGCTGGACATGCCGGACCACCCCGCCCGGAAGACGGTCGCGGCCGCCGCCGGCGACGGCAACGTCCAGCTGTTCGACGCCGCCACCGGGAAGGAGATCGGCACGCCGCAGTCGCACCAGGGGAAGGTGTTCGCGCTGGCGTTCAGCCCCGACGGACGGCTACTCGCGACCGGGTGCGGCCGCCGCCCGGACGCCCGGGAGGCGAACCCCGGCGTCTTGCACCTCCTCGACGCCGTGACCGGCAAGCTGCTGCGGCGCCTCGACCTCAACGTCCCGGCGACGTGCGTCGGGTTCGGCCCGAAGGGCGGGGTGGTCGCCGCCGGCGGGTTCGCCGTGACGATGTGGAAGACGGCCGAGTTGGAAGACGCGACCATCCTCAACGTCCAGCTCAAGCCGGTCGGCCGGCGGCTGAGCGAGGAGAGCACCGTCCGGGCGGTGTTCGACCCGCTCGACCCGAACCACCTCCTCCTGCTCAACCCGTCCGGCGCGCTGGCCGTCACCCACCCGGACGAGACCGTGTTCGGGTCCGGGGAGCGGCTGTCCCCGCAGGGGTGGGTGGTGGGGGCGGGGTTCCGCCAGGACGGCAAGGTGTTCACCGCCAACGGCGACGGGACCGTCCGCCTGTGGTCGCGGACCGGGCACAAGATGACGGACCTCGCGTTCAACCTGCCGACCGGCGACGCTGGGGAGGTGGTCAACGGGGTGCTGAGCGTGGCCGTGCACCCGGACGGGAAGTCGGTCGCGGCCGGCACCCGCGACGGGTACGTCTTCCTGTACCACTTCGACCGCCCGAAGGAGCCGACGAAGTTCGCCTGCTCCACTGCCCCGGCCGGCAGCCGCATGCCGGTGGGCGAGGTCGAGTTCAGCGCCGACGGCCGGCGGCTGATCGCCCAGGACCTGTCGTTCCGGGTGTTCGTGTTCGACGTGCCGCCGCCGGGGGTGGCCGGGCCGGTCGCCCCGCTCCCGGACGGCACCGGCGCCGGGCGGACCGACTTCGTGGCCGCCTCCCCCGACGGGCACACCGTTCTGCTCGCCGGGCGGGAGCGCGACTGGTTTACCCTCGCCGACCTGAGGGCGCACGGCCCGCGGCGCGACATCCTGGTGCCGGGCGGGATCGGCCCCCTGGCCGAGGAGTGCGTGGACGAGGGGTTCCTCCTCCGGGTGCGGGCGGTGGCGTTCAGCCCGGCCCGGAAGCGGGTGGCGGTCGCCGACCGGAGCGGGCGGGTCTACGTGTTCGACACCGACACCGGCGCCAAACTGGTCGGGCCGATCGGGCACCCGACCTCCCGCGGGTCGGAGGGGGGGTGCGCGAGGTGATGTTCGACTCGGCCGGGGACCGCCTCCTGACCCGCTGCCCGCGCGCCCGCGGCCTGTGGCAGGCCGACACCGGCCGGTCGATCCACTTCCACGTCAACCGGGTCGGCATCCAGGTTGCGCGGTTCAGCCCGAAGGGGCGGCTGGTGCTGGGCGGGACGAACTTCAACGCCGGCGAGGTGTGGCGCGGCGACGGCACCGCCGCCCTGGAGGGGCTGCTGACCCACGCCGGCGAGGTGTGGGGCATTGCCGCCGACCTCGCCGAGGAGCGGGTGGTGACGGCCAGCTACGACCACACCGCCCGGGTGTGGGACGTGGCGACCGGCAAGCCGGTGTCGCCGCCGTACCGCCACCTCCGCGGCGTGAGCGACGCCGACTTCACCTCGGACGGCAAGTGGGTGTTGACCGGCAGCCTGGACGGCACGGTCCGGCGGTGGCCGGTGCCGGAGCCGATGCACGACGACGAGCCGCGGATCACCGCCTGGATCGAGGCCACGACCGGGTTGAGGGTGACCGCCGGCGGCGGCGGCGTGCTCCTCACGGGCGACGAGTGGAACGACAGCCGGACCCGCGCCCGGTGATACCAAACCCAGTCGATTCGAGTTCGGCGTGGTGACGTGGTTTTCACCCCGAAAGGGGTGACAGCCCTCAGCCCGGGGCAAGGCCCGAAGGGCCGCCGCCCTGGGTACGGGGTAGCAGTGCCCGTGCAGGCTGAAGGCCTGCGAGCCGGCTGGCAGGCCTTCAGCCCAATGGCACTTACATTGGCCGTTTGTGGCCGGCGGTTCAGTCCACGCATGGGCGCATTGGGCCAGTTTCACCGACGCCGAGTACCGCAAATACCGCTTCCAGTAGCCGACGCCCACCGGCGACTTCGGCCAATGTAAGTGCCATTGGGCCTTCAGCCTGCGGGGTGGTTCGTGTCGCGGACCCAGGGCGGCGGTGCTGCGCACCTGGCCCTGGGCTGAGGGCTGTCAGGCCTTCGGCCTGAAAACCCCGACACCACGCCGAACTGGAAACGACTGGGTGTGGTATGAGGCGAGCCGCGGGCCGTCAGGCCGCGGGTGAGGTACCCACGTCGGTCACGTCGGACGTGACCCGTGTAGCGCAACTCACCCGCGGCCTGACGGCCCGCGGCTCGCCTCGGTGGTTCGCGGTCACGGCACGACGATCGGGTCCAGCTCCCACAGTTCCTCCTGGCCGCCCAGGTCGGTCACCGCGTCCTGCGCCCCGCCGCCGGTCGCGTTGGCGAAGAACAAGTCCGACCCGGACGACCCCGTCAGCTGGTCCACCGCCCCGTCGTCGAGGACCGTCTGGCCGGCCACCAGCCGGTACGCGAACGTCGCCGACTGGAGCGCCGCCACCCGGGCCTGGTACGACCCCCCGCCCGCCCACACGTCCCGGACCGCGAACAGCGCCAGCGGGTTCGCGTCCCAGACCGTCACGCCGCCGATCATGACGTCGTCCCCGGCGTTGCCGACGATGGTGTCGGACCCGGCCCTGCCGACCAGCACGTCGTTCCCCGAGCCGCCGACGAGCAGGTCGTTCCCGGCGGCGCCGACCAGCACGTCGTTCCCCGCCCCGCCGTCCATCTGGTCGTCGCCGTCGCCGGCGTCGAGGTAGTCGTCGCCGGTGCCGCCGAGGAGGTAGTCGTTGCCGGGGCCGCCGACGACAACGTCGGCGCCGCTGCCGCCGTCGATCTGGTCGTTGCCCGCGCCGCCGTCGAGGGTGTCGCTCCCGGACCCGCCCAGGAGGGTGTCGTTCCCGTCGTCGCCGAACAGGGCGTCGGCGCTGCTGCCGGCGCGGAGGACGTCGTTGCCGGCCCCGCCGCGGAGCACGTCGCCGCCGGACGCGCCGTACAGCTGGTCGTCGCCCACGCCGCCGTCGAGGGCGTCGCTCCCGGACCCGGCCCGGAGGGTGTCGTTGCCGTCGCCGCCGGACAGGGTGTCGTTGCCGCTGACGGCCCGGAGCTCGTCGTCCCCGCAGCCGCCGCGGAGGGTGTCGCTGCCGGAGCCACCGGTCAGGTCGTCGTTCCCGGGTCCGCCGGCGACGAGCGTGACGACCGACAGGCCGCCGAGGTTGATGCTGTCGTTCCCGGCCCGGCCCCAGACGCGGACCGCGACGACCCCCGCCAGCGAGTACGCGGTGCCGTTGAGCTTCAGGTTGCCGCCCTGGATGGTGACCACGTCGTTGTCGGCCGTGCCCGCCACCCGCAGAATCCCGCCGACGAGCGTGACTCCGGTGTACTGGGTGAGGGCGATCGTGACCGTCGCGGTGGCGGTGCCGCCGTGGCCGTCGGACACGGTGAACGTGAACGAGTCGGTCGTCGCGTCGCACGTCGGGGCGGGGACGTAGGTGAAGCTCCCGTCCGCGCTCACGGTCACCGTCCCCTGGGCGGTGGGGACCGCCACCCCGACCGCGGCCGCCGAGCCGTTCACCGCCGCGACCACCAGCGAGTCACCGTCGGGGTCGGTTGCGCCGGCCAGCAGCCCGGCGCCGGCGGGCACCACGAGCAGGCCGTCCTCGGCCACGGTGTAGGCGTGCGGCGCCGCCGTGGGGACGTCGTTCGCCGCCGTCACGGTCAGCGTCACTGTCGCGGTCGCGGTGCCGCCGCGGCCGTCGCTCGCCGTGTAGGTGAACGTGTCGGTGCCGGCGTAGTTCGCGGCCGGGGTGTACGTGACCGTGCCGTCGGCGTTCAGCGCCGCGCTGCCGTGCGCCGGCTGCGTCACGGCGGTCACCGTCAGCGGGTCGCCGTCGGGGTCGGTGTCGTTGGCGAGTACGGCGATCGTCGTCGGTGTGTCTTCCGCGGTGGTGGCGGTGTCGTCGGCGGCGACCGGGGGCCGGTTGGTGACGGCCGACAGCGTGAACGTCACCGAGTTGCCGTTGATGACGACGTTCAGCACCGTGGGCACCGGCTCGCCGGCGGCGTCGAGCGCGAAGTGCGCCAGGAACCCGTCCGGGCCGTCGAGGTGGTAGTCGGACACGCCCGACACCAGCACCACGTCCCACACGCCGCTCACGCCGAGCTGCGTCGTCACGCCGAGGCTGTACTGGCCGGCGTAGCTACCCGGGTCGAACCGGATCGCCGTCGTGCGGAACCGCAGCGTGCTCCCGTCGGCGACGAGGGCGCCGGGCGACTGGCTCGTCACCGTGCCGTCGGCGTTCACCCCGAACGATGCCAGGGCGTTCTCGGCGAACCCGAACTGGTAGTTGGCCACGTTCCGCACCAGCCGGTAGCTGGTGGCGGCGAACGGGTGCGTGGACGTGAGCGCGTAGTAGCTGGTGTAGCCGGCCGGGTCCACGGTCACCGTCACGCTGTAGAGCCGCAGCGCCGACCCGATCCCGGTCGCGGCCGCGGCGTTCTGGCTCGTCACGTTCCCGGCCGCGTCGAGGTCGATGCTGATGGTGGCGTTGCCGCCGAAACCGATGACGTAGCCGGTGAGGCCGGGCACGAGCGCGAACGCCTGGTCGCCGCTGCCGAGGCCGGACTGGTACGACGAGTTCGACAGGTAGCCGTCGTAGCCGTTCCGCTCGATGGTCACGGTCGTGGTGTTCAGCCGCAGGTGGCTGCCGATCCCGACGGCCGCCACGGCGTTCTGGCTCGTCACATCACCCGCGGCGTCGAGGTCGAAGTGGAAGTTCGCATTGCCGCCCACCGACAGGCTGTAGCCGGTGAGCCCGCGGACGAGCACGTACTCGGGGTCGGCACCGCCGGCCGGCGGGAGGTTGAACAGGTCGAGGTAGCCGCCGTAGCCGTTCCGATCGACGGTGACGATGACGGTGTTCAGCCGCAGTGTGTGGCCGACCACCGTGGCCGCGGCGGGGGCGTCACTCACGATCCGGCCGGCGCCGTCAACGTGGAACGGGACGACGAGCCCCCACAGCTCCAGCGTGTGCGGCCCGGGGCTGAGGTCGAGCGCCGCGGCGCCGTAGCGGTCGGGGCCGCCGTCGATGCTGTACCGGCCGACGTACCCGTCGGTGTCGATCGATACGCCGTAGAGGCACCCCAGCGGCGTGAACGTCACCCCCGTCACCGCCGCCGGGCTGGCCGCGCCGCCGCCGACGACCACGTCGAACGAGGTCATCTCGCCCCCCGTGGTGAACACGTCGAACCGGTACGTGCCGTCCGGCAGGGAGACGTCCGCCGTGGTGTCGTAGCCGTTCGACGCGCCTGAGAACTGCCACGAGACGCCCGGCTGCGGCGTGACGCGGAGGCGGTTCAGGTCGCACAGCGCGAAGTCGATGCCGCCAGCGCCGGCGACCACGGCACCGGTGAAGCCGGTGAGCGTCAGCTCCGGCGTCACCGTGAACGTGCCGTACTCCTTGTCGCCGAACGGGCCGTTGCCGGTCGACACGCGGTACGTCCCGGCCGGGACGTGGTACGTCACCGGGCCGGCGGTGCCGAACGCGAGGCTGTTGATTTCCGCGAACTGAAGGCCGGCCACGCTGCCGAGGACGGACGGGTCGAAGGCGATCGCCGCGAGCTGTGTCAGGTCGAAGGTGACGAGCCCGGCCGACGACACCAGCAGCGCCCCGGTCACGTCGGTAATGCTGAGGTCGGCGGCGACGGTGAAGGTGCCGAACTCCTTGTCGCCACCCGGGCCGTTCGGCGTGGCCACGCGGTACGTCCCGGCCGGCAGGTGGAACGTGCGCGCCTCCGTGGTCCCGTCGCCGACGCTGTTCAGGGTCGCGTACTGCTGTCCGAACGGCTCCGACAGACCGCGCGGGTCGATGGTCACGGCCGCGAGCTGGGCGGTGTCGAAGCCGATGGTGTCGGCGGCGGTGAGGGTGAGGGCGTCGGTCAGCCCGCCGAGGCCGCCGGCGACGGTGAACCAGCCGTAGTCCTTCGGGCCGAACGGGCCGTTCGGCGTGCTCACGCTGTAGTCGCCGTCCGGCAGGTGGAACGTCATCGGCTGCGTCGCCCCGTAGGCAACGCTGTTGAGCTGCACGTACTGGAACAGGCCGCCGACGCTCAGCCCGGTCGGGTCGAGCGTCACGGCCGTCAGCAGCGTCAGGTCGAAAGCGACCTCGTCGCCGCTGATGACGAGCGCGCCGGTGGCGTTCACGAGGCTCAGGTCGCTGGCGACGGTGAACGTGCCGTAGAGCTTCGGCCCGCCCGGCCCGTTCGGCAGGGTCACCCGGTACACGGCCGGCGTCAGCGCGAACGTGCGGTCGCCGAAGTAGCCGCCGGTGAGGTCCGTGTTGAGGTCGGCGTTCTCGAGCTGGAGGAACTGCGACGCGGCCGGGTCCGACAGCACGCTGCCGCGGACGGTGACCGTGTGGGCGCTCAGGAACTGCACGGGGGCGCCGGGGTCCGTCACGCGGCCGTCGGCCGTGCCGTCGTCGTCGCCGCGGCCGCCGTCGATGAAGTGGAGGACGATGTGGTCGGCGAACAGCTCCGCGCCGGTGGTGCCGTCGAAGGTGAAGTCGTACCAGTGCGGCGTCGCGTTCCCGGCCTCGGGGCCGAACTTGTAGTAGGCGTCCACGACCACGCCCGCCGGCAGGTAGATCGTCACCTCCGTCGCGGCGCCGGGGGCGAGGCCGGCGACGGCGAAGTCGAGTGTGCCGAACGGCAGGTTCACGCCGGCGGGGAGGTCGGCCGGCGGCGAGCCGGACGTGGTGCCGGCGAGGCCGGTGTCCGCCGGCGCGGCGAGGGTAAGGTAGCGGGCGTCCACGGCGTTCGGCAGCGACGCGACGTTCACCTGCTGGCTATCGGGCGTGCCGTCGCTGTTGCCGTCGCCGCCGTTCGGGCCGGCGTCCTCGACCGCGCTGCCGACCCCGTCGGTGTCGTAATCGAACTGGATTTTGACCGCGGGCGCCACCTCGGACGTGCCCTCGGGGCCGGTGGCGATGGCGGAGACCCACTCGCCGTCGGCCACGGGCACGGCCAGGGTGAGGGTGAACGCCGCGGTCCCGTCGGCGTCGGTGGTGAGCTCGACGGTGCCGAGCAGCCGCTCCGCGTAGGCGTACCCGAAGTCCTGGCCGGCGGCGTAGAACTCGACCGCGAACGTCGTCTCCGGCGTGCTGTGGAGGACGCCCGCGACGGTGACCGAGGTGAACGTCCCGGTCGCGGCGGCCAGGTCCGGGTAGTTCTGGAAGCCGTTCGGCCCGGCGTCCTGGTCCGGCGGCAGGTTGTCCGGGTCGTAGTCGTTGTAGGTCGCGCCGTCGTACCCGAGGTCGATCGACGGGCCTTCGTTGATGTACATCCGGTTCGACCGGATCACGACGGGCGTGGCAGGGGTGAAGCCGCCGAAGATGGCGACGCCGGGGCCGCCGTTGTGGGAGATGACGTTCCCCGTCACCTCGACGGACGCGGCCACGGCCACGTCCAGCGCCAGCCCGGCGGAGGCGTTCCCGATCCCGATGGAGGTGTCGGTGCCGACCCCGATGTGGTTCCCGGCGACGAGTACGGCGCCGGTCGTGCTGATGTAGACGCCGTAGCCGCTGATGTCGCCCGAGATGACGTTCCCCTCGCCCGGCCCGGTGCCGCCGAGCACCACGTCGAGCTCGCCGGTGAGGACGACTGAGCCGTCGCTGCCCCAGTCGCCGTTCCCGATCGCGCCGTTGCCGGACTGGTCGACGCCGATGAGGTTGCCACGGATCGTCACCGTCGGCCCCCCCGGGCCGCCCACGTTCACCGCCGTGGTGTGGTTCCCCGAGATCAGGTTGTCCTCGATCAGCAGCCCGGGGGCGCCGTAGGCGGTGATCCCCTCGTAGTTGGGGAGGGGCGTCTCGCCGGTGGAGTTGGTGCCGATCGTGTTGCCGTGGACGACGGCGCCGGTGGCGTCGGACCCCTCGATGTAGACGGCGTAGCCGTCCTCGTTGCCGGAGATGAGGTTGCCGGCGACGAGCGTGTTCGGGGCGTTGGTGACGACGCCGCCGCCGGCCCAGTTCCGCAGCGACACCTCGCCGTAGACCGGGTCGAACGCCACGCCGATGACGTTCCCCTCGATCACCGTCCCGGCCGCGGCCAGCCCTTCGACGCGGACGCCGTTGCCGTAGTTGGCGCCGATGTGGTTGCCGGCGATCACGGTGCCGGGGGCGTCCAGCACGTAGACGCCGTCGTTCTGGTTCCCCCAGTCCATCGCCCCGGTCGCGTCGGTGCCGATGAAGTTGCCGAGCAGCTGCGTGCCGGCGGCGTCCGGGCCGTACACGAAGACGCCCCAGTTGCCGCTGCCGCCAACCACATTCCCCGACACCACGACGCCGGCAACGACCTCGATGTCGACGCCGTCGTTGAAGTTGTCGACGACGACGTTGCCGACGACGACGGTGCCGGCCGCGTTGGGGCCTTGAACCCAGACGCCGGTGTTGCTGCCGGCGACGAAGTTGTCCTCGTCCGCCCCGGCCCCGCCGACGACGGTGCCGGGCGCCTGCACCGTGATGCCGACGCCCGGGTTGCCGAACCCGTCGTAGTCCCAGTCCGCGGTGCGCCGACGGCCGCCCACGTCGTTCCCGGCGATCACGTTGCCGGTCGCGCCGGCGCCGGTCACGAGAATGGCGCCGGCCTGGTTGTAGCCGAGCAGGTTCCGCCCCGCCGGGCCGTCCACGCCGCCCGAGCCGATACGGTTGCCGGGCGCGTCCTCGATCAGGATGCCCACGCCGGTGTTCGAGAGGTCGAGCCAGCCGTTGACCGGGTCGTAGATGACGCCGATCGAGTTGCCGGCGATGACGTTCCCGGTCGCGTCCGGGCCGGTGATGCGGATCGCCGTCTCGAACGAACCGATGAACAGGCCGCGGACCTCGTTGCCCGCGGAGGTGAGTACCAGCCCATCCGACCCGCCATTCCCGCGCACCCCGACCGCCGGCGCCAGCCCGGCCGGCACATAGCCGACGATCGTGGTGCCACCGTTGGCGTCGCTCAGCGCCGGCAGCGGGCCGAGCACGTCGATGAACCTGCGGACGTTGAACCCGATCCGGTCCGGCCCGGGGTTGAGGTTCGCGGCGTCGATCGCCTCGCGCAGCGACACCACGCCGTCGCCCGCGTCCACCACGTCGAGCAGCGTCGTGACCGCCTGCGTGCCGACGACGATCTCCACCGTCACCGGCTCCGACTCCAGCAACCCGCCGTCGACTGCGCGGTAGGTGAAGCTGTCGGTGCCGAAGAAGCCGGCGTCCGGGGTGTACGCGAACGAGCCGTCGGCGTTCAGCGTCAGCGTGCCGTGCGCCGGCCCGACGGCGAGCACCGCCGAAAGCGGCTCCTGGTCCACGTCGGTGTCGTTGGCGACGACGCCGTCGGCCGCCGCGACGACGAGTGTGCCGCCGGCGACGACCGCGTACCCCTCGCCGGCCGCGACCGGCGCGTCCGGCGTGCCGTGCACGGTGACCGTCACCGTCGCGGGGTTCGAGTGCGTGCCGGAGTAGTCGTCGTACACGACGTAGGTGAACGTGTCGGTGCCGAAGAAGTCCGGGTACGGGTAGTAGGTGAACGTGCCGCCCGGGCCGGGGATGGCGTTCCCGAACTGCGGGTAGTCGTACACCGACCAGTACAGCAGCGGGTCGCCCTCCACGGGGTCGGCGTCGTTGTCGAACAGGTTCCCCGAGACGGGCACCTCCTCGTCCGTCTCGAAGGCGTCGGCCCCCGCCACCGGCGCGTCGTTCACCGCGTACACGGTCAGCGTGATTGTCCCCACGTCGGCCGACAGCGCCGCCCCGTCGGACACGCGCACGGTGAACCCGTCCGGCCCGGAGTAGTTGGCGTCCGGCGTGTACGTGAACGACCCGTCCGGTTGCAGTACCAGCGTGCCGTGCTGCACGCCGGTCTCCAGCACCACGGTGAGCGCGTCGCCGTCCGCGTCGTACCCCAGCACGTACCCCGCCGGTCGAACGTACTCCCGCGGCGTGTCCTCGTAGGCGTACTCGGAGAACGTGTATTCCGGCACCGGCAGGTCGTTCACCGCGGTCACGGTCACCGTCACGGTGGTGACGGCCGAATAGCCGCTGCCGTCGAACGCCCGGTAGGTGAACGTGGCGGTGCCGGCGAAGTTCGGGGACGGGGTGAACACCAGCGCCCCGGCGCCGTTCGCGGCCACGCTCCCGTTGCCGGGTTGGGCGAACACCACGGCGGTCATCGGCTGGCCATTCGGGTCGGTGTCGTTGGCCAGGACCGGGATCGTGACCGGTGTGTCCTCGGGGGTGGCGGCGGCGTCGGCGGCGGCGACCGGCGGCGGGTTGCCGACCAGGATGCTCACCGTCACCGGGTCCGATTGCTGCGGGATCGGCAGGCGGCTGTCCACGCTCCATACGCCGTCGTTCTGGGTGCCCACGAAGACCCGGCCGTCGGCGGCGAAGTCGGGTGATATGGCCATTGTGAAGACCGACGACGCGGCCGCGGCCGACAGCCCGGACGTGGGCAGCGTCACCCAGCCGTCGCCGCCGTCGCGCGACATCAGTACGGTGCCGGAGAGGCCGCGGTAGAACACGGTCTGGTCGGTCGCGAAGGCCGGGGAGAAGGCCAGACCCTGGAAGGTCGGCGGCGACGAGTCGTTCACCAACGCCCACGTCGCGCCGCCGTCGGCCGACCGGTACAGGCCGCCACCCTGCACCGCCGCCAACAGGGTGTGGTCGGTGGCGTAGGCCGGCGACAGCGCGACGTCGTAGACCCAGGGCACCGGGTTGCCGGGGCTGGTCGGCAGTCCGGCGTCGGCGCGAGTCTAGGTCGCGCCGCCGTCGGCGGAGCGGACCAGTCCGCCGTACCCGCCGGCGAACACCGTGTGGTCGGCGGCGTAGGCCGGGGACGGCACCACCGCCAACTGGCTGCCGAACGGCTGGCCCGTCGCCAGCTCGGTCCACGTCACCCCGCCGTCGGTGGACTTGTGGACGCCGTTGTTCCCCGCCGCGAACACCGTGTGGTCGGTCGCGTACGCCGGCGACACGCCCACCTCCCACACGGTCAGGTCGCTCGTGTTGACGCCGGTCGTGCTCCGCGCCCAGGTCACGCCGCCGTCGGTCGAGCGGAACACCCAGCCCGAGCCGCCGCCGAGGAACACGGTCTGGTCCGCCCCGCCGGTCTGGTAGCCCGGTGAGAACGCGATTGCGTCGAACGTCACGTTGTACGACGTGGCCCCGAGAGGCTGCGTGGACGTCCATGTGGTGCCGCCGTCGGTGGTGCGGAAGAAGCGCCCCGGCTGGTACCACGACCCGAACGCGACCGTGTAGTCGGTGGCGTAGTTCGGGGACACGGCGATGGCGCGGGCGGGGCCGTCGGCCGGGCCGACGCGCTCCCACGTGGGGCCGGCGTAGTCCTCACGGGCGCGGTAGGTAAACGTGTCGGTGCCGGCTTAGCCGGAGCCGGCGGCGGGCGTGTAGGTGAACGAGCCGGTCGGGTTCAGCGCCAGCGAGCCGTTCCACGGCCCGACGCCGACCTCGGCGCGGATCGGGTCGCTGTCGGCGTCGTTGTCGAGCACCCCGGGGGCGGCGACGGTGAGGGGCGTGTCGGCGGGGGTCCAGAAGTTGTCGGCGGCGGCGGTCGGGGCAGCGGGGACCGTGCGGTCTTCGAGCTGAGCGACGCGGAGGCGGGCGCGGAGGGACCGCGGCAACCACCGGGAGAGGCGGTGGGGCATGGTGCTGTTCCGGGCAAGAAAGTACAAACGTCGGTGGCAGTATGAGTGGCCCGGATTCGGACCGCAACGGGAAAACTCACAGAATCTACACAATCCCTTCATTCCCTACAACCGCGCGCGGTCCACCCCGTGCGACGGGCGCGCGTTCAGCCCGCGTTCAGCCCGCGTCATCTACCCCCAGCAGCTCGGCGGCGTTGGCGCGGACGGAGGCGCAGAACTCCTCCAGCGGCAGGTCGTCCGGGTCGTAGGCGAACGGCTGCTCCACCTCCTCCGCGGTCAGCTCGATCCCCAGCAGGAAGTACACGATCACCGCCTGCACCAGCATCGCCCACGCCCCGAGCCCGTGAACGAGGTGCCACGGCAGCAGCACGAAACTGAACAGCAGCCCGTGCCGCAGCAGCGCCAGGAACGTCCCCGGCAGCGGCGTGTTCCGCACCTTCTCGCACCCCCCGCAGATGTTCATGTACGCCGCCGCGTGCGGGTCGAGCGCCAGCTGCCCGAACCCGTCGATCCGCCCCTCGTCCTTCCACCTGCGGATCAGCCCGATCACCCGCCCCGCAAGCTCCGCGGGGACGTGCTTCGGCGCCGCCGGGTCGGTCTCGAACCCGGCCACCTCTTGCAGCTTCAGCCCTTCCCGCAGGTGCCGCATGAGCGCGAACGGGAAGCCGCCGACGAGGCGGAACAGCTCGCGCCGGTCGGCCGCGGGCGGGTCGGCGAGGCGGACGGCCTTCAGGCAGAGGTTGCGGCTGTGGTTCGTGAGTTCGCCCCACAGGCAGCGCCCCTCCCACCAGCGGTCGTAGGCGGCCTTGGTGCGGAACCCGATGAGGGCGCCGAGGACGAGGCTGTTGACGAGGCTGGTGGTCGCCAGCCACCCGCCCTCCATGGCGTGGGAGGTGGGGTACAGGAAGTAGACGGCGGCGGTGTACGCGGTGGAGACGACGAGGATGCGGCCGAGCCGGTGGATGACGGCGGCGGGCCACAGCCAGGAGTAGACGTTGCGGTACGGCTCGGGCATCGGGGTGCGCTGTGGGGACGGGCGAGCCGACCGCCGTGAGGCGGCGGGTGACGTTCAAGCAGCGCGTCACCCGCCGCCTCACGGCGGTCGGCTCGCCGGGCTCGTTACCCCTCGTTGTACGACACCGCCCGCCCGAACCGCTCCGCCAGCGCCCGCCGCGCCTCCGCGCCCAGCGGCCGGGCCGCGGCGCCGCGGTCGCGCAGCTCCAGCCGCACCAGCTCCGCGAGGTGCGGCGACTCCGCCAGCGCCACCGCCCCCGCGTCGGTGACGCCGCAGTCCTTCAGGTTCAGCTCCACCAGCCCCGCCAGGTGCCGGCTCGCGGCCAGCGCCTCTGCCCCGCGGTCCTCGACCGGGTTCCCCGACAGGTCCAGCACCCGCAGCCCGCGCACGTTCCGGCTCTCGGCCAGCACCCGCACCGCGGTCGGCCCCAGCCGGTTGTCCGACAGGTCGAGCCGCCGCACCCCGGCCAGCCCGCCGGTCGCCGTCAGCGCCTTCACCCCCGGAACGCCGGGGAGCGTGCCGGCCAGCTCCAGCACCTCGAGCCGCTTCACCACCCCGCTCTCGACCAGCGCCGCGACGCCGTCGGACTTCAGCCCCTTGTTCTCGCTCAGGTCGAGGCGCTCGACGGTCCGCATCAGCGGCAGCGCGAACAGGTGGGCGGCGTCTGCGGCCGGCAGGTCGGCCAGCGACAGCGTGAGGTGCCGCAGTTGGCCGGGGCGGTCGGCCGCGGCGAGGGCGTCCACCAGCAGCGCCGGCGGCAGCGCGTTGTTGTGGAGCGCCAGCGCCCGCAGCCGGGGGAACAGGTCGGACGCGGCCAGCACCGCCAGCCCCTCGGGCGAGATGCCCTGGTGCTCGAACGCCAGCTCGTCGAGGCCGCCGGCGTGCGGCGAGCGGACGAGCGGGCGGAGGTCGTCGGCGTCGAGCGGGAAGGTGGTGAACTCCAGCCGGCGGAGGCGGGCCAGCACCGGGGCGGCGGCGAGTTCCGCCAGGTTCGGCCGGGCGCGGTCGTCGAACGCGACGGCCTGCACGGGGGCGACGGACAGGAGGGCGTCACCGCCGGCGGCAACGGCCTCGGCGGAGAGGGCGCCGACGAGCCAGGGGAAGCCGCGGCGGAACTGGTGGGTGCGCCAGGTGAGGCCGTCGGGGAGCGGCTTCGGCAGGGTGTGGGCCATGCCCCAGCCGCGGAACACGTCGGGGTCGAGGTGGCGGCACTTCGCCCACAGCGGGTGGTGGTCCGGGGTGCGGGCGAGTTCGACCTGCGTGCGCACGAACGCGGCCCGGGTCGCGTCGCCGTCGTCGTCGAGGAGGTCGGCGAAGACGAGGCGCGGGGTGTCGTCGTCCGGGCGGTCGCAGACGGCGGCGAGGAGGGCGGCGTGGTCGGTCATGGGTGGTGAGTGTATACCGGACGCGCGGACGAGCGGTAGCACGGTAGCCGCCGCCACACACCGGAGGGGCGACGCGATGGCCGACACCTGGACCGTGGCCGGCGTGCAGATGGACTGCCGCCTCGCCGACCCGGCCGCGAACCTCGCCGCCATCACGACCCGGCTCGACGCCGCCGCCGACCGCGGCGCCCGGCTCGTCGTCTTCCCCGAGTGCGTCCTCACCGGCTACGGGTTCGACTCGCGGGACGCCGTGCGGGCCGTGGCGCAAACGATCCCCGGCCCGGCGACGGACGCGGTGGCGAAGGCGTGCGCCCGGCGGAACGTGTGGGCGGTGTTCGGCCTGTTCGAGCACGACCCGGCGACGGGCAAGCTGTTCAACGCCTGCGCCCTGGTCGGCCCGGCCGGCCTCGTCGCGAGCTACCGCAAGCTTCACCTGCCGTGCCTCGGCGCCGACCGGTTCACTGACCCCGGCGACCGGCCGTTCGCCGTCCACGACCTCGGCGGCCTCAAGCTCGGCATGAACATCTGCTTCGACGGCAGCTTCCCCGAGTCGGCGCGCGTGCTGACGCTGCTGGGGGCCGACCTGATCGTGCTGCCGACGAACTGGGCCACGAACGCCCGCATGATGGCCGAGCTGGTGTCGCCGGCGCGGGGGTGGGAGAACCACGTCTACTACCTGGCGGTGAACCGCGTCGGCGACGAGGCGGGGTTCACGTACCTCGGCTACAGCTCGGCGGCGGACTACTTCGGCAACGTGCTGCACCGCTCGCCGGTGGGGGCGGAGGACGTGTTCACGATCGACGTGGACCCGGCCGCGGCGCGGCAGAAGCGGCAGGTGCACTGCCACGGCGTGTACGAGATCGACCGGGTGAACTGGCGGCGGCCGGAGATGTACGGGCCGCTGGTGGAAGGGACGAGCTTTGCGGGGCACATGAACCGCGAGTAAGCAACGGCGAGCCGACCGCCGTGAGGCGGCGGGTGACGCGCATCAGGCGCGTCACCCGCCGCCTCACGGCGGTCGGCTCGCCGGGCATTAGCCGCGTCCGCGCCGCGCCAGCCGCAGCCCCGCGAAGCCCATCGCCAGCGCCACCGCCAGCCCGGCGACCACGCCGCCGCCGCGCGGGCCGGGCGGGTCCGGCGCCGCCTTCCCCGGCGGCGCGGCCTTCACCGGCGCCGCCCGGAATACGATCCCCTCCTTCGCGTCGATCCGCTCCACCACGTGCTTCTCTTCGAGCTTGCGGCGGGGGTCCGCGGCGTCGATCGCGGGCATCGGGTCGAAGGAGTGCTTCGCCGCGGCCTGGCCGGACACCTTCTCCGCACGGAGCGCCTCGGCGAACGCGGCCGCGTCGGCGTACTTCTCGGCCGCGCCCTTCGACACGGCCACGAACTGCGTCCGGCTCCCGAAGCCGCGCGGCCGGTTCGGCCCGATCTTCACGGGGGCGTCCGGGCCGAACTCGACCTTCTTCGGCGTGCCGCCGATCACGAGGTAGAACTCGTGGTCGGGGAACGCCTTCTCGGTCGTGATGACGTATTCCGCCATGACGAACTTCTTCCCGACCGGCGGCGGCACGGCGAGGTCGGCCCGGGCGGCGCAGACGGCGACCAGCCCGACGAGGAAGGCGGCGGCGTGCTTCATGTGACGGCTCCGAAGGGAGAATCTCACAAGTGACTGGCCGGGCGACGCCCACCGGTTGCAACCGGTGGGCTTGGTGGCACACCCCTCAGCGGTCGATCTCACCCATCACCACGTCGATACTGCCGATGATAGCCGGGATGTCGGCGACGAGGCAGCCCCGGCACAGCTCGCCCGTGACACTGAGGTTACAAAAGCTGCTCGACCGCGCCCGCACCCGCAGCGGCACATTCTCCTTCGCCGGCCGGCCGACCACGCCGAACCCCATCTGCCCGCGCGGGCACTCCGTCTCCACGTACACCTCGCCCGCCGGCAGGTGCTTCGGCGGCTCCACCCGGTGACTGTACCTCGTCCGCATCAGGTCCGCCAGCTTCGCGTCGTCCGCCTTCGCTTCCTCGGGCGTCAGGCCCGCACGGCGCGCGGCGAACTCGGCCTTCACCTTCTCGCCCTCGGCGTGGATCGCGTCGTACTTGTCGAGCGCCTGCCGCGACAGCTTCACCGCCTCGGCCACCTCGCGCATCCGCACGTAGAAGCGGTGCCAGCAGTCGCCGATCACGGCCTCCGGCGGCGCCTCCTTGAACGGCGGCATCACCACGTCGAACGTGTAGCCCTCGTAGCCGCTGTGCGGTTCGGTCTTGCGCAGGTCCCAGTCGGGGTCGCCCTTCGACCGGTCGAGCGACGCCCGCAGCACGGGGCCGGTGCAGCCGTAGCTCAGCGCCAGCTCCTTGCTCATAACGCCGATCCCGGCGGTGCGTTTGACGAAGATGTGGTTGTTCGTCAGTAGCGCGTGGTACTCGGGGATGCGCGGCTCGAAGTAGTCGAGGAAGCGGCGGCAGCGGTCGGTGAAGCCGGCCGGCAGGTCGTCGTGGGCGCCGCCGATGGTGAGGTAGCTGTACGTGAGGCGGGCGCCGCACACGTCCTCGAACAGGTCGAGGAGGTGCTCGCGCTCGCGGAAGGCGTAGAGGAACGGGCTGAAGCTGCCGAGGTCGAGGCCGTACGCGCCCATGCCGACGAGGTGCGACGCGACGCGGTTCAGCTCGCCGATGAGGACGCGGATGACCTGCGCCTTCTCGGGCACCTTGAGGCCGGCGAGCTTCTCGACGGCGAGGCTGAACCCGAGGTTCATGTTCATCGCGGCGAGGTAGTCCATCCGGTCCGTGTACGGGATGAACTGGATGGGCGTGACGTTCTCGCCGATCTTCTCGGCGCAGCGGTGGAGGTAGCCGAGGTGCGGGGTGACTTCGGAGACGATCTCGCCGTCGGTCCGCAGCACGAGCCGGAGCACGCCGTGGGTGCTCGGGTGCTGCGGCCCCATGTTGACGAGCATCTCGTCGGTGCGGACGTCGAACTCGATGACGGTGGGGGAGGGTGGCATGG
>Ga0209181_10000943_pt1 | contig 52354 bp, 31 predicted proteins | sample MAT05_FD_187208 | JGI IMG/M metagenome (GOLD analysis project Ga0209181, IMG submission 187208) | Freshwater microbial communities from Lake Fryxell liftoff mats and glacier meltwater in Antarctica - MAT-05 (SPAdes) (version 2) | ecosystem: Environmental > Aquatic > Freshwater > Ice > Liftoff... | reverse complement strand
CATCGACCGCGGCCGCGGTAACCGTCAGCGCTTGCGGCGCCCGGGTGCGGTCGCCTGGGCGACGTCAGCATCCGTGCTGTCGACGAAGCCTCGTTTTACCGTCGCCGCCATCTGGCCACGTCCTAAGGGCCCGCCGCAAAACTACCGGATCGCGCCGGGCCGTCTGGCCCGCGTTCTGGGATCGCCTGCTCGAGAAACGTCAACACCTTGTTTTGCGGCGCTCCCTAACGCGCGCCTCCAGGTGGCCGACTTCCGGACAAGACTTGGCTAATCGCGAGCGCCCACACCTCGATCTCCTGGTGGGCCCGCTCCGCGAACAGCCCCACGCGCCTCGAAGACCTCACGCACATCAGGTAGACTGCTAAATTGCAACACGCGCTGATCATTGTGACTGGGCAGACGGTAGGTCAGGAGCGCATTCGCGCGCGCATCTTCCGAGAGGAAGGAAAGGGAGCTGCGGCAAATGCGAAAGGGCAATCACCTGCGTGCGTCCCGGGTCTGACCTTCGATGAACTCTGACAGCAAGCTCGAGCGCGTTGGATGCAGGCCCGTCTCGAGGCCTGTGACATCGACGGGCGTGAGTTGGCGCATCCATGCAATGAGATCGCGCTTCTTGGTCTCGCTCTCGCAAATCGCCTTGAGTACCGACGAAAGACTTTCACCGCGGTCACCGAGGATCGGCTGCCCCGGCAGCGACGGCAGCCTCATCGCTTCGGGCTGGAGATCCAGGAATCGAATCGACGCCAACGCTTCGCGCACAACGCACCAGCCTCGCCTTGCTGCCACCCAGGCTCCGTGTAGAAAGCGCAGCGCGTCGCGCAGATTGCTCTTGCCGGAAGCGTTCGTCCCCACGACCGAGCATGGTGCTCGCCATCCTCGCGCGCCCCCTGTCACCAGCCGCAGACGGCGCAAGGCCCGCCCACCCCCTCTTGCGATTCTACGCAGCGGTCGCGCAATCGCCGCGACACCCACTGCAGCCGCATGGATACGTTGGGGGCGTCACTTCGTAGGAGGGGGTCGGCTGCTACGGGAGTCGCGGCGATAGCCCGCGCTAGCTGCGCAGGCGCGAAGGTTCCCGTACCTCCACCGCGGGGTGTGGCTGGCAGAAAGCGACATCGTCGCGGGTCATCTGAGCCGCGCGACAGCTCGCCAGGCTCCTGACCGAGCGCCGTGGTCAGGCTCTCTCGCGCCCGCTGGCCCAGCCTCTGGCCTGCCACGTCAGCCTGTTTGGGTCGTGACCGGAGACACGCAGCTTGTCGCCGTAAACGAGCTCGAGGTGGCAGCGCTCGCACACGCGCCAGAAGTGTCCCAGGCGGCTCGGCCAATGACAGGTGAGGGGTCGTCAGTCCCGCCTCCCGGAGCGTCGCCGGACATCGGCTCGGGCGTCTGACTCTCAGGCGTTTTGGTGAGGCCAGCGATCGCGGCGATGACTGAGCGCTCGACGTTCTCGACGGCGTCGCGGATGTCCGCATCGGGCGGGCGCACTCGCCGCCAGCATCACGGCCGAGAACGCCGAAGAGGTGCGTCCGACGACCTCGAGCTGGCGGGGCGTGACGGCGCCGATGCGCTGCGAAATCTGTCCGCGGCGGCCAAGGAATATGACCGCAAGAACCCCGGCGAGAACACGCACGAAACGATCATGGGCAGCGGCTTCAGCGACGATGTGCACAGCGACGGTACCGTCGAGGCCACGACGCTCGGCCTATATGCTGTCAAAGTGAAGGCACTCGGCGAAACCCACGCCCTGGCAGGCCAAGTCGTGGAGCTGACGGATGCGGCAGCCGCGATCCGCGCGGCCGAGGCCGACGCCAAGGCCGCGATCGAAGCGCGGGCGATGACCGACCCGCAAGAAGTTCGCGCGAAGGCGGCGAGCGCCTGTTCCCTCGCCTACGCCGCAAGAACCGACCCTCGACGACACCTCCGACCCCGCCCGTCCCGGCCTGACGCGACTTCGGTGGGTCCGCGTGGCGCGCGCCGAGCGGACCCACCTCTTCCACTCCACCCACGGAGGGGTCGACGACGGTCCCGCGCGCCGCGCCCGAGAAATCCGGCTTGGCGCGGGCTAATCGGTGGGTTAGGCGAAGTCATGGCAGACCCGAAGAACATCCAGGACAAGTACACCTACGGCCGCTGGCAAGCTGGCCGCCTCGAGTTCCCCGGACGTGGCGGCGACGAAGCCGATGTCTGGGTCGTCGACGTGATCGTCGTCGAAGAGGTGGAGGACGAGAATGTGCGCGCGATCGGCCGCTACCGCCCGGCGCGCGGCATGACGCCGGACCTCGGGCCGGTCATGGACCGCGCGATCCGGGATCCGGTCGACGGGCGCCCACACCTGCCCGCGCTGGTGCGCGTCGCGACGGCGGAGCTGGCGGCCGAGATCCACAAGCGCCGCCCCGAGGTGAGGGTGGTCATCGGGCCGACGCCGCTCGTCGAAGAGCTCGGCGGCGAAGTCGCCGAAGACATCCTGCCCGAGCCCGATGACGGCGAAGAGCAGTGGACCTGGCTCGAAAACGGGGTCTCGGCCGACCAGGTCAAGCGCCTCTTCGACGCCATGGCGAAGGCGTCCGACACCCTCGCCGCGGACGTGCTCGGCCCGCAGCTGGTGCGCGTGACGGTGCCGTCACTGAACCTCCAGCCCGGCTGGGCCCACGTGATGAGCGACGGCGCCATCACCGGCGGCTCGGTCGTGTCGGTCGCCATCGCGCCCGACGACATGACGCGCGCGGCCTGGGACGACGACGAGTCGACCGACAGCGAGATCGCCATCTTCGGCATCGAGCAGGACGAGCTCCCGCCGGGCGCCTACGTGCAGCTGCTCGCTAACGGCTGGGACAGCGGCGAGGGCTTCATGCCGCGCGTGACCGCGGGCGGCGATGACGAGCGCTACCCGACCCCGAAGGAAGTCGAGATAGCCATAGCCGTGCTCGAGGGCATCGGCGGCTACTTCGACCCGCTCGCCACCGACCTCGGCTTCGACAAGCCAAAGACCATCACGCTGTCGAGCGGCGCCGAAGCCCTCGTGGTGATCCCCGAGGACGACATCCTCGAGCTCGGTGAAGACGAGGACGACGACGACGCCTTCGACGAGGACGACTTCATCACCCCCGGCAGCCCCGCCGAAGAGGATGATCACTTCATCGACCTCGACGACGCGCAGACCTGGACCGCCGCGCGCCCCCCCGTCAACGCGACCTTCGTGCGCGCCCAGCCCAAGCCGGGCCGCAACGACCCTTGTTGGTGCGGCAGCGGCCTCAAGTACAAGAAGTGCCACGTCGACAAGGATCCCTGAGCGACGCGATCGTAGCGGCCGAGCTTCTCGGCCGAGCGCTCAGATCCCGGCTATCCCGCCAGCGCCGACGCGAGCGCGCGCAGGAAGATCCGATACGCGTCGAGCGGATATTCGCCCATGTGGAACAGGCGGAAGTACCGGTCCGACAGCTTGCCCTGGGCCGAGTAGATCTCGAACACGTGGCCGTCGACCACCCGCCCTGCCAGTCGATCCGCCAACGTCGCATACGACACCGCTTTGGGGATCTCCAACATCGTCCCGATCGACTGCAGCGGCTGCCCTTCGAAGCGCGCGATGACCAGGCCGAGCGCCTCGTAGCCCGGCCGCAGCACCTCACACCTCGCGCGGTACATCGCGTGGCGACCGGCCACCCCACCCTCGTCGGTCAGCGCCGAAAGGGCCGCGTCGACCTGCAGCACGCTCATCGGGTCGATGGTGTACGGGTGCGCGCCGGCGACCTGCGCCTTCCACGTCTTGTAGAGTTCGAGGTTCGGCGTGCGGCTCGGGATGCCCTCCATCTCGGCCAGCAGGTCCTTCCGTACGATGGCAGCCGTCATGTTCGGGTGACTGTGCAGGCCCTTATTGCAGGAGCCCATCACGGCCGCGACGTTCCAGCCTGCGAGATCGATCGGCTCCACGAACAAGGAGCTGATCCCGTCCATCAGGAGCTTCTTGCCGAGCCGCTTGGCGATCGCTCCGACCTCGGCGACCGGGTTCAGTGTGCAGGTCGAGGTGCCGCCATGGACGATCGCGACCGCGTCGCAGTCGGCCATCAGACCCTCGACGACGGCCATGTCCGGACGCTGACCATACGGTAGCGAATGGTCGATGACGGGCTGGCCGATGGCGGTCGCGAACTCGAGGATGCGATCCCCGTACGCGCCGTTGCGGATGACCAACAGGCGCTCTTGCTTGCGCAGGCACGAGCCGAGCACCGCCGCGATGGCGGACGAGCCGCTACCGGTCAACAGGATCGCCTCGTAGCCCTCGGCGCCCAGCGCCGCGACGTAGCCCGAGCGCACGCGGTCCAGCACGGGCTTGAACTTCGGCCCGCGCGGAACGATCGGGTTCAGCCCATAGGTGCGCGAGACGGCGTTGACCTTCTCGGGCAGGTGGAAGACAGCCGGGGTGAGTGACACGACCTTGGGTTCGTTCGACATGCCGATCGCTTACGACACGCCGATCGATTCGTCACGTATGGCCCGCTGCCACCCGCGCTACGCACCGCTGTCAGGCAGGTGCGACGACCCACTTGCGGCGCTTCAAGAGCCACGCGGGGACGATGCCCTGCAGCACGCCCGAGATGGTCAGCGCGATGAAGAAGCCGTCGACGCCGAGGATGTCGGGCCCGCCCAGGATGAACGCAACCGAGCCCTGCACGACGATCAACAGGACGAAGTCCCAGATGAGCGGCCGCAGCATGTCGCCCGTGCCATTGAACGCGTAGGCGATAGCCATGCCCATGGCCATCAGCGGGTAAACCGGGGCGATGTGGAAGAGCAGGTTGACGGTGTCGGCGACCGCGCTCGGGTCGCCCGGCAAGAACGCCTTCACCAGCGCCTCGCCGAAGATGAACACGACGGCCGTGTTGAGGAGCGCGCCGATGGCGGCGACGCGGGCCCCGGCCCAGGCCGCCCGGCGCGCCATCTCGGGCCGGCGCGCGCCGAGTTCCATGCCGACGATGGGCGAGGTCGCGCCACCCCACGCGAACGCGATCATGATCATCGGGATGTCGATCTTGCTCCAGACCGTCAGCGCCGTGAACAGGTCCTTGGCCTGCTCCTCCTTCAAGCGCACGAACGACAAGGCGACCAGCCCCAGCATGCCGACGACGCGCACGGCCTGCTGCAAGGCCGACAGGAGGCCCATACGCAGCTGCTCACGCAGCACGATGTTGTTGACGAAACGCTTGCCGGCATCCGGCTTAAGCGGCAGCGTGCGATTGACCATCCACAGGCCCCACGCGCTGGTCAGTGCCCGCAGGATGACCGTCACCCATGCACAAGGCACCAGGCCGCCTGGGACGTCGTCGCCGAACCAGCGGAAGATGAACGCCGTCTCGAGCAACAGAGTCGCAATCGAGACGCACGCGACCAACGCCAGTGGCCGCACCGAATCGCCGCGCGCGCGCAGGATCCCGATGACCACGACCATGTAGACCGTGCCGAAGCCGCCGAGCGCCATGATGCGCAAAAAGGCGGTGCCCGGCTCGCGCGCCGAGGGATGCATGAACGCCGCGCCGAGCGGGCCCGCGAGGATGCCGACCAACGCCGAGCCGAGCGACAAGATGAGGCCGACGAAAATCGCCGCCCGCGCTGCCTGGCGCGCCCGCTCCTCATCGCCGGCACCGGTCGCTTGGGAGATCTGGGTGACCGCCGCGTTGCCAAGGCCACTCGCCAAGAGCGCGAAGATGGCCGTCAACATGTCGGATACGGCCGCGCCTTTGAGCGATGCGCCACCGTCGCCAGCGTGGCCGAAGACCCACACCTCGGTCAGGTTGAAGCCGGCCTGGAACAGCGACGCAAACGCCAGCGGCAGCCCGAGCTTGAGCACGGCCCTGGCGGGCGACAGGGACATGAGTCCCTTGGCATGCGGCTCGGTCGGATGGGGGTCTTTGGTCAGATCGGTCACGTGGCGCTCAATAGCAGAATTCCCAGGGCGAGCCAGCGTGTCGAGCGGGCGACGTTCGGTGAGTCGAAGACGAACCAACTCGCCTGCTTGCACGCTGACCGCACGAGGCCGTCATATAGAATCGATGAAGACTTCGCGCGGGCGGCTCGTGCCGTCGGAGGGCCCGATGATGCCGTTCTCTTCCATCTGCTCGATGATGCGGGCCGAGCGGTTGTAGCCGATCTTGAGCTTCCTCTGCAGGTACGAGGTCGAGATGTAGCGCGCCTCGACCGCGATCCGCACGGCCTGGTTGTAGAGGTCGTCGCCGTCGTTGTCGGCGGGTGCCTCGGGGGCTGCGGCCTCGTCGTCGTCCGACACGAGGATGCCCATGTCGTACTCGGGCGTGCCCTGCGACTTCAGATGCGCGACGACCGCGTGCACTTCCTCTTCCGATACGTAGCAGCCGTGCACGCGCTGAAGCGCCTGACCCGGCGGCAGGAACAGCATGTCGCCCATGCCCAACAATGCCTCGGCGCCCTTCTGGTCCAAGATGGTGCGCGAGTCGATGCCCGACGCGACGCGGAACGAGATGCGCGTCGGGAAGTTGGCCTTGATGAGGCCGGTGATGACGTCGACCGACGGGCGCTGGGTCGCGACGATGAGGTGGATACCCGAAGCGCGCGCCATCTGCGCGAGGCGCGCGATGCAGTGCTCGACCTCTTTGCTGGCGACCATCATGAGGTCGGCGAGCTCGTCGATGATGACCACGATCGACGGCAGCTTCTCGACGGGCTTCCCATCTGAGTCAAGGACTGCCCCCTTCTTGTCGACCTCGCCCTTGGCCTCGCGCTTGAGCTTGGCGAGGCGCAATTTCTCGGGCAGCCGCTGCGACGAGTCTTCCAGGAGCTGGACAGCTTTGGCGTTGTAGCCCGCGAGGTTGCGCACGCCCATGTCGGCCATCAGCCGGTAGCGCCGCTCCATCTCTTTGACGGCCCACTTGAGCGCAGTCGCGGCCTGCTTCGGGTCGGTGACGACCGGCAACAGCAGGTGCGGGATGCCCTCGTAGATCGACAGCTCGAGCATCTTCGGGTCGACCATGATGAGCCGCACGTCGGCCGGCTCGGCCTTGTAGAGCAGCGACACCACGAAGCTGTTGATCGCGACCGACTTGCCAGCACCCGTCGCACCCGCGACCAGCAGATGCGGCGCCTTCGCGAGATCCATGCAGGTCGGGTTGCCGACGATGTCCTTGCCGAGCGCCAGCGTGATCTTCGACTTCGCCCGCGAGTAGCTCGTGTCCGACAGGATCTCTTTGAGCCACACGGTCTCGCGCGCGGCGTTCGGGATCTCGATGCCGACCACGTTCTTGCCGGGGATCGGCGCGACGATGCGGATTGAAATAGCCGACAGCGCCATCGCGAGGTCATTGGCCAGACCGGCGATCGCCGACACCTTCACGCCGGCTGCCGGCATGAACTCGTACATCGTGACGACGGGGCCGGGGTGGATCTCGACGACCTTGCCCTTGACCTTGTAGTCGAGGAGCTTGGACTCGAGGATCTGCGCGTTTCGCTTGAGCAATTCGCGGTCGTAGCTGGTCGTCTCGGGCGGCCTGTAGTCGAGCATCGAGAGCGTCGGCAGGACGAACGGCTCGACCTCGATCGCATCCGGCAGCTCCATCTGCGACGCCGCGGCCGCTTCGATAGCCTCCGGCGAGAGCTCACGCGTGCGCCTCATCGCGGCCGACTCGGTGATCTTGACCCCCTCCTCGTCCTCTTCTTCGCCGCCTTCTTCTTCCTCGTACTCGCCCTCTTCTTCCTCGCCTTCCTCTCCCTCGTACTCGCCCTCTTCCCCTTCCCCTTCCTCGTACTCGCCCTCTCCCTCGCCGTCGCCCTCTTCCTCGAGCTCGCCCTCTTCCTCGACCTCTTCGTCCGCGACGTCGACGATCGCGTCGGGCGCCATCGCGCGCCGCGGCTCCGAGATCTTCGGTCCCGCGTCTTCGACCGGCACCTTGGGAGCGATCGGCGGCAGGTCGTATTTCGGCGGGCGACGCGGCTTGGGCGGCCTGGCCGGCGCGACCTCTTCGACCGCGTCCTCGGGCACCACTGGACCAGCCACCGGAGCCGCTGAACGTGCACGTGGAGCCGCCACAGGAGCTACCTTGCGCGCCTTCACCGGGGCCTCGAGCTCCTCTTCGTAGCTGTCATCCTCGTCCTCGTACTGCTCGTTTTCGCCGTGTCGCACGGCCCGCCCGACGAACGCCGCAGCGCTCTTCGAGCCACGCCCGACCACACCCGCGAGCTCGAACACGCTCTTGCGCGACAGCAGCATGATCGACACGACCCCGACCGCACCGAACACCAGGAACGTGCCCGCGGTCGACAAGAGGCTCGACGAGATCTCACCGACCCACGACCCGAGCCCACCGCCTGGCGGATGCTCGAGGAGGCGCATCGGCGAGGCGATCACGTGCGCCAAAACGACGAGCGACAAGAGCCCGAACAGGCCACCCGCGACATCGACGCGCTGCATGCGCGAGCGCCTCCCGACGAGATATGTGAACCCGAGCCAGCCGAAGATCCCCGCGACCGCGAATGCGCCGATACCGACCGCCGACAGGAACATGTCGGCGACGTGCGCGCCGATCGGCCCGAGCAGGTTGGCCGTGCGCCCAAGGCGCGCCTTCACGCCCGAGCCCACGTCCGACGCATCGAACGACAAGAGCGCCAGCATCAGCGCGACCGCGAACGCGAGCACCACGATCCCGTAGATCTCCAAGCGGATCACCGGGTCGCGCTCGTCTACGCGCTCGAGGTCCAGCTCCCTGCGTCGCGTCTCTCGCCCGGAGGCGGCTCTGATAGTCGTCGAAGATCCCACGTCGCGGACCCTATGCGCGCTTGGCGAGGCGCGCAAAGAAATCAGCTGAACACGAGTTCAGTGACGAACAACGCTTCTCTCAGTCGGAAGGCTGCGGGGTCTTGCCGTCGCTCGTACGGTCACCGCTGGCCGCACCCATCACCGCGTGCGCCTCGGCCTTGCCGATCCGCTCCGCCTGGGCCGCGCCGTCCTTGCCATGCGCCGGCAGCGGACCACGCGCCTTCTTCGAGCTGCCTGCGACCAGGTTCACGGTCGAGGTCGGGTACGCGAACTCGACCCCGAGCCGGCTCGCCAGGCTCACGATGTCCAACAACAGGTGATGTCGCGCGCGCACGTGATCGGCGCCGGTCGGCACCGCGAAGTGGCAGATGAACAGCACATCCAGCGAGCTCGCAGCGAGCTCGTGCAGACCTGCGATCACGCCCTCCTTGCGGGTGTTCGGGTGGTGGAGGACCAGCTCGCGCAGGCCCTCACAGAACGCGTGGATGCGCTCGGGCGGCGTGTCGTACGAGAGGTTCAGCATCGCCTTGTAGCGAAAGAACGTGCGCCGCCCGAGGTTGTCGACATTGGCCGAGATGAGGTTGCCGTTGGGCACCGTGATGAGCGTGTTCTCCCAGGTGCGGATGCGGGTCGAACGAAAGCCGACCTCTTCGACGGTGCCGGTGATGTCGCTCCCGATCCTCACGTCGTCACCGATCTCGAACGGCCTATCCAAGACGACCGTCAGCGACCCGAACAGGTTCTTGACCGTGTCCTGCGCGGCCAGCGCCACTGCGAGACCGCCGATGCCGAGTCCCGCGAGCAGCGATGCCGGCGAGATGCCGAGCACGTCCGCGATGAACACGCAGCCGATCGCCACCACGACGACCTTCGCCGACTTGTCGAAGAACGGCACGATGAGGTCATCGAACTTGCTCGGCGTCTTCTCGGCCCGGGTCTTCAAGACCCATGTCACGATGTCGATGAAGCGGAACGCGGTGCGCACGACCCCTAGCGCGACCATGAACTTGACGACGAGCAGCGCCGCCATCTGGATGCCCGGTGGCAATCCCAGGATGCGAATGCCAATCCACCAGAGCACCGCGGTCGCCACGAACCCGGTCGGTGCGAGCAGGCGCCACACCTTCTCGCGCGGCACCCTCCACTCACGTCGATCGAGGATCTTCTGCACTGGCCCGTGCAGCATGAAGCGCGCGACCCGCGCGACGATCCAGCCGAGCACCACCAGCACCAACAACCCGAGCCACTGCCAGTTCTCGAGCAGGAACACCTTGTCGTGCAGCGACGCCGGCATCTTCGAGCGCAGCCACAACGTCGTCGACATCTCGAGGCCCGATCCCCCGACCCCTTCCACCTTCGGCAGCGGCTCGAAGTGGCGATACAGGTCCTCGATGTTCCGCACGGTCTCGGTCGTGAACAGCCACTCGCCGTCCGCGTTCGGGGCGATGGCAATGCGCGCATCGAGCGACGGCTCTACATAGAAGACCCACTCGTCGCCGTTCGGGTCGTCGGGCACCTCGGCGTAGACCACGTACTTGATGCGGTCGATCGCCTCCTTCAGCTTGATCGCCAGGTCGCGCCCGGTCACGTCGCGCAGCCCCGACGGAATATCGCTGAGGTCGAGGCACGACGCCGCATCCTCGAGCAGCGTCGGGTCGTCGTCCTTGGCCGCCTTCACCGCCGAATCGAGGAACGTGCGGATCGTCGCGCGCGCCGAGCGACGCTTGGCCGACACCTGCTTCTTCGCAGCCGGCGCCTCCGAGGCGCTGCCCGTCGGGAACGGGATCTGCGCCGCGGCCGTGCCGGCAAAAGGCAGCAACAGCAGCACAATGCACATCAGCAGCGTGCGTGCCAGCATCGGCAGCCGCAGGCGATACGGGGCGTGGCGACGGAGTTCAGCCTTCATCATCGCCACCTGCTAACGCATCCAGATCGACTTGGCGGTGGTGAACGCCATGAGCCCATCGCGGCCCAGCTCGCGCCCATAACCCGAGTCCTTCACGCCGCCAAACGGCAGCCGCGGGTCCGATTTGGGCATGCCGTTGACGAACACGCTGCCCGCATCGATGCCCTTCACCGCCTCGCTGGCGTCCGCCTCGTTCTGGGTCCAGATCGACGCCGACAGCCCGTAGCTCGTGCGGTTTGCGGTAGCGATCGCCGCGGCCAGGTCCTTCACCCGGAACAGCGCCGCGACCGGCCCGAACAGCTCCTCGTTGGCCGCCGGCGCGCTCTCGGGCACATCCGCAAGTACCGTCGGCGCATAGAAGAAGCCCGTCCCTCCGAGCGCCTTGCCACCGAGACACAGGCGCGCACCAGCCGCGATCGAACGCGTCACCTGGTCATGCAGCGCATCGCGCGCACGCAGCGAAGCGATCGGCCCGACGTTCACCGACTCGTCCATCGGGTCGCCCACCCGTAGCCGCCCCATCGCCGCCACGAAGCGCTCTTCGAAGGCGTCGGCAATCGCCTCGTGCACGATGAAGCGCTTGGCCGCAATGCACGACTGGCCATTGTTCTGGACCCGCGCGATGACCGCGTTGTCGACCGCGACATCGAGGTCCGCCGACGGCATCACGATGAAGGGATCACTACCCCCGAGCTCGAGCACGCAAGGCTTGAGGTGATGCCCGGCGAGCGCCGCGACCGAGCGGCCAGCGCGCGTCGATCCAGTCACGGTCACAGCTTTCACACGCGGGTCCGCGATGAGCTCCTGCACGACATCGAGGTCGACCGGCAGGTGCTGCAGGATCCCGCGCGGCGCACCCGCTTTCCGGAAAATCCCTTCGATCGCCGCCGAGCATCCCATCGTCGAGGGCGCATGCTTCAAGAGCACCACGTTGCCCGCCAGGAGCGCCGGCACCGCGAAACGAAACACCTGCCAGAACGGGAAGTTCCACGGCATGATCGCGAGCACGATGCCCACCGGGCGATGCGTCACGTAGCTGGTCCGGGCATCGGTCGGCACGACCTCGTCCGCCAACATCTGCGGTCCGACCTCGGCAAAGTGCCGCGCCGTCCACGCGCACTTCTTGAGTTCACCCAGCGCCTCACGAAACGGCTTACCCACCTCACGCGACATCAGCGCCGCGAGGTCCTTTGCCCCCAGCTCGAGCTGGCGCGCCAGCTCGACGAGGAAGGCCGCCCGCTCGACCACGGTCAGCCCACGCCAACGCACCTGGTCGGCCTCAGCCCGCGCCAGAGCTTGTTCGACGGCATCTCGCTTCATCGGCTCGGTGCGCGACAGCTCCCGCCCGGTGGCGGGATTGACGCTGATGAAGACGTTCACGGGCTCTGGCGTTACCGGCGCAAGCATCGCTTTCATGGCGGACGAGGATGCACGACAGCGGCCCAGCCCGCTATGCATATCGTAGCACCTGAGCTTGCTCGGCCGAGCGTTGACGAACGACCCTTCACCTTTCGCGGAGCTGACATCGCCAGCCTGCACGCACGCTCCGCGAAACGAGACGCGCGCGCTTGCGTCGGCTACCGTGGGCCGATGTCGGACCACGATGCAACAACCGGCGACCCGGCCATCCTGCGCCGCGTGCTCGCCCGCCAGGCCCTCGACGATGGCGACGCCGCGACCGCGCTGCGCTGGGTCGACGAGCTACCCGAGAGCGAGCGCGACACCTTTCTCGCCGAGGTCTGGATGCTCGCGGGCTCACCACGCGCGGTCGCACGAGTCCTTGGCAAGCTCTATCAGTCGCCGGACCCGACCATCGCGCTGCGCGCCGAGGAGTTTGTGCGCGACCCGCCGCGCCGCGCCATCGCGACCTCCGATGCGGCCGACCCCTACGCTGCTCTGGTCGCCGAGGCCGAGCGCCTCGCCGGCCTCGGTCGCGCCGCCGACCTGTTGCTGACGCACCTCGGCGCGGCCGATGTCTGCCCTCGCGTCGACTGGCGCGCGGTCCACATCGAGCACGCCTCATCGCTCGCGCTGGGTCTCGGCGACGCGCGCTTATCCGCCCTCGTGCGCGCCTACGAAGCCGAGCGCGAGCTCTCGTTCGGCGAGTACGAAGACGCGCTCGAAGCCGCGCACACCGCCATCGCGCTCGGCACCGAGGCCGACGAGCCACGCGCCGTCGAGCGCGCCACCCGCGTCACCGTCCGCCTCGCCGGCCTGCCACCCATTCCGCCACAAGACCTCCACGAACCAGTGATAGAGGACCGCACGAGCGAACCCGAAGACCTTTGACCGAGGTAGGCGACCTCCCCAGGTTGGGCTCCGATGACGTTCCTCATGGCACCCGCTCGTCCCCTCGCCCGGACCGCTACATTGGTTGCCCTCCTGATGCTGCTCGGCGCTTGCGACAGCGCTCCGAACGCGCCGCCGCTCACGGGACCGGCCGAGGTCGACAGCTTCGGGGGCGAGACCACCACCGTGCCCGAGACCCTCGACACCTTCGAGACGGACACGCTCGACACGAGCCAGCCCGACACCACACTCGACCCAGCCGACGGCGACACCACAACTCCCGAAGACACGACAATGGTCGACAGCGCGACGCCCGAGGACACCAACGTCGACACCACCCCGGTCGACACCGGGCCACCGCCTGTGGCCTGCGCGACCAACAGCGACTGCGACCCAGGCCTCCTGTGCGTCGACAACGTCTGCAGCTGCGACCCGACCCCGGTGTCGTTCGCGGCTGACGTCGTGCCTCTCTTCAAGAGCACCTGCGGCACCAGCTGCCACGTCGTGAACTCCGCCACCGGCGGCTCCGCGGGCCTCAACCTCAACACCAACTTCGCCTTCGCCGAGCTCGTCGCCAAGGACGCCTCGCAGCGCCGCGGCGCCAACGCCGACCGCTTGCGCCTGGTCGCAGGCGATGTCGGCGCGAGCTACCTCGTCGACAAGCTCCTCGGCCGCGACATGTGCAGCGGCGCGCGTATGCCGAAGGGCCGCGCGGCCTATAATGCGACGCAGCTCTCGACCGTTGGCCGCTGGATCTGCCAGGGCGCGCTCGAGAACTGACGCGACCACGCGATCGTGGATGCCGTGTCCGGCTCCGAACCTCTACGCTCGCTCGTCCCCGACCTCACGCGTGCGAACGCGCGTGAGCGGAAGCCATCGCGGCCACCGCTCACGCCGTCATGCCAATCTCACCAGAGCGAAGCGACGAAGTCCACGACCGCACCCGCCGCATCCGCGACCGCCTCGGCCGCAGCCATAGCCGCCATCTCGATCACCGCAGTGAGCACCGCGCCACCCACCGTGCGGCAGATGTCGAGGAACGTGCTGATCCCGAAGGTGCCATTGAGGATGGCCGTGACGATGCGTGCGATCGTTTGTATGACCGTACGGGCCACTCCGGCGAGCGCGCTGATGACCGGCTCGGCAGCCGGGAACGCGTTGCTGAGCCACTCGGCCATGGTGTCGATCATGCCGATGAGGAGCTCGTCGATCGACTTGCCCTTGATCTGATTCCACAGATTGACGAGCCACTCAGGCAGCAACGACGCGATGGCCGACATGTCGATCGACTGGATGAGGTCCCAGACTGTCGTCGCAGCAAGCACGATAGAATCTATCGTCAACCCTCCCGAGATGAGCTTGTAGGCCAGGTAGGCGCCCGCGACCGCGAACCCGAAGGGAGGCGGGATCGTGATCATGAACATCAGCATGTTGACGAGATCGCCACCGACCTTGGCAATCGCGCCGATCTTCGCGCCCCACTCCTGGATCGAGTCGATCTTTTGCATCAGCTCGCCCATCGGGCCTTCGCGCGCCGCCCCCTGCTGCGAGTCGGGAGTCGCCGCGTTCATGTCCGCGCCACCTGGCACAGCGGCCGGCCGATTCGCCGCACCAGCGGTGGCGGCGTCGGGCGGCGGCGGCGTCTTGTGGCCCTCGATCTTGCGCGACTCGGCCGCGGCCGTGGTCGTCGAGGTCGAGGTCGCACCACCCTGGGTGGGTGCCGCCGGCCGATCGCCGAACGGGAACGAGTAGTTGTAGTCGAGACTGAAGAGCGGTCCGAGCTCGTGCCTGAGTTCGGCGAGGTCGTACGGCCAGCGATTGCCGAGCAGCTCCGCGTAGACCTGGGGCGTAATTGCCAAGGCACCGCTGCCGACCACGTTGAGGCCGACACCGAGTGTGCCCGAGTAAACGCCTCCCTCGCCGACGAGTTCGGCGTAAGGTGTCACATTCACGTCCACGCCGACCGACGCCTCTCCCTGCAGGGCCATGCCCGCGCTCGCGACACCCGCGATACCGACACCGATCGAGAACCACGGCTTCAGGCTCGCGGACATTCGCAGCCCGGTGTTGAGCTCGGCGCGCGCGGTGAAGTTAGGCACTTTGACGTTCTGAGATAGTGGCTTGAAGTCTGTGACTCCAATCGACGCCCCGAACGTGAGCGGGAGCATGCTGAGGGCGATACCTACATTGACACCACCGGACATCGCGATGGGCACAGGCCCCGCCGCCACGGTGGTTCTTAGTAATGTAAAGTCCTTACCCCATTTGAAGAGATCTCGCCCTTGCACGAGTGTGACATTGGATACCACCAATGTACCACTCAAGATCGGGTCGAGATTCTGGTCGACCTCGACCCCGAGTGAACCCCCGATCATGTGGTTCAGCTTGTAGTCGACATTGCCATGGATGTTGAAGTTGCCGTTCTTCTGATAGTTGCCGTCGACCTTGCCGCTGAGCTTGCGCCCGGTCGCCGCGTCGTCGAACAGCGTGAACTGGATCCAGCCCGAGCCCCAGAAGACATCGGAGCCGGCGGCCTTCTGCCAGCCACCTTCGAAGTGACCGCGCATGTTGTTGAGGCGTGGCAGCACGATATCGAGCCCGCCAGATAGCTCCTTCAGCTCGTTGTTCTCGACGAGCGCGTTACCGGTCAGCGTCTCGATGCGTAGAAACGCAGTGGATCCTGTGCCTCCGACGTCGATCGGGCGCAGCAGCGAGGCCGAGCCCCGAAGGCGCTCGATCTTGTTGGTGACGGCGTTGAAGACACCTTCCGCTTCGAGCCCGACTATCGCCCCTGTGCTGTCCCAGATGTCGACCTTGAGAGTGCCGGACAGTCGCCGCAGCTCGTTGTCGGTGACAGTGCCGCCGCCGCCTGAGCCCTTCTTGAAGACCAGCTTGCCGCCGCCTATCGGGAACTCGACATCTCTGCCGAGCCTGATGTCACCACTGCCGCTGAACTTCTTGGTGTCAGAGTAGTAGTGACCCTCCGCGGATCCTGTGATGAGTGGTTCCGCCTTCGCATCGTAGATCTTGAACGGCACATTGCCGTGCACTTCGGTGAGCTTGTTCGCCGCGATGGTCGCCGACGCCCCTGCTCCCGCCGCCAGGCAGAACTTGTAGTCGCCCAGGCGCGCCAGCTCCTTGTCCTTGTGGACCGTCACCGTGCCGCTGCCCGAGAAGCCCGTGCCGCCCTCGGCATCGAAGCCACCATCGAGTGTGGCTGTCAGCCAGTGCCCGACCGTCTCGTCCTTCAATTGCAGCGTGAGATTGCCATTGACGCGCTGTAGATTGTTGTTCGCCACCGAGCCGCTAGCCCCGCCGCCCGGCGCCAGCCACAGCTGATTACCCGCGAAGGTCGCCAGCTTTTTCGGCTTGAGCACTGTGATGGCGCCGTTGCCGCTGAAGTTCTTCCCGGGGAAGTCGTAGTCGGCGGTCGCCTCGATTCCGATGAAATTGCCACCCGGCCCATCCGCATCCCGGATCATCGCGTTGACGCGCGCTCCGACGTGCTTGATGTCGCTCGCCTGGAGGTCGACCGTCGCCCCGGTCCCGGGCATCACCCAGACCGTGAACGTGTCCTCCCCAAAGCGTGTCGACGCGATCTTCACCTCCTGCAGAAGCTCGGCCGAGCCATGGCCCGAGAAGCCGTCCGACGGGGTGTAGTTGCAGCTCAGCTCGATCTTCGCGAAAGGCCCGCCCTTCTCGAGTTCGATCTTGACCGTTCCACCGATGCCGGTGAGTTCGTTCGCCGCCACATCCACGTGTGCGCCGCTGCCGATCTTGAGCCACACGACGTAGCCGCCGGCGGTCGTCAGCATCTTCTTGTCGCGCGTCACAGCGAGCCCACCGTGAGCGTCCACCGTCGGTGCTTCACCGCCATGGTAGGTCGCTTGTGCCGTGGCTTTCAGGAACAGCGCGTCCTGGCCAGGTGCGTCTCCGACCACGACCTCCAGCAGGCCACCCACTTCTTGGAGCGCGTTGGCCTGAACGACCGCGTGCACCTCGCTCGTCGGATTGAGATAGAAGCTGTAGCCCTTCGAACCGACGTTCTCGGCGATGGTGATCTGCTTGACGACGCTCGCCCGACCTTCGCCGGAGAAGTCGGTGTTCGCATGCTTGTAGAGGCCGTTGAGCGTCGCCGCGACGTACTTGACGTCACCCTTGCACAGCTCGAGCGGTATGTTCGAGCTCAGCTCGTCGAGCGCAAAAGCTGTCACTTTCGCGCCCACGTTCGCCCCGACGCCGATCTTCAGATCGTAGCCGCCAAAGCTCGCGACCTTGACGGCATTGGTCGTCTCGAACGTGCCGCGCCCGGAGAAGTCCGGCGTTCCCGATGCCTGGTACTTGCCGGTCAGGTTGAAGTTCGCGAGCTTGGCGCTCTTCCATTCGAGCTCGCCTGCGATGGCGCCATCGACGTAGTCGAGTTCACCATTGGTGACCGACGCCGCGATGCCTGTGCCAGATACCAGGAAGACCTTGAATGTGCCTGCCCCTGGTGGCGTGACATCGACCCTCCCGAGGAGGGCCACCGTGCCCGTCGCGGTCGTCTGCGCGCCGGTTCCGTCCGACACGCGATAGCTCGCGGTGAAGTTACCGGTCGCGAACTGCTCTTCGCCCTTGTCGGCGCGGAGCTTTATCTGCCCGTTGACCTCCTCGAGCTTCGAGGCTGCCACCGTCGCATTGCCGCCAGACCCGGCGTCGAGCCACAGCTTCCAGACACCACCAGACTTGATGAGGACCGGGTCGACGACCGCCACCGTTCCGCCGCCCGTCACACCCGCGCCCCTCGTGTAGGTCGCGTTGCCAGTGACGAAGGCTTTGTCTTTGTCGCCCTCGCACACGGCGAGCTTGAAGTTGCCCGTCACGGTCGTGATGGCGCCATTGGCGGCGTCACCGGAGAACGACGTCGTCGGCTCGATTTGGTAGTTGAAGCGCCCACCCTCGAGCAGCGGAATGCGCTCGGTGACGTTCAGCTCGACATGCCCTGTGACCCCGTTGGGATCCCCGAGCGTGTAGTCCGCCGTGATGCGGCCGTTCGCCTTGGCCACACCGTTGTGATAGCCGGCCGCGAGCACGTCGATATGCGCTTGTTGGAAGACGTTTTCGACGATCGCCAGCGACAGTGTAGACCCTGTCTTTATCGCTAGGCCCCACGATTCGGGTTGCCCGTGCCCGTTGAGTCCTTCGGCGCTGAGCGCGTAGTCGTTGATGAGGTGGACTTCGCCGTTGCCGGTGAACTTCGAGCCCTGCACGTCGAACTCGGCATTCACGACACCTTCCGCGAGGGGCAGGCTGCCCTTCTTCAGGCGAAGGTTGAGATTGCCACCGACATTGATGAGCGCGCCACCCTGAGCGAGGAAGTGCGCGCTACTCTGAGCGCACGCGACGAGCGTGAAGCCGCCCGCGTCACCGAGCGTGACGTCATTGGCGAGCACGCCGTTGCCGCGTGCTTCCACGAGCGAGCTGCCCGCGACGTCGTAGTCGATCGACGCGGTGCCAAGCACGAAGTCATCCTCGCCCTTCTTGACGAGAAAATTGACGCTGCCGCCGACGCGCTGGATGGCCGACCCGGCGACGTTGATATGCGACTCCGTGCCGTCCTTCTTGGCAATGAACGAGTAAGGCGCACGCGTGCCGACCGGGAAGTCTTTGAGCAGCTTGGCGCTGCCCTCGCCGGTTATGCCGCCGGCCGGCGTGTATTCACCACCGACCGTGATCTCGGCGCTCAGATCGGTGCCGCGGTCGACCTGGACCTTGATCGAGCCGCCGAGGCTCTGGAGCGCATTGTCGCGCACCGTCAGCGTCGCGCCCGTGCCCTCCAGGAGAGTCACCTTCCAGCCTGCCCGGAGATCGAATTCCTTCGCCCGATTGACGGTGAGGCCAAGCCCTTCGGCGGTGAGCTTCCAGGACTCGGCGGGCCGATTGGCTGTTACTTGTCCATTGAAGCGCGCGAACTCTCCACCCGTGTCCTCGATGTTGGCGAGCAGGCTGCCCGTCACCTGGGTCAGCTTCGAGGCCGCCACCGTCGCGGTAGCACCGGTTCCCTCGAGGATATTGAAGGTGTATTTGCCGTCGTCGCTCGCGCCGACCTCGATCTTGCGAATCAGCGTGATGAGACCGCCACCGTCGAAGCTGCGCGTCGGCGCGTGCGTGTACGTGCCGTTCAGCTCGACACGTGCCAGCGGGGTCGCATCCTCGATGCGTACCTTGATGGACCCGCCGATCGTCTTGAGCGAGCTGTGCTCGACATTGAAGTTCGCTCCTGTACCAGGTTCGATGACGATCTTGTATCCGCCCGGCAGGTCGTCGGCGACCCGCATCTCGTTGGTGACCTGGATCTGGCCGTTGGCGCTGACCTCCTTTACCGGCTTGTTCAGATACTCGACGTAGACGTTGCCGGTAATCGACTCGACGTTTTTGTACGAGACGGCGAAGTTGACCTGGCCCTTGATGTAGTCGAGGTCGTTATTGCTGACCTTGAATCCGATGCCGGTCGCCGGATCGAGGAAGAACTTCCAGTCGACGACGCCGTCTGGTGTCACCTCTGTCCTTGCGACGAGGTCGACCTGACCCGTGCAGTCCAGCACAGCGGCGGCGTCGTTGTTGTTGTAGTTGAGACCGAAGTTGCCGGTCGCGAAGAGGTCCTCGCCCTTTTTCACGTTCAGCTTGAGCAACCCCGTCAGGGCCGTGACCTTGACGCCAGCAACCGTCGCTTGACCGGCCGAGTCCTTGCCGATGAAGAAGCCGTAGGCGTCGCCCTGCCCGACCTTGATGTCGTTCAAGGCCGTTATGCCGCCACCCGCGTTGAAGCCGGTTCCCTTCGTATAGCCACCACCGATAGCGACGCGAATCGCCGGGCGATTGCCCTCTGGGATCTCGTCCATACGCAGCGAGAAATTGCCGGTGGCCGACTGGAGCGCGCTGTTGCTCATCACCGCGCGGAACGTCGTGCCCGTCTCGAGCCAGTAGTGCCAGCGCTCGTCCTGGGTGAGATCGACGTCCTTGATGACGTTCGCGTTGATCTCGCCATTGAAGCCAGCCGAGTCGCCGAGCTTGTAGCGACCGGTCACCGAACCGTTGGCGACCTCCTCCATGTTGTGGAGGAGCTTCGCGTTGAGGTTGATGTTCGCCTCGTCCAGGTGATTGGCGGCGATCGTGACGTCGAGCCCCTGACCGGACGGGAAGCACAGGTGCCAGCTGGCGATCGGATCGCCCGCGGCGTTGGTCTCCTCACCCCCGAGCATCAGGTCTTTGACGAGGTTGATCTTGCCAGTTCCCCCGAATTGGAAGCTCTGCATGTTGAGCGTGCCGGTGAGCTCACCCGCGCCGTACTCGACACCTGCGAGATTGACACCAAACATCAGCGCCGCGCTGACCTCGGTCAGCACGTTCTCGGCGACCGTGCCCCGGATATGCGACACGTCTTTCTTGGCGATCGCCTGGATGGGTGGCGTGCCTTCGGCCGGCGCCTCGGCGCCCTCAGGGGTGCGTGGATAGGTGAGGTTGCGCGCGAGCGCCAGATCGAGTGTGCCCGAGAACTTGAGGTCTTGAACGTTGACGCGCGCTTCGGTCAGGTGCCCATTGAAGAGCGCGCCGGCGGTGTCATGAATCTCGAAGTCGATCGAGCCAGTGATGAGCTTGAGCTCGCTCTGCTCGACCTTGACGCCCACCTGACTGTTCTCGTTGACGACGAACTTCCACTTGCCGTCGTCGGTCTGCTTCTCGATCTTCGTCTTCAACGTCAGATCGGCGACGAAGTCGAAGTCACCGGTGCGGAAGTTATAGCTCGCGTTCTCGACGTGGCCCGAGCAGAAGAGCGTGCCAGCGCGCGTGTAGTCACAGTCGAAGGACACCGCAAACGACTCGGGCACCGAATTCGCGACCGTAGCCGTGAAGTTCGATCCTGCCTTGATGGTGATCGAGTCCTGGTTGACGGGGATCACGAGACTGTCCTTGAGCCGGCCCGTGAGCGCGCCCGAGAACTTCTTGGATTCGTCCGAATAGTCGCCGTTGAGGGCGCCCTCGAGCTGGAACGCGGGCACTCGCCCCTGGGCGGCAATCGACGCCTCATAGGGGAAGTCGCCGTGCACACGTGTCAGCGTGTTCTCGGTGACGGCGACATCGATAGTGCCACCCTCCTTGAAGACCAGCGTGACACCCTCGGCCGGCGCCAGCGGCCAGTCGCCGACGAGATGAGCGTTGCCGGTGGCCGTGAGCTTCGAGGTCTTGAAGCTGTAGTTTCCGTTGACAGTGCCAGCGATCTTGCCAGTCGCGCCTTCGCCGGCCTGCTTGACCTCGAAATTGACATTGCGCACGCTCGCCTGATCGAGCGCGTTGTTGACGATCGACAATTGGAACGATCCACCCGGGAGCAACATGACCGGCCCGGTAACGCGGTCGGGCACGCCGAAGCCCCCCTCGGCCGTGAGCGTGAAGGTTGCCGTGGCGTTGAGATGTTGGCTCGGCCCGTCGAAGTTGATGTCGACGGTACCCTCACCGATCTTGGCGGCCTGGTGATTGACCTCGAACGCGAGTCCGCCGGAGATTCCGAGCAGGTTGTTGTCGGCCACCGACAACGTTCCGACCGCCCCTGACTTGACCGTCGCGTTGTAGCCGCTGGTGTCGCCGAACGCGAGATCGCGCAGCGTCGTCACGGTCGCGGTGCCAGTGACCTTCGAGTCCTGCACCCGATACATGATGTCGGTGCCGTCGAGCTTGAATGTGTCTTGCTCTTCGTACGGGAAGACGACCGTTGCCCCACCAGTGATCTGCTCGAGCACATTGTCGGTGACGTGCAGCGCGGCCGCGACTCGCGTAAACTTGATGCCGGTCGTGCCTATCGGGAGCGTCTCGGGTATCAGATTGACCGTGCCGGTCGCCGTCAGCTTCGACTGTGGCACATCGAAAGTGCCAGTCAGCGTGCCGCGCCAGTTGGTGGTGTGGTAGTCGGTGCGCGCGTCGACCTGCAGGAACTCCCCGTTCTTGAAGTGGAAGTCGATGGCGCCATTCTCGAACGTGAGCTGGTTGTCGGCCTCGCCGAGCGTGTACGCCTGGAGCTGCGTGAGCGTGCCGGTGAGTTCCCACTCGGCCGCGGCGCCTTCCGCAGGCTGGGTGTAGGTCGCCGTGATGTCGGCCTGCACCCAATCGCGCACATTGATGCCGAGATTGCCAGTGACCGACCACTGCTGATTGTGGACGTAGCTGCCTGTGATCTGCCCGGAGACGATCGTGACGCCCTCGACGCCGGGGACCGGCACCGGGTTCGCAAGACTGATGGTCGCACCGGCCGAGAGATGGCCGTCGGTCATCGCCTGACCGCGCAGCTCGACGTTGAGATTGACTGCGCCGACCGCGACCGTGCCGTTGACGGAGCCCGACACCGTTGCCGCGCCCCCTTCGGTCAGCGTGAAGTCGAGCGCGCCGCCGCTGAGCGTGATGTTCTGCCCGATCGTCATCTGAGCAAAGTCGACGTGCGCACTACCGCTGATGCCAGAGGTGGCGAGCCGCAGGTTGATGCGGCTGTCGAGGAGCCCGTCGATCTTGAATTGCGCGTCGTTCACCTCGGCCGCGAGCTCGGCATATTTGCCGGTCGCGTCTTCGCGCTGGGTGATGCTCAGGCGCACGTCCTCGCAATTGACATAAGTGCCAATCGCGACCGACGACATGATGTGCCCTTCAGTGATCTCCCACTGGTCATTGAAGACGAGGCTCGCCTGCTTGAGGGTCAGGCCTGGCACGGAGGCGGCAGATGCGAAGTCGACGGTGATGCGTCCCGGCTGCTGGCCGCTGGTCGGCATGCGTGCGCGAATGCGATTGCCACCGAGGCGCACCTCGGCAAACTCGGGACGCGTGCCGCCACCGGATTCCGACGGAGTCGCGCCAGTGCCGTTGTCATATTGAATCGTGTCTGCGTCGCCGCGGGCCGCGCGCGCGTAGAGGCCGGCCGAGCTACCCTGGACGTGCACGCTCTCGCCGCGCGCCGCGCGGGCGCCGAGGAGGTCGGCTTCCGCTTCCAGCACGCGCTCAACATTGACGTGCGTGCCCTTGCCCTGCGGCACCGCGACGCGGCCCGCGCGCTGCTGCACGATGTGGGTCAGCTCGTGGCCGAGCACCGCCATGCCAGACGCCGAACCCTCGTCGAAGCGACCAGGCGCGAAGTGGATGTCGGTGCCGCGCGCGAAAGCGGTGGCGCCGATGCCGGTGGCCTGGGGCGAGCCACGGTGGATGCGCACATCGCTGAAGTTGGCGCCGAACGCGGTCTCGAAGCGGCCGCGGATACCCTCGGGGATCGCCTCGCCGCCGCCCGCGGAACGGGTCGTGTTCGAGATGTCGGTGCGCGTCAGGCCACCCGGGCCGGCCTTGGCCTGCGCCGCGAGGATAGAGCCCTGCGCATAGCGGCGCGGGGTCATCGGCTTCTTGTCGCGCTTGGGCGGCTTCACCTTCTGCTTGAAGACGACCTGATTGGCACTGCCTGCACCGGTCTGCTGCTGCGGAGTAGGCGGCGCCGTCGGAGTCTGACCGCCAGCACCACCGGGAATCGTCGGATTGACGACGGTTGTCTGCTGCTGGGTCGGGACCGGCGTGCCGGTCGACGTGTTCTGCTGGCCGGGGGCCGTCGATTGATTCGGATTCGCGGGTGCGGGCGCGCCATTGCCACCAGTGACCTGTGGGCCGGCCGCATCGTTGACCACTTCCTCCGTCCGGATGAGCTTGCCATCGGGGTCATAGTAGCGGGTGATCGTCTTGCCCGGGATGGTGATGACCTTCTTCGCCGGCTGCCAGTTCTCGGGCACCGGCTGGCCATTCACCTTCTTGATGATGAAGTCGACGCGGCGGTTGGTGGCATTCTCGACATTGTCCGCGGTCTGCACCGCGAGGCGCGTCTCGCCGTAGCCTTCCGACGTGAACGTGGTCGGCACCTTCCCTTTGAGCCAGTCATCGATGTGGTGCGCGCGGTCCTTCGAGAGCGTGAGGTTGTGAGCCGCGGAGGCGGTCGTCGAGGTGTGACCCTCGATGTGGACCTCGGTGATCTCGACGTTGACCCGGAGCGTCGCGAGCAACGTCTCCAGGATTGGCGCTGCGTTGGGCGTCGTCTCAGACACCTGGGACTTGTCGACATCGAAGTTGATGCGCGGGACGACGATCTTGTTACCTTCGATCGGATAGGTCTTCGGCTCGACGACCTCGACCTCGGTGCGACCCTCACGCGGATCCGGGTCGACCTCAGGCGTGCTCATTTCTCGCGGGCCGCAGGCGGCCTGGTCGTAGCGAGCGAGCGACGCGAGCGGTGCCTCGCCGATGGTGCCGGTCTCCGCAAACATCGCCGACAGCTCGTCGGCTTCGGCCTCGGCCTGGAAGATGTCGGGCGCGTCATTGGCGCCGCGGAGGCGGTTCTCGAGCTGCGCGACGTGCACGACTTCGTGCGCGAGCAGGTGACGACCTTCGCTGGTCTCGGGGTCGTAGAGGTCGGGATCGAGGAAGACCGTGCCGTCGGTCATCAGGCCCCAGATGCCCTGACCACCGGTCTTCTGGCGCGCCTCGTCGTCCACCTGGACGTCGACGCGGCTCGTGTCGACACCAAGCTGCGAGCCAAGAGTGCCTAGGATCTGCTGGGTCTTGTCGGCGCGCTCGACGTCGCTGTCCTGGATGTTGTCGAACTCGGGCCGGCGCTTGAGCTCGGGCTGCGCGACCGCGATGTTTAGGCCGAGCGCGCGGCTGAGCGCCGACAGCGCCTGGGTCGCGTCGAGCACACGCTGGTACTCGTCGATGTCACTGAATGTCGCACGGCCGCCATCGACCTCCGCGAACGCGTCGGAGGCGATCTCGGCCGCGAGCATGTCGCTGTTGTCGAGCGCCCGCTCGCTCATCCCGAAGGCGCGGTCGGCGAACGCCGGTCCCATCGTCTCCCAGAGGCGCCGGAAGATCATTCCCTTATCGGCCGGGCTCAGGAGCCCTGCGACCTCGAGGTCGGCCAGATAGATGCCGATCTGCTCCGGGTTGTCGGCGAAGTCGGTGGACAGCTCCTCGAGCTGCTCCAGCAGGAACTCGCGCTCGAGCTCGCGCTGCAGCTCGAACGCGAGTTCCTTGCGCTTGCCGCTGTCGGCAAGGCGACCCGACTCCGTCCCACCACGTCCACGCTCATCGTCACGGATGCGAGCAACCACAGTCACCTCGACGCTTCGGCCGCGAGCGAGTCGCCGCCTGAACCGGATGCACAGTATCGCAAATCGGAAGACGAGGGAAACGCGTAAGCGGGGTCGCCCGACCCCACCAGGAACTGCTGGCCCCAAAAGGCGTTCAGCTTGTGATTCCGTGCGCTTACCATCTATGTCCCCGGGTCACCGCGCCTCCTGACCGGGTGGTACAAGGGCTTGGAAGGTGACCGAGGGAGGACTGAGCAAACCTCGTGCCGCGCCGGCTAGCGGCTCAGCTGGTGCCCTTGTCGGGCCAATCCACGCGGCTCGGCATCGGGTAGTCGTCCATGCCGGGGATGGGGCGGACCTTTGGCGATGAAGGGCCTCGGTCGTCGCCGTTGCCGGGCCCAGCTCGCAGCGCGTTCTTCAGGTTCTTGCCGATGTCCGCATCGCCGACGCCCGCCTTGACGAGCAGCTCGTGGGCGATGCCCCGATCCTGCCAGTCCGCGGGCAGCTCGACGGCGCCGTCGGGGATGATGATGCGCGGGGCGGGCATCGCCGATGGATCGCGCGCGACCTTGCCAGCGGCCTGGTATTCGTCGAGGCAGCTTTCTTCCAGGCGCTTCTGGGTGATGGCGGTGCCGGCCTCGCAGGAGAGGTAGGCGGCGCGCACGATCGCGTTCTTAATCATACCGCCTGTCATCTCGAAGTGCTTGGCGAGCTTCTCGAAGCTGACGTCGGGGTCGAGCGGTGCCTCGGGCGGGGTCAGCGTGCGCCAGATGCGAACGCGGCCTTCCTCGTCCGGGTCCTCGAATGTGACGCGGAACTGGATACGGCGGATGAGTGCCTTGTCGAGACTGCCGAAGAAGTTGGTCGTGAGAATCACGAAGCCCGGGAAACGCTCGATCTCCTGGAGGAGGAGATTTACTTCCATGTTGGCATATCGATCGGTCGACGACTTCGCTTCGGCGACGCGGCCCGCGAACAGCGAGTCGGCCTCGTCGAACAGGAGCATCGCGTGCGAGATACGCGCCTGTTGGAAGATCGCGCGGATGTTCTTCTCGGTCTCGCCGACCCACTTCGAGACGACCTCCGGGATATTGACGCGGTAGAGCGGGCGATCGAGCTCACCCGAGATGATCTCGGCGCAGAGCGTCTTGCCGGTACCGGGTGGCCCGTCGAAGAGGCAAGTGATGCCCTTGCCGGTGACGAGCTTCTTGCCAAAGCCCCACGCGTTCAACACGGTCGCCTGGTTGCGGCAGGCTGCGACGATCTCGAGCACCTTCTTGTGGGGCTTTTCCGGGAGGATGATGTCTTTGATGCGCAGGCGCGAGTAGCTGCGTACCGTCAGGTCCTCGAGCGCGTAGCGCAGCTGCGCCCGGCACCCCTCTTCGAGCAGAGCCATCGTGAGGCGCGGCTTCTTCGGGTTCTTCGCGAGCGCGAGATTCACCGCGAACAGGATCGAATTTTTGATCGTGCCGCCAGAGAAATCATAAGTGTTGGCGAGCACATCGAGGTCGATGTCACCTTCGAGTGGCACTTCCGGCGGAATATGCACTTCCCAGATCTGCCGGCGCACCTCCGCGTCGGGAACCTCGAACGGGAGATTGTACATCACCCGCCGCTCGAGTCCTTCGTCGAGTTGGTGGGGATGATTGGTGATGAGGATGAGGATGCCCTCGAAGTCCTCGACCGCCTTGAAGGCTGTCGCCTTGCGCTTGTCGCCTTTGCCGAGCAACGCCTCGCACTCGTCGATGAGCACGATCGCATCGCGCATCATCGCCTCGGTCAGGAGATCGTCGAGCAGCTTCTCGACCCCCTCTTTCTCCGGAATGTCGGCCGCCGAGAGTGACAGGATCGGGCGATGGGCGTGCGAGGCCAGAGCGTGCGCGAGCAGCGTCTTGCCCGTGCCCGGCGGGCCCGAGAACAGGAACGACAGGCCGCGCCCATAGGGCAGTACCTTATCGAATCCCCACTCGGTAATCGCTTTGCGATAGTCGCGGTGATTCTCGACCAGCTGGCGCACCTGCGTCATGTGCTCGGTCTGGAGAATGACATTGAACAGCGAGACCTCCGGGAACTCGAGGCGCGCCAGCTTCGCCAGCGACTCGCTCAGCTCGTTCTCCTTCAAGATGTAGCGCAGGGTCGGTGTCGTCAGCTCCATGCGCCGCGACAGGAGGCCTTCGGAGGCGCCGACCTCGGTGCGGCCGAGCGCAATCATGTGATTGCGCATGAGTGGCGCTGAAGGGAGGAACGCGGCGCGCGCCTGCACCCGCTCGGTCGCGGTGACGCAGAAGCGCTCCATCGCGAGGCGGATAGTTACACCACGGGTGAAGTTGTCCTTGCTCGCCGAGGTAACGAGCGCGGCCATGCGCGGCTCGATGTGCGAGGCGAGAGCGAGGACGAGGCAGCGCACCTCGAACGAGTTCAGGCGAAAGCGCTGCACCAGGTCGGCCAGCGGGATGCTGTCGGGCCCGCGCAACGCGCTCTCGGAGAGCGAGCGCACGTTGAGCTCCCAACGCAGCCACGCGGCTTCGGCGTCGCGGCGCGCGTCGCCCTTCATCTCACCGGCGAGCAGCCCCGCGACATTGGCCACACCCTCGATGAGGGTCTGGAGGTTCCTGTCGTTGGTGCCGACGCTCGATCCCAAGCTGTTCCCTGAAGCGGTCATCGCCGGAGAGAGTGCGCCGGATCGAGGTCGAGTTCAAGTGACGCGACCCCGACCCGAGCCGCTCACTCCGCGGCGAACGTGCGCAGCCAACGGATCGCGTTCGGCGCACCCGTGATGCGCTGCGCCATCTGAACCAGCGCGTCGGCCTGCGCCTCGCTCAGCGCGCGGTCGAGGACCGACACGTCATAGGCGATGCCGAACTCGGGGAAGTCGACGTGGGCCGAGCGCACGTTGCTGGCGCCGGCCTCGTAGATTGCGTCGTCGACGGCCTTCTTGGTGCCGCGCTTGTCGGTGTGCACGACCGCGAGGATGTGCTGACCAATCGGGGCTTCGAACTCAATCTTGGCGCGCGGCCTGAACACGCAATCGCGGATCATGCCGTAGCGCGAGAAGAGTTCGGTTGTGCGCGCGACGTAGCGACCGATGCGCGGCTGCGCCTCCAACGTGGCGGCGCCGATGTGCGGCGTCGCGAAGACGCGCGGCTCGCCCTGGTAGGGGTTCATCCACGTCTTGGTGTCCGACGAACGTGGCTCATCCGGGAAGACGTCGGTCATCGCGTAGTTTACGAAGCCATCGGTGATCGCGCGGCGGAGGTCGTCCGGCGCAACGACGAAGCCACGCGCGAGGTTGATGAAGATGCGCGGGCTCGAGCTCGGGCGGCTCGCCCAGAACTTGAACGTCTCGTAGCTGAACAGGTCGCGGTTGCTGGCGCCGTGCAGGTCGGTGGCCGACACGTGCACGGTGACGAAGTCCGCCTGTGCGAACACGTCCTTGACCGAGTCGCATGCGCGGTAGCCCATCGCGAGGCCGACTTCGCGCGGGATGGGCGCCGAGTCGTAAAACACGACGTCGATTCCGAGAGCGCGCGACAGCTGCGCCACCTGACGGCCGATGTTGCCAAAGCCGATGATGCCGATCGTCTTGCCGAGCACCTCGTAGCGGGCGTTGCTGTTCTTGCGCCAGACCGACTCGCTCATCTCGATGATCGAGTCGAACACGCGTCGCGAGAGCGAGATGATCTCACCGATGACCAGCTCGGCGACGCTGCGGCCATTGCTGACCGGGTCGTTCATCACGAGCACGCCGTGGTTGGCGGCGGCCTGCTTGTCGACCGAGTCGTCACCGATGCAGCACAGCATCACGGCGGCGAGGTTCTTCGACGCGCCGAGGACCCGGTCGTTGATCTCGACAACCGAGCGCTTGAACACGAGGTGGTGCTGGCCCTTCTCAAGGATGCGCACCAGCTCGTCTTCGGTCGGGGCGTCCTTGATACGCTCGACGTCGAAGCCCTGGGCACGCAGCTCGGCGTCGAGGACCTCGCTCGGGTTCTCGAGCACCAGGGCTTTCGTGAAGCGGCCGCTCCAGCGGCGCGGGGCGATGATTTCGGTCATGTCGGCTCCAATCGAGGCCGTGCGGGCGAGCCCGCGTCCCCGGGGCGGGGATCCGTACACCCTCGGGACCGTTGAAACAATCCCCTTGTCGCTGCCCGTCGGGTTTGCGACGTTGTGCGGGTGATACCCGTGCAGCTCTCCTCGCTATCGTCGAGCGGCAGCCGCCCTGCCTCAACGCTCGGGCGTCGTGTCCGAGCGGGCGGCCATCGTGCCCATCCCGGCGGCGCTCCAGAGCTACGTCCCAAGGGGCAACGGGACCACCGTCATCGCGCTCATCATCCTGTTCGTCGATGAATCGAAGGCCTGACTCAGCCGTTGGGAGGCACCATGAGGTTTCGTATCGCCGATGTCCTTTGGGACGGAAAGCAGCCTGAGCGCGAGCGCGAGTGGCAACATGCGCTGCTCGACCTGAACCACGAGCACGATGGACAACCGCCGATTCTCACGATTGATCGACGCCCAGACGGCGGCGCCACGATTGGCCTGGGACGACCAGGTACCGAGATAGAGGTGGGACTGCCATTCGATCTGCTGCGCGATCCATTTCGCGATTATCGCGAGGTGATAACGAGGCTCGCGCGGGCCGACGGCGGAGCCTTCGGTAGCCGCGACTGGGAGAGTCTCGACTATGCGAAGAAGCTCGTGCACGACGACGCCGGCCTGCGCATCCGCAAGGCGCTGCGCCCGCATCTGCAAGATGGCGAGGTCGTCGATTTGAAGCTCGCGCGCCGCCTCTTCACCCTGATTTTCCTGGTCGCGCAGGAGATGCCAGCCGAGCTGGTCACGCGCCACCGCAGCCATGGACCACCTTCTTGAGCACGACGATCGAGAGCGAGCTGACCTGGTGTGGAGTTTCGACGTCAGCGCTGGCGGCCAATGCGCGCGCCTTCAAGGCGCGAGTGGGCGAGGCCCGGCTCGGCGTCGTCGTGAAGGCCGACGCGTATGGTCATGGCCTGGTGTTGGCGGCGCGCGCGTTCCTCGGTGGCGGTGCCGACTGGCTGGTCGTCAATGCGCTGCATGAAGCAGAGACACTGCGCGCGGCGGGGATTGACGCGCCCTTGCACGTGGTCGGCAACATCCCGGCGATTCAGGCCGAGCGCGCCGTCGCGGCTGACGTGCACATGGTCGTCTACGACCCCGATGTGGTGCGCGCGGTCGCCAATGCGGCGGTGCGAGCAGGAAAGGTCGTCGGACTGCACGTCAAGGTCGAGACCGGCAACCATCGCCAGGGCCTCGAGCTGAGCGATGCATTGGCGCTCGGACGATTGGCCGCAACGACCGACGGCGTCGAGCTCGAGGGCATCGCAACCCACTACGCCGACATCGAGGACACCACCGACCACCGCTTCGCGATGGCGCAGGTCGGGCGCTTCGAAGAAGCCCTGGCGGCCTTTCGCGGCGAGGGCATGGCGGTGCCGATCGCCAGCACCGCGAACTCGGCGGCGACGATCCTGTGGCCGCGCACGCATGGCGCTCTGGTGCGCGTGGGCATCGCGGCTTACGGCCTCTGGCCCTCGACCGAGACCTACGCGGCGGCGCTGGCATTGCCCGAGCAACGTGAGGGTCGCGGTGGCTTTCTGCCTGATCTGCGGCCGGCGCTTTCGTGGCACGCGCGCATCACGCAGGTGAAGACCGTCAAGGCCGGTGCCTGGATCGGCTATGGCCGGACCTATCGCTGCACCCACGACGCCCGCATCGCGATTGTGCCAATCGGTTATCACGAAGGCTACGACCGGCGTCTGTCCAACCTCGCGCACACGCTCGTCGATGGTGTACGGGCGCCGGTGCGTGGGCGCGTCTGCATGAACATGTTGATGATCGACGTGAGCGACGCGCTAGCGGCCAGGGTCGGCTCGCTCGTGACGCTGCTCGGTTCGAGTGGCGACGAGACGATCAGTGCCGAGGACCTCGCGCGCTGGTGTGGCACTATCAACTACGAGATCGTTTCTCGCATCCATCCAGTCGTGCCGCGCTTCGCGAATGTGTGAAGCCTGACTTGGTTCGAGTCGTGCCAAGATCGACCGCGAAGAGGACAGCGAGGGACAACAGCTGCTTCGAGAAGCTCCACAAGGGGCGAGCTAACGGCTACAGGCCCGACTGACACGCGCGCAACCGCAGCCACCGTCGAGGGGATAACCGGCCCGCACACCCTGATTCCATGCGGGTGGGATCGGGTGAGTTCCAGGTTGACCTGCTCCCGGTCGCATGCTAGCTGGCCGCCGCCGGTGGAGGCATGCGCCCTGCCCGGCTTACCCCGGATGTCCTCGGAAATACGTCCTGAGCGTCGCAAAGACCAGCCAAGCCAGCGAGAAGCCTGCCGCAACGTCGGTGGCCTCTGTGCGTGCGCGCTTGGCGGCGAAGGCGCGGACCCCGCAGTGGCGCAAGAATCGCGATCGGCTCGACGGCATGTCGCTCTCGATCGAGATGGCGGGCTCGGTCATCCTCGGCTGGTACCTCGGGAAGCTCTTCGATGAGCAGTTCGTGACCGGACCCTGGGGCATGATGTTCTTCGTGCTCGCGGGCTGCATCGCGGCCGGCAGGGCGGTCATGCGCTTCTATCGCCAGGCGAAGAAGGTGATGGCCCAGAAGGAGCCGGGGGTCGAGCTGGCGGATGCCATGGACGCCGAACGGGCGGACAAGGCCGCGCTGCCCCGGGCGGAGGCGACGTCATGAGTGCGCTTGCTGTCACTGCCCCTGAGAAGAAGAGCGAGGGCGAGCGGACGATCCTCCAGTTCGAGCTGATCAACCTGTCGCTGGCGGTGCTCGCGACGGTGTTGGTGCACGTGCTGATGGGGCCCGGACCGTTCCTCTGGGGGACGCTGGTCGGCGGCGTGCTGGGTGTCCTGAACCTACGCTCCATGGTCTTTGTGGGGCGCCGCATCCTGGTCTCGCAGAACCGCAGCCGGGTCGCGTGGGCATTGGTGTTCACGCTCAAGCTCGTCCTGCTCTGCACAATCGTGTGGCTGTGCCTGAGCCAGCTCCCGATCGACTCCATCGGCTTCCTCGTCGGGTTCTCGACGATGTTGCCTTCGACCCTCGTCCTGACGGCCGTGCGCGCGCTCGAGCGTGCTCCGACCGCTGTGACCAAACACGGAGAGCGACGCCTGTGATCACGATCCGGAACTTCGCGAGCAGCGCCGCAATCGCCCTGATGACCCTCGCCTTCGCGGGTGGCAGCGCCTCGGCGGAAATCCCGCCCGAGCACAAGAACGGCGAGCACGGCGGTCCCGACTCCCACGGCGGCGCAGCGCACGATCCGCACGGCGGCGCGAATGCCGGTGCTCACCACAATCCCAAGGTCCGCGCGGAGGCGCCCGAGGATCGTCACTGGTGGATTGGTCAGGAGATCATCCCTATCGGTCTGCGCGAGAAGGTCGCGTCGATGATCGGCCCCTCGGTCATCGACAAGGATCCCGCGGGCAAGCTCAACGTCGCCCACATCTTTATCGGCTCGCTGGTGTTCCTCATCGGCATTGGGCTCGCGCTGGCCGCTCGCAAGAAGGTGATGAGTTCTAACCTGCCGCCGAAGTCGTTCGGTGCGGCCGCGTTCTTCGACATCTTGATGGAGATGCTGCTGGGCCTCATGACCTCGATGATGCCGCGCGAGAAGGCGTTGAAGTTCCTGCCGATCGTGACTTCGGCGGCGGTCTTCATCTTGATCTCGAACCTGGTCGGCCTGGTCCCCGGCTTCGTTCCGCCGACCCAGAGCCTGAACACGACTTTGGCCCTCGGTGGCACGGCCTTCATCTACTTCACCTACCAGGGCATCAAGGCGCAGGGGCTCATCGGGTTCTTCAAGCACTTCATGGGCCCGATGCTGATCCTCGCGCCGCTCATGTTCGTGGTCGAGATGATCGCCTACTGCGTGCGTCCTCTGTCGCTGGCGCTGCGGCTCATGGGAAACATGTTCGGCGACCACCAGGTGCTCTTTATCTTCATGAGCTTCGGGTTGCCGCTCATCCCGCTGCCGCTGATGGCCCTGGGCATGATGGTGTGCGTGGTCCAGACCGTCGTCTTCTCGCTGCTGTTCATCGTCTACCTGTCGCTCGCCGTCGAAGACCACGAGGGTCACGCGACGGAGTTCGAGGGCGCTGGCCACGAGCACACCCACGCTCCCGCTCACTGATTTCGGGGTACCGCCCCGGGAAGCCTTTGTTTTTGCCGGCGCTGCAAACGCCATTTGCCAGAAGGGTCGCACCGACCCAAACACCTCGAGGAGTTCTCACATGAAGTCGATCACCGCAGTCCTCAGCTTCTTCTTCGTTCTGCTCTCGGCTGGCGTCGCGATGGCCGCCACCGGCGACGACAACGCCTTCACCCAGGGCAGCTTCATCGCCCTCGCCGCGGGCCTCGGCCTCGGCATCGCAGCGTTCGGCGGCGCGCTCGCCCAGGGTCGTACCGCGGCCGCAGCCCTCGAGGGCATCGCGCGCAACCCCGGCGCCTCGGACAAGCTCTTCACCCCGATGATCCTCGGCCTCGCGCTCATCGAGTCGCTCGTCATCTACGCGCTCGTCATCGCGTTCGTGTTCAGCGGTTCGTTCGGCAAGGCCGTCGCGGGCTGATAGGCCTCTCGAGTGACCCTTCGGAGACCGCCCTTCCAATTGGCAGGGCGGTCTTTCTGGTTTAGGGGCTACTTGCCCGAGACCAGAAAGATGTCGCCGACATAGCGTAGGTCGATGTCGCGCTCGTGCACTGGGCCGAGGGCCTCTACCAGCTCGTCGACAGCACGGCTGACGAGACCACGGAAGGCCTCGCGCGACAGCTCGTCGGCGCCCTCCAGGCCCGACTCGACGATGACGCGCACGGTCTCATCGAAGGCGGGCGTGAGCACCGTCTCCTTGCCGAAGGCGGCGCGCGAGAAGGCGACCAGCGTGTCGCGATCGACCGGCACGAAGCTGAACTCGTCGCTCAGGAGTGCGTGCAGGAGGCCCGTGCGAACCAGTGTCGTGAGCCGGATGTCCTTGCGCGCGGCGGGCTCGAGACCGGGCAGATCGCCTTCCTCGAGGGCCTTGATGGTGAGACCGAAGTGACGCTCGAAGGCGCCGAGAACGAGGGTTGCCTCGTCGATGTAGGCTTCGACCTTCGAGAGCTCGGCGAGCGTGGCAAAGGGACGCGCGCCGAGCGCACCGGGGTCGTCGAGGGTCTCCGGGTAACGCGGGCGCAAGAAGGCGGCCGCCTGGATCACCTCGTCGTAGGGGCTGCCGAAGAGCGAGAAGCCGCGGTCCTGACCGGCGCGCGCGGCGAGGCGACGTGCCCTACGGGACAGGTCGAAGACGAGCGTCCAGCCCGCCTTGAAGAGCGTCTCGGGGGTGACTTGGCGCACGACCTGGGCCGCGCGTTCCTCCGATTCGAGGGCCAGGTAGGAGAGGCCGAGATTGGCCATGGCGGCGGCGGCGCGCGCGAACTCGGGCAGGTCGTCGACGCGCGAGAGGTCGCCGGTCTCGGCCATGAAGACCTTGTTCGTGAGGTAGGCGAAGCCGTTGCCGAAGGTCGTGCGGTCGCGCTCGTCGAGAGCGCTGACGGCGGCGCGCAAGAGGTCGGGCGGCTCGACGCCGCGCAGCACCAGGTCGTTGACCATGCCCGAGGCGAGGCGCGATTGGGTCGCGGTCGTGCCACCCGGCTGGGAGCCGGCGAGGCTCATGCCTTCGGCCGTCTGCGACTCTTCGAGCTCGCGGCGCAGGGTCTTGATCGGCAAGGTCGAGAAGACCTCGATCGCGTCGTTGACCGACTCGAAGCCGAGGTCCTGGAGACGCGCCGTTCGGAAGCGCTCGAGGTCCTCGCCGTTGGCCTCGTGCAGCTCGAACTGGGCTTGCTGGAAGAGCTCGCGCGCGCGGTCGGTGTCGGCCGACCACATCAGCTTCATGAGCTGCGGCAAGCGTTCTTCGAGCGGATGCTCGCGCGGCACCGTGACCACATATAGGAAGTCTGGCGACGAGAAGAACTGGAGCTCGTCGGGGATCATATTGACGTCGGTGTCAGCCGGCAGCACCTGGATGTCGCCCGTCACCAACGCCAGCAGGAGCTCGTCGTCCTGGGCCTGCACGAAGCGCTCGGCGGTGTCGTAGTCGACGGCCAGCGCGAGGTCGAGCCAGTCGAGCCAACGCGGCACCGATAGTTCGTGACGGTTCCAAGCGTCGATGTCGACCAGGGCACGGAGCTGTTCGGCATTGGCGTATTCGAGCAGCGGATAGGCGTCCTCTTTGCCGATGTCGCGGAGCCAGTAATAGAGTTCGTCCGGTGCCAGCGCCCCCACGAAGTCGGCAGGCACTGGCAGGCTCAGCAGCCAGTCGAGCTTCTGCATGCCGGACGCATTGTGGAGCTCCGCCGGAAGGCGCGTGCGCGCGGTCAGGACGGACAGATCGGACTTCGGCGAGGTCACATCGGGCGTGTCGGACATGGCGCGCAAGGTGTGGCACCGCGCGCAAAAAGGGAAGGTCCGCGCGGCCGGCCGCTCGGCTATCGACACGGGAGCAGCGAATGACTAGAGCAACGGGCCATGATCGAAGACGCACGCATCCTGGTCACCGGCGCGCATGGGTTCCTCGGCAGCTTCGTGGTGGCGGAGCTCGAGCGCAGAGGTGCCAAGCACCTGTTGCTGCCACGACACGCGGAACTGGACCTGTTGGATCGTCAGGCCGTGCGGGCCTATGTCGGGGCAGAGAAGCCGGACGTGATCGTGCACCTTGCGGCCGTGGTTGGAGGCATCGGAGCGAACCGCGCGCACCCGGGGAGGTTCTTCTACGAGAACCTGGTGATGGGCGTGGAGCTCATCGAGGCGGCGCGGCTGGCCGGTGTGCGCAAGGTCGCGACGGTCGGGACCATCTGCGCGTACCCGAAGTTCACGCCGGTGCCCTTCAAAGAGGACGACCTCTGGAACGGGTACCCAGAAGAGACGAACGCGCCGTATGGCATCGCGAAGAAGGCGCTTCTGGTGATGAGCCAGGCCTATCGGCAGGAGTACGGGCTGGACGCGATCTATCTGTTGCCAGTGAACCTATATGGGCCACGCGACGACTTCGACCCGGCGACCTCGCACGTGATCCCGGCGCTCATCCGCAAGATGGTCGAGGCGCGTGATGCTGGCGCGGCGAGCGTCGAGGTGTGGGGCGATGGCTCGCCTTCGCGCGAGTTCCTCCACGCGCGCGATGCAGCGCGCGGGATCGTGCTGGCGATCGAGAGCTACGACGGCGACGAGCCAGTGAACCTCGGGACCGGGGCGGAGATAACGATCCGGGCGCTGGCCGAAAAGATAAAGGGAATCGTGGGGTTTGAAGGTCACCTGGCGTGGAATCCGGCGCAGCCGAATGGGCAACCGCGGCGCCAGCTCGATACAACTCGGGCGAAGGAGCGCTTCGGGTTCGTGGCGGAGGTCGGCTTCGACGAGGGGCTCGCGGAGACGATCGCGTGGTGGGAACAGAGCCAAGCGTAGGTCCAACGGGAGACGTCGTGTCCCGACTGACACGCTTGGGACACGCTTGGGACACGTTTGGGACACGCTGAAGCTCGTGCGGAGGCCGTGGGACTGGGAGGCTGCGGTGGCACGAGGCTTGCGAAGGTCTGCGTCGCCCTCTGCCCCGGAGCCTCTCGTGAATCGTTGGACTACCAAGTATCTCGCCCTCGCCGCCCTGCCCTTCGTTGTCGCGTGCGACGACTCGCCGATGTCCGATGTGGCGGAAGTCCACGCCCAGTCGATGTCGTCGCAGGCGGCTTCGGACGTGCTGGTGGTGGTGTTCGAGACGCGTCAACCTGCGGCCGTGGCGGCGGATGTGGCGGTGACGGAGGTCGGGCCGTCGGCTACGGACGCGATCGAGCCCGCTGACGTGGTGGTAGATGCGAATGTGACCGGGGTCGCACCGACGGGCCGCTGGATGGTTGAGTCGGGGCGGCTGGTGTTGGCGTACGAGGACATCGCGACCGACTGGTCGACGGGACCCGCGAAGCTCGTCCAGGGCGGAGACCCGAAGAAGGACGGGCTCTTCGTCGCGCAGAAGACGCTGCTCGCGAGCGCGTTGCCGGCGGCGATGACGCAAGTCGCAGGGACCGAGGTCAAGGTCTACGACGACACGCGTGAGGTGTGTGTGGCGCGCGTCGGTACGAGCGGTGGCTTCGAGCTGAATGCCAAGCTGGTGCACCTGCCCGACTCGTGGGGCGACGACGAGCAAGCGATAGCGCCCAGCCATACGGCCGATGAGGTGTTCGAGAAAGGGCTGACGCTGGTCTCGGCTGGGCTCGAGCCGCTGATGGGCGACTGCACGAAGGGCCTCTGGGCGACGCCTGTTGGCGCGCACAGCCCGGTCCTGTTCCGAAAGGCCGCGATTGCCCCGGCCCTTGCGCGAAAGGCGATCGCCGCCTTCCGGTCACTGCCGGCCTGGCACACGGCGCAGAATGCGATGCTGACCTTCTGGCAGGACGACTCGATGGCCGGGGCAATGAAGGGCAAGCGTTGGGACATGCTCGACGGAACGAAGCCGCTGGCGACGCTGTATCGGTCGCATGACGGGGCACGTACGCTGGTGGTCGTCAGCGCCAACAGCCACGAGGGCTGTGGCAGCGAAGGCCAGCAGCTGACGTCGCTGCTCGAGCTGCTGGGCGAAGGCAAGGACGCACGCTTCGTCGAGGTCGGCAGCATGGCGTGGGCTGATGCGCCGCGCGGCATCGTCGATATCGGTGCAGACGGCACGCTCGAGCTGCTCGTGGGATCGGACGAGGGCAAAAGGCCGATGAACCTGCGCATCGAGCGCTGGCACAACGGCCGCCCCACCGCGAGCGAGGACAATGGTTGGAGGGACGAGCAGCGCGAGTCGCTCGACGCGCTCGAGATCCCCGACATTACGTACTGGGGTTGTGGCTGCTAGTGCCGCGACCAGGGTGTTTCGATCCGCAAGTCTCTCCCACGGCACTAGCGCGACGCGAAGCGGCGCGGGGGGTCGAAGGGGGCGGAAGCCCACTGTCCAATCGGGCTAGAGCCGGGACCCGCGAAGCGGTCGACGTCCGAAGGACGGCGGCGAGGCATGGTTCACCATGTCTCGGTCGCGGCACTAGTATTAGTGTGATCGCGCCGCGGTACCTGAAGCAAGAACACCGGAATTCGCGAAGCGGGGCGCGCGCGGCCGAGGAGCCGCGAGGAGGCAAGCCTCAAAGGCTGCCGACGAGCGAGCGACGAAGGCCCCGCGCTTCCCGCGAGTGAATTCAGTGGATTGGACCAGGGTCGCGGATAGCTGGGAGCTCGTCATTCTTCTTCGGGTAGGTCTTCGCCCGGGTCTGCTCGTCGCGGGTCAGGGCGATCTGCGTCTGGGCGTTGAGCATCGAGGAACGAAGGTGCTCGACCGGTTCGAGCTTGGCGCGCGCATCGAGGAAGCGCTCCGCCTCGGGCGAGCTGAGGCGCCTGAAGGCGCGGATCGCGTCGTCGCGCAGGGCCTCGTCGCTATTGGCGAAGAGCGGCGCGATGACGCTGGCTTTCTCGTCGCCGAAGCCAACGGCGAGCGCGATGGCGGCCTTGCCGCGGAGCGTGGCGAGCGCCTTCGGATCCTTGATGCGCCCCTCGAGGAACGTCGCGACCTCGGGGCGTGGGAAGTGCGCGAGGCTCGAGGTGGCGCGCGCGGCCGAGAGCGTCTGGCCCTCGGGCTTGCCGGCGATCCGGATGAGCGCCGCCGAAACATCTTCGGGCTTGCCGATGCGAGCCCAGTCTTCGGGCGATGGGACGTACTCGTAGCCGGAGAGGAGGTCGCGCACCCGCTGATCGATCTCGCTGGCGACGGGATCGTCAGGCGGGCTCGCGCGGCCCGAGCTACAGCAGGCGGAGATCAAGGGGACCAACACCGCCATCGTGATCGCGAGCAGTCCGCTACGCGACATTGTCATCGTGCCTTTCATCGTCACCCTCACTTCGTTGCCGGGTTGCGCCGGACGACGCGACCCTGTTCGTCGGAGACCTTGTTCGAGCCATCGGCGGCAAGCCAGAACATGAAGTTGTCGCCACCCTTGCCGCGGCACTCCTCGGTCGTCACGTAGCCATCGAAATTGGCGTCGTTCGAGGCCTTGCACTCCAGCGTGTCGGGCAGCGGGTCATGCGACGTGCCGCCCGATTCGCTGGTGTGGAAGAGGCCGAGGTAGTGACCGCCTTCGTGCGCCATCGTCTGGCCGAGTACGTCGGCCTGGTCGCGAAAGCCCATCATCGTGAGCGCGACTCCCGAGTGGGTCGTGCCCTGGATAGCAGGCGGGCCCGGGATGCCACCCGCGATGCCGAGGATGATGAAGCCCTCTTGGCCGCCGACGATCTCCTGCACGAAGAAGAAGTTGATGCCCTGGCCAAGCGGCTTGCTCTTCGAGAAGAGCTGGCCGAGCTCGTTGTTGGGGCCGTCGACGGTATCGATCGTCTTCAAGGCGCTCGCACCGGAGTCGAGGTTCTCGTAGGTGACGTTGCCGAAGTCGAGCCCGAGGCGACCGTACAGATCGCGGAACACCTTGATCGCACGCTGGAAAGCGTTGTCGCTCTGGGCGCTGTTCGCATCAATGCCTTCGGGCGCGCCTACGAACGTGAGCACGAGGTCAATCACCTGGCGCTCCGGGAAGCCGTTGGTGACCTTGCCGAAGATGCGCACGTTGGTCGACGCCGACCCGCCGTCGCGCACGAAGCTGACCTTGTAGGCGCCTGGTACGAAGTTGAAGACGGGGCCCGGCGGCAGGAGCGCCGAGAAGTTGCCGGCGGTCGGCAGCAGGCCGAAGCGCGAGTTGACGGGGTCCGAGATGTCGAACACCAGCGTGTCGCCGGGGGCGAAGACCTGGTTGAGCGCGATCAAGTCATCGCGGCCGTCGGACGCGTAGATCACGGCCGACACGGCGTTATCGGGGACCTGGAAGACGACTTGCGGCGAGCCGTCACCGGTCACCGTGATCGTCTCGGTCTTGAAGTCGACAATCTGGCTTGTGCCCGTCGAAACCGGGCGGCAGAGGCCGCTGCCGGTGTCGCAGATCTCTTCGCCGGCACAGTCGGAGTCGCTGCGGCAGGCGGGCACGCACGCGGCGTCGAGGCAGAGGTAGCCGAAGCGGCAGTCGGCCTCGGCGTCGCAGCCCGCGCGGCAGGTGTTGTCGATGCAGTTGCCGGCGCAGCTCGCGCACGAGTCGGTGCAATAGCCGTTGGGCTGCGCGGTATCGCAGGCGCCCGAGTCACAGTCGCCATCGCCGCTGCAGAACGCGCCGATCGGGCCAGGTCCGGCCGAGCCTTCGATACAAGCACCGCTCGAATCGCAGCTCTGTCCGTCGGGGCAGCCCGACGACTCACAGCGCGGCACGCAGTAGCCGAGGATCTTGCCCGCGTCGCCGCCGGACGCGACCTCCTGGCAGCGGTAGCCAGCGCGGCACTCGTCGCCGGTCTGGCACAACAACAGGCAGCTCGCCGAGCCGTCGCCGATCTCGTAGCACTCGCTGCCCGGCTCGCAACCCTGGAACTGGGTGCCGCACGGGCTCGTGCAATAGCCGCCCGGGAAGCTCGTCAGGCACGTGCCCGAGTTGCAGTCCTCGTTCTTCGTGCACTGCGAGCCGACGCCCGCGTCGACGCCCTTCTTCGGCACGCACTCGCCGGTCGCCTGGTTGCAGCGGTTGCCGACCTCGCAGGCGGCGTCCGAGGTGCAGCTCGCGAGGCACACGCCAGGTGTCGAGCAGACGCCGAGGTCGACGTAGACGTCGAGCGAAGGCCGGCGCGCGCAGCGGAAGCCATCGCGGCAGTCGCCGTTCGAGCAGCAGCCATCGATGCAGTAGACCGCCTGGTCGCCGAGCTCTTCGCAGACCGCACCGGCAGGGCAGCCGAACTGTCCGAGGCTCGCGCAGTCGGTCGTGCAGTAGCCCTCGGAGCTGATCTTGAGGCACTCGGGCGAGCTGACCTGCGTGCAGGACTCAGGCCCCGTGCAGGGCGCGCCGATGGTGCCCTCCTCGGCCTGGCCGGGAGCGATCGAGGGGTCGCATGCCGCGAGCGCGACGACTGCGAACAGGGCTAAGAGAGAGAACGCGAGTGAGGCGCGCGAAGTGGGCATGCGGTTGCTCCGTGAGGGCGTCGTGCAGTCTACACGCCGTAGGCCAGGCATCAAGCAGACGGATCGTCGGGCTCGCCTGGTGGGCGCTCGCCCACTGCTGCTGAAGCCGATGCGGCGGCCTTCCGCGCTGCATGGCTCGAGAGATCGTCGGGGCTCACGCGCATCGACGTCGCGGGCTGGTCGTGTCGCAGTGCCTGCAGCTCGGCCATGATCGAGAGCGCCACTGCCTCGGGTGAGCGACCACCGAGCGCGAGCCCAATCGGCCCGTGCAAGCGCGGCAACAGCTTGTCGAGGTCAAAGCCCGGCTCGTCGCGGACCGCGAGGTGCTTCACGATCTGGATGGCCTTTCGCTTGGAAGCGACGACGCCGATGTAGCGGGCCGGGGTCTTGGCGGCCTCGACGATCACCTCGGTGTCGCGATCGCGCGTGCCGACGACGACCCAGCTGCGCTTGTCGAGGCCGAGGGTCGCGAGCACCGCTTCGGGCCGCGCGACGATGACCTTGGCCTCGGGAAAGTTGTGGGCGTTGGCCCACTCGGGGCGGTCGTCGATGACCGTCACGCGCCAGCCGAGCCCGCGTGAGAAACGGGCCAGCGCGAGGTTGATGTGACCGGCGCCACACAGGAAGAGGCGCGCTTCGGCGACGTGGACCTCGATGAAGACCTCGACCTGGCCGCCGCACATCATGCCGATGCCGCCGGACTCCTTCTCCGTGAGCTTGGCCGTGAAGGTGTGGGTGCGCTCTTCCTCGATGGCGAGCTTGCACGCGCTGAGCGTCTGGAATTCGATCTGACCGCCGCCGATGGTGCCGGCCTCGAGATCGCCCTGCTTGTTGACCAACATGCGCGCGCCGAGCTCGTTCGGGATCGAGCCGTTCACGCGGATGATCTGCGCGGTGGCGCAAGGCTCGCCCGCCTCGACGAGCTCGGCCAGCCGTCGGTAGAAAGCGGGGTCGGTGCCGTTCATTCGATAGCTACTATCACGCGGGCTTGGTGCAGGTGTAGTGCTTGGGTGGCCAGCAGCGGCAGCCGAACGCAGGGCTGGCCCCGTACCCCTCGAAGCCGCCGAACGCGGGAGCGAGCAAGAACATGAGCTGGGATGTGATCGTCGTCGGCGGAGGCTCGGCAGGCTCGGCCGTGGCACTGCAGTGCTCGCGCGTCGGGCTTGCGACGCTGCTACTTGAAAAGCACGGCTTCGAAGACGCCGGGGCACGTTGGGTCAACGGGATCTATCGCGCTGCCTTCGCCGAGGCGGGCATCGACGAGCCCACCGCGCCGGAGCTGCGCGCGGCGGGTCATCGCTTCCACCTGGTCGCAGGTTGGGGGCCGCTGCACCTCGCGATCGACGACACCGGCCTCCTCGATGTCGACATGCGCTACCTCTTGCGACGCCTGCGCGACGGCGCGCGCGCGGTCGGCGCCGAGCTGCGCGAGCATTGCGCCGTAAGCGCCATTCGCCCAGGCGAGGTCGTGACAGCCCAAGGCATCTTGCGCGCGCGCTTCGTGGTCGATGCCTCCGGATTGGGTGGGGTCTTCACGAGCGAGAAGCCCAAGGCAAGCGAGGTCTGCACTGCCGCTCAGGGCGTCTATGCGGTTCGTGACGGCGCCGCCGCGCGCGCGTGGTTTGCGACGTATGGCGCCGAGCCGGGCGAGACGGTGTGCTTCGCCGCGGTCGCGGGCGGCTACTCGATCGTCGCCGCGCGGCTCGAGCCGATGCCGGATGGGAGCGATGAGCTGTCGATCCTGACCGGTAGCCTGCCGGCCCTGGGGTTCGCGTCGGGGCGCGTGCTGCGCGATGGGTTCGCGGCGCGCCATGACTGGATCGGCGACTACCAGTTCGGCGGCCATGCTCCCATCCCGCTCCATCGTCCGCGCCGACAGCTCGCGTTCGTCACGGGCGACAAGGCGGTCGTGCGTGTCGGTGACGCCGCAGGACTGGTCTACGCGGCGCATGGCTCCGGCATCGGCGCTCAGCTCGTCGCGGCACGCATGCTCGCCGAACGCATCGCGAAGGACGGGGCGCGTGGTGCGACGAGCTTCGAGCGCGCGTGGCATCGTCGCTTCGACGCGGCGTTCTTCGCGGCCGATGCGTTCAGGCGCATGTCGACGCTCCTCGGCCCACGCTCGGTCCACTTCGTGCTGCGCCATGGGCTTATCTCCAAGTCAATGATTCGACTCGGATTTGCGGCCGGACTATAGCGCTGAAACGGCAGCCGTACACGCTACTGCGAGCGATCAGATCTCCAACCGCACGCCGACTTCTTCCACCTGATCGCAGGGCAAATGGAAGAAGGCCGTCGCGGGTCGCGAGTTGCGCTGCAACATCTGGAACAGGCGTCCACGCCAACGCGCGAAGCCACGCGTGCCGGTCGGTACGATGGTCGAGTGGCCGACGAAAATGTCGGCCTTGTTGGCGTCGACCGGCAGCCCACGTGCTTCGAGCTCGCTCAGCACCTCGGTGAGGTCGGGTGACTCGCGGAAGCCATAACGCGCGGTCACGCGCACGAAGCCATGCTTGCGCACATCGACGTCCATACGCGTCGCACGCGGCACACTCGGGACGTGCAGCGTGTCGACGGTCAGCAGCACCACGTTCAGGTGCAGCGCGTGCGAGTGGCGGATGTGGTGGACGAGCATCGGCGGCGCGCCGAGGTCGTTGCGGGTCAAGAACACGGCGGTGCCGGGGATGCGAATGACGTTGCTGCGTTGGAGCTCCACCTTGAGCTGGTCGAGCGGCACGCTCATCTCGGAGAGGCGCCGCTTCACCGCGTCGGACCCGTCGATCCAGACGAGCATGACAACCAGGATGAACGCACCCGCGGCCAACGGAATCCAGCCACCCGAAGGGATCTTGGGGATGTTCGCGATGATGAGCGTGAGATCGAGCACGATGAACGCCAACGTCAGAGCAGCGGTCTTGAAGGTGCCCCAGCGATGTCGCATGGCTTCGTAGAAGAGCACGCTCGTCACGAGCATCGTGCCGGTGACGGCGATGCCGTAAGCCGACGCGAGATTGCCGCTCTCTCGGAAGAACAGCACGAGCCCGATGCAGGCGACGGCGAGCAGCCAGTTGGCCTGGGGCACATAGACCTGACCTTCGAGGTCACTCGAGGTGTGCACGACCGTCAACCGCGGCAGGAAGCCGAGCTGGATGCCCTGGTGCGCGACCGAGAAGACGCCGGAGATGAGGGCTTGGGAGGCGACGATGGTGGCCAGCGTCGCGATGATGACGAGCGGCAGGAAGAGCACGTTGGGAGCCATCTCGTAGAAGGGATTGCCGACCTTCTCTTCGAGGTGCTCGAGTACGTAGGCGCCCTGCCCTGCATAGCTGAAGAACAACGCCGGGAACGCGACGAAGTACCACGCGCGCCGAATCGGCTTCTTTCCGAAGTGGCCGAGGTCGGCGAACATCGCTTCGGCGCCGGTGACGGTCAGCACGACCGAGCCGAGCACCAGGTAGCCGGTCCAGCTCGAACTCAATAGCTCATACGCGTAAGCGGGGTTCAACGCGCGCAGAACATGGGGATGCTCGACGATCCACGGGATCGCTATCACCGAGATGAAGATGAACCAAACCAGCGTCACCGGCCCGAAGAGGGCGCCGAGCCCTGCGCTGCCACGCCGCTGGACTGCGAAGACACCAACCAGGATAACGACCGCGATCGGCATGATGTACGGCGTGAAGACGGGATAGCGCGTCGACAGGCCCTCGACCGCGGAGAGCACGGAGATCGCTGGCGTGAGCATGCCGTCAGCGAAGAACAGCGCCGTGCCGAAGAGGCCTATCAACAGGAGCGTGCGCGGGATCTTGCCATGGCCGGTGCGGCGCGCGGCCAGTGCCAGCAACGCCAGAACGCCGCCTTCACCACCATTGTCGGCGCGCAGCACGAACATCGCGTACTTGATGCCGACCACCAGCACGAGCGCCCAGAAGACGCACGAGACGATACCAAGCGTATGCGCTTCGGTTGCGGCGAGCCCGTGGAAGCACTCGCGGAACGCATACAGCGGCGACGTTCCGATATCGCCATAGACCACACCGAGTGCACCAAGCGCGAGCTTCCACTGCCCGTTCGAAGACCCCTTCGGGTGCGGGGTGGACTCCGGTCGAGCTTGGCTCGACTCAGGAGGCTCCGGGTCGGCGGGCGACGGTTCGTGGGAAGGCATGCAACCAGTTGTTCTTCGGCGGGGGCGATGTGCCCGCGCGGAGTGCCGGCTCCTAACGCCGGCTATCGACGGTGGCAAGCGAAAGCGGTCTACGAGCCACTCTACAGCCGCGCGGCCCGTGGGAGGGAGGCCCGCGCAGCGTCAGTCGCGGACCGTATCACCGTCGACCCTGGAACCATGCAACCGAGGCCGCGATGGCGTCGTCGATGGGTCGGGGCTTGTAACCGAGTTCCGACTCGGCCCGGGAAGTCGAGAACCAGAGCCATCTTCCCGCGAGGTAGCGGACCGAGCGCCGGGTCATGAGCGGCGGCTTGCGCGTGATGCGGTCGGCAACCCACTCGGCGACGACGCCGGCCGCGACCAGGGCCTGGGTCGGCACCGTGATGCGAGGTGGCTTCCGACCCGCTGCGGCGGCGATTCGCTCGGAGAACTCGCGGTAGCCGATGTTGCTGCCACCGAGGATGTAGCGGCGGCCGCTGCGTCCATGGAGCGCGCCGAGCAGGTGCCCCTCGGCGACGTCGCGCACGTCGACGGCGTTGAAGCCGCCTTCGGTGACGAAGGGCATGCGGCCGGCGAGAATGTCGCGGACCATCTTGCCGGTCGGGGTCGGACCGGTGTCGTTGGCGCCGTAGGGAAAGGCCGGGTTGACGACGACCACGTCGAGATCGGGCCCGGCGAAGGACAGCGCCTCGAGCTCCGACACGTACTTCGAGACCACGTAGTCGTCGCCATCGTAGTCTTGGAAGAGATCGTCTTCGGTCGCGGGGATGGGTCCCACGCGGTGGCCCACGGCGGCGATCGACGAGGTGTGAACGACCCGCCCGATGCCCGCATTGCGCGCCGCAATCATGATGTTGCGCGTGCCGTCGACGTTGACCTCCCACATGAGGCGCGGGCGCGGTAGCCAGATTGCGTAGATGGCCGCGAGGTGGATGACGAGCGAGCTGCCGCGCATCGCAGCGGTGAGCGCGACGTGGTCGGAGAGGTCGCCGCTCACGCGCGTGAGGTGCCGCGGTGAGATGTCCGCGAGCGCTGGCGCCGGGTCGTTGGGAAGGATCAGCGCCGTGACATGTGCGCCCTCGTCGATGAGGCGACGTACGACGTGGCTACCGATGAAGCCTGCACCGCCGGTCACGAAGACGTGCGGAAAGCGCGTGGCAAAGTCGACATAGCGTGCGGTACCTGGGCTCGCTTCAGAAGCCATAGCAGGCCTCAACCCGACCATCGGCCATGAGGCGCACGATGATGTGGTCGTCGCCGTGCTCGGTGCCGGACGTCTTGATGTCGTCACGATTCTCGGTCGAGAGGATGTGATGGTCGGGCAGGAAGTCGTGGAGGTTCGTGAGCGTCTCTTCGGTCGGCAGCGTGGTGCCGTTGAAGGACTTGCGGCCCGAGGAAATCAACGCCCAGTCCTGGTCCGACTTGGTCGGGAAGACGCGCGCCAGGAACTCGGGTGATGACGAGTTGCGCGAGCCATGGTGGGCGACCTTCAAGACCTGCGACTGGAGATTGATCTCACCCGCGTCGTTGGCGGCGATGAGGGCCGCCTCGACCTCCTTCTCGAGGTCCGCCATCAAGAGCACCTGGTTTTGGCCCCAGCGCAGCGCGAAGGCGACTGAGGTGTTGTTGATGTCGGTGCCCGACGGGTTCGAGAAGTTGCCGGAGGGCGGCGTCACTGCGGCCCAGAGGAGCGTCGCCTCGACGTACTCGCCGAAGAGGTCGGTCGACGAGAAGATGCGCGGCACGAGCTGGTCGACGGCGGGCACGCTGATCTTGCCGTTGACGTTGCGCACGTCGGCTTCGGCCGCGGCGCGCGTCGAGAGAAAGCCTTGCGAGTCGGCGGTGAAGCCGGGATCGACGTAGCGTTCGATCGAGAACGTCGAGGCGACGGTCGCACCACCACCGTAGTGATCCTCGTGCGCGTGCGTGAGCACGAACGCATGGATCGGATCGCCGACGACCAGGCCGTGGCCGAGCATGTATTCGACCACGACGTCACCGCCCGGGGAACTGCCGACGACGTTACCGGACGGGCCGGCGTCGATGAGGATGTTGCGCGACTCGAGCAGCTGCGAATCGTAGTACGGGGTCTGGACCCAGATCGAATCGCCCTGGCCGACATCGATGATGTGGATGCGGAGCTCTTCTGGAGGGAAGTTGTCGATCACGTCCGGGGTGCAGTACGGGCCGTCGGTACGGCCTTCGCCGAGCTCGCGCGAGATGTCGGGCACGCTCGTGTCGACACACGAGAGCATGGCGAGTGCGAGCAGTGCGGGGGAGAGAGCGGGGTGCCAGCGGCGCATCGCGTGCTTGATACCATAAAGGACTCGCGCTAGACCACCCGCCGAGTGGGAATGCGGGGCCAGAGGCTCCGGTTCGGCTGCCGCTGCCCTCCACTCGCTGACGACCCCCAGGGGATCCTGCGCATGCGTCCTTCGGTTCTCGCCCTCGCCGCCCTCGCCTTCACGCTGCTCGCCTCCGCCTGCGGCACGGCCTACATCGCGAACACCGAGATCCCCGACAACAAGGAGAACCGCGAGATCTGGGATCGCGTGATGGAGTACCGCAAGGCGGTCGAGTCACGCGACGCGGACAAGCTCCTCGGCATGGTCAGCCGCAAGTACTACGAGAACAGCGAGACCACCGACGACTCGACGGATGACTACGGCTACGACGAGCTGCGCGACCTGGTGATCTCGGACTTCCGCGACAACGTGCTCGAGGTCCAGTACCGCCTCTTGATGCGGCGCATCGACATCGACGGCGACCGCGCGTTCGCGGACTACGAGTACTACTACAGCTTCAAGTACGTCGAAGGCGGAGTCACCGGGTGGAAGCCCAAGAACGACTTCAATCGCCTCGAGTTCGTCAAGGAAGACGGCGTCTGGAACATCGCCGGCGGGCTATGATTCGTCGCGTATCGGCAGAGCTTGCTCGGCCGTTACGGACGCTGTCGTTCGTGATCGTGCTGGCATGCGTGCACGCCGGCGGGCTTGCGTTCGCGGCACCAGATCCGGCTCCGCCTTTCGCTGGGCGGGCGAGCATCGAGACGGTCACTGCTGCGCTCGACGGTTGGCGCCTCAGCGAGGCCGATGCGGCGATCAAAACGTTGCCTGCAGGCGATGCGCGTGAGCTGCTGACGGCCCGCGCGGAGCTGATGCGGTCGGATGCCAAGGCTGCGGTGAAGCGGCTCGACCCGCTGGTCGCCAAGGCGAGGGACGAGTCCGGCTACGAGGCGCGTGTCCTCCTCGGGCTTGCTCTGCAAGCGCTCGGCAAGAAGCAGGAGGCGTTCGCGGTCTTGGATGTGATGGCCGAGGACTACAACAACGGCACCATCACGACGGCGCGCGGGCTCAAGTGGCTCGGCGTCGGCCTGATGCTGACGGAGTACCCGAAGAACGCACATCGCGTGTTCCGCGAGGCGCTCGAGAAAGACCCTGGGCTCAGGCTCGCGAAGCGGCTGTGGGCCGATCTGTACGCGTCGAAGTACGACTATCGCAAGGCCGACCCGCTCTACCGGGAGGTCGGCGTCGACGTGATGGCGGCGGTCGGGCGCGCGCGGGTTGCCATCGAGAGCGACCGCGCGTTCAGCGAGGCGGTCGAGCTGCTGACGCCGCTGGTCGCGACGGCACCCGAGTGCGTGCCGTGCCACAACGTGCTGGCGCTGGTCGATCTGCACAACGAGCTGCCGGAGCAGACGGTGAAGCGACTCACCGAGCAGTCGTTGAAGGTCGCGCCCAACGATGGCGAGGCGCTCGCGCTGTTGGGCGCGGCCTACTACCTGATGGACGACCTGGCGGGCTATGCGAGCGCCGAGAAGCGGGCGCTGGCGGCCAACCCGAAGGCGGCCGGCTTCTACATGATGGTCGCCGACCACGCGGAGCGCGAGCATCGTTATGGCGAGGCGATAGCGCTCCTCGAGAAGGCGCTGGTGCTGGACCCGGAGCAGTGGGTTGCACTCGGGATGTTGGGCACCGGCTACTCGCGGATGGGCGAAGACGACAAGGCCAAGGACAAGCTCGACCAGTCGTTCGAGGGCGACCCCTACAACGTGCGTGTCTACAACCTGCTGGCCCACTTCTACGACAAGGCCGACAAGCGCTACACGTGGATCGACGCGGCGCCGATGCAGGTGCGGGTCGACAACGCAGAAGCGAAGGTGCTCGAGAAGGTCGTGCCGTCGCTCGTGCAAGAGGCGGAGAAGGCGCTGACCAAGAAGTACGGGGTCAAGCCGGCGAGCCCGCTGCACATCGAGATCTTCAAGAACACCGAGACGTTCGCGGTGCGTTCGACGGGGCTACCGGGGCTTGCCGCGCATGGTATCTGCTTCGGTCACGTGATCACGGCGCGCTCGCCCTCGGCGGGTGACTTCAACTGGGGCGAGGTGCTGTGGCACGAGCTCGCGCACGTCTATCATATCCAGATCACCAAGGGCCGGGTGCCGCGTTGGTTCACCGAGGGCCTCGCGGTGCTCGAGTCATCCCAAGCGCGACCCGCCTGGCAACGCGAAGAGGACCGCGACCTCAACGCGGCCTATCGCAACAAGAAGCTGCGCGGTGTCGGCGACTTCAACCTGTCGTTTACGCAAGCCAAGTCGATAGGCGACATACTCGTCGCGTACTACCAGGCGTATCAGGTCACGCGCTTCATCGAAGAGGCGTGGGGCTTCCCGAAGATGCGGCGGATGCTGGAGCTGTGGGGCGACAAGAAGTCGACGCCGGAGGTCTTCAAGACCGCGCTGGGAGTCGACACGGCGGAGTTCGACAAGCGCTTCTTCGCCTGGCTCGATAAGGAGCTGGCCTACCTCGGCGCGGCCTATCCCTTTGACCTCAAAGTATATCGCGCCGCCAGCGACGAGCGCGCAGCCGAGGTGATAAAGGCCGCCGAGGCCGGCGACGCGAACGCGAAGGCCGAGGCGGCGATGATGGCGCTCGGACGCGGCGACAAGGTCGAGGCGGCGAAGTGGGCGAAGGCCGCGCTCGACAAAGACAACGTGCTGCTCGCGCGCTATGTGCGGGCGACCCTCGATGTCGCGGATGCCGCGACGCGGGCCGGGGCGGTGACCGACTGGGAGGCGCTGCGGGTGGCTGGCAAGGCGGGCGTCGAGGGTCTCGGGCTCCTCGCCGCGCGTGCGACCGAGGCGAGCGACTTCAAGCTCGCGGCGCAGCTCTGGACCGATGCGGCGGCGCTAGACCCGAAGAATGACTGGGTGTTGGCGAGCCTCGAGGCGGCGCTCGACAAGGCCGGCTCGCTGCCCGCGGCGCACGCGCTGCGCAAGCGTCAGCTGCTGATCGAGCAGGCCGACGCGGGCCTTGCGGTGAAGGTGCTCGGTGAGATGGTCGGCTTCGGCGCGACCAAGGACGAGGTGCTGCGGGTGTCGGAGCAGGCGCTGCATATCGCGCCGTTCGCGCTCGCGGTGCAGGTCGCGCGGGCCAAAGCGCTGGCGGCGGTCGGGCTTGGGAAGGAAGCGAAGGCGGCGGCCCAGCTGGCGCTGGTGATCGACCCGAGCAACGCGGACGCGCTGAAGCTGAAGGGGCCATAGGCCTCGAGTTTGGGCCACAGGTTTGGTCATCGACTTGCGGCTTCGGTTGCGGGATCGGCTGGGCGCGGGCTACCGTCAGAGGCCTATGCCGACGCACCTCAAGATCCTGATCGCCATAGTTGTCGGAGCCACCCTCGGGTTGCTGGCCCATGAGCTCGACGGCGACGCCGCGAAGAGCGTGGCGTGGGTCACCGACAACCTCACGTCGACCGTCGGTGAGCTGTGGCTACGCGCGCTGAAGATGCTGGCGATCCCGATGATCTTCGCGGCGCTGGTGATCGGCATCGCCGAGCTCGATGTGCGCAAGCTCGGGCGCGTCGGCTTGAAGACCCTCTTCTACACGGTGGTCGTGTCGGCGATCGCGGTCGGGATCGGCATGTTGTTCGTCAACGTGTTCCAGCCGGGCGACTCGGACGCGCCGGCCTTGCGCGAGCTGGCCAAGACCCTGGCTGCCAAGAAGGACGTGATCGCGGCGCCGATGCAGAGCGCCGCCGAGATGGTGACGGCGCTGGTGCCGGACAATCCGTTCAAGGCCGCGGCCAACGGCGATATGATCGGCATCCTGATGTTCGCGCTGTTCATCGGGGTCGGAGCGACGCTCGTCAGGACACCGGCGACGGCGCGCTTCGTCGAGGCGATCCAGGGCCTCTACGACATCGTGATGAGGCTCGTGATGGTGATGATCAAGCTCGCGCCGATCGGCGTGGCGGCGTTGGTCTTCACGACGATGGCGCGGCTTGGCGTCGACATCCTGGTGAACATCGCTTTCTACGTCGCGGTGGTCGTTGGCGCCCTGCTGACCCACCTGCTGGTCGTGTATCCGCTGCTGTTGAAGGTGGTCGCGAAGCGCAGTCCGGTAGCGTTCTTCCGAGACTCGCGGCTGGCTATAAGTACGGCGTTCGCGACCGCTTCGTCGAACGCGACGCTGCCGACATCGCTCGAGGTCGCCGAGCACAACCTGAAGCTGCCGCGCGGGATCGCGCGCTTCGTGCTGACCGCCGGCTCGACCATGAACCAGCACGGGACGGCCCTGTTCGAGGGCGTGACGGTGCTGTTCTTGGCGCAGCTGTTCGAAGTCGACCTGTCCGTCGGGCAGCAGCTCGGCGTGATGTTCATCTGCGTGCTGGGCGGCGTCGGGACTGCCGGCATTCCCGCTGGGTCGCTGCCGGTCGTGGCGATGATCCTGGCGATGTACGGCATCCCACCCGAAGGCCTGGCCCTCGTGATGGGCGTCGATCGTTTCCTCGACATGTGCCGCACGACGCTGAACGTCACGGGCGATCTCGCGCTCGCGTGCTGTGTGGCCGCGGGCGAAGAGGCCGATCTCGAAGAGGATTCTCCGAGCGAAGGCGGGGCGTCAATCGCGTAAGCGAACCGCGACCGATCTCAGGCAGGGCGCGCCGAAGGCGAGGCCGTAGTGAGTCGGTCGTGGTTCGTGTCGCGATAGCCACGCC